>Ga0187874_10002333_pt1 | contig 14706 bp, 23 predicted proteins | sample June2016WEW_16_1_3_FD_132993 | JGI IMG/M metagenome (GOLD analysis project Ga0187874, IMG submission 132993) | Peatland microbial communities from SPRUCE experiment site at the Marcell Experimental Forest, Minnesota, USA - June2016WEW_16_150 | ecosystem: Environmental > Terrestrial > Soil >... | reverse complement strand
TGGTTAAAGTTAAGATTATTTATGTGATCATATGAAATGCTTTTTTTGTAAAGATGAATTAGAACGTAAATATCCATATATAATAGATATTTTTAGTTGTAATAAATGTATTGTGTCTTATTTAATTGAAGGTAATCCTTACTCTAATTGTAATCAAATAAAAGAAATATTTGTTCAATTTAACAAAAATAATAAATTGCAAAAGTTTAGTCTAAACTGCCTACATTTAGGTGTCATACATATGACATATTTTCCGATTGATAAAAAAGTTTGTTTTGTTAGTAAGGATTGTCTTCACGGAATAAGAACGGAAAATATAGATATCTCATCAATAGAAGATGCGAAGAATGTTCTGAAAAGATTTTTAAGTTTAAGATTGTTTATGTGAAGGAAAAACAAATGATTAAAAATATGCAAGAATGTGAAGAGTGTTTGCCGCCGATAAGATTAGGATATAATGATACATATATTAAATTATCAAAAGATAGAATAATATTTATCACCGAAGAGATAAATAAGCAATTATCATCCGATCTTTCTGCATTGTTGCTTCATTATGATAATGAGAATGATGAAGAAATATCTTTATACATTAATTCACCGGGAGGAGATGTTTTTGCTCTTACCAATATTTATGATGTCATCCAAATGATTAAATCACCTATAAGAACCGTCTGCCTAGGAAGATGCTCATCCGCCGCCGCCGTTATTTTAGCAGTTGGAGAAAAGGGAAGAAGGGCAGCAATGAGAAACTCAAAAATAATGATACACGGAATGCAAGCAAGGTTTCCAATGCCGGGGCAAAATGTTTCATCATCAAAAAATCTTTTTCAGTTTATGCGAGGGACTAATGATAATATTATGAGTATTTTGGCAAGGCACACAGGACAAGAAATGGAAAAGGTGAGAAAAGATTGCGAGAGAGATTTATATTTTTCGGCAAAAGAAGCAAAAGATTATGGATTAATTGATGAAATTATTGGATGAATTATGGATAAAGAAGAGAGTTATATTGATAGTAATGGCGATGAAATAAAAGTTGTTGAAGATATTTGGAGATGTAAAAGATTTTATAAAAATGGATCTCTATTTAAGACAGAAAATATAAATGGAATATTTTATCTGAAAGGAGAAAACTATTTTCATAGAGAAGATGGTCCGGCTATTGAGCGCGCAAATGGAGATCTCTATTGGTATTATGAAAATAAAAATATAGATTGCTCTTCGCAAGAAGAGTTTGAGAGAATATTAAAATTAAAACTATTTTGGTGATCATATGAAATGTCCGTTATGTGGTAAAGAAGATATTCCAAAAGAAAATAGATCGAAGTATGATTTATTATATGAATGTCTTAATTGTATTCTTTATTATGAATGTGTTAGTAATAAATATGTATATTTTTACTTTGATAAAGATTTTAATGCCATAGCTGCTATAATAGATGGCACTGCTATAATAGATAGCGCTGCACAATATAGTATCGAATATGATCGTTTATCAGATGAAGTATATATCAATTATGACCTTCATCTTAAAAATATTAAAATATCTTCTTCGCAAGAAGCAAAAGATTTAATAATTAAAATTAATAATCTTAAATTATTTTATTAAGAAAATTATGAATTGCCCACTTTGTCAAAAAGAAATAGCAGCCTTTGGTGAAGAAATATATGCGTGCGATGATTGTTGCATTAGTTATTATTATCCTGATCATATTTATTTTGATTTTAATTATTATTATGATCATATAATATTTTTTGTAGTAAAATCGTTAAAATCGACAGATAATTATATCTCATATAATATGCGAGATAAAATAGTAAAATTAAACTTCTTATGTAAAAATAATAATGAAATTATCTATGAAGATATGCAAATCTTTTCAACTATTGATGCGGAAAATCTAATTCGACGAACTCTTAATTTAAGATTATTCATTTGAGGGAACCTATGAAAAATTGTTTATTATGCAATAATATGTGTTATATTAAAAACGGCGATATGTTTAAGTGCAAATTATGTGATGTCATATCTTATATATCAGATGATTATATTGAAGATAATGCGATATATTTTGATTTTGAGATAACTGATGGTTTAATAAAAATTAGTGCGAATGCAGAGGCTGACAATTATTTAACATATTATCACTTCGATAATTCTGCCATTATAACATATAATGATTTATCATTTACATTTAATGATGTTGAAATTGCTTCTAAAAAAGATGCAGAAAATCTTATTCGTCGAGCCCTCAACCTTAAATTATTTTATTGAGTATTTATGCATAAATGTCCTCTCTGCAATAAAGATGATAATGTTTCTAAAATAGATAATGCAGTATTTGGATATTTTTGTAAAAATTGTATAATAAGTTATTATTTTGCTATCAAAGGAAGGCTTACATCTATTTATTATGATTTTCATATCCTTAATGACAAGATAGAGTTCTATATTAGTGAGAGCGATAAAGAAACAGATAATTATATAAAAATATTATTTTTAGATAATAGAATACAAACCTATATTGTATTGAATAATCTCTTTGATTATATGTATGATAATATGTATATACGATCGTTAGAAGAGGCAGAAAACCTTATTCGTCGCACATTAAATCTTAAATTATTCATCTAATATTTTGACATAGCAATATGGATAAAATTGCAGGAAAGCCATCATCCGATCCCAATCAACAAAAACTTCGGGATGCAAAAAAAGTTTGGAATAAAGAGGTTTCTGCTCTCATCGACAATATTATTCAATTTAAGCAGCTTATTAACGGAAAAGAGAATAAGTTTCACGGAGAAAGAAGCACAATAAAAGAGCCAATACCAGCTGACCCAGTTTCAATACTTTCTACTCTTATATCAGAGTTTCAAGATATAGCTCAAAAAGGAAACGCAATAGTAGCACAACAATTAGAATACGCAAGGACAAGAAGAAAAAAACAACCAAAGCAAATAGGCATCTCTCCGCCAAAAACAGATTTATCGGCACAGCTAACGGCAGCAATGGATGAACAAGAGATTATTGTCCTATCATCAAATATGGGGACAAGATTTTTTAAGAGAATACTTAATACAGGATTAGGTTTAGCGTGGAAATCAAGAGAACGCAAATATAGAATGAGCCTTCTTCAAGCCGCGACAGATTTATATAAAGATATTAATAAGCTTCAAGCCGCAATAGTTTCTTCATCAGCAGAAAGTATATTTATATCAAGTAAAACATTATCAAAGATAATAGATAATTGGGAGTTTTTTAAGTCGGGGATCGGCACATATAAAGATAGTATTGGAATTAAAGATCAGATAAAAGAGAATAAAAAAGAAACAAAAAATGAAAAGAAAAAAGAAACATTATCTAAAAACGATCCAGAGATAGAAGAAATAGGACAGGACTACAAAAAATATGCGTTTAATTTTTCAGATTTAGATATAAGAGACTTATTAAAAGCAATAGCCAAATACTCATTAGCGAAAACAAAAGAAGAAAAAGAAGAAGCAAAAAATGATATCAAAAATCAATATAATGATGCAATAATAAGATTAAATCAGAAATTAGGGACAAGCGGAAAAACCTTTCAAGAGATTTGGGAAACGAAGAATGCAGAAGCAGGAGTTTCTTCCCACGAATTAGAAAAGATAGCACAGCGAGCATTAAAGAAATGGTTAGGAAAAATACGCCATCAGTTATCAGCAACGGATAAAACATCCGCTTATAGATTAGATATATATAAGTCGTGCCAAAAAGCAAAAGATGCGATTAATAATATAATGAACTCATTAGAACGCGGAATGGAGATAGCAGAATTAGAAAAATATGCAGCTCAAATAGATGCAGAGGTAAGAGCAATACAATATCTGATCTTAGAGTTAGAAGAGACATTATCAGGAAAAGGCTTTGATAAGCCGTTTCTCTCATTGTTAGAAAAAGGAAGGATCACAAATCAGCCGACAAATCTCGATAAGAAACAAAAAGAATTATTGCAGAGAAGAATAGAAAATGAAAGATTAAGAACATTAATCGATCTTTATCGAGGCAATAAATGAGAGAAGGTTTTGTTAGATTAGGAGATAGTATTTTTGAGACACTACTCGCTATATCGATGGATGAGCAGCAGCGTGGGCTTATGTATATTGATCCACCAGTCCCAGTTATGTCGTTTCTTTATGCAAGCCCACAAGTAAATAAGTTTTGGATGAAGGGAACAAAAGCACCTCTCGACATTGTTTTTTGTTGCAATGGAAAGGTTTCAGAATTATGCTACGGAGAGCCTTTCTCATTGAGAGTTATTGGATCAAATAGGGAAAGCAATCTTATTATAGAATTGCCATATGGGACAGTTGAAAAGAATAATATTAAAATTGGCGGTAAAGCAGAAATAATTAAGCCCGGGGAGACAGAATTAAAAAAGATTTTAGCAAGTCGTTTGTAGATTTTACAGCCTCGGCATAATTCCGCTCCCATCGGAAACGAAGCCGCTGGCACGGCAGTAGGGCACGAAACCCCACAAAAATGGAGGTGCAGTATTTTAGAAAGTCAAAGCAAAATAGCCAAGTTTAACGACATATTAATTAACTTCAATATTAAAGCAAATTGTATAGATTATAGATCAATCGATAATTATTTTTACTATGACATTCATTTATCACCGAAGACAAAGGTTTCCGATTTGACGCGATATGCAGAAGAAATATCATTGGCAATTAGAAGCCCAGGGAAACCATATATTCGTGTTATCCATAATGATGGCGTCGTTCGATTAGAGTTTGCAGGAATTAGAGAAAAGATATTGAGATTATTTGATTATTTTTCCAATGATGATATTCCTAAATATAATTTGCCGTGTTTATTAGGACAGGGAGTTTCTGGAAAAAAGGTTTGGTGTGATATTGCTACAATGCCTCATCTACTTATTGGAGGGACGACAGGATCAGGAAAATCGATCCTTTTGCATAATATAATAGCTAATCTATACAATTATAGTTCCGTTAATCTATTTTTAGTAGATACGAAGATAGTAGAGTTCTCTCCTTATGAGACTATAAAAGAGGGGACGCAGGTAGTTAAAACATATGATGAGGCAGTTTTCATATTAGAGATGATAACGGAAATAATGGAAGAGAGATATAAGCAATATAAAGATATAGAAAAGTTTCCTTATATTATTCTCATCATAGATGAGTTCTCCGATCTTATTATGCAGGATGAGAGTGGTCATTTTTATGAATTATTATGCAAGTTGGCTCAAAAATGTAGAGGTGCAAAAATAAATATTTTGTTAGCCACTCAACATCCAATAGTAAAAATAATTAGTGGAGAAATAAAAGCTAACTTTCCAGCTCGAATAAGTTGCAGGACAGCATCAGCATTGGATAGTAGAATAATACTGGATTGCTCGGGGGCGGAAAACTTATCTGGCTGCGGCGATTGTTTGATTAAAGATGGAATGCATAATATGGAAAGGTTTCAGGTTGCTTACACAGATGCAATGGAGGTAGTTTCAATTTATGAGTAATCTTTTTATCTATTCCGAAAAATGGTTTGATAGACCTAAAACTTGGAAAAAGAATGGAAAATTGCATAGAGAAGATGGTGCTGCTATAAAATTGTTTCTACATTAGAAAATGTTAAAATCTCTTCTATTCAAGAAGGAAAAGATTTAATTGAAAGAATATTAAAACTTCAATTATTTGTATGATTTAATATGGAAGAAAAGAAGACTACATATCTCTGCCCCGCCTGCTTTTTTCTATCAAAGAAGACAATAATATCTCTTTCATACGGCTCATTTAATTGTTATGAATGTCAAAAAGCGATAGAAACATCATCTGGAAAAGAAAAACTTCTTCGTAAGACCTTTGCACATCATAATAAAGCAGGTTATCGTTGTCCGAGTTGTTCCCGATTTTTGCCACATCCATTTAATAACAATCAAATTATTTGTCCTTATTATGATTGTTCTTTTGTCGGCTCCATATCTTCATTAAAAAAAATGTTTCATCCGACGGTGAAAACCAATTATTTTCTCAATAAAGATAAAAAAGAATTGCCACAAATTAAAAAAGATATTCCTCAATTATCAATAATAAAAAACATAATAACTGACATATGGTCGATGATTGATTATCAAGGAGCTGGGCATACACGCGTGCATAGATACGCGACACTAACCGCAATATCAAATATTTTGGATAAACATCCAGATGATATGATTAATTATTTTTTTAATGGAGAAAGATTGGGATTGCAAGCAAAGATTTTTCAAGAATATGTCTCCGCGATTGAGAAAAGCTTACCGATAACATATCGAAAAAATAAGAAAATATTCAATATTAATTCAATAATGAATGAAGAATTGGGAATATTTGATGGTATATCGATTTTTGAGGAAAAGGTTTCGGAAAGATTAGAAATTAAAAATGGGACAAAAGAAATATATATTGGAGGAAGGAATGCTACATATATTGCTCCTTTTTATATAGGAAAGCTTTTATCGATTATTGATAAGGAAAAAAACATATCATTGATCGATAATATTATCTCTTATTCTTTCTCTTCCATAAAAATGGAAAATGTTGTTTCTGGGACGAATGTTATCGTTTCGCACGCGAGAATAGTTCCGCACTATCAATTAGGTTCTATGAATTATATAAGTCAGATGATGAAAGAAATTAAGGAAAGAATTAGATGTTATGAGATATATTGATATTGATGGAAGCGAATTAGAGGTAGAAATGAGCCCAAGCACATATCTCTATTATAAGAATAATGTTCTTCATAGATTAGATGGAGCGGCTTATATAGGATATGATGGAATAAAACATTGGTATTATGAGGGCAAACATATAAATTGTTCCTCGCAGGAAGAGTTCTCACGAATATTAAAATTAAAATTATATTGGTAATCATATGAAGTGTATGTTTTGTTCTAATAATTTAATAAAGGGCTCATATGGCTATTTATATTGTTATTTTTGTTTTAATTGTATAATATCATTTGGTTTATCCAAAGATATAAAAAACTATAATTATATTTATATTAAGACTAACGATAATGGGCAATTTATTGCTGATACGGAAGGTCAAATAGATAATTGGTTATTTTCATTTAGGTTAATAGATAAAACCTGTATTTGTTTTTCTCCCTTTAAAAGAAAAGAAATAATTAGAATTAATAATATTAATATAATGTCTTTGCAAGATGCAAAAGATTTGGTAGATAGAATGTCAAAGTTAAAATTGTTTATTTGAGGTTCATATTATGAAGTGTATATTTTGCTTCGATGAATTAATAGAGACACCAAATATTGATTGGTCAGATTATTATTGTAAAAATTGTTTATGCTCATACGAAGGCAAGAGTAGTTTTAATACAATATATTTTGATTTTAATTCTAATTTAGAATTAAATGTCCCATTAGATGGTATATTAATTGATAATTATCCAATAAATATACAGTTTTGGGTCAAGAATAATACGATTGTGTATAATGATTGGATATCAGATATATATCAGTATATTGAAAATATGAAAATATCTTCGGCAGAAGAAGCAAAAGATTTAGTTAAGAGATTGCAAAACTTAAAATTATTTATTTGAGATGATTATATGAAGTGTATATTTTGTTCTTCAGAATTAATAGAGTTTCCAGATAAAAAATGGGCATATTATTATTGCAATAATTGTTTGTGCTCATATGAGCGTAAGAATAATACTAAGAACAGTGTTAATGTAATATATTTTGATTTTGGCTTTGATTTAGAATTAAATGTCCCATTAGATGGCGATATGGACGCATATCCTATTTGTATAGAGTTTTATGTTGAAAATAATGTAGTTAGTTATGATGATTGGGGATCAAATCTTCATCAATTATATAAAGATATGACAATCTCTTCGGCAGAAGAAGTAAAAGATTTAGTTAAAAGATTGCATAATCTAAAATTGTTTATTTAGCCAACCGCAAAACGACGACTAATATTATTTGTGATATAGACAAAATCATCCGAAAGGTTTTTGTATAGCTCCCATCGTTCATTCATAATGTGATAACACGAAAGATAGGAGACACGACCAATCGTGATATAATAATCTGCTGATGCGTCCGATAATGAGGCTGGAAGAATACTTTTCGCATACAAAACCCAATCGCCAATGTTTTGATATTTGATAAAATCGTTTGTATTTTGTGCATCGAAGAATAATAATGTTAAGCTATTCTTTGATAGATCGGAAGAGGAAGTCGTATATTTGTCGAAAATTGAAAGAATATAAGCTTTTGTTTTTTCGTCGTAATCAAAATCAGAAATTAACTTTGCGAAAAAATCAGAAACCGTAGCAGAGCGAGAAAGTTTCATAGAGACGCCTTCTAACAATATATCAAGATAATGAGAGATATGAAAACTAAAATACCTAAATGTTTGTTGTGTAGGAAAGAAATGATTGCTGATCCGCAAAAGGAATACATATATAATTGTTCCTGCAAAGGACAAAATTATGTGAGGCAAGTATATAATGATATGTGGGTATATCGAGTTTATCTCGATATGGAAAAAAGATTTATGTTGGAAATGCTTTATTGCCTCGGGCAATATGAAGCGAGTGTTTATTCAGAAAATGAGAGAAGCCTCTTACCAGATGTAATATTTAGTTTTCCGAAATTTAATGAAATGAGTTTTGATGCGTTTGGAAAATTATATGAAGATGCGAAAAGAGTTCTCGAATTAAGATTATTTATATGACAATCAAAAATCCAAAATGTTTATTTTGCAAATGTGATTTAATCGCGGACACGAAAGTTGAAAATTGGTGGGATTGCGATTGCTGCAATTATTTTCTGCTTCGCGAGCCATATCAATCAAGCATTCATTGTGCGTTTGTTTCCTCGGAAGAGGATGATAGCAAAACATATTATCTACACATTTGTAAGTATGCTGGCTGCCCATATTTTCCCATCATCTGGATGGCGGATCGTATAAATGAAGATAATTGTGGTGAGATATATGAGTTCCCAGAGATGGATAGAATAAGTGCGAAAGCGATGAGTAAATTATGTTCGCAGGCGAAGAGGATAGTGAAGTTGAAGTTGTTTTTATGATGTGCGGAAGTTTTATCACATCTATAAAAAAATAGACGGTGTATCAAAATATTTACACCGTAGATCTGAGGATGAGCTAATAGAGATAGCATAGAGAGATGATGCATAGGTCGTTAGAACTTTTTACCAGTTTCTATAAAATGATTGTAGTGTGATAGGCTGAAAACGGCAGATATGATGTAGATAGATACACCAGGTTAGTTTGTGTAGTTTATGGTTATGTAGTATTTAACTATTTTGTAATTATATAATATATTTTTTAACATATTGGTAATAATGTGTTATATAATTGAGGATGAGTAAAAATGTTAAAAGATGAGAAGGATCAGAAAAATAAAACATATAAGACAAGTTTATGTTCGTGGTGTGGTGAGAGGACATCCATAAATCAGTTATATGAGTATCACGATCATCACTTTAATGAATTAGCGTGTAAAAATTGCTTACCAATAATAAAACAATGTTCCGAGGCTATCGATAATGACCAATCATAAAAAGACATTTATTCCCAAGATAGTTTCTATTGATTGTAGAGACCATTTTGCGAATAAATATCCAGCTCTTTTTGATAAGAGGGCGCAGCCAAGATTTTTAAGATTGTTTGAGTATATTTTATTTGGGTTATTTTTAGATGAGGAGACAGAGCAATTAGTTATATCACAAAAGATATTGGCAGAATTAGAAATTAAATTAGATATATATGAAGAAGATTGGCGAAAATATAATGCGAGAGAATATTTAGATAAGTTTAGTGAATATTTACCAGCATTTAAGTATAGTAATAATTATTCTGATGGACATCCTCGACAAATTATAGATCGTGGATTAGATGAAGAAGATTATGAGATTTTATTAAAAGAGCCAGAGAAAATGAGCAATAATAATTTTGCTAAATGTTATTTTAGATCAGGAAAATTAAGAAGCCGACGAGATAAAGTTGCTAAAAGAGAAGAATTGTTAATTATTGATCCGCCTAATGAAAATCTTTTAGATGATCAAAAGTTAGTCATTAACTATATGAATAGTATTCCAGTTAATACATACTCATATCTCTATAATAAAAATATAGGCGAGACAATAAAATTATTTAACTCTATGAGAATGGATCAAAATAAAAGAATGGCTAATGCCGCTATTTTGGCTGCTATGGAGCAAAATCCAAAACCTATATATGGAGCAGATGTTAATGTGAATACAGTTAGAATATATTCACAAGATCAATCTTTTCTCAATCTTAAAAGAGAGTTGCGTAAGAAATATTTAATTGGGACATATACTGCCGATCTAAAATCTTCACATTTTAGAATAATAGCAGAATTATTAAAAGCACCGATATGCTTAAAGTTTATAGAAGATGATAAAGATTTGTGGAAAGAAATATCTCTATTCGTAAGAGGAGTTGAAAATTATACAGAGGCAGAAAAATCTATTATGAAAGAAGTTTTCTATGCTATATCTTATGGTAAGAAAATTAATAGTTGGTTTAATATTAAAACATCTAAATTAGAATTAGGGTTGAGAGATATCTTAAAAAAGATTAATTTTGAGAGAATGCTGGAAATGCCAATAATTCAAGAGCTGCTCGAATTAAGAGGCAAAGAGTATGCAAAGATTGCAAAGGATGGATATATTATCGATGCATACGATCGAAGAATAGAAATGAATGGTAAGCGGCGAGGAGCTATGTTTGCGGAGCGTGTGCAGAGTTATGAGTTTGCTATTATTGCAAATGTATTTAGAATGCCGCTGGAAAAATTAGGAATTAAAATTATTTGCTTTTTGCACGACGGATTTAGTTTTACACTTCGCGATCCTAAAAAATATGAGCATAAGTTAGAAGAATTGTTTAATGACGCAATAAAAGAAACTGCTGATAAATGGAATGTGAGAAGTAGATTTAAGGTGGAATATAATGGATAGAAAATAATTATATGTAGTTATTTTTCTAAAATTAGAAAAAAGGTAAGTTTATGAAAGAAAAAGACAAAAAAACATTATTGCTCGTGGAGTCACCTCACAAAGCCAAGACAATACAAAGCCTCCTCGGTGATGATTATATTGTTTTAGCATCTGCGGGACACATCCTTTCTCTTTCCAAGTCAGGAAAAGATAATCTCGGAATAGATATAGATAACGGCTTCAAGCCAAAGTTTATTTTGGATGATGATCATATTCAGATACTACAAAATATTCTTAATGCCGCACAAGAGTGTAAAGAAGTCATAATACTTTCAGACCCAGATCGTGAGGGGTGGGTCATTGCGTCCCACTTAAAAGAGCGATTAGAAGGTATTGATATTCCAATACGAAGAGGTGTTTTCAATAAGATAACAAAAAAGGAGATTTTAACTGCTATTAAAAATGCAGGTGATATTAATGAAAATATTGTTTCTTCTGGTATTGCTCGCAGGCTACTCGATCGTATCGTTGGTTTCACTTCATCACCTTTTCTAATGCGATTTTTCGGGAATAGTCTTTCTGCTGGACGCGTCCAAAGTCCAGTCGTCCGACTTATCATTGATAGGGAGAGAGAAATTGAAAGTTTCATACCGCAAGACTACTTCACCATAAATGTATCACTCTTCAAGGGTGAGGTAGCATTTACAACTAAATATGCTGGAAAGCTAACTGATGAGCAATCAGCTTTCTCTATGAAGGAAAGATTATCAAAAGATGAATACATCATCTCATCCGTTATCTCATCAGAAGAAGCAGTAAAGCCTCCGCCACCACTCATAACAGCCTCACTCCAAAAGTTAATGTCCAAAAAATATGGAATTGAAGCGGCGGATACTATGAAGGCTGCACAGAGCTTATATGAAGCGGGACATATTAGCTATATAAGGACTGATAGTATTCGTATATCTGATGAAACGATAGAAGAGGCTCGTGAATATTTATCAAAGAATAATTTTCCAATACCAAAGAAATCAAATATCTATGAAAATAAAGAATTAGCACAAAATGCTCACGAGGCAATTCATCCTACTAACATCTCTCTTAACCCAAATGAAACATCATTTTCTAATCCTATTGAGACAAAAGTATATGATATGGTTTGGAAATATTTTCTCGCATCACAAGGATCACCAGCTATTTATGAAACGCTTAAAGTTTCAGCTCATCCCATCGGAGATAAATCCGCGGAGGTGCGTGCGAGTGGCAAAGCAATAAAAGAAAATGGTTTTCTCTCTATTCTTTCAATCTCTGATAAATCAGAAATAACAATTCCTTCCCTAAAAAAAGGAGAGACAGTTTATTTATGCGATGATGGTATCTCTCTCGAAAAGAAGAAAACTCAGCCGCTACCACGCTATTCGGAATATAAGCTTTTAGACGAGATTGAGCGTCGAGGAATAGGAAGACCAAGCACCTTTGCCGATCTGCTCTCTAAAATAACCTCTCGTGGTTATGTAATCAAAAAAGATAATATTTACTTTCCGACAGAGTTAGGAAAGAAAATAACTGATATACTTACCGATAGCTTTTCGTTTCTCGACTATGACTACACCAAGAATATGGAGAATAAGCTCGACGATATAGAAAATGGTAAGGTTGATAAAGTTTCGATGCTTACCGAGTTTTGGGAGCCATTTAAGAAAGAATTGAATGCCGCATATCTAAAACAAGGTGCTCTTATTTGTGAAGAATGTGGCTCGCTTATGGTAAAAAGGACGATAAAAAAGACGGGGGAAATAGCTATTTGTTGCACCAATTTGCCACAGTGCTGGAATAAGAAAACTATCGAAAATAATTAATATTTTAGTTAAGACGAAAGATCGAGGATATATGTAGTTTATGGCAAAAACAAAACGCATTCCAGTTCCTGCCGAAGTTTCCATCCCCGCGATGACAAAACCAATAAATAAAAAAGGATTAACAAAAGAATTATTGAATGGAATAAAAGTTTCGGAAAGAAGCTTCTCATTTGGAGATCGTCCAAAGGATAGTTTTAACTCTCTTATGGATTGGACACAATTTGTTTTTGTAGAGGCTTTATCATCAAAATCTAATATTATTAGATTAATCAATAACTCAATAATAATAGATGGACAATTTACTTCTTTTGCAAAAGAAAATGGAATAAGTATTGAGTGTCTCTATCGAGATAGTATTATATCGTGGAAAGAAAATATTATTGGTTCCGATGAGAGTTATGAAAAGTTTTTTATGCAGGGCGTATTCCTCATCAAATCGGGAGATATAGAGTTTATTCACGCCGCTCTTTTCCATAAAGGTGCCTCATATGAGGATGAGATATCTTTCTTTGTTCTTCTTCCAGAAGAAAATTATGAAGGATATATCTCGTTAAGAAATCAGTTTGATGATTGGGTTCAGAAGACGAATAGAGATAATTTATTTATCCGTGTCATCCACGGAGATGATATACCATATACAAAAGAAATGAGTTGGGATGACTTATTTTTACCAGTAGAATTGAAGACGGAAATTAAATCAATGGTTGAAGGTTTTCTTTCTTCCAAAGATTGGTATCTACAAAACAAAATACCGTGGAAGCGTGGGGCGATTTTGTATGGGACAGCAGGTCTCGGCAAGACTTCTTTAATAAAAGCTATTATGTCTCAATATGATTTTAAGCCAGTCTCAATAGCCCCAGGAGCTAATACGGATGCTCTATATGAAGCGTTTCTTTATGCAGAAGAGAATAGTCCGTCATTATTATTTTTTGAGGATTTAGATAGTATGTTAGATAGGACGATAGATACATCAAGTTTTCTTAATCTTATGGATGGAGTATCCTCTAAAAATGGTTTGCTTATCATAGCGACGGCAAATAATATTAAGGCATTAAAATCATCGATAACAGATCGTCCATCTCGTTTCGACCGTAAATTCGAGTTTCCTTTACCAACTCCTGAAATGATTGATATATATCTACACAAATGGTTTGGAAGTATGATGAATGAGAAGAAGTATAAGGAGATTATTAAGATTGCGGAGAGAGAAGAGTTTTCTTATGCATATCTCAAAGAATTATACATATCGGCTTTTTACGAAGCATTAGCTGGCAATAGGAAACTTCCTAATGAGAGAGATATAGATGCGGCGATGAGAAGATTAATCAAAGATAAAAATGTTCTCTCTGGAAATAGAATTAAGATAGATCGATATTTTGGAGAAAAGGGTGAATAAGAAAAAGTTTCAATTAGAAATGGCAGATAGATTAGCAGAATGGCTTTTTGATAAAAATTATTTTTATGAGGAAGAGGTGGCAAAAGATTTAGAGTGTGAGAAAGCTGATATATCAAGAGCTATCGTTATTTTGAGGACAAGTGGATGGACTATAAGAGCAGAAAATCATACACCAACAAGAAGAAGAGTTTCTATTAGTCCAGTTTCTACTTATAGAAAGAAAGGCGAGAAAAAGATTATAGATATAAATGAACCTGATTGGATACCGACAAGATTTATTGTTTTTCCGCCAAAAGACAAAAGACTTTCCGAGATGATCTCGGAGGAAACAGAAACAAAGGGTAGAGGTTAGTTTAATAGTTATGGGATATAATAACAACAAATATGATCGAGAAATAACAAATAATTGGCAAAGAGGAGGTGATAGCAGCCAGTGCAATTCGT
>Ga0187874_10002330_pt1 | contig 14719 bp, 14 predicted proteins | sample June2016WEW_16_1_3_FD_132993 | JGI IMG/M metagenome (GOLD analysis project Ga0187874, IMG submission 132993) | Peatland microbial communities from SPRUCE experiment site at the Marcell Experimental Forest, Minnesota, USA - June2016WEW_16_150 | ecosystem: Environmental > Terrestrial > Soil >... | reverse complement strand
TACTAAGGCTCGCCGAATTATATGAGAGTAAGTTGCGAAATAAACGAGAGTATTTGCGAATTAAACTAGAGTAGGGCGAGACCACCAGGGGCCAGAGACACCACAGCGGCTTCCGGAACACTGCTCCGAAATGCCGTCTGGAAACTCAGCTACTTCTGTTTGGCAACCTGAGTGCTCAGTAAAGTGAAACTCCCAGCCTGCCTCAATAAAATCTCGCGCCTATGGCATCGCTCAGCTAAAAACCCGCAGCCGCACAGGACTCCGCAATCGCGCGCTCCAGAATGCCCGATGCCTCTTGCTCCAGTATCTGCATTGCATCCCTATACATGAATGCGCCCTGTGTCCCGCTCCGCGCAATCTTGCGCGCAATAACAAAGGCAATGCTACGTGCAGCCTGATCGTCCGAGGCCGCGCCTGGTATCTTATTTTTCACCCACGGAATTAGCGCCTCCCACGGTGGAAAGTGAGGCCGCGCGCCAAACTCGACTGGCGCCCCGTAAACATCTGCAGGCGGTCCGTTGGTGATGATCTCGGTCAGCGCCGCACCGTCGTCTTCTAGGTATGCAAACACCGTGTGTGCCAGATTAGTTGTGGCGCCCACCGGGGCGCCTTCCACTACCAGGCCGTGGCCGCGATTGCCAATTGTCTCCAGCCCGTTGCGCACGCCGCTCTCGATGGCCGCCAATAGAGCCTCCGACATTTCCTGCACGCCGCTGACTGTAATCCGCATCAGGAGGACCCCTTGCGGAGCAGAACCGCAGCGAGGTATGTCAGCACGTCCGGCCGCGCAAACTGCTGCTGCGCCTCCAATCCATTCCGTTCAAACCGGGCAACGATGTGATACCAGCGTTCGAGCTCGGCATCTGAAATACCTTTTGTGAGCTTCCTCAGGCGACGGACGCCGGCAACAAGGCGCCCAACATCGTCGCGGCGAATGAAAATCTCGCCAGCAATTTTGACATCCTGATGATCATCAGTCGTGGAGGCAACACGGTTGCACCGCTTTGAAGTTGTGCGCTGGGGCCTATTCATCGGGCTCCCATGATTCTGCGGCTGCGTCCTTGCTGTCTGTGCTCTGTAAGCCATGCCGAATTCGAATTGCGGGTTAGCAAATACCCGTCCCCCCTAACATGTTGAACCTTCCATCTGGCAGTTTCTCGAAGCCGGCAGCGGTCAGCACAGCCCCCCACACCTCGGTATTGAACTGAGGAGTCAAATCGGTAAACGGGAAACCAGCGGCACGAATAAACAATTCCGACGCCTCGGCAGCGAGGTCAGCCGGCACTGGAACGCCTGCGATCACGTCCCGAAATGGTAGCTCGTCTTGCCGGATCATCATTCGAAGAGTGAGGTCTCGCACTCGCTCTCGATCTGTCAGGTTCAGCGGCCTAAGATCAACTTTGTGCCCGGCAATGCTGCACTTCATCGAAATTTGTTTTCCAGCCGCGTCGCTCATCGTCACACCCCATTTCTGCGCATGTGCCGCTGCACGGCAGCGACGGCGATGCGCCCGACCAGGTCGCCGTGCTCTTCCAGCATGGAGCGCACAGAGGCGCCATCGAGACCCTGCATGGAGCCGATGTGCGTGGGGAAGTTGAAGGTGTGGCCACCGCCGCCTCGTTCAACCATGCGCTCGAAGGTATTGTTCTGCGATGGTGTCAGCACGCGTTCGCCGCCATGCACGAGTGCCACCTGCGTCTTTGGAACGACGCCGCCAAGCTCGAAAGCTGCCCCTGCCGTGAAGGTCATTTCCTGTGCTAGAGTCGCCGCCATAGTAGGTGCTACGAGCGCTGGACCAATAATTGGGATTCCCGCGACGGCCGCGCCTGCAGCGGTGGCGGCAACAGCGGCATTGCTCGTGGCCGCCGCAACGTTGGTAGCAGAGGTCACCGCGGTCTTTGCGGCGTTTGCGGCTACATCGGTCGCTACTTCCTGGGCCTTGAAAATTTTGTGGGCCGCCGCCATGAGGAGATGCTGCATGACCCAGCGTTCACCCATCTTCTCGATTGCTGTGATGGCGCTCATCGCGATCGAGTTCCAGGTCTGGGCCGCAGCTTGGCCAATGGTTTTGTGGCGCTCGATCCAGGGATTCAAGCCCGTTGTGGCATCATGGGCAATGCTTTGGCTGAATTCCTTCCACGCCTGCTCGCGCTGCTTGAGGATGTTGTTCTCATCCTGCATCGCGGTCTGCGCGGCCTTCTGCTGGATCTGTATGCGCTGATTTTCAAGCTGCTGGGTCTGCAGGTTGGCCGTCTGGATATCCTGAACGAGCTTGCGCGCCTCCGGGTCCTGGCTGTCGAGTCCTCCCAGATCGGCGAGCAGCGCGCGGCGCTTGGCGATGTAATCGGCCAGTGCCTGCAGCTTCTCCTGGTTGGCCGTGAGGTCCATGGCAACTTCACGCTGATGAATGGCGGCCATCTGCGTGAGTTCCGTGGTGGGGCTGAGGGCGCCCGCCTGCGCCTGGCCGCGAATTGCAATCTCTTGCGTCTTCAGTTGGCCGGCATTCTGCTCATAGGCGCCCTGCGCCTGGAGTTCGGCGCGCTTACGCAAATACTCATCGGTGGCGCGCGAGGCCTCCTGCATGGCCAACTTTTGCGCCTGTGCCCACTCGCGCTCGGCTTCGGCCCGCTGCCTGACGATCTCGCGATATTGTTTGGAGTCCGCGTCCCACACTGAGCGCACATAATCGGAGAGCTGCTGTTCGAGCTGCACGCGCTGCTGCGATGCAGGCTTGGCCGCAGCAATTTGGTTTTCGAAGGCCTGCTTCTGCGCCTCGTATTGATCCTGGAAAAACTTCGCATCGATGGCTCTCTGATCGGTGCGTGCCCGTTCGCGTGCAATAGTCTCCTGAGTATTTAATACGGTGATGTGCGGTCCGGCCTGGTAGCCGGGAGTGTCCTTCGCATGTTGCAGCTCCAGCCGTTTGCGGCCTTCGAGATAGGCAATTTCAGCGGCGAGCTTTTGATTGTTGGCATCACGGAAGGCCTGGACTTCCATCGCCAGCGTGATCTTCCCCATCTGAAAATCAAGCTCGGCATTTTTCCTGACGAATTCGGCGTGAGCCTCTGCCTGATCCTTTGTCGCTTTAATCTGTGCTTCGGTCTGGGCGCGCGCCTCGGTTGCCGCCTCGACCGTCAGTTGTTTTGCGGTGCCTTGCCCGGAGGTAAGTCGAAGCTGTGCTATTTTCGCGTCGCTTTCGGCAACCAGCTTCACCAGTTCGTCGGCGTGAGCCTGCGCTTCTTTATCACTGGTGAATTGCGGCGGCAGTGCGCGCCTGGGCGTGAGTGTGCCGGATTCTCCCGAGTCGGTTAATGGCTGGCCCGCGAGGGGAGCCTCGGTTGTGGAGGCCTTGCGCGATTCGAGAATTTGATTGATTTCTCTTAACTGACTCGCCTGGCGGCCGCGCTTAGCAATCTCCGCGTCGAGTTCGGTGTTGGTGACCACCTGTTCGGCGTGGATTTTTGCTTGGCCGGTTGTGCCCATCGCTTCGATCTCGGCGCGCTTGGTGCGCTGTTTGTCGAGCGACTCCAAATAGATATTGTTGGCGGCGATCTGCGATTCGAAGCTCTTGCGCGCGGCTTCGTTCCAGCCCGACATCGCGTCGATGATTTTCTGGAAGTGCTCCGGAATTACCGAGAGTGCTTCCACAAAGCCGAGCGCCACGGCTACGGGAAACGCGGCCTTCAGCAGCGGTCCCAGTAGCGTGCTGCTGGCGGCCACGCTGCGCAGATGGCGATTCAACCGGATTCCGGTCTCTTCGCCGAGCAAGGCAGCCGCGGCCTTGCCCTCGTTCATTTTGCTGGTGGTTTCCTGCGTGGCTACCTGCGTTGCTTTTTGTGCCGCTGCCAGCTCGGCGGCGGTGCGCGATGCGAGCTTCTGAGACGATGCCAGCAACTGCATCGCTTCCGCGCCCTTGGTGCTCTCTGCCGTGGCAGCCGCGGTTGCCGCCTTAACCAGCGACTGTGCCTGCGCGTGAGCCAGGGAGGCTTGCGCGACGCGCTCCCAGGCCGTCTGCGCCAGTTTCCCGGAGGCGACCATCTTGTCGGCAGCGCCCTGCACGGTTGCGGCAGCGCCGTTCATGCTGCTTTGCAGAGCGGTCAGGTCCGTTGATAGTTCGATTTTTGCGCTATAGCCGCCCATTTGCGATCACCAAAATCACGCTTCCGCCGAAGACCTAGCGGAATTCACAGCGTTAAGAGCGTCTCTCAAAAGATCGGATTCGATACGGCACAAATCAAGCTGCTCGATATCCTTTAGCGCTAAAAGTATGTGGCACGCGGCTGAACGAACTTCCAGGCCATGTGCGCCCCTCCCCCTCGATCCCGGAGACGTTAGTTCATCAAAAGCATCCAGTTCGGATACAAGGCACCTGTTTTCCGCCAGAATTGCGCGAGCTCTTTTTGCCAGCTCTTCCACCAGGAGGGCTAGCTGTCGTTCAGGCCCCAAATCAAGCCGCAAGTTGATAATTCTTTGAATCTTCGAACGCTTCTCTTCGATTTTGGCAGTGCGGCGCTGCTCCCGGAAAACATCGAGCCGTCGCCCGATTTCGGTGATGGCCTCATTGTCATCGGCAATCGCCCTGCGCGCGGAATCGGTTATCCGTTCAAGCTCCCGTAGCCTTTTCTGGGCGCTTGGATCGCCATCGATCCTCGCGGCCAAAACGCATTTCTGGCGCTCATCCTCCGCTTCAGAAAGCTGGCTTGCGCGCCCAGCACTCTCTTCCCGCAACTGCCCCAGCCTGGTTTGGAGCCGACTTAGTTCGCTTTCGATTTCCTGCAGCTTCACTGCGCTCCTCCGAATTTATTATTTAATCCGTCTATTGCAATCAAGCAACGGCACTCATGCCGACGCCGCGGAAGTCCAGCACATCCCCGCCGTACGGGTGTTTCACCTTGTACTGGAGTTCGTCCTTTACAAAGGGCATAGAGCCGCTCGATGGATCTCTGTTGAAGAACATCTGAGGCTGCTCGTAGCCGCTGAGGAACGCGACTTCAACGCATGGGCACTCTGACGGCCAGCAGCCGTAGTACCAGTCGTTGGTGTCTGTGAGCAGCTCATTCTCGATCAGACCTTCGTCGTTGTCGCCAAACATGCGATACCACGGATTGGCGGTGAACGTTCCGGGACCAGTCGGCCACTTGTCCGTCTGGTTTATGGCGCGCGCTGTACTCCACAGATCGGGATGAAACATAATCCACTGCAATGGCAGTGCCAGCGGCTTGTTCGAGTCTTTTTCAGTTTGCTGCTTTAAGGCAGCACGCGCGGCGGTCAGCGCGTCCGGACTCAGTGCGTTGGCGAACAGATTGTCGTGGGCCGCATGAAACCAGGCCGTGGCGTCCGGATCATAGTTCGGATTGTGGACGAAGAAATTGGTGACGAACTGCTTGAGCGTGCGCCGCGCAGCGCGAGCCATCCGGGAAGTAAACCCGGTGATCTTCCCGAGGTCGTCATTGAGGATCGTCTCTTCCGTGATGGAAAGCAGGTTGCCGCGCTTCGTCACCGGGAAAGAAATCAGATCATCAGTGGGCTTCGTGAATTCCTGATAGACACCGCCCTCGGACACATCCGCCAGATCGCCAAGGTAGCCGAGGCGAACCCGATGTTGGGTCTTATAGTCGTTCGCTTGCGTGGTCACAAAGAGGCGCTCGACGCCGCCCATTGGAACTTCGGCGTAGTCCTGGATGAGCCGCTTGGTCATTGAATTCAGCAGGATCGCGGGATAGTCCCCGCTGGAGACGTTGTCAGCAGCTTCGCGCACCCGGCCGAACATGCCTCCATAACCGAGGTATCGAAGCTCGCTGTCTCCACTGATGGCTGCGTATGCCTGCGAGAGCGAAGGGCGCCCTCGATAGATGAACGGCTTCGCTCCGGCTGCAAGCGCTTCCCGAATGCCAAACGTCGCATCCATAGACTGCTGCAGCTTATCGCCTGTTCCTTGTCCTCCGCGGATGTATTTCTGGCCGTATCCTCTCATGGTCACACCTTTCTCTGCCGCTCAGTGCTTGACAATTCCCTGCTCCCACCATGTTGACCAGGCAAAAATGGGGAGCAGATCGGCCGGCTGGATGAATTGCCGACTCGAAATTCTCCCCGTCTAGCGATGAAGAAGCAATGGCGGAAACTTTTCACTCAAAAATCCCATTTAGCTCTCGGCCTGGTCTAACCGGAAAAAATCTTGCGTCTAGATGGCCGTGTGAGGCCTCACACGGTACCTCCTGGCCATCGGAAAACTTTCCGCGTGGGGTAAGGCCTACTTTTGCCCCGGCGCGTCCTACCCCCAACTTTTCTAGTTACCACTTAGATTCTTTCCCTCGTACTAACTTGTCGAGATCATCAAAAAATGCTAGTCAGCCATCCCCGCGCCTAAAAAACTCAGCCCAGCCTTAGATGAACCGAACCAGCAGGTGGCAACCCCGAGGATGCACCACTCCCCGTTGTCGCTGATAACGCGCGTGCGACCTTGCTCGATCACGTCAGCTATTACTGGGTCATTCTCGTCCCTACTGCTCCAGTTTTGGGAGTTCCTCATGTCACCTTCGAACAAAATAGACGGCCGATTCTTGGCATACAGTCTCCGCAAATGTAGTCCACGGCGTAGGAGGTTGTTCTTGTCGCGTGAAACGAAGTGAGCTGCCACTACTAGTCCGTTTAACCTTGACAGAGCGGAATAATCCCCAATCGCTGGGGTGGCCGATGGCGAAGAATCTACCACTATTATTCCGTCACTTGAATATGTGAAAAGCATGGCGAGATCGGGCGCACGCAAACAGCAGGTCATTGTAGGATTTGGTACAAACTCTTTCGGCACCATCACCCATTTTTCCACCTCTGCACGAGTTGCCAAGAGCGGGGCCCTCATTCGGTTAAGCGCCTTCTGATGGGTGCCAGCCCATATTCCTTGAAGGATCGGGAGGCTGATACTGTCCTTAGTCGACACGGCGTCTTCAAGGCGTTTTTCGGCTTCTTTTGTGAGCCTTTCGAGCTCCGGGAATAACCCCGATAGGGTTGCAATGTCTATGCCCACCTTTTCCCAAAACCAGAGGGCGATGCGCGGCGCTTTTGTTTTGGCGAGTTTTGCGAGCTGAATGTACTTGTCTGCGGTCGGTTGAAATTCTCCACTTTCCCAGCGAGCTACCGTGACCCGTCCGTTCTCCATGCCGAGTTTTTCGGCAAATTTCTGCTGACTTAGGCCGAGTGCACTTCTTAACTCTCGAATGTTTCCGGCGGCTTCTGGACGTGCCGCTTCCGAAATTATTTTGGAGGTATCGGTGGCCGCCGTAACGGATGTCTTTTTTCTTGACATGTATCACCAACGTAACATATCGTAAGCGATACGATGTATCGTTCGCTTATCGTAGCGCTTAAGATACACCGGCGAGGGCGGAGCGTATATGAAAAAAACAGTGCATGTTTTGGCACCCTCCGGGCTCACGACAGGCCCGCGGCTTCCCTGCAGTCGCACCGACGCGAACAGTGCTGACTACGATTTGACGGTTCGGACAGTGTTCGCTGAGGCGCTCCGTCGCTGCTCTAAGAGCCGCGATCAGATCGCCGACGAGATGAGCGCAATTACAGGGCGAAAGATCACCAAACAGATGCTGAACGGCTATGCTGCTCCGAGCAAAGAAGCAGCGCGGTTTCCAGCCGCGTTCATTCCAGCATTTTGCAAGGCTACGGGGGATGATCGCCTGCTGCGCTTGCTGCTCACGCCGCAGATTCTCGCGCTAATCGAGATTGTCGAACATGAAATTACCGCCGCACAACAGGCTCGCGAAGCGCAAGCCTTGCGCGGCCGGCTGGTCCTTCAGGAGAGAGCACTGTGACGCAGCCGCACCCCATCTTCGGCATTCCTGCGACCGCAAACCGCCGCCGATCGCGCGGTGCGCCCGAACGACTGCTGGCAATCGCAGCGATGCTGGAGTTTGCACGCTGTCGGCGGGCAGATCGAGACTATGTGCTTTGCCTGGCAGACGGCACCACTGTTGCCTCCTTGGGCCAGTTAGCGGAGCGCATCGCGCAGCAGCGAGGAATTGGTGTTAGAACCGCGTGGCGCTGGTACAGCAACTTTCAAGACGCCGGCTACGCAAGGCTCGCCCATACACGCGCAGACCGCGGGAAGTTTCGGTACTTTGCGAAGCACCCTGCTGTAGCGGAATTTGTCCAACAAAAATACCTTACCGAAAAGACGCCGGTGCGAGCAATCTACCGCGCTTTGTGCCGTGAATTGCAGGACCAGGCGCCCTGCGAATCGACGGTGCGGGATTTCGTGAAGTCATTGTCAAAGTCAGGACGAAGGCGGAGAGCGCGCAGCCGCAACTGAGCGGGCGCACGAAAGCATATGACGAACGCGAACGCATTGTGGGCTCCAGCGAATGACGTGATAAGGCTCACCGGATGGAGTGAGCGCACACTTCGCCAGAGAACTCCCGAACTGCGGTCGAAGACTGTTGAAGGCGAGCGCCGCCGCGGACGCGCCCGCCGCGTGTACGATCTTTATTCAATACCTGCCGATGTTCTCGCACCCGAGAAGATTCGCGACTACGGGTTACAGCTCGCGCACCAGTCCGAGACAACGACGATCGCGCCCGCTTCCAGGTCGGATTTGCGCACAGCAAAAGCGAAGCAGGAGTCGCTTTTTGCTGTAGCCGCGCCGATCGGCGGCGAGCGCGTGATCGTTCCAACGAAGCAGGAACCAGAAGTAAAGTACCGCCTCAAGGCGATCACCCCGCTGATTGAGTGGCTGCAGGGCAGTAAGCGCCCGATGTTTTTGGACGACGACGACACAGCGTTCGCCAGCAGCGATCAGCTTGCCGCCTGGCTTGGGCGTCATCAGGAGCCCGCTGTAAGCCGTGGAACCATTTGGAAGTGGTACAAACGCTATCGCGAGCGCGGCCTCGCTGGCCTCTGTCGCGAGGTTCGCAGTGATCAGGGCAGCAGCCGGCGCCTCAGTGCCGACGCGAAAAAATGGCTTGATGCGAAGTACCTCGGAGAGCGTCTCTCAATCACGCTTTGCCACGAATCGCTAGAGCGCGAATGGTATGCACGCGGATGGCCAGGCGATGCCGCCAGTTATCACGCGGTGCGCAGTTACCTGCAGTCACTCGGCAAGCCCTTCGTTGTTGTCGGGCGCGAAGGTGCGCGCGGCTACAACCGCAAAATCGAGGGCTATCTCGAACGCGACTTCGATTCTGTCCGAGTCAACGGGGTCTGGGTCAGTGATCATCGCAAGTACGACGTATGGGTTTACAACGATTGTTTTCCCCACGAACGGCCGATGATGGCGTTGCGGGTTTGGCACACGATGATCCTAGACATGCGCAGCCGCAAGGCCGTTGGATGGGCGTTCTGCGCGAACCCCTCCTCTGATTCAATTTCCTCCGCTCTGCATATGGCAATTTCGCAGTACGGTGTTCCCGAGACCTTCTATGTGGACAATGGGAAGGATTATAAAAAGATCGGGCGGCGCGCGGAGATCTCAAACGAAGCCAGCGGCTTGCTGGTCAGGCTCGGGGTAAAGTTGCAGTACTGCATCCCTGCACACCCTCAATCGAAGCTGGTAGAGTCATTCTTCTCTGGTCAGTCCAAGCGCTTCGACCTTATTTACGGCAATTCCTATGCCGGCCGTAAGCCCGCACTTCGCCCCGAAGAATGCGATGAGCAACTACGTCTACACAAGGCATTCCTGGCTCACAAGCAGCCCTGGACACCGTTGGGCTGCGCTTCTGATTTTCTCGTGGCCGCGGAGCAGTGGATTGCTGAGTACAACAAAAAACCGCACAGCGGACGCGGGATGAATGGCAAGTCCCCGAACGAAGTTTATGAGACCGCGTGCCCGGAGCGCGACCGCCGACTTCCAGACATGGAAGAGCTCTCATCGCTGTTCTGGGATCAGCATCAGCGGAAGATCCTGCGCGGCGGATGCGTCGAACTTTATAGCGAGCGGTACGAACCAATGGACCAGAGCTCGGCCGCGGCGCTGCATCTAGCCATCGGGCAGGACGTCCTTGTGCGTTGCGATCCTTCAGACCTTGGCCAGGCTGTGGCGTACGACATGGAAGGCCGGCTGCTTGGATACTTATACGCGCAAAAGCTCGTCGCGCATGGCCCGACCGCACGCGAGGACATACGCAATTCGCTCCGTGAACGCCGACAAGTTCTGAAGGTTCTCAAGGCATATATAGAATTCCGGAGTCGCGGCGTTCCCACCGAACGCGAGCTGCTCCTGCGGCGCGCTGGCTCGCCGCCATTGCTTGAAGGTTCGGTATTCCCAACGCAATCGGCAAGTTCGCCGCGTGCGCTCGCTGCGGTTGCTGTGGCTGGCAATTCCGCGTGCCCTCCGTATATCGACGACGTTGTCTCCAGGGTCCGTTCGCTGATGAAAGATCAGGAGGAGGATGCATGAGGCTTAACGAGGACTTCCGGCAACAGTTGGAAAACTCATTGCCGACTGCTGATGTGACGCGCTCGAAACTGAGCGACTATATGGCGCGCAGCGGCTTGACGGTTGCGGCTTTCGCGCGCGTCTGTAGCCGTTCACCGAATGCAGTCCGTTACTTTTTGGACGATCGCTATTCGCTCATCAGCGAGACTGACCTGCTGATTCGGCGGGACCTAGAACAGTTCATGGCGTTGCATCCGCTGCTTCCCGAGAGTGATCAGGTGGCCACGCTGCATCGCACGAGGAACTACGACATCATGCGGCGAGTGTTCTATTCGGCGCTTAGCCAGCGACGCGCCTACTGCGTACAGGGCGATCCAGGCACACAGAAAACATACCTCGCCAAGTACCTGATCGCCGATCTAAACCGCCGTGAGCTGGCGAAGAACGGCGTCGGCAGGCGGGCCTATCGCGTGCGCTGCCGTCCGAATATGCGGCCTCTACAACTACTGAAGGCTATTGCGCAAGCTGCGGCCGTCAGAGCCGAAGGCGACACCGCTGGCGTGTTGCGCCAGTTGCGGTTTGCATTCGGCACGCGCTCCGTTCTGATCGTATTCGACGAGGCCCAGCTTCTTAGCGTGGATTGCATGGAAACGGTTCGCGAGCTGCTCGACGAGCCTCCATATTGGGGCCTGCTGTTTATAGGTTCGCACGAGATCGAGCGCTTTCTCACGATGCACTCTATCGAGTTGGAGCAGTGGAATTCGCGGCTGTACGGCGTTTACACGTTGCCGGGAATTGACCAGGATGAAGCTATCCGTATCATCAAGGTTGAACTCGGCGAGAAGGCAAGCCGCAAGGTCATTGACGAGCTGGTGAAGAAATCGCGCACACCGCATCTGCGCGACTCAAAAAAAACGTACATCAGCGCGCGCCGTCTGTTTTACGTACTCGATGAACTGCGCGCCGATCGCGACGCTGGCGAGCAAGGCGAGGATGAGTGAGTTTGAATATTGTGGCGCCAGGGAGAGAGCATGAACGCGGCTCCACGGGACGCGCTAACGTCTCGCGGAGCCTGAGCGGATGCGTGAGCAAAGCACGCGAACACGCCTGCCGCAATTCTATAACCCGCGTGCCCTGAAACGGTGAGCAACCGCTCACCACTACGGAGGCAGCATGAAATCAGTCGAAATACAGAATCCGGACCCGACAAAAAAGACCCGGCTAGACGGCATGCTTCTGTGCTTGATCTACCTAAACCACAAGGCGCAGTTGCAGCGCACCAATAGCACCCTGTTGAGCGCGGTGCTGTGGCGCGAAGGTTACGACTTTAACGGCTATGACGTTCCAACGGTGCTGCAGTCCTTGCGCGATCGCGGCTACCTCTTCTATCAGCAGCGGCGCGACTCCTCCGCTAATCGCATGTTCCTCTTCGAAATCGAGATCACGGCGCACGGCCGCGATCTTGTTAGCGGCATCATCAGCGATCCGGAGGTGAGCGTTCAATGAAATCTCATCTCCACGAGTTAACGATCCCGGAGAGCGCTGCCAGTACCGGCGCGATCGCCACTTGGAATTCATTGTTCACAGATCCCGCAATGCTTCGCAGGCGGAAGGTCAGCGTGGCCCATCACGAGGCTGGGCACATCTTCGCCGGGCATCATTTTGGGTTCCCGCTACAGGAGCCGGCCGCTGAACTGACAGAGCACGAGTCATCCCTTGGACTCACGCACTTTTGCGGAGAGGACGTTCTTTTCGACGGCTCTTCGCAAGCGCGTTCCCGGGCGGAGGAAGCGATTGTTGTCTTACTGGCCGGCCAGGCGGCAGTCAGCAAGCTGACCAAATCCTATGAGCGCGGACTCGGTCTGAGCGACGGTGACCGCGAGCAAGCCAAGCGCATCATCGACGCGATCACTCCGCAACTAAGGGACGAGGATATGTCATGGCACAATAACCCGTACCGTTGGTCTGGCTTAGGCGGCGAGAGCGAGCAGCGTTGCTATCTATGTTTACTGGAGTATCGCGCGGAGCGCCTTGTTTCAAAGAACTGGGCTGTAATCGCGCGCCTCGCTGCCGCGCTGCTACGGGCGGGAACGTTGAAGGCTAAAGAGGTCCACCGGATCATCGCTCACGCCTGATCTGGGCCAAATACCTGAAGAGTGGAGCGGGGTCACGGGCCCCGCTTTTTGCTGCGCAGATTTCCAGTTTGATCCGTCCAACAAAAAACTATTGCAGCTTGGCGATGCACGAGCTGTACAATGCTACGCGATGGCCGTTCTCTCTCCTGAAGTCGCCACCTCATGCAGCCGCTGTGTTTCGAGTACGCGGGCTGCGCAGATCATCTCCTCAGCCTTTGGACATGGTTTTTCGAGGCAATCCGTGTACCGACTCTGCGAGTCAGGCGAGCTCAGGGCACATCGAGTTCAGCCGGGCAGCCCAATTTGGATCGAGCACGCCAGCATCCTCGAACTGATCGAGCGCGTGCGAAACTCGCCGCCAGATTGACCACCTGGTGGTGATGCCTCTGACATTTATTTTAGGAATCTTTTGAGTAACCGAGAGGCTTGAATTTAGGAATTTTAGGGGCTCGTTCATTGCCGGAAATCATCTTGAGACAGCACCCCAAAATGACGGCGTTGCCGTTTTATATCTCACGCACTTTCAGTAGCTTAAAGGCTCTCGATGAGATCTTGTAGGCATTGCCGAATTACAGGGGTGGAATCAATGGAAGCGCGAACCTATAATCAGCAACTTACAATCAATGCGGCGGGTTCTACTCCACTTTAATTCGCAAAACTCTGATCGATCCGTCGCGCCGGTTTTGCGCCGCCGATTTTTCCTAACCTACTGATTTGAATCCCACATCTCCCATCGTATCCCGCCTCCGCTCGCCATCTCCCTCCACTCTCATTTATTCTACAAACGCACAATTACGAGTCAAATACATAGATTCTTCGCTCGCTACGCTCGCTCAGAATGACACTTCAAAAACTATTACGCGAACTTCCGGAACGCTACGCTAATCCAGGTCGAAATCGCGCAAGGGCTTGCCGGGCGTATCAGGAGTCTCCTTAGCGCGGCGTACAGCCTCCTGAAACTTCTTCTCCAGCAGATCCGACTTGTTTCTCTCGTTCTCCACGGACTGTCGAAAGATCGATTCCTTGCGGCCCTCCTGCTCTCTCATGGAGCGGGCCGCCTCCTCGAAATCATTAAACATCTTGGGAGTGGGCTTCGGCGTGTGGGAGATCACGGACCGTGTGGCGGAATCGACCTTCAGCACCGCCTCGCAGCATGGGCAAACAACTTCGAACAATGGAGGGTTCTTTGCCATGCCCTAAATGTTACCCCAGTTTTGCCAGTCTAGCGAAAGGTGTAGTCGTCAAAGCAGCCGGGCGGGCATACGGGGTCCCCAGCGAACGCTGCTTTTGGCGTTTGCTGGGGTGACAGTCAGCCCGTCGGTGAACGCAGAATACACTAATTCCTAAACCGCTCTAGCGGCGGTTTTAAGAAGCTTCAGAGATAAAGCATCTGGTGCCCGGGACAGTGGTTGCCGGCCGCCTCCACCAGCCTCTCCAGCAGGCCCATTCCGTGCGCGCCCAGCACAAAAATGCCCGGAATGATCCGCTCCTGCAAGGTATTTGCCGGAAAAAGACCGTTCATCAACTCTGCCGCCTCGCGCGACAACTGCTGGTTCTTGCGCAACTCGGCACGCGCCGCCTTTCCCGCCAGCCGCTCGACCTGATGATGCATCTTGCGTCCCGCTTTCTCGGCGGCGTCCACCAGCGTCGGGTCAAGCTTTCGCAAAGGCTCCGTGAACTGCGCGATCAGCTTGTCGATGGTCTGGGTTCCCTGCCCAAATTGCTCCTGCACGGCGGCTGGCAGAACCCGCGATGCCAGGAGTTCGCGGAGGTGCGTCTCACCGCGAAACAAATCCGGCAATTGCAGCCCATAACGTCGCAGCAGGCGCTGCAGACGGCCATTGACAACCGTCAGGCTCAGTCGCGGAAGCACGGGAGTAACGCGGCCGAGCAGATTCTGATACACCACAGCCGCCTGCGCGAAGTATGCGATCTCAGACGGGCCCCCGAAGTAGACCACCGTGGGCAGCAGGTAGTCCTGCACCACCGGGCGCAGCAGCACGTTGGGGCTGAACTGCTCGGGATGCTCTTCCAGCCGCTGCAAAACCTCGGCGCGCGGCAGTCTCTGGGCGCGCACCAGAAAATCGTCGCCCGCGATCTGCATCACCGAGCGCTCGCCATTCTGAAGAATGAACAGCAGGGTCGATGAGCCCGTGACTCTTACCTGTTCATGGTAGCCGGCAGCCTGCAACTCCTTGCCGCG
>Ga0187874_10002329_pt1 | contig 14729 bp, 13 predicted proteins | sample June2016WEW_16_1_3_FD_132993 | JGI IMG/M metagenome (GOLD analysis project Ga0187874, IMG submission 132993) | Peatland microbial communities from SPRUCE experiment site at the Marcell Experimental Forest, Minnesota, USA - June2016WEW_16_150 | ecosystem: Environmental > Terrestrial > Soil >... | reverse complement strand
TGGCAGGCGAGAGGAATCATCGGTCTGGCCTTTGCCGGTGGCAGTCTGCTGCCGCTGCTGTTCTTTGCGCCGTGGCTGTGGCGGCGGTGGGTATGGTTGGCAGGCGGCTTGGTCATTTTCGGTATCTGGCTCGGATTGTTTGGGCAGTGGAACAACCTGGGGCTGCCAAGGATTATGCCTCTCACGATGTCGAAACACTGGGATTTCCTGCTGCAAGTGGCGATACTGATTGCAGGTGGCTTGCATTTATTACTGCTGGTGGTGGCGGAAGTCTGGCGGCGGCGAAACCCAATTTCTGTGATGCTGGTCCTTTGGATTATGAGTGGACTCTTTTTTGCGGCGGTACTGAACTGGACGGTGTGCGCCCGGAGTATTCTTCCCATGGTTCCGGCGGCGGCGATACTGCTGGTGCGGCGATTGGAGGCGATGGAGGGAAATGCTGTGACGTGGGGGTTGCTCTGGCCGCTGCTTCCGGCAGCCGCCGTCACGTTGGGCCTGGTAATGGCCGACTATCAACTGGCCAATTCGGCCAGGACGGCTGCGGAACAAATCATGGCAAAATACAAAACGACGAACAGCACGGTCTGGTTTGAGGGACATATGGGTTTCCAATATTACATGGAAAGACTCGGTGGCCGGCCTATCGATGTCGAGCGGTCATTGCTTCAACCGGATGACGTTGTCGTGGTGCCGGAAATCGGCATTTTTATTGCGCTTCCGCCAGACAGTGTGGGGTGGGTGGAACAATTCCATTACGCACCCTCTTCATGGATGAATCTGATGTGGGGCGTAGACGGCAAAACTGCGGGATTCTATACAATAAATTTTGGGCCGGTTCCGTTCGTCATCGGAAAACTTCCCCCCCAGAATTATGACGTCGTAAAGGTCCTTTCCCGGTTGCAATTCAATTCGCAACCCACTAACCGGCGGGAAGTGCAGGCTGGAGTTGTGCCAAGCTTTTCAGGCACTTCTGGTTTGGTGCAGGACGAAACAGTCCCTCCCGTCAGTCCGGAGGCCATGAGGCGATACCAAATCGCCTTCCAACTTGAAAAGGATGGCAAGCTCAAAGAAGCCATCCAATACTATCGCGAGTCCCTGCAAGCGGAACCCGACAATCCACTCGTATTAAACAAGCTTGCCTGGCTTCTGGCAACGGCCGGCAAACCCGAATTACGTAATGGAAAAGAAGCCGTGCAATTGGCCACCAAAGCAGTTGAGTTGACCGATTACCGACAGCCGCTCTCCATGGAGACGCTCGCGGCTGCCTACGCCGAAGCCGGTGACTTCTCCCATGCCGTCGAAATGGCCAACACCGCACGTGTCCTTGCACAGATTACAGGGCAAGACGATATCGCCGGAAAATGTGCCGAATTGTTGACGTTATACTCCTCCGGCAGAACGGTGGATGCAATCCCGGCTCCATGATGCAGCCTCCGACTCTGGGTACCGGCAGTCCCGCTGGTCCGGTGCCGTGACGCAACCGGGACGCGGGGAAAATTGACCGGCTCCGGGCGGAGGAATACGTGTTCACCGATCCCGCCGGGCGAATCTGGACCAAGGCATGGGAGCTCGGTTCGATCACCGTAGTCGGGCTGGCGTTACCGGCGTCCTGCCTTTACTCTGGATGAATGAGCAAGGACGAGGCTGACGGCCAAGCTGGTGGCTTTCTGGTCATCGGCTATGGCAACACGTTACGCAGCGATGACGGCGTGGGGGCGAAGGTGGCCGCCGCGGTCGCCGAACTGGCCCTGCCCGGCGTTGTCGCCCTCGTGCGCCACCAGCTCACACCCGAACTCGCGGAAACGATTTCCGAGGTGCGCGCGGTGGTTTTTGTGGACGCCGCCGCGGACGCCTCCACCGAAGTCCAGCTTCGCCAAATCGAACCCGCCGATGGCGCGCAACTCATGGCGCACGCCGCGGACCCACGCTCGCTGCTGGCGTTCGCGCGGCAGCTTTTCGGGCGTTGCCCGCCGGCCTGGTGGCTGACCATCCCCGTCGAAAACCTCGGTTTCGGCGAGGAACTTTCGCCGCTGGCCCGCCGGGGTTATGAAACCGCGCTGGAAAAAATCCGAGTGCTCGCCGCCGGTCATTGAAATCCGTGCCGGACAGAAAAGGCAAAGACCCGGTTAAGTATGGTGAGGCAGTTTGAACCAGGATTGGTGGGGCGAGACTCCCGGCGAGCCGATTTTGAAAACAAATCCCATCAGTTCCGGCTTGCGAGGACGCTCGTCCCACCAAGTTGACCCATGCTTTGCCAAGCGATGTCCCGCCTTCGCGCATTGACCGGCGCATGATGCGGTGGCAGACTTGAAAAACATTTTATGCACGAAGTCCATCTCGTCCGCGCCATCGTTGATACGGTTGAGAAACAAGCCGCCGCGCAAGGCGCCAAACGCGTCAAACTCATCAAAATCCGTTTCAACCCGCTCACCAGCCACAGCGCCGAGCACGTGCAGTTCAGTTTTGAGGTCGTCCGAAAGGAAAGCAAGCTCATGAAGGACGCGACGCTCGAGCTGACGCAGGTTGCGCCGCTCGTGCGCTGCGCGAAATGCGGACATCAATTCGAGACGGACCACCTGCCGGACGTCTGCCCCAAATGCGATTCGTTGGACCTCAAGGCCGTGAATTCCACCGACATGATCCTCGAAGGCTTTGAAATCGAGAAGTGATATGAGCGTGGCACGAAAATATGTCAGCCTTTTCACCTTTGTTTTAATCCCAGCAATCTTTTGTCTGCTCGCCGTTCCCTCCGCCCGCGCCAGCGAGCCGAGCTACGACGGCAAGCCGTTAAGCGAATGGCTGCTGGTATTGGAAGAGGGGCATACCGAGTCGAGCGAGCGGGATGCACAGGCAGCCATCCGACAAATCGGCACCAATGGCATACCCACCTTGGTTGATCTTTTGGGCGTGTACGACGAGCGGAGCGCAAAGAGGGTTTTGTCCAAACTTCACAACAAGGACCTCACGGCTTACTTCAAATGGGACGAGAACCCTGACAGCAGGACTAAAAACCTTAGAGATCTGGCGTTGGACGGTTTCTCGATTTTGGGGACCAATGCGGAAAGCGCGGTTCCACAGATCACCAAGGAAATATATTCGGATGAAGCCGCCCGCGCCTTGCTCGCGGTCGGGCCGAAAGGTTTTTCCGCGCTGACCAACGCACTTAATGATCCAAACGCAGGGATTCGGGGTCTAGTGATCCGAACGATTGGCAAGGAAGGCGGTGGTGATCCAGAGGTGATCAAGCAACTTTTGGTCAATACGCTTAAAGACCCGGACATAAATGTCCGGATGGACGCGGCGGCTATCTTGCGAGGCGAGGCACCGGACTTGGTCATTCCCGTGTTTCTTCCATTCTTGGATGTGAGCGATTATGGCCGATGTCAGAGCGAGGTTGACAAGGCGCTCATATACAGCCGGTGCCGGGTTGCCGCCGACACATTAGGCGCTTTGGGTCCGGCGGCGAAAGTCGCGGCGCCGAAACTTTTCTCTGCTTTTACGAACGTCGTTTGTGGAACGAACGAATATCTCATTAAGAATCTAACCGGCGATTTACTCGGTTCGTTAGGGAAAATTGACCCCGATACGGCAAGAGAAGCGGAGAAGTTTTGGGTCACCAACAACCCATTGAACGGTCTCCGGCAAGGTTATACGAGAACATTGCTTAAAAACGGGAAAGAGTTGATCGCCGGGGGTTACATTCACACAGAATTTCCGACTGTCCACAATCGTAACCTTTCCAGCGCGGAATTGCTTGATCCGAAAACCGGGAAGTGGAGGGAGACCGGCGAAATGACAACGGCGCGTTATTATCATATGGCAACGTTGCTGCGAAATGGAAAAGTGCTGGTTGCGGGTGGTTTTGATGGGAAGACCAGCGCCGAACTATATGACCCAACAACCGGGCAATGGACGGTTACGGGTTCAATGCACAACCCACATCTCAATGAACGCATGGCCTTACAGGCCGATGGTAAAGTGCTGGTTTATGGAGGCGGCTACGACACATACCCGGTTTTGGGCCATGAACTATACGATCCGGCCACTGGTACGTGGACTGTAGTTACGAATAAATGAGGGAGGGGATGCGACGCACCGTTGAAATCCGTGAAGCCGGAGAACCCCCAAAAAAATCGGCGTGTGAAGCGCCTTGCTCCCGAGCCAAGGCGACTTAAGGTCTGCGTTCGCGGCGCGGTGCAGGGAGTCGGTTTCCGTCCGTTCGTCTTCCGCCTCGCCACTGACCTACAACTCGCCGGTTGGGTCAACAATTCAACGCAGGGCGTCTTTATCGAGGTCGAAGGCCCGCGCGTGGCGCTTGAAAAATTCCTGCTCCGCCTCGAAACGGAAAAGCCCGTGCGCAGTTTCATTCAAAGCCTCGAAGCTTCATGGCTGGACGCGGTTGGTTACACCAGTTTTGAAATCCGCGAGAGCGAAACCGGCGGCGGGAAAACCGCGCTCGTATTGCCGGACATTGCCACCTGTCCCGATTGTCTGCGCGAAATTTTCGATCCAAAGAACCGGCGTTACCGCTATCCGTTCACCAACTGCACGAATTGCGGCCCGCGTTTCAGCATCATCGAATCCCTGCCTTACGACCGCGCGAACACCTCGATGAAGTCGTTCACGATGTGCCCGCAATGCCAGGCCGAATACGACGACCTGCGCGACCGCCGCTTTCACGCGCAGCCCAATGCTTGCCTGGCCTGCGGCCCGCATCTGGAATTGTGGCAAGGTAGCCGCGTTTGTGAAAACGCGGGAAGTCCGCGCTCTCACGAGCGCGGCTACGATGTTTTGCTTGTCGCCGCCGCTGCCATTCGTGCCGGCAAAACTGTCGCCGTCAAAGGACTCGGCGGGTTTCATTTGATGGTGGATGCGCGCAACGACAAAGCCATCCGGCTTTTGCGCAAACGCAAGCAGCGCGAGGAAAAGCCATTCGCGCTCATGTTTCCGTCGCTGGATAGTATCAAGGCCGAATGCGAAGTCTCACCACTCGAAGAACGCCTTCTTCGTTCACCCGAATCGCCCATTGTTTTGCTTGCCAAAATCCGCAATCGCCAATCGGCAATCGGCAATTCCGTTGCTCCCGGCAATCCCAATCTCGGCGTCATGCTGCCCTACACGCCGTTGCATCATTTGCTCATGGCTGAACTCGGATTTCCCGTCGTGGCCACCAGCGGCAATCTGAGCGATGAACCGATTTGCACGGATGAACGCGAAGCGCTCGAACGCCTCGGCGGCATCGCCGATGCCTTTCTCGTTCACAATCGTCCCATCGTCCGGCACGTGGACGATTCGATTGTGCGCGTAATGCTGAATCGGGAAATGGTTTTGCGCCGCGCCCGCGGCTACGCGCCATTGCCCATACCAATTCTAAATTTCGGAGGGGCGAGTTCCACGAGCCCCAAGAATCAAGACGAGAAGAATCAGGGCGTCGTGGAACTCCGCCCTCCGAAAGCGATTCTGGCGGTTGGCGCGCACCTCAAGAACACGATTGCGCTTTCCGTCGGCAATCAGGTTTTCATCAGCCAGCACATCGGCGACCTGGAAACCGAACAGGCATACACCGCCTTCCGTCGCGTTATTGCTGATTTCGAAAGGCTTTACGAAGCGAAACCGCAAATTGTCGCCGCCGATCTGCACCCGGATTATCTCTCGACCAGGTTTGCGAAAGAATTCGTGGCACAGGCGTCCTCGTCTGCGGGTAGGGCGGGCAATCCTATGCCCGCCGCCGACGGCGCGCAGGGGACTGCGCGCCCTACCAAATATGTCGGCGTTCAACACCACATCGCCCATGTCTTGTCGTGCATGGCGGAAAATGAACTCGCGCCGCCCGCGCTCGGCGTTTCGTGGGACGGCACCGGTTACGGCCTCGATGGCACGGTCTGGGGCGGCGAATTTTTCCTCGTCACCGATAAAACCGTAGAACGTGTCGCCCATCTGCGCCCGTTCCGATTGCCCGGCGGCGACAAGGCGGTGAAGGAACCACGCCGCACCGCGCTCGGATTGCTCCACGAACTGGTTTTCTCTGACAACGAACTTTTGATGCACCTGCATCAAAATGTTGCAGCAGCGCTTGCGCCAGTCGCCGCATTCTCGGCAACAGAATTGGCCACGCTGAGAACCATGCTGACGAAAAAATTGAATTCACCAGAGACAACGAGCATGGGCCGGTTGTTTGACGCCGTCGCCTCGCTGGTCAATCTCCGGCAGCGAATCCGGTTTGAAGGCCAGGCCGCAATGGAACTGGAGTTCGCGTTGGATGGAGTTAAAACTGACGAAGCCTACCCATTGCCGATTGCCGATTGCCGATTGCCGATTGAAAAAACGGCGGAGCACGCAAAAGGTGCAACACGCAACACGCAACACGCAACATGCATTCTCGATTGGTCACCGATGATTGAAGCCATTCTCGCGGACATCAAGCAAGGTGTGGGCGTCGGCGACATTTCCGCCAGGTTTCACAACGCATTGGTTGAGGCGATCGTTGCGGTCGCCCGGCACGCCGGCCAAAACCGCGTGGTGCTTTCCGGCGGTTGTTTCCAGAATCGTTATCTGACGGAGCGCGCAGTGCGGCGGTTGCAGGCGGAAGGTTTTCGACCGTACTGGCATCAACGCGTGCCGCCGAACGACGGCGGAATTGCCCTGGGGCAAGTGGTTGCCGCCCTCCGTCCAAGCAGTTAGATTAAAAGGACATGTGTCTGGCCATTCCAGGAAAAATTGAAAGTATCACCGGCGACGACCCGCTCACGCGCATGGGCAAGGTCAATTTCGGCGGCATCCTCAAGGAAGCCTGTCTCGCCTATGTGCCGGAGGCAAAGGTCGGCGATTATGTCATCGTCCACGTCGGCTTTGCGCTCAGCCGGCTTGACGAAGACGAGGCGCACAAGGTCTTCGATTACCTGAAGCAGATGGAGGAGCTTGGCGAGTTGGGGGAAGGTGGCGCTGGCGTCTCGCCTGCCAACGCCGGCAAAAAAATTGAGTGAAGGCTGCAGGCGGGACGCTTGCGCTACGTTGAAGCCATGAAATTTCTCGACGAATATCGCGACGGCGAACGCGCGCAGCAATTCGCGCGGGAGATCCATCGTCTCACGACCCGGCCGTGGAACATCATGGAAGTTTGCGGCGGCCAGACGCACGCCATCGTGAAGTTCGGCATTGACGAACTGCTGCCCGAACAAATCACGCTCATCCACGGGCCGGGCTGTCCGGTGTGTGTGACACCGCTCGAAATCATTGACAAGGCGCACGAAATCGCCGCGCGGCCCGACGTCATTTTCACCTCATTCGGCGACATGCTGCGTGTGCCCGGCAGCACGACCGATTTACTTTCGGTCAAGGCCAGGGGCGGCGACGTGCGCATGGTTTATTCGCCACTCGACGCCGTGAGACTCGCAGAGCAGAACCCGGCCAGGGAAGTCGTTTTCTTCGGTGTGGGTTTTGAAACCACAGCGCCGGCGACGGCGATGGCGGTATATCAGGCGGCGCACAAGGGATTGAAGAATTTTTCCATGCTCATTTCGCATGTGCTCGTGCCGCCGGCAATGGAGGCGTTGCTGTCGTCGCCGAATTGCAAAGTGCAGGGTTTTCTGGCCGCCGGGCACGTTTGCACGGTGATGGGTTATGAGGAATACCCGCCCATCGCGGCGAAATATCACGTGCCGATTGTCGTCACCGGTTTCGAGCCGCTGGACATTTTGCAGGGCGTGCTGATGGTCGTGCAGCAACTCGAATCCGGCCGCGCCGAGGTCGAAAACCAGTACACCCGTTCGGTGCGCCGTGAGGGCAACCGGCCCGCGCAGGAATTGATTCGCAAGGTTTTCACGGTCGTGCCGCGCAAATGGCGTGGTATCGGCGAAATCCCGCAGAGCGGGCTCGGTTTGAACGACGCCTACGCCGGGTTCGACGCTGAAAAGAAATTCGGCGTGGCGGAACATCGCGTGGAGGAGCCGACCGAATGTCTCAGCGGGCTGGTTTTGCAGGGACAAATCAAACCGCACGATTGTCCGGCCTTCGGCACGAAATGCACGCCGGAACATCCGCTCGGCGCGACCATGGTGTCGAGCGAAGGCGCCTGCGCGGCTTACTATCGGTATCGGAGGCACACAGACGTTCCCGCACCGGTTCAAAAATGAATTTTGCAATGACCCAATCATCCTCGTTCTCGTCCTCCTCCTCGATTTTGTTTCGAGCGCGAGAACGACGACGAGAACGAGAAGGAAACCGCTCGCCCAGATCGTTGATACTTGCCAATAATTAACCATGCCCGGCGACCCACCAGACTTTTCCCCCGTCTGCCCAATCCCCATCTCGCAGTATCCGCACGTGTTATTGGCGCATGGCGGCGGCGGCAAACTGATGCACCAGCTCATCGGCAGAATGTTCCTGACCGCGTTCCACAATCCGCTGCTCGAAACCCGGCACGATTCGGCGGTGGCGGAATTGACCGGCAAAAAAATCGCGTTTACGACTGATTCCTACGTCGTGCGCCCGATTTTCTTTCCCGGCGGCGACATCGGTTCGCTGGCCGTCCACGGCACGGTAAACGACCTTGCCATGAGCGGCGCGCGTCCGGTTTACCTTAGCGCCGGATTCATCCTCGAGGAAGGTCTGCCGATGGATACGCTCTGGCGAGTCGTTTGTTCGATGCGCGACGCGGCGCAGCGTTGCGGCGTGCAAATCATCACCGGCGACACCAAGGTGGTGGACAAGGGCAAGGGCGACGGCCTTTTCATCAACACCGCCGGCATTGGCATCATCGAACACTCCTTTGTCATTGCGCCCGGGAGCGTCCGACCTGGTGACGCCGTGCTGGTGAGCGGCGATTTGGGCCGGCACGGCATGGCCATCATGGCCGTGCGTGAAGGGTTGCAATTCGAGAGCGCCATCGAAAGCGATTCCGCGCCGGTTCACGAAATTGTTTTGGAGCTGCTCAAAGCCGGGATTGAAATTCATTGTCTGCGCGACCTGACGCGCGGCGGGTTGGCAGGCGCGCTCAACGAAATCGCCGAGGCCGCAGGAGTACGCATCGAAATCGCCGAAAAATCCGTGCCGGTGCGCGAAGATGTTCATGCCGCTTGCGAAATGCTGGGACTCGACCCGCTGCACGTCGCGTGCGAAGGGCGATTCGCCGCGTTCATCGCGGCAAAGGATGCCGAGCGCGCGCTGCAAATCATGAACCGTCATGCGGTTGGGACAGGGTCGGCGGTCATTGGCAGCGTTGCGGCCAGTGCCGCGCCACTGGTCACGTTGAAAAGCGCGATTGGGGCGAACCGGATTCTCGACATGCCTAGCGGCGAGCAGTTGCCGAGGATTTGTTGAATGCGCTATTGCGCCAGGGCGAGCGCGTGCGTGCGCTGATAGACTTCCTCAGCCGGCCCGTCTGCGTTGATCTTCACCAGCAATCCGCGTTGTTTGTAGAAATCAATCAATGGCCGGGTGCTTTTTTCATAAGTCTCCATCCGCACGCGGACGGATTCGGGCCGGTCATCTTCGCGCTGCACCAGTTCGCCGCCGCAATGATCGCAGATGCCCGGCACGCGCGGAGGCCGGTTGGAGGTGTGATAGACCGCCTTGCATTTGGGACACGTGCGGCGGCCCGATAGGCGGGCGACGATCTGATCGAGTGGCATCTCGTAATTGAGCACGGCCGTCAGCGGCACATTTTCTTTTTTCAGGAGGGCTTCCAGCGCCTCAGCCTGGGCGACGGTCCGCGGAAAACCGTCCAGCAGAAACCCGCCGCAGCAACGCAGGCAGCGCGCGCGCTCGCGCACAATTCCCAACACGGTTTCGTCGGGCACCAAATCGCCGCGAATCATGTAATGCAGCGCGGCCTCGAGGGCCGGGGAGCGCTCACCGTTCCCCGCGCACTTGGCGGCACGGAAAATATCGCCGGTGGACAACTGGCAGGCGCCCAGCCGTTCGGACAACAACTCCGCCTGCGTGCCCTTGCCGACGCCCGGCGCGCCCAGCAACACCAGCCGCCAGACCCGTCCGTTGGGCTCGGACGGCGGGTTCAGGCAGACCGCATCGCCGCCTTTGAGCCAGGCCGCCCGGTCACGCTTAGGGGTCGCATCATGCTTCACATTCATGCGGAAAGCTTACAATAGTTGGCCGCCCGGCTCCAAGCGCGATATCGCGAATTAACAAAATATGTTCCTTCATCGCCAAAATTTGAGCAAGTCACGCGCCAGTATCCCGTTGGCCTGCAAATCGTCCCTGAAACCCCGCCATTGGGCCATGCAAGGCATGTCAAGACTTTGACAATAACCGTGTAGTATCCGATTCGGGGCGCGTTTAACGTGCCGTGCAAGAATTGTGGACGAAGTAAATGGCAAAACAACGGCCCCGGCCGTGGCGGAAAAGAAAAAGCCCGCCGTCATGCATCACCCCCCGGTGCGGGAGACGGCCTTTGACCGGCCGCGCGATTTTCTGAACAACCGCTTTGTCTATGCGGTTATCTCCGCGCGCGCCCATGGCCTGTCCCTGGGTGTGAACATGAACCCCGACCAGCGGTGCGACTTCGATTGCGTGTACTGCGAGGTGGACCGTCGCACGCCGCCGCGCGAGCTGGCGCTGGACGTGGACGCGATGGGCGATGAACTGCGCCGGACGCTGATGTTTGTGCATCAGGGCCGGTTGCGCGAGCGTCCGACGTATCAGGCGTTACCGGACGAATTGCTGCAACTGCGCCACGTCGCATTGAGCGGCGACGGCGAGCCGACGCTGACGCCCAATTTCACTGAAGCCCTGGAGGCGGTCGTGCGCGTGCGGGCGCTGGGTGGATATCCGTTTTTCAAAATCGTGTTGATTACAAACGCGACCGGCCTCGATCGGCCGCAGGTGCAGGAAGGATTGAAACGTCTCACCAAATCCGATGAAATTTGGGCAAAACTCGACGGCGGCACGCAGGCCTTTTTGAACAAGGTGAACCGGGGCGCGGTATCGCTGGAAAAGGTGCTGAAGAACATCCTGTCACTGGCGCGCGAGCGACCGGTGGTCATTCAAAGCCTGTTCCCGGCCATCAACGGCGAGGAACCGCCGCTGGAAGAGACCGAGCAATATGCCCGGCGGCTCAAGGAATTGAAGGCGGAGGGGGCGAAGATATCACTGGTGCAGATTTACTCCGCCGCGCGGCCGGTGATGCGCGCCGACTGTGGGCATCTGCCGTTGAAAACACTTTCCCAGATTGCGCAAACCGTGCGCCAGGTTACCGGTCTGAAGGCGGAAGTATTTTGAGGCCGCATTCGGAGGGACGAGCGATGCGAGTCCCGGATTGAAAAGCTGAAGCTGCTGACCTGCCGCGCCGAATCCCGCAATGCAGGAAAAGACGGGGCCTCGTCCTTCCTGCTCGTCCTCGGGCATCGTCACCCGGGTTCGAGGACGGGAACAAGGGTGAATCGAAGGACGGCCGTGCTTGCGTGGCCGGCCCGCCGACGGAGCTGTCCCAAACAGATGCTACTGTTTCAGCCGGAAAAATAAGTTGCCCGCTGGTGGATTGATGATAACGCTGTTTGTTCCTCCGTTGCTGTTCACCGTGCCGCCAACGTTGACCCAGTTTGACGTGTTCAGATTGTTGTTGGTCTGGAGTGTGAAACTACCCGCCCCCGCCAGCCAGGAAACGACGACGGTGTTCGGTCCGGTGACGGCAATGGTGAGCAACGGCGCACCGGGCATTTGCACAGCATAAAGCGCCCAAAACCCGCCGGTGAGCGAGTAATTGCCGCCGCTCATCGTGCCGGCATCCGGCTGGCCAATGGTGCCGCTCACGGTATAGACGCCGCCGGTGCTTGTGCCGCCGCCGCCGTCTATTGTGAACCAGTCGATGGAGCAATTAGTTTGCGCCTGTGCGACCAAGGGCGTGAGCGCCAGCGCCATGAGCATGATTTTGAGTCCGGTTTTCATGTCTCTGCCTTACAATTAGGTTGTTGCGTCAAATGCGTCAAGGTTTCTTTGAGTTCAGCCACGGTTTGTTTGAGCGCCTGAATCCCGGCGTCCTTCTGTTTCACGGATTCTTAGAGTTTCCGGTTCAGGCTTGAATTGATCTCCACCCTCGTCCTTCCTTCCCGTCTTCGCCTGCCGCGTCGAATACCCCAAAACGGAACGAAGGCGGGTGCCTTCCCCGTTCGGTGTCGGATGTTGGACGTAAAGTCCCGTGAGGACCATTTCCTATACGGGATTTTAGATGTGTTCCACCGCCGCGTGGGGCCAAAGGCCTTTTACGCGGGTCAACCCTCAACCACGGTCTTGGCCTGCTCCAGCGCCTCGTCGTGGCCCAGGGCCAGGGCGGCCGCGATTCGTTTCCGCCCGATGGTCAGGGAGCCCACCGGCAGCGGTCGGAGCGGGCAAAACACCTGGATACGCACGCCCGCCGGCGGTTCTTTCATGAGTTCGAGCGCGGCGTTATAATTCACATTTTGCCGGGCCGTCCAGACCTGGGCCACCTTGGGGAATTCCGGGTAGGCAATCCGCCCCAGCCAGCGCGGGATCGGCTTGAGCTGGAAAGTTACTTTGTGCGTGAGCACCACGGTAATGTCGGTCGCCCCGTCCTCAATCGCGCGCCGGATGGGAATGGGGTCCGACACCCCGCCGTCGGCAAACGGATGGCCGTCCACGTAATCAAACCCGCGCGTCGCCAGCGGCATGGTGGACGTGGCGCGGAGGGCGGCAAAGACGCGGTCATCACAAACGTGGAAGTAAACCGGTTCACCGGTATGACAATCCGTCAGCACGATGAAAAAGCGGGTGGACGCCTTTTGCAGCGCCTCGACCGAAAGCGGGACGTGGTGTCGGAAGACATGATCCACCAGGTACGCCAGATCAATGATGGGTTTGCGGCGGAGAAAATTGGTTTTGCGCACCACCTTGCTGGCCATTTCGCGCCAGATGGTCAGACCCGGCTCCCACAGTCCCGCGACAAAATAAGCCGCCGAACAAGCGCCGGACGAAGCCGCATAGACGAGGTCGTATTGCCGCCGGCCGGTTTCATGCAGAAAAGCCAGCACACCCGCCGCCCACGCCCCGCGCATGGCTCCGCCTTCCACAATCAATGCCGTTCGGCGATGCCTGTCCGGCCCTGCGATTCCCGTAGAATGTTCGATACTCAATGTTTTTTAACCGCGGATTACGCGGATGAAGGGAGTGTCACAACCAGGCAACCAGGATACAAAGGAATGAAAACCATCCGCTGTTCTTCGTGTCTTTGTTAATTCGTTGTTCAACGTTCAAAGCCTGATGTCCGCATTCTTCATTCCACACCCCTCGTTGCGGCGAAAAAACGTGAAGACGGACCGGTCGCGCCGAAGTCCCGCCCTGCGGGATGAAGACGGACCGGTCGCGCCGACTTGCCGCGCTGTTCGATTCCTTCTTCGTTCACTTGGTGGCTTTCGGTTTAAGATTCGATCCGGGAACCGGGACCCGAATTCGACCACGAATTAACTCGATTTTCGGAAAGGCGATGGCAGAATGGCACATGGCCATTCCCAAAAAGCTGACGCGCGCCGAGGTTTACAAACAGATTGATGCCTTTCGCGGCATCGTCAATCGCAGCCCCGGCGACAAGCCGTCGGCGGAGCAATGGGTGGCCGCCAAGCGCGTGGAAACGGATTTGCCGCCCAAAAGCGCAAAGCCCGCAACAGACGAGGAAATCTGAACCGCGAACAGCGCGAACCACACGGATTGACGCAAACGGCAGGGACGCGCGCCTGGTCGCGCCGAAATGGAATGATGGCGGACGCGGTGTGCCGGAATTCTGGTAGTGTCTCGCAGTAGTGTCGAAGATAGAAGCTGTGCTCCAGCAGTTATTCCCAAGGAAACGGATTGAAGGGTACTTGAAATGGCCGCAAAGAACACATAGAAAAAGGAATTAACAGGCTCTACTCTTTGCGATCTCTGTGGTCTTCGTGGTTATAGTTGGGGCCTCGCGGAGCTCCGCCCTCCGAACTTTCGCATGGTTGGCGAGTTTCGCGGTTAAAGTTTTGCGCCGTTTGTGCCTCTTCGTGGTAAATAATCCGTGTCCATTTGTGTCCATCCGTGGTTAAAAAACAGGCGGGCGGGCGGTCGGCGTAAACGGCATTGCCTCACGCAGCAGGTGGCGCGGTTGTTCTCCCGAAACAGGTTACGGCAACATATACCCAAAAGCGATGCCGACGCCCAAGCCAGGCGGTAAAAAAACAAAAGAACTGGCACGAAAATTGCCCTTTTGTGACGAGAATGAACGAACGCACTGGACAGCAAAAACACATACTGGTCGTGGACGACGAACCTCTCGTCTGCCTCACCCTCCAGATACTGCTCGCGAGTGAAGGTCATATCGTTGACGCGGCCAAAAGCGGCGCCGAGGCGCTGGCCCTGTTTAAGCCCGGCAAGTTCGACATGATTTTCACCGACTACCTAATGCCGGAGATGAAAGGCGATCAGTTGGCCGCGGCCATCAAAAGGCGCTCACCTACGCAGCCCGTCGTGATGCTGACCGCCTATCCGGAGAAACTTCAGTCTTCCGACTGCCCTCTGGGTGGCGTTGATTCCTTCATCTGCAAACCTATCGAACTTGGGACCCTGCGGTCGGCGATCGCCCGGTACGCTCCCGGCTAAAACCTGGAGTCCACCGTCTCATGAGAAACATGGTCGCAGAGCTGAGGCCGCGTTTATTGGGGATTTTGGAGTTGAAGATTCGAGTGGACAGAAATAGAGACAACACAAAATGGCCTGCGGGTGTCGGCGCGTTTTCCCGA
>Ga0187874_10002328_pt1 | contig 14730 bp, 18 predicted proteins | sample June2016WEW_16_1_3_FD_132993 | JGI IMG/M metagenome (GOLD analysis project Ga0187874, IMG submission 132993) | Peatland microbial communities from SPRUCE experiment site at the Marcell Experimental Forest, Minnesota, USA - June2016WEW_16_150 | ecosystem: Environmental > Terrestrial > Soil >... | reverse complement strand
TCTGCAACGTAGTGGCGATGAGCGCGCCGGTGCGGGCCAGCGGTGAGGAATCATTCGACATGGTGGTGCCCGCGATGAAAGTGAACGACTTCAATTTTACTGAGGTTACTAAGTTCTAACTATGGTTTTAACTGATTGCAGGGTAATCACTTCCAGGATGCGGAAGTCGTCCGGACGGAGCACCGGGCGTCATTCCGGCCGAGGATTACTTTCGTAATTCGGACAATTCGCGATTCAGGTATATGCTCCGAAACTGTGATAGCTCCAAGTTCAATTCCGGATTTGCGTTGCGGTGTTCGCTTCCCGCTCAGGCTCGCGATCACAATTCGCTACAACGGGCAAGAGTTCCCCGCTGAGTCTCAAAACATTTCGTCAGCGGGCGCCCTCTTCCTGTTGGATCAGTTTATCCCGGCAGACAGTACAATCGAGTTCATCATGGCTATGCCCGCGGGAAATATCCGTGCGGGCAAGGATGTACTGGTGAACTGTACCGGGCGCGTGGTACGCTGCTCACCTGTAGGTAATCGTCAGGAGTTGGCTGTTATTATTGACGAGTACCGATTCCTGCGTTCGTAAATAGGAAAGGGAGAGTTTCCCCAGGGAACCGCGATGGCCACTGAGCCCGATAAGGCACAGGGACAAACAGAGCAAGAGCTTGATGGCGGCATCAATCGGATTCGAGTAGTCGTTGCTGATAGCGAGCCGATTTTCCGCGTGGGCATGAGGAAGATTTTCGCCCTGGAAGACGACTTACGCGTTATGGCCCAGACCGAAACTCTGGCCCAGACGGAATCGGCTATCCAACGGCATTCCCCCGATGTCCTCCTGATGGAGGCTGCGATTGCGTCGGACCCGGCCGAGAGTGTCGCCACGCTGCTGCAAATTGCTCCCCTGTTGAAAGTAGTGCTGATCGTAGCCGATCAGGATGAATCGGAAATCCTGGAATACGTCCGCCGGGGCGCCTGCGGGGTCGTGCCGCGCTCCATTTCTCCAGACCTTCTGATCAAGTGCATCCGCAAAGTTTCCGCCGGCGAAACCTGGCTGGATAATCGCTGTATCAACCTCGTGATCGAGGCCTATCGTGCGCAGGCGATGAAGCTGATCAGTCCGAAGACCAGGACGAAGTTGAGTTCGAAGGAGTTGATGATCATCTCGGGCGTCACGCAGGGGCTGCGGAACAAAGAGATTGCCACGGAAGTTGGCACCACTGAGCAGGTCGTGAAGAACTATCTGCGCAAGATCTACGACAAGCTGGGCGTCTCGGACCGCCTGGAGCTGGCATTGTATAGCATGCATCACAAACTCCTCGGTAATGCGCCGGCCGTGCCGGAAACTCCTGCCGCTCCAGCCGCTGGCAACATCAGTAACATTGCCGAAAACTCCCGCTAACCAGTTTCGCGGAACGTAAATCCCATGAAGCAGCCGGGCGGTCAGGAGCCCCGGCAAACGCTGCCTTAGTGTTTGGGGTAACAGTTAGCCTGGCGCTGATATCTCCGACGTACGCCTTCTCGAAACCCGTCAGACCAGCTTCGCCAGCGAAATCGTCCAAGCCGAATCATCAGGGTTTTCCCCGCGTTCGTCTCCGGTGGCTCGGAAGGGTTTACAATGCAGAGTCGGTGGATTCGACTCCGCGGGCGCAGTCAAGCGTCGCTTCGGGAGGCTGGCAAAGTGAAAGGCAATGCGAAAGTTATTGAGGTGCTGAATCAAGCCTTAAAGGCAGAACTGACTGCCATCAATCAATACTTCCTGCACTCTGAAATGTGCGAGAACTGGGGCTATGAGCGCCTGGCCAAGCAGATCAAGAAAGAGTCCATCGAAGAGATGGTCCACGCCGAAAAGCTCATGGAACGCCTTCTCTTCCTGGATGGAACGCCGAATATGAGCGATTATTTCAAGATCAATATCGGCGCCACCGTCGAACAGCAGTTCCGCAACGACGTGCAACTGGAATACGACGCCGTGAAGCGGCTGAATGCCGGCGTTAAGACCTGTGCCGAGGCTGGGGACAATGGGTCCAAAATGCTGCTCGAGCAATTATTGAGCGATGAAGAACACCACATCGACTGGCTCGAAGCACAACTGCACGCCATGGCCGAGATGGGCGTCCAGAATTACCTGACCGAACAGTTGAAAAAAGACGAAAAGTGACGGCGTTTCGCGCGATCCGAAAGCATTTTCGCGGCAAGCTGACGATCTGTTGCGTTGACGATGTGTTGCGCCGCTATGAGCTGATGGTAGGCCACCGCCGGGCCGTCGGCCTGTTTTGCGGTCTCGCCGGCGTCTGACAGGGCTTGATGCATTCGCCGGGTGGGGGTGGGCGTGTGCTGAAACAAGAACGCAGGACAGGGTTTTCCCGGTCAGAGCTACGGAGGACCGGGCAGGCCCTCTGCTAGAATGGATTTAAGCTGCTGTTGCGCGTTCGCGCATTGCTCCGCGGAGAGATGGCCGAGTGGCTGAAGGCGCACGCTTGGAAAGCGTGTTTAGGGGTAACTCTAACGTGGGTTCGAATCCCACTCTCTCCGCCATCAAAAACACCCTTAAAATTCAATAACTTACAGATTGTGCTTGACTTGTTGTGCTAATTTTGTGCTACGATGCCTCCCGGAATGGAGGGCAGCACGTGACACAACTCACCGCCGAACAGAAAAGCATCCTTGATGACATGCTCCGTCAACGCACGGAGAGCCTCCGCAAAGCGGACGCGGATGAGGTACAAAATATTTCGGACCTTGTTGCCAAAGGCATCTTGGACCCCGGAAAGCTACGTGGCACCAAAACCCCCGGCGAAATTGAAGCTGAAGCCCTACGGCAAATTTTGGTTTCGACTCAGCTTCACGATCAAAAGGAAGACGATCTAATGATCGTGAGCGCGGACGGAACCAAGGTGACGGCGCGGGCAATCCGGGTATGGGCTTCGTTCTTTAGCACGCCCGGTGTGAAGCAATGAGCACCACGCCGCTAATTACCATCTACGTCCGCCACTCCGCAAAGTGCAAATACGCCGGGGATGAGTTTGAGAAGCGGTGCAAGTGCCGTAAGCATCTCCGCTGGACGCAGAACGGGAAGCAACACCGGCGGAAGGCTAACACCCGGTCTTGGGGCGAAGCCGAGCAAGCCAAGCGGGACTTGGAAGATCAGCTAGCCGGGAAGACTCCTGAGAAGCGGGAGGAAGGGCGCGGGCTTGAAGAGTCTATCGCGCTCTTCATTCAGGACAAGACAATCCAGGGCGTCACGCCCGGTGTACTCGGGAAATATACCCGCGAACTTAACCGGCTCCAAGTCTACTGCGAGCAGCACGGCGTCTTTACCGTCCAGGGCATCTCCCGTGAATTGCTCACGGGCTTTTGTGGGACGTGGGAGGACGCCTACCCATCCAGCTACACGCGGGCCAAGGTCCGGGAACGGTGCCGTAGTTTTCTCCGCTACTGCTTTGAGGCCCAATGGCTCCCGCGCATCCCGGCGCTTCCTAAGATACAGATTGAAGAGCCGGAGACGTTGCCCCTCACTGCGGACGAATACAAGCGCCTCTTGGACGCGGTATATGGGGCGATCACAGACCCCAAGCAATGCGCCCGCGTACATGCACTCTTTCAGCTCATGCGCTGGAGCGGCCTAGCTATCCGGGACGCGCTCACGTTGAAGCGCGCGGAGCTACGGCACGATGGGGCGAAGGGCATCTATCGTATCGTGACCGCCCGGCAGAAGACCGGGACGCATGTATCCGTTCCCATTCCGCCGGACGTAGCCAAAGAGCTGTTAGCCGTCATCAACGGTAACGCGGAGTATGTATTCTGGAGCGGGACGGGCGAAGAAGAGAGCATCACAAAGAATTGGGCCAAATACTATATTGCCCCGGTCTTCAAAGCCGCCAAGATTGAGAGTGGCGGCCACATGATGAGCCATAGACTACGGGACACATTCGCAGTAGACCTCCTGGAGAAAGGCGTCCCGCTGGAAGAGGTCTCTAAGCTGCTAGGACATGAGAGCATTAAAACGACAGAGAAGCATTACAGTAAATGGATGAAAGGGCGCCAAGACCGGCTAGACAGCCTTGTAACCGGAACGTGGGCCACTCCTAAACCCGCAAGAAAGACCGCAAGACGCCCCAAGACTAGATGACGTGGGCGCGCGGCGTGGACAGGCGCTTAATGATTCACCGTGAATGTGTTCTTGCTTCCTTCAACAGACCAATCGCGCCATTTACAAGGCCCACGGCAGTCGAAGCCAAACCTAATGTAATGGGGTCGCTCATGGTGCAATTCTACTATGGCGTCCACTTTACCCGCCGCTAAGCCGCGTCCACTTCCGCCCTCCCGGTTTTTTTGTTGACAATAGCAATGGCACATGCTAGCATATGCAACATGGTCGGACAAGCACAGCAAACACAGCAAATAGAGCGGGCGTTGATTCGGACCATCGCCGGGTCATCCCGCAAATTGCAAGACGATCTTAGTTTGAGTCCACTCCAGGCGATTGACCGCCTCCAAAAACTCAGCGAAAAATTCCGTGAGCAGTGGATTCGCCCATCACCGTGGCTTGTGCTGGAGGACTGCTGGACGCTTCCGGCAAGTATGTCCGTCGCAAAGATGCTGGAGGACATAGAGAAGCACGGCAAGCCCATAGGCATTGTCGGAATGTGTCTGCTGAAGTATTCGCAGAGATACGCCGTGCTAAAGATGCTCTTTCGCAAGGATGAGAAGACCCGCAAGACGGTCGGGGAATCGGAGCGGGAGGCTATGAAGCGCCTTGTTGATTATGTCCGGCAGATTCCCAACTTGAACGAAACCGCGAAGGGCAAAGAGTAGAAGCACGAAAAGGAAGGGCTGTTATGGATAAATTCGAGGAAGTTGTTTCCGCTTCACTGCTCTCCGTCGCCATCCTGGGCAACTTGCAAACTTCTGACTTCACATTAGTTGACCTCTTGCCGGAGCCGCTACCCGAGAGCCTCCGCCTTGAATATATCGCGCGGGGCTTCTCTTTCATCGGGGTTGTCGGTATTTCTAAAGGCGTGCCGCGCGCAGCATTAGCGGAGCCTTTGACAGATGAGGACATGCGCGCGCTATCCGAAGCCGCCGTTCAACACCTAGAGAACATGCGCGCCGGTAGTCTCGCGCCAAAGGGCCGCTTCCGCGTTGCGGAGCAACTGAGCAACTAAGGGGGCGCGGCTATGTGTGACCCAACGGAGCGGTTCTTGATGCGTCATTGGCTGGACGCACGGGCGGACTTTCTTTGCCGCCGGTACGGGCTGTCTGAGGACTCCGCCCGCGAATCGGTCCCGGAGCTGGACGTGACAAGTTTAGAAGATCTCGCGGGTCTTCAAGTATCCCGCGATGTTACAGGCGGTGAAGATGTCCCGCCGCTAAAGGTTTAGTGCCCGGTTAAAAAGGGCCGGGTCCTTCGCGTTAGCTTCCTCTATTACGGGGCGGTAGACGCGGACGCAGCAAGGTAGTGAGTACAGCCGCCCATTCAAAAAGGGATGGGCCGCGCGCAGGGACCGCCCCTATTACGGGGGATGGCGGATGCGCTGCGGTAGACCGCAATCGTCAACGGCGCGGGGAGGCGCTAGCGGCGTGCGGTATCTCAAAAAATTGGAGCATCATAGTGGCAAATATTTTCGAAATGAAGAAGTCACACGCGCACGCACTCGCTACGGCTGAAAGCATTATCAAGGTCGCTGAGGATGCGCATCGAGATTTAACCCCGGCGGAAGCAATGGACGTTGACACCGCCATGACCGCAGTAAGAGCACTTGCGCCGCAGATCAAGGAATGGGAAGGCAAGAACACGCTTAGAGGGCAGATGGTTAACGGAATGATCCTCCCCGGAACCGATGGCGGACGCCGGTTTGGGGCGGAAAAACAGGAACGGCATCTGACGGCGGAGTATGCTAATGACTTTTTCACCTACGTTAGCAGCCGTGGTGCGAACATCGGAGCCGCTCTTTATGAGGGCTCAGCCCCGGCGGGCGGCTACGTTGTCCCAAGCATTGTTGACCAACAGATTGTTCCTTTAGCCCCGTCAGACATGGGCGTTAGAACAATCGCAACCGTTATCCCCACTACCATGGACATCCGGATTCCGCGCCATACAGTCTTCAGCACATCGGCGGCTAAGGCGGAGGGCACGGGCAACGGTAGCAACCTCTTTCAAGAGAGTGAACCTGTCTTGGATCAGTTTACGTTGTCCGCCTTCATGGCTGGATTGCAGCACATTATATCTTGGGAACTCGCCCAAGATGTGCCGAGCTTTCAGAGCTTCGCAGTAATCGATATGCTTTTGGCTCAGGCCATGTTTGAAGAAAACTGGTTTGTCAACGGCAACGGCAGCGGGCAGGCGCAAGGACTACTCGGTAACGTGGGCGCGGGAGTCACCGGGGAAGTGGCGGATGCTAGCAGCAACCTGCTCAGCATTGACGCAACCTTCGATGTTATGGGCACGCTGAAGACGCCCTATCACCCAAACGCAAGCTGGCTTATGCAACGGCAAACTGCGGTTGAATTGAGGAAGGCTCAGAAACAGTCCAACCTCTTTGAGCCGGTCTTCGTTCGCGTTGGGAAAGAAGACTTCCTCCACGGCTACCCGGTTGTGTATAGCACATCCATGCCAGCTATCGCGGCGGGCGCTACCCCGGTCCTCTTCGGAGACTTCAAGCAAGGGTACTGCATCGGAGATCGTGGCGGCTCGGGTATCAACGTCAAGATTCTCGACCAGCCCCGGGCAACCGAGGGGTTGATAGTGCTCTTGGCGTATCGGAGAACGGACGGACGTGTCCGGCGCTCTGAGGCCATCCAGGGTATCACGCTGCACTCAGGCAGCTAACTACTAACCCCGGCCCCATTAGGAAGCGGAGCTGGGCCGCTGAACATCGTCTTGGCGCGGGAGTCCTTTCCCTAGTTAGCGGGGTCCGCACATGGCCCGCGCCACCCCTCCAAGGGTTTCACCATGTGCGGGTTGCTAACGGCGTGCTGCCAGCGTGCCGACCGAAATGAGAACACTGGAAAATAGGGCCGCTGTTTCGGGGGAGAAGCGGCGGTCCCACTTTAAGTTTTGAAAGCGAGAGGCTTCTTATGGCGCAACCTGTGTGGGTTCTTTCTGTGGACCTTCAAACCAAGTCCGCTACCTTTGTCTCCGGGATGGGAGACGCTGCCCGCGGAGCCCGTGGAGCCTTCGGAGAGATTAAGTCCGGGGCGCGGGAGATGGGCGCGGAAGTCTCCGGCCAGATGGGGCACGCCCGGCATGGCGTCATGCTCTTAGGTGAAGAGTTTGGGATACATCTTCCCCGAGGCCTTACAACCTTTATATCGCAACTTGGCCCAGTGGGCGCGGCTATGAACGCCGCCTTCCCCTTTATCGCTATAGCCGTGGGCGCTACTCTGCTTCTTGAGAAGTTAGAGAAGATGAAAGAGGCCGGGCTCAAGCTAACGGAGGACCAAGCCCACTTTGCGCTAGCCGTTCAAAATGCCTTTAACATGCTGGATGAGAAGCTACTCCAAGCCGGTATCCGTGCGGATGACCTCAACGGAAATCATCTAGGGGCGCTCAAGAAGCAACTTGAGCTGATAAACCGTCAGAGCATGGATGAGCTAGTCAAGACGTTTGACCGCTTGGCCATAGAGGCGGACAAGTTCTTCAAAGAGCTAGAGAGCCATTGGTACACGGCGGGCATAGGTGCGGACGGCGCTAAGAACGCCTTAGATACCTTTAAGAGTCAATATGCAAACCTCTTGGCCCAAGGCAAAGACAAGCAAGCCTCTGATCTCTTAGCCGGGACGCGGGAAAGCGCTCAGCACATCTTAGCTATGATGGAGCAGGCTAAGAGCAGCAAAGGCGGCTCTACCAGTGACACAGCGGCGGACACGGCCCGCTATAACAACTATGTGGCCGCCGTCAATGAGTTAAAGAAGGCGGGCGTGGGTATTACTGAGAAGGAAGTCCAGGCCCAGCAAACCCTAGTAGACGCCCTTAACGCCCAAGTGGGAGTAGAGGCTAAGATAGCGCAACTCAAGGCAGCCCAAAGTGGTAATGCCACGCACGTTACCGCGGACAAGATGGGCGCGGAGGCCGATAAGCTAATGCGTGCCCAAATGGAGGAAGAGCGGAAGGTCGGGGAAGAAGAGGACAAGTTACGCTCAGAAGCACAGAAGCAGGCCGTTACCGCCCTCCAGGAAGGGGAGCGGGAGAAGATAGACGCCACGCGACAAGGCTCCGCCGCCCGGCTTGCGGCTATTGGCGCGGCCATCCAGGAAGAAAATAATTGGGGCCTACAAGAAACCGGCTTCTACCGGGCGCTTCTCCTGGACCGGGTAACGGTCACGCGGGAGATGTCCGAAGAGATGGCCAAGCAAGCCGCGGAGGCCGGGAAGCAACAAGCCGCCGGGGAACTGAAAATGGGGGAATTAGCCTTAGCCGCGGACAAAGAGCAAGCGGCCCTCCGGATGTCCAGGGCTAATCAAACTACTCAGCAAATCGTCCAGCAGAAGACCGCGGAGGCTAAGGCGGACAACGCGCTAAGGATGGAGTCCCTGTCCCAAGAGATAGCGGCCTTAGACAAGAGCGGGAAGGACTACGAAAACAAGTTAGGCGCTATTCAGATGCGCCAAGCGGAGCAGATACGGAAGCATGAAAACGAATTAACCGCCATAAAGACCGAGGCGGAGATAAACCGCAATAAGCAGATATTAGCCGCGGAGAATAAGTTAGCAGAGTCCGTGGCAAGTACGGCGGCCAAGAGTATCATGCACGCTCAAAACATGGGACAAGCCTTCGCCCGGCTTGGCGATATGATGCTGGAAAATGCCCTTAAAAACTTGCTTATGCTGGAGACTGTCCAGGGCCGGAAGCGGTTAGGCGACGCCCGAACGGCAGCTACGGACGCATGGGAGAGTGCAGGGAATCCTATATTAGGCGCGATAGAGGCGGCGGCGACCTTCGCGGCGGTCATGGCCTTTTCCAAAGGTACAGATAGAGTACCGGGGACCGGCCACGGGGACACTGTACCAGCCATGCTTACCCCGGGGGAAGGCGTAGTCCCGGGCGGCGTCATGGACGGCTTGGGCAAGATGGCCCGCTCCGGCAACCTGGAGGGCGGGGGCGGCCACACTTACAACCTCCACGTGCGCCCAACCTACAACGTCCAGACAATAGACGGTAACGGGATGCAGGACGCGCTTAACAAGCACACGGACGTGCTCCAGAGGCACTTTGAAAACACACTGCGAAAGATGAACCGCTAAATCCTAATTTCGATTACGGAGGGAGAATACGATGGATAACGCTTCTATTGAAGAGCTGCCCGGCTGTATGTGCGAGTACATTCCCGAACATCTGAGAGGCCAAATTGAAACCGTGGCCGAAAAAACCAATGCGTACCCATCTCAGGTGATGACGCTAGCACTTCAGATGGGCTTGGCCGTCATCATTTACCAGACGCCTGAGATTTTATCGTCAACCAGCAGAGCAAAACACGGCAAGATAAAGCAAATCCGGAAAAGCGAGCTGTCTGGCAAGGGCGTTTGATGCCCAAGACCTGGACGTTAACGCTCGGAGAGCCGGATAGGTACGGACGGGGGCAAGTCCGTACCGTCAACCTCACGATTGATATTCGGGACTTCAAAGACAAAGCGGGCTTTGCGTGGCTAGTCATAGCGGCCAATCCGCATCTGTCCGTCCGCGATATTCAAGAGGTATTGGCGAGTGTTGGGGCGCAGCATGAACGGCCCGTTGGTTGGATAAGCCGCCGCATCTGGCTATTTCGTGGTAAGTGCAAAGCGGGCGCAAAACAGAACGCGGACGGCCTGGACAAAAAAGCACGCAATATCATGGATAGATATCCCCGTCTGTCTGCCCGTCAAATAGCGTACGTGCTCCATGCGAGCGGTGTGCCGCGCAGTCCCGATTGGGTTAGAAAGCATCGGTGTTAACTTGGAAGACACTGGAACTGACTTTTAATGTTCCATGGAATAGAGAGCTGTAAAATCAGCGCTCGCTCACGCTCGCTCTGCTTTTCCATCTCTATAAGACGGAAGCGGGTACGACTCATAGATATGGTACGCGGCCCGGGGCATCACGGCTAAGCATGACAAGGCTACCCGGAAGTCTTGGTCATTCGTGTAAGTCATTCGCTACCAGTATCATATAGCCTACCGGGGGTGGGTCAAATCTTGACAGGGTCCCTTGGGAGAGCGACACAATGGGCTTAAACTTACGTAGATGAAAATAGTTTTCAATTTGAGATTTTATCGCCTGTCAGCTAACGGTCCTCACTAAAAGGACGCCGTAAATGGACGCCGTAAAGTGCCTTTATGTTATTGATTACAAAAGGGTAATAGGGTCTTTTTTGTATTGACATTCTGCCGAATCCAGCTACTCTGCTTTCAGGCCTTGGAGGGCCAAAACGATGGCGTATCGGAAGATTAACAGAGTGACGGGGGTCTGCTCGGAAATGGGGGGTAACGGACTGTGCTCAGCGTGTAAGGAAATCGACAATCCGTCATGCGTGTTTTATGTAGCGGAATGGGCAAATGCGCGCGATAGATCAACGGGGAATGTTATCGAGTCCCCGGACTTACCAGAATCCAGTGTCATTGGGTTCCCACACCCGGCCAAGTGATCGGGTAACGCCGTGCGAGGGCATCATGGATTTTTCTCATCCTGGATGCCCTTTAATTGCGTTTAGAAGCCTGTAGACGCGCCGCAAGAAAATCAGACCGGGGTAGTAGCACCTATTTTGAGAGGCATCATGCGTAAAAATCTCCAGGCGCGGCAAGAGCGGATGAGACAGCGTGCGGGTAATGGCGACGGGCCAAAGCATCTAGACCCCGCGCCAGTATGGAATCCCGTTGACTACTCGGAGCGCGTGGATTACATCTCCCCCGTTGTGCCAATCCAGCATTGGCCCCTAATGAGCGGCGTCTATCTACTCACGGAAGGTGGCCTCTATTATGTGGGGCAATCCGTCGATGCGGCGGCGCGTATCGCTAGCCACAGGCTTAACCCCTCTTGCTGCCAATTCAAAGACCCGCGCGGCGTAGTGCTTGCGGCGGTCCCGCATAATGAGGCATGGACGTGGAACAAGAACGCACATACCCGCCTCCGGGCGGAGGCCCGCTTCATTGCCGCTGCGCTGAGTCTCGGACTCGTGCTCACGAACAAGATAAGCGAATGGAAGAGGGCCAAGCTAGCCGCCACATTCTCGGACCTAACGGACGAACGGTCCCGCATCACCGAAGCCCTTAAAATTTTGTGCTAATTTGTGCTAAAGAACTGCACATCCCTCGTTTTATGCACTTGTTATGTACTAGCTGATTCAATAACTTACTGTGTTTGCAATAACCGGAGGGGTTCGAATCCCACTCTCTCCGCCAGTATTATTATTTTCTTACACTTGACAGGCCGTGATACCATCCGTGATACCTAAATTACGGGGGTCGCGGCCGAATGAACAAGGAAGCCAACCTCACCAAGCGCGTCAAAACGCCGCACGGCGTTCGCTTCTGTCCTGTCGTCATTTCCGCAAACGGGCGCGTCAAACCAGACCATGTAATCGTTGCCGGCCGCGAAGAACGGCATCCGGAAGGCGCTTACTACGTTGAATGGTACGAGGGTGCCAAGCGGATTCGGCGATCGGTCGGGAAGGACGCAGCTACCGCCGCGGCACGCCGACTGCAACAAGAGAAAAAACTGGAAGCGCGAGCGGCAGGCCTAAAACTCGTCGATGATGCAAAATCCGAGGGCTCGTTGCTGGCTGATGCTGTTATCGGCTATCTGGACGAGGTTAAGAATGCGAAAAAACCCAAAACATACGCGGCGTACAGCACCGCATTGGATTACTTCCTAGAGAGTTGCAGTAAGCAGCGCATTGCGGACATCTCACGCGAAGACATGCTGCAGTACAGCGCCTATCTGCGTGATGAAAAGAAACTCACGCCGCGGACGTGCTGGAATAAGTTCTCCAACGTGATGACGTTCCTCAAGGTGCAAGGGATCCGCGGGCTTCTACACAAAAACGATTGGCCACGCTTTGTCGAGGAAGAACCGGAAATTTACGAGCGCGAAGAACTGGACAAGTTCTTTGCGGCCTGTGGCGAAGACGAACGGTTTTTTTTCGAATTCTTCCTCATGACAGGGTTACGGGAGCAGGAGGTAATCTACTGCACCTGGAGCGAAGTCAACTTGAGCCGCGGTGTGGTGACAGTACGTTATAAACCCGAGTATGGGTTTTCACCCAAGGCATATAAAGGGCGTGAAGTTCCCATCCCGGACAAGTTGGTCAGGGCCTTGAAAAAGTGGAAATCGAACGCTGATTCTGGCTGCCCGTTGCTCTTTCCCACGAAAGGCTGCCGACCGTGTCTGCATTTCCTGGAGAGGTGTAAAGCCATTGCGAAACGCGCGAACCTAAATCCCGATGACTTCTGGCTGCATAAATTCCGCGCAACATTCGCAACCTGGGCGCTGTGGGGCGGCGTAGATCTGCGGACCGTGCAGCAGTGGATGGGGCACAGCGACATGGAAAGCACAATGCGCTACTTGAAGCCGAATCGCAGCACGGCTGTTCGGGAGAAGGTCAACACCATCTTCGGGGATTGAATCGCGAAGAGTACACCTACCGCGAAGCGAGTCCAGAATCCTGGACAATAGCCTCCCCCGCCACTTGTACCGGAACTCGCCGGCCAGCCGACAGTGGAAACCAACTTGCCACTTTGTCAGCGCTGATGGAAGCGACCGGCGTTAATACATCAACGCCGGCGCGCGAGAGCCCGAAATACTAGACGGAGACACCGGGTGTAGGTCAGTACGAGTTCGAGTCCAACTATTGGACTTTGTGTCCAGGCAGGCCGACACAGGACGATCCTCCTCCGCAAAACAAAGTCCCCTCAGCCAGGTTCGGCTGAAGGGGCAAAGAGCAGATTCATCTCGCGGAACGGATTTTAGCGCCGTCCGCCTCCGCCGTGCCCACCGCTGAAGCCGCTGTGCCCTACACCTCCGCCACGTCCACCGCTGAAGCCGCCGGCAACGTGCCCACCTCCCCGATAGCCGTAGCCACCCCCGCGGTATCCATAGCCGCCGCGGTAGCCGTAGTAACCACGGCCCCAGCCCCCGCCATACCAATCGCCGCCGATTACGACTCCACCGTAGGGATAGGCGCAAGGATAGTAAGGATAGTAGCCGCAGGCATAATAGGGATAAGGCGCAGGCGCAACGTACCCGTAGGGTCCAACGCCGATTTCAATTGCCACTTGCGCGCTCGCGTTGGGCGGCGCAGCCAGGGCAAACACCAGAACCAGACCAAATAGCGCGATAATGGTCTTTTTCATTGTCCAGACCTCGATCTTCTGTAATTAAGTAAACCCGGCCCGCTTGAAAGGGTTTTGTCAGGTGCTCCGGGTTCGTGACCCGAATTCCCGACCTACTGATTCGTAGTTCCTAATGAGCCTAGAATCAATAGGTTGCACGAAATACGGCGAGTAGCGGCGAATTGCGATAAGTGACGATATTGCAAGCAGTTGATCGAATCAGCATCGTAATTCGTCGCAACTCGTCGGGGTTGTTGGTAGGCACAAAATTGGGCACAGTTATGGAGGCCCAGGAAAGTGGGCTTAACTGACCGAATTCGAGCTCCCTCAATGCCTCATGATGCACGCTCGATGGCTCTCAGTGGCGCCGGTTCACTTCACTCTAGCTGGAATCCAGCGGCCCATGTCGGCATTCACTGCGTCCCTACCCGATTTGGAATTCAAAACCGAGCCTGGACCCGAATTCTTTTGAGATAGATACTGGCATAGTCGGATTTCGGAAGACACGAGGACTACGATGACCAGCTCGCGTGCGCTTAACCTTTACCTGCGGGGTCCACACTTCAAGCACCAGATTATCCGGGGTTATGAGCGATTCGAGATTTTGTCGGAGGGCGCTCTCCGGACGGCCGTTGCGCTCGCAATCCAGACGAAGCTAAGTAAAATTAGGGGAACCGCCGAACGATACCGCGTTACCTGTGAAACGAGACTTCCGGGCAGCAACGTGGTCCCTGACATTTTGATTTGGAAGAATGACGAGCCGCGGTTCTGGGTCGAGCTCAAAGACACTCGTACGTTCAATCGCGCCGCTGCAGAAGCCGATTGGATGAAGTTGCAAACATTCTGCCCGAAGTATTCAAGTATCAAGGCGGGCTACTTCATTTATGTCGCCCGGACCAGCGCCAGAGAATTTCCAATTCGGCGATCTCGTGCGACGATGCGGTTCTGGGCAATACCACTCGTCCTGCAAAACGAGATGCGCTGTGATTTCAAAGCCGGGGATGCCGAATATCGGCGACGGGCTCATTATCGAAGTGAGCAGGTGCTCACCAAGTCTGCTTCGGCTCATTAGAGAAGGCGTCTCTGCTGGTTTACTCTTGAAGCTGCTGTTGCTTGTGGCAGGAAGCGAGTCCGAAATACTAAACGCGCACCGGGTGCGTGAGTGGTATGAGTTCAAGTCCAGGTCCCTGGACTTTGTGTCGGGACGCGTCGGAGCACGACAACATGCGGCCCGGGGGGACCGTGTTTCAAGCTGAACGCTCGTCCTCCCGGCGGAGCAGACCCTTCGTATTTTCGCGGGAAGTCCGATGACGGACGACAACTTTCTCTCCTTTGCTGCTGCGGGACCAAAGCCCAAAATATCGAGTGACGGCCCGCTGGTCCCGGCTGATCCCACATCGGCAGAGCCGAAGCGTTTCTGCTTGCTCTGCGGTAATTT
>Ga0187874_10002326_pt1 | contig 14743 bp, 11 predicted proteins | sample June2016WEW_16_1_3_FD_132993 | JGI IMG/M metagenome (GOLD analysis project Ga0187874, IMG submission 132993) | Peatland microbial communities from SPRUCE experiment site at the Marcell Experimental Forest, Minnesota, USA - June2016WEW_16_150 | ecosystem: Environmental > Terrestrial > Soil >... | reverse complement strand
TTAAGTAAAGCGCTTGCGCCGCGGGATCGGCCGGGCGAGCGTCCGGCGTTCTTGCAGGCAATCCAGCTGAAGACCGTTCGTCCACCGCCGCCAAGACATGTCGCCGATGGGAGATGACAACTATTAGCCCCGTCCCAAACACCAGCAACAGCGCCCCCGCAACCACGGCTCGCCATGGTCCTCGAGAGTTGACGGGCGGGGCGGCAACATCGTTAGCCATGTTCCGTGCAGCGGTCGGCTCAGTTACTTGCGAATTGGCGTTAGGGTCGAGGCTGGCATCAGGCGAACCTGAATTGCTGGGTCCCGCACCTTCTGCGGAAGGATCCAGGGAATGCATCCAGCGGGAAAGCTCGCCGGTAAATGCGAAGACCCTGGCTCGAGCGCCTCCGGGCAGGCGGTGGACAGGCAGAGACCGTTCCTTCTCCCAACGTTTGACCGTACGTTCATCCCGGTCGAAGAAGGCCGCAATCTCTTTCCACGAATCGAGCCGCTGATTCGGAGTTTTTACCTCATGGACGGTTGACATGGCAGCAGTGTCCCAAATGTCCCTTGATGTCCCTTGATGTCCCTTGCCCGAAAGGGATTGGAAGTGGTCAAGTATAAGCTACGTTGTAGCAGATCCGCCAGAGACTTGTGCTCTTAGTTCCTGGGGCGAATCAAAGAGCAATCACTTCCGTGTTGGCCATTCGATGCTCGTCAGTGGGGACAGCTAGCGCTTGAAAGTGACGCAGATTTCGGCACAGCGGTGCCAGCGAAGACCTTGATCTCAAACGCTGTCCTCAGGTTATCCCACGCACCAGGAACATTGGAATAGGAGTCCAAAAACATGCGACGTCTCTACTGGTTTGTTGTTGTAACCATCTTAGTTGCGGCGAGTCTGCCGGCCGCCGCCCAGACTCTCATTGCCACAGTGCCGGTGGGACAAGTCCCCAACTATCCGATCTTCAACCCGGTAACCAATAAAATCTACATCGAGAATATTTGCGGCACCGACCCCACATGCAGTAGCCCCGGCAGTATCACCGTGATCGATGGGGCCACCGATGAAACCACCAACATACCGATCGGCAACAACCCCCAGTTCATGGTAATGAACACCGCGACGAACAAGCTGTACGCGACCAACCGTGCTGATGGGACGGTGTCGGTCATCGATGGAGCGACGAACCTGGTAATCAAAACACTTACCGTCGGCGCACACCCTGTGGGTGCGGACGCAAATCCGCTGACCAATCGAATCTACATTGCCAATTACGGAAATAGATTGGGGAATACAGTCAGCGTAATTAACGGAAGCACGGATCAAGTGATTGACACGATTACCGTGCAGTACGGGCCGATCCTAGCTGCCGTTGATCCAGTAACCAACAAAATCTACGTGGTCAACCGGTGCTCCACTGACCCGCACGATTGCGTTACCGACGGAAGCGGAGTCAACGGTTCCTTGAGCGTGATCGACGGGACCAACAACACAGTGACGAATACGGTCGCTCTTGAGCAACTGCCCAGCGCCATCCTTTTGAACACCGTCACCAATAAGATCTATGTTGGAAATTCTTGCGGTACCGATCCTAGCTGCATCGCCAACGGTAATGCGAACACCATTGGCACAATTACTGTTGTTGACGGCGCCACCCTAACCACCAGCACCGTCACTGCTGGAAAGGGCACCACTGGAATGGCCGTAAATCCGGTAGCCAACGAGATCTACATGACCAACAGCACTGACAATACGGTGACCTTCATCAACGGTGTGACCCTCAACACCACCACGCTCGCTGTAGGTACGGCCCCTGCCGACGTCGAGGTCAATCCCGACACCTACAAGATTTACGTCACCAACAACGGCAGCAACACTCTTACCACCATCGACGGTGTATCGCATGGGGAAAACACGCTCGGCGTCGGCGGCGGACCCGCCTCGGCTGTCGTGAATCCGGTCACGAACCGGATTTACGTCATCAACACCAACGACAACACGGTTTCGGTGGTGGCCGGCGCTTCTTCCGACGCCGCGCAATTCGTGCCCGTCACTCCGTGCCGGGTGGTGGACACGCGCAATCCTAACGGCCCGTTCGGCGGGCCGCCGCTCACCGGCGGCAGCTATCGCAGCTTTGTTCTGCCCATGGGAAACTGCAACCTCCCCGCGACCGCAGCCGGATATTCGCTGAACGTAACCTTGGTTCCGCCTTCCAATCATCCCATTGCCTACCTGACCATCTGGCCCACCGGAGAATTGCAACCGCTGGTGTCCACCATGAACTCGCTGGATGGCCGCATCAAAGCCAACGCCGCCATCGTTCCCGCGGGCTCGGTGGGCTCGGTTGACGTCTATGTCAGCAACACCACCAACGTCATCCTCGACGTCAATGGCTACTTTACGCCGCCCGCCTCCAATACCTATCAGTTCTATCCGCTGACCCCATGCCGCATCGTAGACACCCGTGGCGGCGACGGAGGGATACTGCAGGCGGGAATCGAACGCGACTATACGATTCCGGGAACTTGCGGTGTTCCCAGCAGCGCGACGGCTTACTCGTTCAATGTCACGGTGCTTCCGTCCGCTGGCGGTTTGGATTATCTGACCGTGTGGCCCGAGGGTGAGCCGCGACCCGGCGTCTCTACGCTTAACGACAACACCGGTACGATCGTGGCGAATGCAGCCATCGTGCCTGCGGGCAGCGGCGTGACCGCCTTCTACGCCCACAGCAACAGCACCAACCTCCTCTTGGATGTCAACGGCTACTTCGCGCCGGCGGGAACCGGTGGGCTGTCAATGTATCCGCAGGCGCCCTGCCGCGTGCTCGACACCCGCCAGAACAACGGGCCGCCCTTCATGGGCGAGAAAACTGTAAGTGTTGAGGACAGCGCCTGCGCTCCGCCCAGTAACGCGGCGGCCTACATCTTCAACGCAACGGTTGTGCCGCCGGGCCCCATGCTTTTCCTGAGCTTGTGGCCAGACGGCGAGCTGCTACCCACAGTCTCGACGCTGAATGCCGAGGATGGCTCTATCACCTCGAACATGGCGATCGTGCCAACCACCAACGGTTCCATCGACGCCTACGCAGCCGGACTGACGCAGCTGATCCTCGACATCTCCGGCTACTTCGCTCCATAGCACGCTATATCTCATCGGCATCATTCCATCCTGCTCGCGACGAAAGGCGAACAGGGTGGGATGAGCGGTGATTCGGTGTATCCTCTATGGCCATCGGTCAGCAGAGGAAGCAATCATGGCTACTGCGAAGAAGGGCGCCATCCCGGACGAAAAGCTTGAGCTCTACAATCGGCTCATCGCCACCAATCCCAAGATCGAACGCAAGGGCGCGACGCACCCGTACACATCCCTCAACGGTCACATGTTCACCCTGTTGAATCCGCCAGGGCGCTTGGCGATCCGATTGTCCGAAGGTGAGCGTGAAAAGTTCCTGAAGAAGTACAAGACCACGCTCTTCGAGGCTTACGGAGCCGTCATGCAGGAGTTCGTGGCCGTACCTGATAGCCTGCTGCCTAAGACGAAGGAACTGGCCAAATATCTTGATCTCAGCTATGAATACGTCAAGACGCTGAAGCCGAAGCCGACGAAGAAATCCTGATGCCTGATGGCTTTTGTTGCCGTGCGCCGACAGGAAAGCGGAATCTCAGGGAACTCCTGCTCGCTCCTTTGCGTTTAACTGTGTTGTAATCCTTCATTGCTTTCCAGGGGACCCGGCGAGCGCCCTCTTTGCGCTCGACGAGTTGAAAAGGAGCCGTCTGCGTGAATCGTCTTCGTCTGTGCATTTTCCTGCTTGCCATCTCGCCCGCCATCGCATTTTCCCAAACCACGCCGCAAAACGAGTCCGGCAAGTTTCGGCTGCACAAATTCGAGCAGCCCATCGGCGAGGAGAGCTACACCATCACGGCCGACGGCGGTACGCTGACGCTGAAGACCGACTTCAAGTTCACCGACCGCGGCACGGCAGTCCCGCTGACGGCGACGCTGCGTACTTCCGACAGCTACGTGCCGCAGAGTTTCGTCATCAAGGGCCAGACCTCGCGCATGTCGAGTATCGACACCGACGTGACAGTTAGTAACGGACAGGCGACAATCCGCCAAGGCAAAGACACGCATACGGTGGCGGTGCCGCAGACGTTCTTCACCATCTCCGGCTACGCTCCGGTTGCGGTGCAGATGGAGATGATGCGCTACTGGCGGACGCACGGGCAGCCGGCGCAGATGGCTACGCTGCCCATTGGTGCGGTCAGGATCCAGGACCGCGGCTCGGAGACGATGCAGATCAACGGCCGCGACGTGCAGGTGGAGCGTTACACCGTGCAGGGCTTGATCTGGGGGATGGAGACGCTGTGGATGGACAGCGCCAACAATCTTGCCGCGTTGGTCTCGACCGATGCCGAGTTCGACCACTTCGAAGCCGTGCGTGATGACTTTGAGCCCGCACTGGCCGCCTTTGTCGCCAGCGCTGCCCACGACGAAATGGCCGCGCTCAGCGAGATGAGCCAGAAGCTTCCCGGACGGCGCACCGGGACATTCGCTTTCACCGGCGCAACCTTGATTGACGGTACTGGCAAGGCGCCGATTGCCGATGCCACCGTCGTTACCAGCGACGGCAAGGTCGTCGCTGTGGGCCCGAGCCAGGACGTGAAAATCCCGGCCGGGGCGCAGCGCATCGACGTCACCGGCAAGTACATTATCCCCGGCCTGTGGGACATGCACGCGCACTACGAGCAGGTGGAATGGGGGCCGATCTATCTCGCCGCCGGCGTCACCACGGTGCGCGATGTGGGCAATGAGTACGACTTCATCACCCAGGTACGCGATGCGGTGAACAGCGGCAAGGCGCTGGGCCCGCACATGCTGCTGGCGGGCATCGTCGACGGCGATGGGCCTTACGCGATCGGCATCACTCGCGTGAACTCGCCCGCGGATGCGCAGATGTGGGTCACGCGCTATCACGACTCCGGCTTCCAGCAGATGAAGATCTACAGCTCGGTGAAGCCGGACAACGTGAAGGCTATTTGCGCCGACGCCCACAAAGTCGGCATGACCGTCACCGGTCACATCCCCATCGGAATGGACGCGTACCAGGGCGTCGAAGACGGCATGGACATGATCAACCACATCCACTACATCGCCGACCTGCTGCTGCCGAAAGATTTCGACCCGAAGAAGGTCAAGGGCCTGGAACGGCTGAAAATCCTCGCCTCTGCAGACATCAACTCGGAGCAGGGCAAGCAGGCGGTCGCGTTCTTCGCGCAGCACCACACCGTGATCGATCCCACCATGGCGCTGATGGAGATCAGCTTGCGCTCGGCCAGCGAGCCTGCGACGAACACTGAGCCCGGCATTGCGCGCGTCGCGCCCGAACTGCGCGAGCAACTGGTCAATGGCGGACTGCCTCCCGAGGCTGCTGCTTACGGCGAAAAGATCAAAGAGAGCGACCTGGCAATTATCGGCGCGCTGCATCGCGCGGGCGTGCAAATCGTTGCCGGAACGGACCAGACCGTGCCGGGATTCTCTCTCTATCGCGAGATCGAGCTGTACGTGCAGGCGGGCTTCACGCCCATGGAAGCATTGCAGGCGGCGACCATCGTCCCGGCGCGCGCCATGAAGGTGGAGCGCGACAGCGGCAGTGTGGAAGTGGGCAAGCGCGCCGACCTCGATGTGCTTGATGCCAATCCGCTGGAGAACATCCGCAATATCCGCAGCGTAAGCTCTGTGCTAGCTGATGGGGTGTTGTACGATCCGGCTCCGCTGTGGGAGAGCGTCGGCTTTAGCGCCCACTAGAGGAGATCGACGGTGGTGCGTTTGGTGGAGCGCGCCTTTCACAGGCTGCCGAAAAAGTCGGGGCAGGCCTGATGTCGCCGACTGAAGCCAGCTCATGCTAGATAAGCGGCTTAGACGCTAGCCTGAAGGCCAGCTCTACGTGCGCTTACCCGATCGCCTCGTCTGCCGTTACGTTGGACGTCACAAGATAGCGCTTCGCCTTCTCCTGTAGTGCCGCTGTCAGGGGCACGCTCTTCCCCGATTCCAGGCTCGCCTGCACCGCAACGCTGTCACAGGTTGCGACCATCTTGCCGGATTCGTCGTCGTACATCTGATGCAGGAAGCGGAAATACTTTTCGCCGACGGCGAGAAAGCCGCTCTTGATCTCGACCAATTCGCCGCCGCGCAGCTCTTCCAGGAACTGATAGTTCTGGCGCACGATGGCCACGCGCAGGTTCTGCTGCTTGATTGACGCCGGAGTGACGCCGATGGCGTGCAGCAAAAACCACGTTGCCTGATCGAAGCGCGAGACATACATGCGCGAGTTCATGTGGCTGGCAACGTCATACTCCGAAGCCAGTACCGCGCCCTTGAAGGTGTGCACCCACTCAGCCATAAATGCCGCCTTTCGCTATTCGCTATGCGCCGTTCGCTCTTTGCTTTTCGCCCTTTGGCTTACTCTCTTTGCACTGTCATCCCGAGCGGAGCGAAGCGGAGTCGAGGGACCTGCGGTCTCTTAGCTCTTCAACATTATGTGAAGCAGGCACGCTGCCATCCACTATTCCCGCCACGAACTTCGCCATCCGTTCCAGCGTCTGCTCCGCTTGGTCGCGATGCGGCGAGTGCCTGCACTCCGGCAGCATCACGATCTCCGTCTGCGACACCTGTGCTTTGATTGCTTCCACCTGCGCTATCGTCCCGTACTCATCCTCTTCGCCCTGAATGCAGAGAACGGGACAGCGAATCGCCGCGAGATATTCCTCGATGTTCCAGGAACGAAAATCGGGATCGAGCCAGATGTCGTTCCATCCCCAGAAGGTCGCATCGACGTGCACGTGGTGACGCGCCAGCTTCTGCGGCAACTCGGTCGTCTGATAGTTCACCTTAGCCTGGGTGATGCTGGCGACGCTCAGGTCTTCGACAAACACATGCGGCGCCTCCAGGATCAGGGCGCGAACCGCATCCGGATGCTTTCCTGAGAAGATAAGCGCGATTGACCCGCCATCGCTGTGTCCCAACAGGATGGGCCGCGCAATTGCCAACTTATCGAGCAGCTCCGGCAAAACCACTTCGCCTTCGTGATGCATGAAAGTCACGGGCCGCTTCTCCAGCAGCTTGTCGGAGCTGCCGTGCCCGTAACGCGAATAGAGCAGCACATCGCAGCCGGTACGCGCCGCCAGCCGCTCCGGGAAATCCTTCCACATCGCGATGGAGCCCAGACCCTCATGCAGCATGACGATGGTGGCGCGACCGGATTGGCGCGGGCCGATCCACGAAGTCTCAAGACGCTTTCCGTCGACGACTACTTCGCCGCGTTCCGTGGATGATTGCGATTTGCTCAAGTTTTATTCCGCCGCCGGGTCCGCTGCCTGCGTGGCAATCGTGGACAAAGTTGCCGCCGATCCCTGCATGGCGACGCGCTGATGATAGAACCACAAGCCGTGCAGACCGCCGAGTTCTTCACCGCCGCCCGCGCGTCCCGGCCCACCATGCATTAACGACGGCAACACGATTCCATGTCCGGTGTGACTGTCGCCAATCGCGGGATCGACCAGCAGCAGGCGGCCATGAGTTGTCCCCAAGGCAATTGCGGCTTCGGCGAGAAACGCTGTGTCGCCGCTGAAAACCGATGCCGCCAGCGAGCCGCCGCCACGCCGCGCCAGGGCGAACGCCTCGGCTTTATCGCGATAGGGGATCACGGTTGCGACCGGACCGAACACCTCGACTTCGTGGATGACCTCCGCGCCAGCGCCATCGCGGACGCGCAGAAGTGCGGGAGGAACGAACGCGCCGTTCTCAAGACTCGCGTCGAGCGGCGCAAAGTTCTCCGGCGAGTAAGCGACATCGGCTTGCGTCTTCAGCTTGCGAATGCCCTCCTCTACTGTCCTACGTTGTGGCCTATTGACCACCGGTCCCATATTGACCAGCGGATTCGCCGGATCGCCAACGACAATCGTGCGCAGCGCAGCGGCAATCGCTTCCGTGGCTGCTTCAGCCTGGTCCGCCGGAACCAGCACGCGGCGGATCGCGGTACACTTCTGGCCCGCCTTCAACGTCATCTCGCGGACCACCTCGCGCGCGAAAAAGCCGAATGCGGGGGAATCGGAAGCGGCGTCGGGGCCAAGCAGCCCGGAGTTTAGACTGTCAGCTTCGATGTTCACCCGTATATTCTGCTTCCGAATGCGCGGATGCTGGCGGATTGCTTCGGCGGTATCGGCCGATCCGGTGAAGGCAACCACGTCTCCCAAGCGCAGATGATCGAGCAAGTCGTTGGGCGAGCCGCACAGGATCGACAGCGCTCCCGGCGGAATCACATTGGCTGCGATCACCGCACGCACCATCTCCTGCGCCAGCCATGCAGTCGAAGTTGCTGGCTTCGCGAGCACGGGAATGCCGGCCAGCAGGCTCACGGCAGCTTTCTCCCACAGTCCCCACGCGGGAAAGTTGAATGCGTTGATGTGGACCGCTACGCCATCGAGCGGCACACCGACGTGCAGACCCTGGAAGTTCTGGTCGCGGGCCAGACGCATGGGCGATCCGTCTCGGAGCAGATGCGCGTCACCCAGCTTGCCGCCGATTTTTGCGAAGTACTTCAGCGTTCCAATCGAGCCGTCGACGTCAATCGCCGCATCTGCTTTGGTGTTGCCGGAATTCCTGCGCGCGATCTCAAACCACTCGTCGCGACGAGCCGCGAGGGCGTCGGCAATCTTGCCCAGCAATTCCGCTCGCTGAGCGTAGCTCAGTTTGCGCAGTTCGGGACATCCCACATTGCGGGAGTACCCCAATGCAGCACTCAAATCCAGACCTTTAGAACTGGCCCGCGCGATGATGTCCCCCGTTGTGGGATTCACCAGTGCCGAGCCCTGATCCGTTCCTGCCTGCCATTTGCCGCCGAGGTAGCTCTCGAGCACCTTGGCGCCTGATCCAATCCGATCTTCCACTGTAGTAGCCATGATTTATGCCATCTCCGATGTGAGCTTGTCCTGAGCTCGCTGAAGGGGCGCCAGATACTGCTCCACCCAGGGTACGACCCACTGTGCCGCCAACTCCTCGGGCAACGTGCCCGAACTGGCGTCGTGCCTCAGCATCTCGCCCGCGCGTTTGGCGCCGAGCTCCGCCAGCATCTTGTCGAAGCGAATGCCGCCCTGACAAAACGTATCTTTGTATGTCGTATCCCCGAGCGCGATCAATCCGTAGATCACGTTGCTCAGGTTTGGTCTTCCAGTTTCGAGACTATTAAACAATGCCTGCGCGTTGTCGGGCACGTCGCCGTTGCCGTAGGTCGAGGTGCAAATGAGGAAATTGCCGCCGGGCTGGAAAACGCCGGCGTCGAGGTTATCCATCACCTGGATGGTGCCTTGATGTCCCGCCGTCTCCAGCGCCTGCAGGACCTCCTGCGCCACCATTTCGGCAGTGCCGGTCATGGTGCCCACCAGGATCGTGATGTCTACGCCCATGCTTTCACGCCTAGAGCGATGTGCGACTGCCGAAGCAACGCGTTCCTCACCGCCGGACTATTATACGGTGCCGTTGCGGACGTATAATGCATTCATCCACTGTGGGGATTTGACCGCCATTTCGGCGCTGTCCTGAGGAGATTTCACCCGTCATGCCTGATGTGAAAGCGGCGGAGCTCGTCACCTTTGACGTGGCTCCTGAAGATTATCGCCATTGGCGGCTGACCATCGATGGCCGCATCGCCACCCTCGCCATGAACGTCAACGAGGACGCCACTCTGCGCCCGGGCTACAAGCTCAAGCTCAACTCTTACGACCTCGGCGTCGACATTGAGCTGTACAACATTCTGCAGAGCATTCGCTTTGAGCATCCCGAAGTGGCCTGTGTTGTCCTGACCAGCGCCCGCGAACGCATGTTTTGCGCCGGCGCCAACATCTACATGCTGGGCACTTCGACCCACGCGTGGAAGGTCAACTTCTGCAAGTTCACCAACGAGACGCGCAACGGCATGGAGGATTCCAGCCGTCACGATGGGCTGAAGTTTCTCGCTGCGCTGAATGGGACGACCGCGGGCGGCGGCTACGAGCTCGCGCTTGCTTGCGACGAGATCGTGCTGATCGACGATCGTTCCAGCGCGGTCAGCTTGCCGGAAGTTCCGCTGCTTGGAGTTCTGCCTGGGACCGGAGGCCTCACTCGCGTGGTCGACAAGCGCAAAGTTCGCCGCGATCTCGCCGACATGTTTTGCACCAATCCCGACGGCGTGAAGGGCGAGCGCGCCAAAGAATGGGGTCTGGTGGATGACGTTGCTGTCCCTGCGAAGTTCCCGGAAGTGGTTCGCGGCCGCGCCGAGCGGCTGATCGCGGACTCGACTCGGCTCGCTGACGCTAAGGGCATCACCCTGAAACCTCTGGCTCGCGCCATCGACGACGCCGGCTATCACTACCAGCACGTTGATGTGACCTTCGACCGCGGTGCACGAACCGCAACGCTCACCGTGCGCGCGCCCGAAGGCAATCAGCCCACGACCGTCGAAGAGATTCACGCAGCCGGCGATCAATGGTGGCCGCTGGCAATGGCGCGCGAGCTGGACGATGCCATCCTAATGCTGCGCGTCAACGAACTTGAGCTTGGACTGCTGTTGCTGAAGACCTCAGGCAATCCCGATGCAGTCCTCGCCGCTGATGCTTTTATCCTGGAGCATCGCAACGACTGGCTGGTGCGCGAGACTATCGGCATGTTGCGCCGCACTTTGGCTCGGCTCGACGTCTCGTCCCGCAGCCTATATGCCATCATCGAGCCGGGTTCCTGCTTTGCGGGTTTGCTGTTCGAACTGGCGCTGGCCGCCGATCGCAGCTACATGCTCGCTCTGCCTGATGAGGAAGCGGACTCGCCAAGAATCGCCGTCGATGACTTCAATTTCGATTTGCTTCCCGCGGTCAACGACCGGAGCCGGCTGCAAACTCGCTTCAGCAGCGACGTTAAAGACATGGCTGGCGCAGTGGAAGCCAAAGGCAAGCTACTTGGCCCGGAACAGGCTTTGCGACTCGGCCTCATCACCGTCGCCCCCGACGACCTCGACTGGGAAGACGAGGTCCGCGTTGCCATCGAGGAGCGGGTCAGCCTGTCTCCGGATGCGCTCACTGGCATGGAAGCCAGCCTGCGCTTTCCCGGCGACGAGACGCTGGAGACAAAGGTATTCGGCCGGCTGTCGGCGTGGCAGAACTGGGTTTTCATCCGTCCCAACTCCACCGGCGAGCACGGCGCTCTCAAACTCTTTGGGACGGGATCGAAAGCGCGCTTTACCTGGGAAAGAGTTTGAGAGGTAGAGCGGCACATAGTGAGAAGGGGCGCAGCTTCAGCTGCGCCGCAACCACTTCAGTTTTATGTTTTGTCATCACGAGGAGGCCTTCAGGCCGACGAGGGATCTGCTTTTCGACCGGCTGAAGCGCAAGCAGATCCCTCGCCCGACTGAAGTCGGGCTCGTGATGACAACATACAAATTTGCAATGGCGCAACTAAAGCTGCGCTCCTTCGAGGAACATCATGTCAATGAATTATCAAGACCGCATTCCTAACAACGTCGACCTCGGCTCCAACCGCACCCTGCAGCGCGCGCTGGAGCACTGGCAGCCCGAATTCCTCAACTGGTGGCAGGAACTTGGCCCCAAGGATTTCCAGGTCGCCGACGTGTATCTGCGCACCGCGACCTCGGTCGATGCCAAGGGCTGGGCAACCTATGGCTTCGTGCGCATGCCCGAGTATCGCTGGGGCATCTTTCTCGCCGATCGCAATCTCGATCGCCGCATCGGCTTCGGCGACAGCTACGGCCAGGAAGTCTGGCAGCAGATTCCCGGCGAGTATCGCGCCACGCTGCGCCGCCTGATCGTCACTCAGGGCGACACCGAGCCCGCGTCGGTTGAGCAGCAGCGCATGTTGGGCCACACTGCTCCCTCGTTGTATGACCTGCGCAATCTGTTCCAGGTGAACGTCGAAGAAGGCCGTCACCTGTGGGCGATGGTCTATCTGCTGCACGCATACTTTGGCCGCGATGGCCGTGAGGAAGCGGAAGAGTTACTGGAGCGCCACTCTGGCGATGCCGACAAGCCGCGCATTCTGGGCACCTTCAACGAACCCATTAGCGACTGGCTCAGCTTCTTCATGTTCACTTATTTCACCGATCGCGATGGCAAGTTCCAACTGAAGTCGCTGGCCGAGTCGAGCTTCGATCCGCTGGCGCGCACCTGTTCGTTCATGCTGACAGAAGAAGCGCACCACATGTTCGTCGGCGACACCGGCATCAATCGCGTGGTCCGCCGCGCGCTGGAGGTCATGAAGGAATTGAATACCGACGATCCCGTGGCCATTCGCCACGCCGGCGCCATCGATCTGCCGACCGTGCAGCGGTATCTCAACTTCTGGTTCAGCTCGTCGCTCGATCTGTTCGGTTCGGAGAGCTCGTCGAACGCAGCGTCCTATTTCGCCAACGGGCTGAAGGGACGTCCCGACGAGACGCGCTACGAAGATCACCTCGCCGTCGAACAGATGTACGCGCTGGAAGTTCCCGATGGAAATGGCGGCACGAAGGCCGAAGATATCCCGATGCGTAACGCGATGAACGACGTCACACGCGGGTCGTACGTGAAGGACTGCGAGATAGGCGTCACGCGCTGGAACCGGCTGATCGAGAAGGCCGGCCATTCGTTCCGCCTGTCGCTGCCCTCGACGCGCTTCCGCCGCAACATTGGGATTTGGGCGGGCGTGCCGACCGACACGACGGGCAAGCCCATCACGCAGGAAGAATTCAATGCGCGGATCGGCGGTTGGCTGCCCAGCGAAAGCGATCGGGCGTACATCATGAGCCTGATGCATGGCGTGCACGAGCCGGCCAAGATGGCCGCGTGGATTGCGCCTCCCGATCGCGGCATCAACAACAATCCGGTGGATTACGAGTACGTGAAGATGCATTAAACAAGTGGCCAGTGGGTAGGCCAGTGGCTAGCTGTGACTCATCTGGATTCCTCGGGGTTGTGTCAGGGCACGACTTCAGTCGTGCCGATCACAGCAGAACGCAAGGTTAGGGCTTTAGCCCTTGCACGTCCTCAGGGGCTGAAGCCCGAATCATTCTGAACGAATTGCGGCACGTCTGAAGGCGTGCCCTGACACAAACCGAAGGCGGACCCGGAGAGCCGGGTTTTACTGACGGCTGATAGCTGACGGCCGATAGCTGCTTCATGAAATCCATCGCCATCATCGGCAGCGGTCCTGCGGGTTGTTATCTCGCGGACCATCTACTCCGGCTCATTCCCGATGCCTCGATCGATGTGCTGGAAAAACTTCCCGTACCCTTCGGGCTGATTCGCTATGGCGTCGCTCCCGACCATCAAAGCACCAAGGCAGTCGCGCGCGTCTTCGATCGCGTGCTGTCACGAGATCACGTCAGCTTCTTCGGCAACGTTGAAGTTGGCCGTGACGTTAGTCTCGAAGAGTTGATGACGCTCTACGATGCAGTTGTTCTAGCGACCGGAGCGGCCCGCGACCGCCGGCTTGGGATTCCGGGAGAAGATCTGCCCGGCGTTATTGGATCAGGCTCGTTTGTCGGCTGGTATAACGGGCACCCGCACGCTCAGGCTGCCATTGTACGCGACGTGCGGTCGGCAGTGATTATTGGCAACGGCAACGTAGCGATCGACGTGGCCCGCATTTTGGCCAAAGGCGCGGAAGAGCTTGCCGGCTCCGATGTCAGCGGCCAAGTTGCGGCGTGGCTCGCGGCGCAGCCACTTCAGACGATCCAAGTCGTCGGCCGTCGCGGCGCAGCGGAAGCGAGGTTCACGGACCACGAGCTGGCCGAGCTGGGCACATTGCAGCGGGCGCAATCTGTCGTAGGCGATCCGGCATGTCTCACCGGAGATACGGCCGTCGTCAAAACGCTACGCGGTTTTGCCGACAGTGCTTCGCTTGAGACGTCAGTCACCATTAACTTCCATTTCAATCTCACGCCAACGGCATTTGTTGGCGACGTCAAGCTTGGCGAAGTTCAGTTTCGCTCGGCGGAAGGTGAGACCGTCATACTACCGGCCCAACTGGCCGTAACCTGCATCGGCTATGAAACCCTGGCCTGCTGCTCGGCTGTCCCGGTGAATGGCGTCTTCGCAAATCAGGATGGCAAGGTCCAGGAGCGGCTCTACGTTGTGGGGTGGGCGAAGCGCGGCCCGTCGGGTACGATTCCCACCAATCGCGTCGAGGCCCAGCAGCTGGCGCAGAGAGTCGCTCAAGAAATGCACGGCGGCGAAGGCCCTGGCGGCGAGGGCCTGCGAAAGCTGCTGGAGCAACGTAATGTGCATTGGGTGGATTACGCAGGCTGGCGGCGAATCGATGCGGCGGAACTGGCGCGGGCCGGCGCCGGGCGTTGCCGCGAAAAATTCTGTAGCCCTGACGAAATGCTGGAGGCAGCCCTAAGTCCGCAGCTTCGGCCGGCTTGAACCTTCGTGGGCGCTATCGATGAAACTACGATGGCCCCCTGCAACATCTGATAATGTACATTAGGCCGAACGGCTGAAATCGCGTCATTCAGCGATGAGCGCTACTCCCACTACTCACGATCATTCGACGACCCAGCGCCGTGCTCATCGGGCCGGACTGCGCACAGTGGCTTTTTGGGAAGCATTGAAAGGCGGGCTGGCGCTTCTGGGGGCCTACGTCTTCATCCGGATGATCCGGCGCGATGTGGACTTCACCGAGGCCGCCGAACATGTGCTGTTTCACCTCCACATCAACCCTCATCACCGCTGGACGCAACAGTTT
>Ga0187874_10002323_pt1 | contig 14749 bp, 12 predicted proteins | sample June2016WEW_16_1_3_FD_132993 | JGI IMG/M metagenome (GOLD analysis project Ga0187874, IMG submission 132993) | Peatland microbial communities from SPRUCE experiment site at the Marcell Experimental Forest, Minnesota, USA - June2016WEW_16_150 | ecosystem: Environmental > Terrestrial > Soil >... | reverse complement strand
CGCGCCTGTTCAGGGGGATGCTCTATGGAACAGGGACAAAGTAAACAACCGGATGCGGCCGTGGTACCGGCGCCGGAAAAATGTTCGGACCCGTACCTCCGGTGCGCCTTCAACGGCGCCGCCCAGACGGCTCTCGGGGTCTCCGGCTCCGCCTTGCTCGCCCATTCGCCGCAGGGGTGCGACTACCTGGTCAACAACGCCTTTGCCTCGCAGGAGTGCGACTACATGGAGACGATGACGCTCTGCACGAAATTATGCGTGGACGAGATCGTGCATGGCGGCGAGGACCTTCTTGTCCGGACCATCCGTGAAGCAAAGGACCTCCCCATCTCCTCCCTGTTCGTGATCAGTGCATGCGGGCCTGAAATTGTCGGCGACGATATCGTTGCAGTATGCGAGACCCTGCAGCCTGAAATGAAGTTCAGGCTCGTCCCCATTCCGTGCCCGGGGTTCCGGGGATCGCAGTACGACGGCATCGACATCTCGCTGGATACGATCCTGAAAAGACTCGTGAAGAACAGCGATGAGAAGATCCCGGACTCGGTCTGCCTTATCGCCCCCCACGCGAACGCCAACCCGACCTGGGTGGCAGATCTGGACTGGGTGAAACTGGCACTTTCCCGGATGGGTATCCGGGTTGTTGCCACGCTCACGCACAAGACTCCCCTTTCCGAGATCGAGTATGTCGCATCCGCCGAGACATCCCTTCTCTTAAGCCACGATGCCGGGCAGAAAGCAGCGGACTATCTTTTTGCAACCTACGGGATCGAACAGGTCTGCCAGGGGATACCCCTGCCCATCGGGATGACCAACACCCGGCGCTGGCTCTCGGCGCTCGGGGAACGGTTTGATGCCCAGAAAACAGCGGAGGGTATGACAGCGGAGGGTGAAAAGATGGTGACGGCGACGTGCCGGCGCAAGTGGCCGATGGCACGGTTCCTTTACCGGACGCCGGCAGCGATTGTTGCCGATGCCACGGTCGGGATCCCGCTCGTCCGGTTTGTGACCGAGGAGATGGAGATGACACCGGAGCTCGTTTGCCTGTACACATCGCAGCGCCCGGTCCGGGAACTGCTGGAGGGGGAATTACACGATCTCGGGCTCAGCCCCCGGGTCGTGTACGGCACGGATGTATACCAGACGAGGAAAAACCTTGCGGAGATCAAACCAAGGGTCGTATTCGGCAGCACGATCGAACGGCATGCAAGCGAGGGGCTCGGGATACCGTACGTGGTTGAAGTGGTGAGGATGATGCGCCAGTTCAGGATGATCAACCGGGAATACTTCGGGTATACCGGTATCCTCAACCTTTTCGAATGCGTCCAGAACGAGTGGACGATGGCGTGGCGCTCAAAAGAGAAAAGATACGAGGCGAAGTGGTGATGAGACGATGAGACAGATCGCGATATACGGCAAAGGGGGGATCGGGAAGAGCACGATCGCCTCGAACCTGTCTGCCGCATTGCACGAGCAGGGGCTCACGGTGATGCAGGTCGGCTGCGATCCCAAGCGGGATTCGACGAGGATCCTTGCGGGGGGAAAGTTTATTCCCGCGGTGCTGGAGGAACACCGGGAACAGCTGAGGGTGGGAAGGGACGAGTATGCAATCAAGCTGGACCATATCGTCTTTAAGTCGCCCGGCGGGATCTACCTTGTCGAGGCAGGCGGGCCGGAACCGGGTGTCGGGTGCGCCGGGCGGGGCGTGCTGACCGCGCTGCAGATCTTAAAGGACCTCCATGCATTTGAGACGTACAAGATCGACGTGGCGATCTACGATGTGCTCGGCGATGTCGTCTGCGGGGGATTCTCAATGCCGATCCGCGAAGGGTTCGCAAAGGAGATCTACCTGGTCTGTTCCGGCGGGTTCATGAGCATCTACGCGGCAAACAACATTGCCCGGGCCGTGCAGCGCCTCGCCCGGCGGGGGGATACGGGTCTCGCCGGAATCATCTGTAACAGCAACGGCGATGAGACGCTCGAACATGCGGTCATCCCGGCGTTTGCAGAGAAGCTGGGGACCTCGTTTGTCCAGTTCGTTCCCCGGAGCCCCGTGATCCAGGCCTGTGAAATGGAGGGCAGGGCCGTTGTCGAGCACTCTCCCGGCTCCCCTGAAGCGGCAATCTTCAGGAACCTGGCAAAGGCGATCATGGCAAATGATTCCCGGGTGATCCCGACACCGGTCAACGACCTGGCAGAGCTGGAGAAGATGTACCGGCAGTACCAGGAGAAAAAATAAGAGGCCCGGTCATTTCATCTTGGTTCCGGTGCGTTCTCATGATGGTTTAATTCCTGACGGAAACTGGTCATGACGGTATCATTTATTTTTTGAAACGCGAAAACGAAAAGAAAGGTGATTATCAATAATCAGCCCCCAATACGGCAACAAACGTATATTTTCTGGTCTGTAGAAAACCGTTTTCGGGTGTCATTATTGCCCCCCCTCTTCGCGCCAATGAGTCCCCAAGGGGGACGGGGCGCTATTAGCGATGGCACCAGAACAGATAATACAGCACTATCGTACGTGGGGGGGTTTGCCCGAGCGGCGGGGGCGGAGCCCCAGAGAGCGGATCTCTCATGCTTTGAGAGTGCGATCAACCTCGACCCAGCCAGCAACAGCCACGACATCCCGAACTTGCCGGAGGCAAGGCACTACACAGCTCATGACAACGGGTTTGTGCTGCCTGGGGAGATGTTGATGTGCGACCGGAAACCAATCGACGGGTCGATCACCCGAAACCTCCCGCAGATGTCATCAATCCAAACAAGCGAGTACCGGCCGCACAGGATGTCGTTCATTCTTGTGCAGGGTTTCCTCAAGGTTTTGGATTGAATTCGATAAAAGACTGCGAGAAATATCCTATGAATTGTGCTGAAAATAAATTTCGGGAAAAATTAATCGTATTTCCGGAACAGCGCTGGGTTCTGCCTGCGAATCCACCAGCGGCGGACTAAAACCCCTCCGACCGTCACAATCACGATCCCCACAATTCCGGTAATCACGGCAAGGACCGGGATACCGGTTGAACCGGCAGGACCTGCATCCGATGCAGGGACCGCCGTGGTCTGGGTCGTCACCGGTGTTGTGGCAGAACGTGAATATGTAGGGACTGTCGTGGGCGCCAGCGGTGTTACCGCGTTTGTTATTACCGTCACCGTCGGGGTCGCAGTCACTGTGGTGGTATTCCCTGTCATCGCATTCACCCGGGTCGTGATGGCAAAGTACGAGAACCCCGGTGTTGTTGCGGTAAAGTAGTACGTATTCCCGGCCTGGTGATCGAACGAAGTCGTGAGTTCTGACCAATGGCCGTCGTGGTCCCGCATGAGCACGATATCCTGAGGGTTCACGCCGTGCTGTGAAAGCCAGCTACCTGCTACGGCGAAGGTAATGGTGCCCTGGCTGATCGATGCCGGGTTCACCCCGACCGGTTGTATCGATGCGATGTAGGCGGTCTGCCGGCCGGTAAGCTGGGTCTTGTCAATTGTATTGGCGTCTGCCATCGTAATCTCAGTCGAACCAAGGGTTGTTGAGGGAACAACGGCGACCGTGATAAATGCACCGGGTGCATTGGCGGTGATCGGTTGGTTGAGGGCAAAGGTCATAGCCTGGCCGGCCGGGGCACCGGGAGAGGTCGCCCCATAGGAACTCCCTCTCCCGGAATCCGCTGCATCGGAACCGCCGCTCATAGGAGGGGCTGCTGTGTAGGTATACTGATCGACTGTTGAAGTCGGGGATATTCCGTAAGGTGTGGTGACGGTAATATCAACGGTTCCGGCTGTCCCGGCCGGGGTGATTGCGATGATCTGTGAATCGTTGGCAGCCGTACTGGCAGTGAACGAGGTTGCCGCTGTACTGCCAAAGGTTACATTGGTCGCTCCGGTAAAGCCTATCCCGGTGATGGTAACCGGGGTGCCGCCGGCAATCGGGCCGGAACCCGGTGAGACGCTGCTGACGGTGGGGGCCGCGGCGTTTCCCGTGAACTCCGAATTCAGGATCTGGAACAAGTTCTGCTGATACACTGTACCGGAGTCATAAACCCTCGCATCGTAATTCATACTCATATTGAGCCGGAAGAGGCCGTCCGGCCGGTTCGATGGCGCGCCCCAACTGTTCACAACAAGCCAGTACGGGTTGCTCGGATCCATAGTGTCATAGCCGACAATTATCACGGCATGTCCTCCGTCTAGTGACTGACCATTGTAGAGTGACGGATCAAACATGGATGCATTTGATCCTGAGCCCCAGAAAGTTTCGAAATTGGTCCATCCGGAATAAGGTAAATAGAACCCATACCAAACGGGTCTTTTTGAATCCAGAGCGGCCTCGATATTAGTGATGGCGGTAGAGTTCCCTACCTCAAATGTTGAAATAGTGGAATCTGACAGGGAATTCAGTGTGTATGATGGCGAGGTCGAGATGGAACTGAAGGGTACCGCGGTTGAACCATCGGCATGAGGAGTATAATCTCCATAAGATGCATTCGTATTTGTCCAGGGAATTGGAGACTTGTCCGTATTATACCATTGTTTAAAGGTGTCCAAATCCCCCCCGAGACATGCATAGTTGCCCGTGTCATATTCATATTTCGAGTTGACGTACTGGATGGAAAGGCGGTCACTTATCCCATTGTTAATATTATGTTCGATCTCAAGGGCCCCGGTTGATGCCCAAACCCAGCAGTTTCCGCAATGCCCCTGGTCTCTCTGTGACGGGATATAGGGGAGATAAGAAAGCAGGCTTACTTCACTCAAGGGGAGAGATTGTGTACCACCAACAAGTCCTGCGGGTGCAGAATATTTTGGCTCTGCGTTGATCTCGCTCTGCATCTCATCCAGCTGGTCTTTTGTGAAATGCATGACGGTATATGTTCCCTGATCCGCAGCTGTCGCCACGGAATTATTCCCGTTTGTTCCTGCACAGGCCGGCGCACCGATACCGACCGCGATAGCCACGACAATAACAATGCACAATATGAATACGATCCTGTTCGTAAATTGCCAGTATGGTTTAATCGTTTACTCTCACTTCCAGAACCCGGCGATTAATATATTCCCTCGTGTGCAAAGATAATCCTGATAGGTATCAGCGGCAGAAATATCGAAATGCAAAAATAGAGTCATACCAGTGCTGACATCTCATCCATGCACTCTTTGATCGGGGTGCCCGTTGACAGAATACCTTTGTTCAACCATTCAATATCTTCTTTATTTTTTTGTTTTGAATATCTTATATCTTTAGGACTTATGTCGTTGAATCATCTTGAATCGAAAAACAATGGTCATAGATTCCTAAAAAAGTCGGATTATTCTAAAAAAAGATGAAGCGATTATTATGGTGTTCTTTTAAGAGAATCAATAAAGATGGCAACTGGGTGATTGTCGTTGACGTACATCAGCTCAATCGCATCTTTGGATACTATAGTTCCAAAGTCATATCCGCCGTCATACTCTACGATGGTAAAACTTTTTCCATCATTGCTGAGGGCAGCGGCAAACTGTCGGGAACTCCCACTGTCGTTTGTTCCAGTGACAGACAACTGCCCGGAGAAGAGGCGGTCTTTTTGTTCGGTAATGTTTAACGTTATGGTCCCGTAATTGCCCTCGCTGTATCCAGTACCCTCAAGATTTCCTTTCATTGACCCGGTCCAGTTCCCGGTAAGGTCAGGGGTCGCCGTGGTTGCTTGTGAAGCAGTACTTGTAGAGGTGCATCCGGCACTGTGCAGGAATTATCCCAAGTCCCGTGAAGTTATCAGCACCTGAATTATCCCGAGTCCCGATAAGTAATTAGAACCCGAAGGCCCATTGATGGTTGTAAGAGGAAAAGAGGATGGCGGATCAGGAAACATTTCCCTGCCAGATTTGCGGGATACAGAAGAGGAAAAACGATCTTGTGCCCGCGGAGTCGATTCCTGCATCGATCGTTGATATCATCACAAAGGAACATCGGGAGTGGTCACCAGAAGGATACATCTGTCAGGCTGATCTCAACCGGTTCAGAATACAGTATGTCCGGGATGTAGTGGAGAAGGGAAAAAATGAGTATGTCCCGCTCGAAGGAACCGTCAATAATGGCATGACAGTGGAGGACCATCTCCCTGAAAATGACAATGTCGGATATGAAAAGGGGCTGACCTTTGGCGAACATATCGCCGACGCACTCGCTAGTTTTGCCGGGAGCTGGATATTTCTCGGGGTTTTTGCCGGCATGCTTTTCCTATGGGTCGTCCTGAACTCCTTTATTTTACTATCCAGGCCATTCGATCCCTATCCCTATATCCTGCTTAACCTCGTCCTCTCAATAATTGCTGCGATCCAGGCTCCCGTCATTATCATGAGCCAGAACCGCCAGGCGGTGAGAGACCGTCTCCATGCCGAGCATGATTTCTAGGTGAGTATGCATACGGACTCCGAAATTCACCGGCTCCATAAAAAAATTGATTATCTTGTGACGAATCAGGGACAAAAACTCCTGGAAATCCAGAATATCCAGCTCGAACTTATCGAAGAACTCATTCGCAAAACGTCCTGAGGGTCTGGCGAATCGACATGGAGAGTGCCGCAATTAATGTACGTTTTGTTCCTCGATATGATTTCAGGGCTGCATGGCATTTTCCCAAATGCTCTGCCGAGGCCGCCCTGGCCAGTCTTTCTCCGGACCGGTGCAGGAGGGGAGCATCCCCCTTTTCGCCAAGTTTTTTCTGTATGGGACCGATCCGGGTTCCTCCGGGGTTAATCCACGTGTGTACACGCCGCGTATGCTGCCGGCTCACTGCCACGGATAATGATACCTGCGTGGTATAACACGGTCGAGTTTTTACCAAACGGGGATGTCCCCTCGTAATCATGCCAGCGCGAGAGAAATTCCTGCCTTGGGATCACTCCACGTGTTCCAAGAAGAGCCGGGTCCTCGAAATAGACGTTATCTTTGTCCAAGCCGATCACGACCATGTAGTGACCATCCTCCCAGATATCATTCCACGAGAGATTTGCTTCTCCCGGAACCCGCCAGGCCTGGCATGCGATGATCACCGGAATCCTGTCAGCATTGAGTTGTTCAAGGTCTGCCAGGGAGAGGTTCGTCCGCAGTTCGGCCTGCAGGCCATGAGCCCGGGCCACGCGGACGAGGGCCTCCGGGGGTGTGCCAGATTCTTCGGTAGTGTTCAGCTCCTGTATGAGCGTGCCCTCCCGCTCGTCGATTCCCCAGTAATTAAAAACGGCCTGCAGGGATGCTGCCCCGCAGGAATATGACTGGCTCTGCCGGACATCCGGGACCTGTGTCAGGAGGCCGGGGGGAGATGGGGTGAGCTGGCCCGCGTTTCCCCCCATGTGTTTACCCGCTGATGGGGTTTGAACGCAGCCAGTACAAACGAAGAAGCCCGCAACGAACAGGCAGATCATGAGACAAACGGGGAAGTTCCTGTGCACTTCTGACACCCGGATTATCTAAACATCTCCGGTTACCATTTATATATTTACCCGGTTATGGTCCTGATACGTTGACGGGACTCCGGGAAGAGAATCAGAGATCCTGACAATTTCCACTATGGAATGATTTGCAGGAATTATCCCAATTCCTGAAGTTTTATCAGAATCGTATTTCGCAAAACATATAAATCCATATAGCTTCTGGATTCCTGTGAAATCGGGCACCGGGATTTTTCTGTTTCTCATCATCCTTTGCCTGATTCCGGCAGCTCACGCAGTGAATAATCTCGTCATCACCCAGCCGAGCGCGAACGAGACAACATTTGCTGAGATGCGGGATTTCTATGTCTATGGCATCTTCCCGAACTCCCCGCTTGGGACCCCGGGCAACGTGGAGATTGAACTATTCCATAGATCTTCCTGCACATTTTCTTCGCCCGTGAGCTGCACCGGAAGCCCCCTGCGCCAGATTCAGAGTAATGTCGATCCGATTTACGGTACTACAAACCAGAGTTGCCTTAATCTTACCTTTGTCAACGGTGTCTCGGTAAAAGGGGGGTATGTCCCGGATATTGTGGAGAACCCGGACGGGAGTAACTTTACCGATCCCAACAACAAAGTCGTGGTAACGGACCGGTATTATGCTGGTCTTGTCCTCGGGGGCGTCAATAAAACTTACAACACGACCTACAAAGACAGTTCCGGGACACCCCTCCAGGATCTGATCGCCGGCGATTATACAATTCTTGTGATCGGTCTTGACCGTTCACTCGCCGGTCAGGTTGTTGCAGAGAATATCTCGTTTGGCATCACCAATACCGCACTTGGCACGAACCGACCTCCTGACAACAAGAATGCCCGTGTCAATTATGCCATCCAGCATAACCTCCGGACGTACTTCGATTCGTTTCCCGGTTATTTCTCGGATGGCGGGAGCAACTGGTCTAATTTCGTTGTACGGGCGTACGCCAACAACGGGATTGAAGTAGTAAACGACCTCAGCGGGACGACCCTTGATACAATTGCCGTCGCCAATAACACAATGTTTATGTATAACATTAATTCCGCCAGTACCACGTACTCGGTCGAACTGGCCCCGATCCTGCGGTACAACCTCCAGGATTCGGCGAATACGACATTCCTCTATTACAGTAACGGTGAACCCTTCCTGACCTATAACGACACGACCGGAACCCCCCGTAATGTCGCGTCCATGATCATACCCTTCACCGGCACAAACCGGCTCGCGCTCACCCGGGTCGAGGTCCGTGCCCTGCCCTCCTCGAGCTATGAGAATCTCTATGACCCAAATGATGCTGCACAAAAGACGGTTTACACCGACTTGTCTGGTGGCGTCACCCTTAACCAGCGACAGGAGTTTATTGTTTTCGGGGTCACAAAGCCCATCGCATCGACAGTGGGGGGAACCTCGTATCCGTACTGGTATACAATCGGAAACCGGACCTCCCAGATTGCCTATACCATTACGAATTCAAATGGCGGAACGGTCCTCACAGCGTCCCATGACGTCAATCTCTCCCGGTACTACTCACCCGGGAGCACGACGCGGTATAACTCGCTCTTTGAGTTCGGGTCCGAATTTTCCACTCTTACGGCTCCCGGTACATACCACGTCAGTCTTGTCGGAAAGGATATGTTTGGGAATACCGTCCCGGGAACATCAGCCTCATTTAGCGTGACCGTACTTCCCACGCCGGTCCCTCCTGAGGGTGGCGGTCCCGATGCAGCGGATTCCGGGAGAGGGAGTTCCTATGGGGCGACCTCTCCCGGTGCCCCGGCTGGCCAGGCCATGACCTTTACCCTCAACCAAGCGGTCACTGCCAATGCACCCGGTGCATTTACCTCGGTTTCCGTAGTCCCCTCGGTTACCCTTGGTTCAACCCAGATGACTGTGGCGGACGCCACTACGATCGACACGTCACAGCTTGCCGACCGGCAGACGGCCTACATCGCATCGATAGAACCGGTCGGGGTGAACCCCTCGTCGATCAGCCAGAGCACCATCACTTTTGCCGTAGCAGGCAGCTGGCTTTCACAGCACGGCGTGAACCCTCAGGATATCGTGCTTATGCGGGACCACAACGGCCAATGGTCAGAACTCACGACTTCGTTCGATCACCAGGCCGGGAATACGTACTACTTTACCGCAACAACACCGGGTTTCTCGTACTTTGCCATCACGACCCGGGTGAATGCGGTGACAGGGAATACAACCCCGGTTGAGACAGGATTTGTCCCTGCGTCTCCGACCGTGAGCGGCGGAGCGATGACACCAGTGGTAACGACCCCGCAGTCTGCTGCAACACCGGTTACAACAACGACCATGGCAGTTCCCGCATCAGGGACAAGTCCCATACGTTCATTCGGTATTCCGGTTTTTACCGTCATTGCCGTCGTTGCTGGTATCGCGATTCTGGTGGTCGGCGGATTCTTAGTCCGGCGGTGGTGGATCCGCAGGCAGAACCCGGCGCTGTTCCGGAAATACGATTAAATTTTCTGGTCTGTTCGCCCCCCAACGGCCCGCACTCCGTTTGTTCGAACCTTATACCCGCAAGTGGGACTGTACGGACTATGAATCTGTTTTCTGCGAATCACTGACCTGTGCCATATTCCGTACAATCAACTCCCGTTGGGATTGTGCTTCTTTATGGTGTGGATTCAAGGGTAGGACGTTATCGAGAGCGCGGAGTGCCCCGGCATCTTTCCCGAAACTTAAGAAAGTTTCATTAGGTCAAAACTGATTCTTCTTTATGCCATCACAGAAATATTGCCCCCTGAAATTCGGAACGGTTGTCAATACTGAGGGATTGCTTATTGAAGTCCTGTGCAACGGGAAAGAGTGCGCATGGTTTTTTGATAATCGTTGTGCCATAATCAGTATCGCAAAAGAATTATGTTCAGAACCGAAAAGGAGAACGCCGAAGGGAACAGCGGCCGATTGATCATTGAAAAAAGTATTATGGAGCAACCGTGAATTATTGTCCCGTCTGCAAAAGAGAATATAAGGATATGAGCGGAAACAAGACCCGTCTTTGTCCTGTCTGTCGCAGCACGCTTATCCAGATATCAGATGATGAAATGAGCAGGGTGCACCTGAAGAATACGCAGGGTAAAGAATAATCTCCTGAAAACAGCGAATAACCATCCAAAATTTTGCAAAAAGATCAACCGCCCGTAAAAATAAAAGATTTAATGACAGGGCATTCTTGAATCCGGTTTAAACGTTACCCATTTTTCGTGTCGTATCAATCGATTTCAGACAGGTATCGTTCATAAGCCTGAACACGACGAATCGTGAGAAGTTGATTGCGCCGGTTGGAGGTGATCTGTGCATGGACAGTTTCACCCCGTTTTCACCTCCACAGCGTCTGGACCGGGGGGAAAGAACAGCATCATGGTATCTCCTTGAGGGGCATGGAGAAAAATTCAATGTTCAGCAATGGGGAAGGATCCGGTCGTCGTTGCAAACAATATCATTATCAGCTCGAATCGCATTTACAGAATAGAACCCCGGGGGATTTTACATGGGAATCAAGCCGTCATACATTAAAAATCTCGGTACCGCACTTCTGGCCAAGCAGCGGGAGTACTTTACGAACAACTTCGATGAGAACAAGCAGCAGCTGTTTGCATCAGCATCGATTGACAGCAAGCGTGTCCGAAACCGCGTCGCCGGTTATATCACAAGAAAAATGAATGCCAAAAAACGAACATAACCCCATCGCTTGTTCACGGCCGTACGTATCCTGTCAGATAAAGTGGAACCGGGCAAACTTAAGCTCTTTTGGCGGGCTCATTGAAGCGAACGCAGCATTTCCTTGCGCGATCGGAATAAAAACGGGGATCAGAAAATGATCTCGATACCCGGTTTTTCCGCCAGTTCCTTGTACCGGTTCCGGATGGTGGCCCCGGTTTCCCCCTCAGGATCCCCCTGTACCCCCCCGTCCGCCACGATCACCGGGTTCGTGCTGCCCGGAGTGCACGACATCTCCGGCATCACGTTACATCTCACGTATACCCGGACAGAATGTGGCAGTGGGCCGGTCCCGGCTCTTTAGTTGATCCTCCGTATTCTCCCGTCAACCGTCACGTTCACCGGTTGCGGCAATGACCCCACGTAGCTCACAAGTGCATCGACATCGACCGGCCCGTAGGTCATGGTCTGTCCTTCCTCAAACGTCGTGTACCCGTCACCGCCCATGGCAAGGAACCCGACCGTGGAAACGGTATAGTTTGTATTCGGGTTTAACGGGACACCGTGTATCGTCACCGCAGTCACTTTGCTGCCTGCAGGTTGTGCTGCATCATAGGTATACGCAAGTCCCGAGACAATGAGGTTGTCCGGGGGTAGCGGCTCCTGCCACTGCTGTTCAAGGGCCTGCCGGATCTGAACGCCTGACAGGGTCATTGACATCACCGTCCCGGCAGCCGGCTGGACATCATACAGATCGTTCCAGGTAATAGTTCCTTGTGACAGGTCTGCAAAAATGTCACCGGAAGTCTCGAATCCCACATCTGTTTTCATCGCGGCCCGCTCCCCGTCAGCAACCAGATCTCCCATCGCCGATTCCCCGGCACTGTTCTCGTCCCGGGTAATATTCTGGGCTGCAACGCCGATCGTCCGGTTCTCAACCGGTGCAACGGCGTTCTGGGCCTCTGTAAGGAGCGCGGTTGCAGCGGGATCCGGGCTGGTGCCGGGGGCCTGATCTGCATATGCCGGGATAATCTGTGCGGATTTCTCCACGATCTCCCCGGTGGCCCTGTCGATGGTGAGATCGATATCGGCATACCCCCTGCTGTACATATACGCCTGCGTGACGAGTACGGGTTTTCCGCCGGAATTGTTCAGGTAGGCGTTGGTAAACTCATGGGTATGGGCGGACAGCACGACATCGACAGCCGGGTCGAGCCGGGAAACAATCCCGGCTACCCGCCCGCCGTTCACTGTTCCGTTCATCTGCGTGGGGCCGTCATAAGGAGTCTGGTTCCCGCCTTCGTGAAGGAGGACAACGATCGCATGTACCCCCTGTTGCTGGATCTCCGGAATATACCGGTTTATGGAATCGGCTTCGTCAAGAAAGGTCACCCCTTCGACATTGGCCGCGTTCGTGAGATTGGGTGTGGTCATCGTATCTGCACCAATGAACGCGATAGTTACCCCGCCGACATTTCGCAGGGTATATGGTGGAAGGATAGGGGTGTTGTTCGCGGTCCAGACCACATTTGCGCAGACATAGTCGGTTTTCGTGCCGGGATACGGATCAACGAGGTGGGTGATATTTGTCGTTCCGTCCCCCCCGTTTATTTTTCTCATCAGTTCCGGTATTCCGTTATTGAACTCTTGGTTACCCAGCGTTGCTACCATATTACAGGAAACATCCGGGGAATTCGATCCGATGCTACAGTACTGGTTTGCAAAACTGTTGAAAAAGAGCATTGCCGGCTCATCGAGGAGCAGCCCGGAAACTGGTGGCGATGACCCGACCACATCCCCGGGCAGGGCAATGATGGTGCCATCTGCATTCCCGGACACCATCGCCGATTTGAGATAGGAAGCAAGGACCGGGGCACCCCCGACAGGGCGGTTGTTCAGGGTCTGTCCTGGGGACATGTGCCCATGGAAATCGTTTATCGCGAGAATTTTTACATGAACGGTGGCGTTTGTATGCGGTGCCGGGACCGGCCCGGTAAGATACCCTGAGAGTAAGATCGTTGCCAGTATGAGAACACAGAGAACGCAAAACCCCGAGAGAATCTGCAGATTGATAGGGATCCTGTCCCGCCACGAACCGGGTGTCATGATCATGGATATTACAAATGCTATTTAGTTAATGGTTGGGTTTCCCGGCGAACCGTAGCACAGCGTAATCGTGGCAGTGCCGCAGAACGCAACCCTCCCGCTATTGCCTGAACAGAACCCCGAATCAGCCAATCGTAACCCGGCGGGGCGCCACCACCGGCGCCGGCCCATGGCTGCACCCGCCATACGCGGACCGGGCAGGCCCCACCGGGCCGGGTGGACCCGTGCCTCTCCTGTCCCGTTTCCTGACGTGTGAAAAAAATGCCGTTTAATACCCGCTCATCACCGTCGGGGTATCATTGATATCGAGGTACTGGCCCCCCGCCCGGGTGTAGTGCGGCCAGGTCACATTCATCCCACCGTTCGGGTCCCCCGTTTTTGCGAACCTGGTCCAGAGATCAACGAGGTTATCAGCAACTGCCGGATCCGGTTTTATTCCCGGGACTCCGAATAGCATGAGGGTCTCGCTGCCATGGAATGCTCCGAGGTTTATCCCGGGTATGACATAGGAGTACCGGTACAGGTACGTGTTCCGGTTCAGGTCACCCATCGAACCCGCTGCAAACTTCACCGAATCAGAGAAGTCATAGTCCGTCATGATCTGTGCCAGGCGGAGCTGGACCTCTGCGGTCGAATTGGCGGGATACTTTGCGAGGACTGCACCGGCATCTTTCCCGAACCGGCCTCTGATGAATGTCACGTACTCCGGAACGGTCATGTTGGCGTTCGCAGAGAGCGTGGTCCCGTCATTTGCATTGCTCCCGATCATGAGAGGGACCGGGTTCTCACGGTGGTTAAGGTACAGGTTGTCCAGGGTGTCGGGGAGGATCCACCCGTCAATCGTTGGCTCGAACTGGACGGTGTGGGTGCCCCAGAACGAAGATGACGGCGATGGCGTTGCATTGATCAGGGTTTCGGGACTTAAAGATCGCATCCCGGCGATCGCGTCCGGGCCGGAGTATCCGAGGCTTGTCGCGTACTTCACGCCGAACTGTTCGGCATCCGTTTTTGAATGGGTGGCATTGATGATCGCCCCGTCCGCCCAGAATGGGCCGCTCTCGACAATCGCCTGTTGGTAGAGCCCTTTACTCTCCGGGCTGGCGAGGTGGATAAGGGTGCTCTCCGCCCCTGCCGACTGGCCGAAGATGGTCACCCGGGACGGGTCGCCGCCGAACGCCCCGATGTTTTTCTGGACCCACTGCAGGGCTGCAATCTGGTCGAGGAGCCCGTAATTGCCCGAGGCGTTGTGCGTGGATTCGTTGTCCAGCTGGGGATGGGCAAGGAAGCCGAGAGCGCCGAGCCGGTAGTTCGGAGTGACGACGATAACCCCTTTCTGTGCAAGGGTGGTCCCGTTATAAGTCGGCATGGAGAAGGCCACATCCTTGAATCCTCCGCCATAGAAAAAGACCATGACCGGCAGTTTTTCATCAGCACGCTGTGCCGGGGTCCAGACATTGAGGTACAAGCAGTCCTCGCTCATGTTCAGTGGAGCTGGTGATCCCGGCT
>Ga0187874_10002322_pt1 | contig 14750 bp, 8 predicted proteins | sample June2016WEW_16_1_3_FD_132993 | JGI IMG/M metagenome (GOLD analysis project Ga0187874, IMG submission 132993) | Peatland microbial communities from SPRUCE experiment site at the Marcell Experimental Forest, Minnesota, USA - June2016WEW_16_150 | ecosystem: Environmental > Terrestrial > Soil >... | reverse complement strand
TGGGCACGGTGTTGTTCACGATCTTGATCATGCCGCCGCCGACCAGCTTCTTGTACTTCACCAGCGCCAGGTCAGGCTCGATGCCGGTGGTGTCGCAGTCCATCATGAAGCCGATGGTGCCTGTGGGAGCCAGCACCGTGACCTGCGCGTTGCGATAGCCAAACTTCTCGCCGTGCTTCAGCGCTTCGTCCCAGGTGTCCTTGCTGGCTTCGTAGAGAGCCGCAGGAACGTTCGTCCGATTGATGTTGTTCACCGACGCGCGATGCATGCGGATCACGTCGAGGAAGGGCTCGCGGTTGATGTACCAGCCGGGACAGGCCGCGCCGCTAGGGGTTGGGGAATAGGGGTTTGGGGCTGGAACAGCAGGTCCCTCCACTCCGCTTCGCTCCGGTCGGGATGACACATCAGAAGAGTGTTCCGGTCGGGATGACACTTCTTTAAGCGCGCCGGTTGCTTCGGTGGCGGGAGTGAGCGGCTGGCAGAGCTCGGCAATCTTCGACGACTGCAGATAGGCTTCGCCGCACATGATCGCGGTGACGCAGGCAGCGTAGTCACGGCCGGCATCGGAGTCGTAGGGCAGGCCCGCGGCCATCAGCAGCGCGCCGAGATTCGCATAGCCCAGTCCCAGCGGACGATAGTCGTGCGAGTTCTTTCCGATGGCTTCCGTGGGATAGCCGCTGTTGTCCACCAGAATTTCCTGCGCGGTAATCATCACGGCGCAGGCGTGGCGATAGGCCTCCACGTCGAACGTCCCGTTGGGCGCGAACTTCATCAGGTTCAGGCTGGCCAGGTTGCAGGCCGAGTCGTCGAGGAACATGTACTCGCTGCACGGATTCGACGCGTTGATGCGCGCCGTGTTCTTCGAAGTGTGCCAGCGGTTGACGGTGGTGTCGTACTGCATGCCGGGATCGCCGCAGTGCCAGGTTGCGTCGGAGATGCGGCGCAGCAGATCGCGCGCCTTGAAGGTCTGCACGGGACGGCCGTCCTTCACCGCGCGGGTGGAGAAGTCGCCGTCTTTGAGGACCGCGTACATGAAGTCGTCGGTCACGCGCACGGAGTTGTTGGCGTTCTGGAAGAAAATCGACGAGTAGGCGTCGCTGTCGGGACCGCTGCCATCGTAGCCGTGCTCGACCAGCGCCCACGCTTTCGCTTCTTCCTTCTGCTTGCAGTCAACGAACTCGATGATGTCGGGATGGTCGACGTTGAGGATCACCATCTTCGCGGCGCGCCGGGTCTTGCCGCCGCTCTTGATGACGCCGGCGAAGGCGTCGAAACCCTTCATGAAGCTGAGCGGGCCGCTGGCGGTGCCGCCGCCGGAGAGCGACTCGGTTGACGAGCGGAGGGGCGACAGGTTGGTGCCTGTGCCCGATCCCCACTTGAAGAGCATGCCTTCGGTCTTGGCGAGCGTGAGGATGGAGTCAAGCGAATCGTGTACCGAGTTGATGAAGCAGGCCGAGCACTGCGGTTTCCTGTAGCCGACAGCGCTATATTCGACGCGCTGCGTCTCGGAATTCCAGTGCCAGTTACGAGCGTCGGAGTCGGGCTCAATGCGATCGCAGCCGACGTTGAACCATACCGGCGAGTTGAACGCTGCCTTCTGCTGAAGGAGCAGGTGCGCGAGTTCGTCATGGAAGATGGCCGCGTCTTCAGCCGAGCGGAAGTAGCCGCCGGCGATACCCCAATCGCGAATGGTCTCAGCCACGCGGGTGACCAGCGCGCGCACGCCGCTCTCTCGCTCGGGCGTGTCGAGCGGGCCATGCAGATATTTGCTGGCCACGATGTTGGTCGCGGTCATCGACCAGTCCTTGGGCACCTCGACATCTTTCTGCTCGAAGATGATGCCGCCCTGCGAGTCGGTGATCTGGGCGAGGCGGAGCTCCCACTCCAGCTCGTCGTAGGGCGAGACGCCGGCTTTGGTGAAATAGCGCTTGAAGGCGAGGCCGGGCGCAGTTTTCGAGCGTTGAGATTGCTGGCCGGGCGCCTGATTCTTGGTCGTGGAGACTGCGGCGCTCGTCGTTGTCGTGGTGGTTGTTTCGGCCATGGTCCTTGCTCCTGATACGAAGTATGTATTGCCGTTCTTGCCCTATTAGGACGCCCGATTTCGCCTTGCTACCCTAACTTGTATATCGAGCGAAAATCCTCATCTTTAAGTGTGTCGTCGTGAGCAGAGGTTCGCTGCTTTTGCGAACCGGAGTCGAAGGACCCCTATCGCATCAGAAATCCTGTTCCGTCCTTGAAGGGCCGCAGCTTCAGCTGCGCCGTAACGCACCTTCTTAATTCTTGTCATCCCGAGCGGACCGTCCGCGAGAGATCTGCTTTTCCGCAAGACTGCGAGGGCCTCTTCGCTCGCTCGCGCAATCGCTGGCAGAGAAGAAGCCCCCGGTTGATGTCACCGCAAAAATATTCGCCGGCGGCACGGGCCGCGCGACGAACTGATCGGACTTGGAAAGGAGCACCGCAGATGCCATCGTCTAGGCGATGACTTCGTCGGTTGTTTACTGCCACCGCTTCGGGGCCCGACAACTCTCTCGCAAAACTCGAGAAAACGCTTCGCTCAAGGGCCCAACCAATTGCCGCTGCGGTCACCTCTGGCCCACATCGGCTTGCCTGGGGGAGGAATCTCGGCCGCCTTCGCAACCAAGCTGTTGACGAACACTACTCCCGACATCTTGTGGATGTCAAGAGGCGAATACCACATATTGTTATTTTACCACCTGAAGCCCGCATCTAACTAGTAACCCCCACCAAGCCATGCCTTTGAATTCGGCCCCCTAATCGGTCAATCGAACCGCCCATCTTTGGAAACTCTCTTCCCCACTGCTCGACGCCGACCGTTCCCCGACTCTAGCCCCGCCACCCGGCGTATTCAACGCCTATTCATAGTGCAGTTATGTGGATTCCTGTGGATCGTGAGGAAAACCCGTCCGCCGAGCAAAGCCCGCCTGGCGACCGTCCGCATTTCAACACGTTACGAACGCGCCTTCCCGAGTTGAACCCATACTTGATCTCATCTTCCCAGCCACGCGCCCCGCAATCGCACAGCTCAGAGTAGAATTGAGGATCGAAAAACTGTTGCTGCGGAATCATCCTGTTTCCAGGCGAATCGAATCCTTTATATGGCACCTCACACTCTCCGGGCATTCTCGCTCGCTTCACGCGCCAATGCCCCAATCCTCGGATTAGTTCTGGCGCTGCCGCTGGCGTTCACCGCCTGCAGTCGCAGCAGTGCCGACGCTCCTCAGGGCCCTCCGGTCATGCCGGTCAAAGTTCAAACCGTGCAGGACCAATCCATCGGCAACGCCTCTGAGTACGAAGCCACCATCAAGTCGCGCAACTCGGCAACCATTATGTCCGACGTGGAAGGCTGGATCTTCGCCATCCGCGTACACTCCGGGCAGTTGATACACAAGGGCGACACGCTGATGGAGATCGATCCGCGACGGCAAGTGGCGATGGTCTCCAACTTCGATTCCCAGCGAAAGTCCAAGGAAGCGGCCTTGGCGTGGGCGAAGTCCCAGTTCGATCGCGTCAGCGCTCTGGCCGCCAGCGGCGTGATGAGCCAGCAGGACCTGCAGCAGGCGCAATCGGCCTACGACGGCGCCCTGAATGACGTGAAGTCGTTGGATGCCCAGATCACACAGCAGCAGGTGCAGTTGAAGTACTACAACGTCTTCGCTCCCACCGACGGCATCGTCGGCGATGTTCCCGTCCACGTGGGCGATCGCGTCACCAACACCACGGTGCTCACCACCATCGACGAACGCAGCGGCCTCGAGGTCTACGTCTCGATTCCCTCCGAGCACGCGGGTGATATCAAACTGGGCGCGCCGGTCGAGGTTGTCGATCAAGCCGGGAAGGTGCTGTTGAACACCAAGGTTGACTTCATCTCCGCCCAGATCGAAACCGGCACGCAATCGATCCTGGTGAAGGCCCCGGCCGATCAGGCTGCCGACGTGCTTCGCGCCATGCAGTTGGTACGCGCTCGCATTGTGTGGAGCACGCATTCCGGCGCTACCGTCCCGGTGATCGCGGTCAACCGCGTCAGCGGGCAGTTCTTCGCCTTCGTCGCCAAGCAGGACAATGGCAAGCTGGTGGCCCATCAGGTTCCGGTGGAGTTGGGTGAGATCACGGGCAATGATTACGCAGTGCTCAGCGGATTGAAGTCCGGCGATCAGGTCGTCGTCGCCGGTGGCCAGAACCTTGCCGATGGCTCGCCCATCCGCATTGAGCAGTAGGCGGTGCAAGCGCCGGGCTTCAGCCCGGCGAAGTGCAGCTATTTTGAAGGGACGAAGCTTCAGCTGCGCCGTCAAAATTGCGGTTTGTGTCAGGGCACGACTTTAGTCGTGCCGAAAGAGATCATTAAATACACAGGGCTTTAGCCCCTGCAACCAATTTGATTCAGGGGCTAAAGCCCGAGTTTCTTGGCTGGCATGACGGCACGGCTTAAGCCGTGCCCTGACACAAATCCGTTTTACGCGTCGAACGCCATCCATACCAAGGGAAAATATTTTGTTTTCCGACTTCTTCATCAAGCGTCCGGTCTTCTCCACCGTCACCTCGCTCTTCATCGTGATCGCGGGCGCGGTCTGCATCCCGTTCCTGCCCATTGCCCAGTTCCCTGACCTGGCCCCGCCGCAAATTTCCGTCAACGCCTTCTACATCGGAGCCAACGCCACCGCGGTCGAATCCTCGGTGACCACCATCCTGGAGCAGGCCATCAACGGCGTGGAAGGCATGCGCTACATGACCTCCACCAGCGGCAACGATGGCAGTTCGTCCATCAACGTCACCTTCGAGTTGACGCGTCCCCTCGACCTCGCCGCCGTCGACGTGCAGAACCGCGTGCAGGGCGTGACGGGCCGCCTGCCCGACGCGGTGAAGAATACCGGCGTTACCATCAACAAGGTTTCCACCTCGTTTGTTCTCGCCGCCGGCTTCTACAGCAACGACAATCGCTACAACGAAGAGTTCATCAGCAACTACATCGACATTTATGTAAAGGACGCGATCAAGCGCATCCCCGGCGTCGCCGACGCGCAGATCTTCGGCGAACGCAAATACTCCATGCGCCTGTGGCTCGATCCGGCGCGGCTGGCGGCGCGCGGTCTCACCGCCTCGGATGTCGTCGATGCCCTGCAACAGCAGAACGTGCAGATCGCCTCCGGCCAGGTCGGCGCCGAGCCTACTGCGACTACGCAGATGTATCAGATCAGCGTGCGCGCTTTGGGCCGGCTCACCGAAGTCGCGCAGTTCGACGCCATCGTCCTCAAGCCCGGCAGCAACGGTGCGCTGGTGCGGCTGGCCGATGTCGGCCACGCCGAGCTTGGCGCCGAGGACTACAGCGGCAAGCTTCGTTATAACGGTTACAACGGCATCGGCATCGGCGTCAGTCAGTTGCCCACGGCCAACGCCCTCGACGTGGATAAAGCTGTTCGCTCCGAATTGACCCGTCTGTCCAAACGCTTCCCGCCCGGACTACGCTATGCCGTCGCCTTCGACACCACGACCTTTGTCGGCGACTCCATCCGCGAAGTGCTGAAGACCCTGGTCGAGGCCATCGTCTTCGTCATGCTGGTGATGTTCCTCTTCCTCCAGGACTGGCGCAGCACTTTGATTCCAGCAGTCACCATTCCTGTCTCGCTGGTCGGAACCTTCGCTTTCATCAGTCTGCTCAACTTCTCCATCAACACGCTCACGCTGTTCGGCATCGTGCTGGCCACCGGCCTCGTCGTCGACGACGCCATCGTCGTCATCGAAAACATTCAGCGCCACATGTCCGAGGAGCGCTGCGATTCCCATATCGCCGCCTCAGAAGCTATGGGCGAAGTGACGGGCGCGGTCGTCGCCACTTCTCTTGTGCTGGTTGCGGTGTTTGTTCCCGTTGCCTTCTTTCCCGGAACCACTGGACTCCTCTACAAGCAGTTCTCCCTGACCATCGCATTCTCCATCGCGATCTCCGCCTTCAACTCACTGACCTTCACTCCGTCACTTTCAGCCCTGTTGCTGCGCCCCGAGACCGGCAAGAAAAACATCTTCTTCCGCGGCGTCGAACACGTCATTCACCGCGGCACCGGCCTCTACGTCTACAGCGCGAAGAAAGCGCTGAAGCTGCGTTACGTTGTCCTGGCGATCTTCTTCTGCGGACTGGCCGCGACCTACGTCGTCTACAAGACGGTGCCCACCGGCTTCGTCCCCGACGAAGACCAGGGCTGGTTCATGATCACGGTGCAGGCTCCGCAGGGCGCCTCGGTGGAATACACATCGCAGGCCATGCGCCAGGTCGAGGCGGTGCTCGCCCGCGAGAAGGACATTACCGGCGCGTTCAGCGTCGTGGGCTTCAGCTTTACCGGCAGCGGCGCCAACAAAGGCATGATCTTTCTTAACCTGGCGGACGCTAACAAGCGAAAGAGCGAGCAAGATTCGGCCGCGGCCGTCGTCAACCGGCTGCGCGGGCCCCTCAGCCAGTTAACTGACGTGCAGGCTTTTCCGTTTCTGCCGCCGCCGATTTCCGGCATCAGCAGCTTCGGCGGCTTCACCTTTGAGGTGCAGGACGAAGGCGGCAATACCGTCGAACAGCTTTACAACGTGACCCAGGGCCTGGTGCGCGATGGAAACTCGCGCAAAGATCTCAGCGGCCTGTTTAGCGCCTTCACCGCCAGCGACCCGCAGTTTGTGGTCAACATCGACCGCGCCAAGGCGCGCAGCTTACAGGTGCCCATCCAGCAAATCAGCGACTCCCTTCAGGTCTATCTGGGGTCGTCCTACGTCAACGATTTCGATTTCAACAATCGCGCCTATCGCGTCTACGTCCAGGCCGATCAGGGCTTCCGCCGCCAGCCGCGCGATATTCGCGAGTTCTACGTCCGCTCCGATACCAGCCAGATGATCCCGCTGGACAACGTGGTCAGTATCACCGAGTCCACCTCCCCGCAGGTCATCAATCACTACAATCTTTTCCGCTCGGCTGAAATCGATGGCTCCGCCGCGCCCGGCTTCAGTTCGGGCCAGGCGATCCAGGCCATGGACAAGGTCGCGGAGAAGCTGCCCCTCGGCTTCAACTACGAGTGGTCCGGCCTTTCGCTGGAAGAGATCAAGTCAGGCAAGCAGTCGGCGCTGCTGTTTGGATTGGGATTGCTGCTCGTCTATCTCACGCTGTGCGCGCAGTACGAGAGCTGGGTGCTGCCTTTCATCATCCTGCTCAGCGTGCCTATGGCAATGCTGGGCGCACTGATCGCGCAATCCTTGCGCGGGCAATTGAACGACGTCTACTGCCAGATTGGATTGGTAATGCTGATCGGCCTGTCCTCAAAGAATGGCATTCTTATCGTCGAGTTCGCCGAGCAGTTGCGCCACAAAGGGCTCTCGGTCAAAGAGGCCGCAGTCGAAGCGGCTCGCATCCGCCTGCGTCCTATCCTGATGACCTCGTTCGCGTTTATCCTGGGTGTTCTTCCGCTGGTCTTCGCCAGCGGCGCAGGCTCCCAGAGCCGCCACTCCGTCGGCACCACCGTCTTCGGCGGGATGATCTTCTCCACCGCCCTCAACTTGTTCTTCATTCCCGTTCTGTATGTGATCGTGAAGTCAATGGTGGAGCGCGAGAAAGCCCCGGCTGTGACGGATGCGTAACTTCTTATGCCGACGCGATGCAGCCGCAAGCATAACTTCCCGTTCTGCATCGAATTAGGTGTAAGATTCAACCTATGAGTGCTCTGTACGACATTTTCGCGGAATCTCAACTCGACGGCTTTAGTGGAGCGGGTTTGTTCGGGCGCTTGGGGCGTCCTTATGCTCCGACTGAGATGACTGACTCGCGGAGCCTGAAGGAGTTTCTGGTCAGCGATGAGTGGGTCTCGCAAACCCGAATTGAATTTGTTAGAAATGTCGAGGCGCTTAAATCATGGCCATCGTGGCGCCTGCTGTTCCGAGCTTTTCAAGGTTGGTTTTTCTCTTGGAAAGAGCTATCTTGGCGGAATCGTTTCCGCGCTCTCATGGGTCCTCCTCGGGAAGCTAAGGAGCTATTTCAGAACAAGTCTCACCATCAAAAGGCGCAGCCAGAAGCCAGGCACAGTTCGCATGGCCACCGCTGAAAGCGGAAATGGCAGTCAGGAAACCTCTTGTTCTCAGCGCCGCACAACTGGCTGCCTACCAACAGGTAGACGCGAGGTTACCCCAATTAATCCTGGAGTTCTCCCGAGAGGAGCAGAGGCGTGAATTTTGGTATGCCATAGCTGGCATGCTCTCCGGTGTGATATTGGCCATTTTGGTCTTCGGTGGCTTCGTTTATCTCGTGATACGTGATCATGCGACAGCCGCAGGATCTCTGCTCGGCGTGGGCGTCTTGAACATGATCCAAGGTTTTGTTCGCAGCAGACTGCGCAAGTGAACCTGCTGACCCGAGTGGCCTCGACTGTCCTCTGAACCAGATCAAGCGCAGCTTCTGGCGCAAGGACGTACCGCGGCTTCACTCAGGCCTGGACTTCAGACCCGCAAGATAATCATCCAGTTGGTCTTCGGGAATCCCCTCACCGCGCCCAAGTTGCTCAAGGCCTCGGCGGATTTTCTCGTTATTTAATTCACGGTTTACTAGCAGCCAGCGATCCTGTTCTTCCTGGGTTTCCACCAGGTGAAGCAATAATTCTTCCACGTTTTCCGACCCCGTCAGTTGAAGCTGCTTTTGGATCCGGGCCGCAAGCGCCTCATCCCTGATTTCGATGTTCATCGGCCGCTCTCCCCGGTCTTACCTTGCTGCATGTTAGCTGAGCGCGGGCCAATGTCAAAACGGCAAGCTGCCGTTTGGATTACATCCGCTATTGCCCTCTCTCGGGCCGTTTTCCCCGAAAGGTACTACGTCACTCCTGCACTTGATCTGCATCACATCGTTTCCGTCCGCTTCGCGCTAACAATATAAGTGCAAGGTTAATGGAGCTTCCGGCTGCCCGTTACAGGGGCGGCCGGACATAGCTTCCAGCAACGTCCCCACCGCGTGGGGAGAATGGTCGCAGCATGGCCACAGCGCAGCTCACGCCGGTCGGGGTGGGCATTCAGAATGTGCTCATCGCGACAGACTTTTCCAGCTACTCCAACACCGCCCTTAACTTCGGTCTGCAAGTGGCCAAGGCCTATAGCGCCCAGGCTCACGTGGTCTTCGTCATTCCTTGCGATCAGTTCCTTCTCGCCGGCCCCGAGGCCTTCGTCGCTGCCAAGGACGCTGCCCACCGCGACCTGCAACAACTGCAGGACGAATTGCACCGCACGCATTCGCACGTTGAGGGCGAGGACTATCACCTTTATCTGCTGGAAGGCGACGTGGCCCAGTCCATCCTGGATTTCGCCCAGCAGCAGCGGATTGACCTCATCGTGGTTGGCACACATGGCCGTAGCGGACTGGGCAAAGCGTTTATAGGTTCGGTGGCCGAGCGGGTCTTCCGGCAATCGCCCGTGCCGGTGCTTACCCTCGGGCCTCACCTGCGCCGCCCGGCTCGGGACAATGGGCCCAAGAACATCCTGGTAGCGGCTGACTTTACCCCGGCGTCCGCGCGCGCCGCGCGCTACGCTGCCATGCTGGCGCGCGAAAACAAAGCTAAATTGACCCTCCTGCACGTCGTGGATCGTAAAAAACTCGAACATGTCCCGGATCGCGCCGCCGTCAAGCGCGGAATCGAATCGCGGCTGGCAGACCTGCTGGGACGCGAAGGCAACGCCGTCGATTACTCCGTCCAGATCGAGGTTGGACCGGTGGTTCCGGCCATCCTTCACACTTTGAACGAAAAGGGCGTTGATCTGCTGGTGATCGGCGTCCACCGGTCCAGCAGCGTGCTGGATCGTCTGATGTTTCCCCATGCCTATGAGCTTGTGTGCGAGTCGTCATGCCCGGTGCTGACCCTTCGGGGCGGCCAAGCCTCGGCTCGAACAAGTGAACTGAAGTGAATTGAGAGGAACAATGCCGAAGAATAACGTTGTTGTGGAAGATGAAGCGGCAGCCCCAGCGCTGACGCCGGACATGATGTCAAAGATCAAGAAGGAGGACATGCAGCAAGCCGTTGTCGAGCGCTTCAGTGCCAAAACCCAGGCCGCCGAGAAGCGCACGGCTACCCGCACGGGCAAACCCTAGCCCCGCTGGTAGCCAGCAGACGATCAGCGCCAACCGCCTGATCGCCCGCCCAGAACAAGCAGGCAATTGTTCTGGGAACAAAACTCGAACGAACGTTCCTTGGAATCCTCAGCCCCTCTCTCAATTCGCCTTGGGAAGTTTCCGCCCCAAAACTGAGCTTGCTCCAACGACACTCTGTGCAGGGGCGCGGCTTTACAAGCTGCGGAACAAATCGCGATTTTGCGATGTTTGGGTAGAGCTAGCCTTTAGGCTAGCGTCTAAATGCTCTATTTTTCGATTTCGAGTCGGCTTTCGCCGACGGCACAACTCGTACTGAACGACCTTTTCCGTCGCCTGCTCAGCCGCACCGGCACAGCCATCTGCAAATACTCCGCGCGAAGGAGCGAAGTGACCGAGCGCGGTTGTTGTCAGCCCCGATGAGCAAGACGCGACCAATCCCATGACGCGCCCCTGAATCCCCCTCGTCTCAAATCCATCCAATCTCCGGTAGCCGTAAACTCGCGGAACAACGCACTCCGAAGGCACACAACCAATCATGCGAATCGGTATTACGTGTTATCCCACTTATGGCGGCAGTGGCGTGGTTGCCACCGAACTCGGACTCGAGCTGGCGCAGCGCGGTCACCAGGTGCATTTCATCTCCTACTCGCAGCCCATCCGGCTGACCGAGCCGCAGCCCAACATCCATTACCACGAAGTTGAAGTCTCGCGTTATCCGCTTTTCGAGTATCCCCCGTACGACTTGGCGCTGGCCACCCGCATGGCCGAGGTCGCCGAGATCTACGAGCTCGACCTGCTGCACGTGCACTATGCGATACCGCATTCCGTCAGCGCCATGCTGGCCCGCCAAATGCTCGGTTGCGATCACGCCCGCAATCGCCGTCATCTACCCTATGTCACCACCCTGCACGGCACCGACATTACATTGGTCGGTGCCGATCCGTCCTATCTGCCCATCACTCGCTTCTCCATCGACCAGAGCGATGGCGTCACCTCCATCTCCAACTATCTCAAGCAGCGCACGCTGGAGGTCTTCGACGTGCGAACTCCAATCGAGGTGATCCCCAACTTCGTCAACTGCGATCTCTACGAGCGCACGCCGGAAGTCATGCAGCGCCGCTCCGAATATGCCCGCGCCGGCGAGAAGATTCTGGTCCACCTGTCGAACTTCCGCCCGGTAAAACGCATTCCCGACGTCATCGAGATCTTCGATCGCGTGCAGAAGGTAGTCCCATCGCGGCTGCTGATGATCGGCGACGGACCCGAACGCTCGCGCGCCGAGTGGCTGGCGGTCAACAAGGGCATCCACAACAAGGTCGAATTTCTCGGTAAGCAGGACCGTATTCACGAAAAGCTGGGAGTCGCCGACGTGATGCTTCTACCGAGTCAACTGGAATCCTTCGGCCTTGCCGCGCTTGAAGCGATGGCCTGCGAGGTAGTTCCCATCGCCACCAACGAGGGCGGCGTACCGGAGGTCATCGACCACGGCAAGACCGGATTTCTCGCCGCCGTCGGCGACGTAGAGACAATGGCGAATTACGCCATCGAGGTCCTGTCCGATGATGCGAAGCTGAAGCAGATGGGTGAGGCGGCACGCGCCAGCGCACAGGCCAGGTTCTGCGCCAGCAAGATCATCCCACTCTATGAAAAGCACTACCGCGCGGTGTTGGACCGTTCCTCATAGATCGCGCCTACAACCGAGCCGCCCATCTCCTCGGCGTTCACCACCGGCAGCACCAGCCGCACCATGGTTCCGCGATTGGGCTGGCTCTCAACCGTGATCTCTGCCGCATCGCCGTACAACACTTGCAGCCGCTCGGTAACGTTCTGCATTCCGATGCCGGTCCCCGAAGAAGCGCTCGCGCCATTCAGCGGCATGCCCACTCCGTCATCTTCCACCTCAATCACCAATCGCTGATCGGCCGTGCGGCTGCGGAGATAAATACTGCCGCTCTCCACTTTGGTCGAGAAGCCATGCTTCACCGCATTCTCCACCAGCGGCTGCAGAATCATGCTTGGTACGAGGTGGTCCAGCGACGCCGGCTCCAGTTCTTTCACCACCTTTAGCTTGTCGCGGCCAAAGCGCGCCACTTCGATGTCGAGATAATCGTCAAGAAACTCCAGTTCCTCGCGCAGCGGAACGAACGAATCGCCCTTGCGCAGCAGCCGCCGCAGGATGTTGCCCAGCTTCACGATCATGTCTCGTGCCGAGTCCGGATTGCCCCGCACCAGCGACGAAATCGAATTCAGCGTATTGAACAGGAAGTGCGGGTTGATCTGGCTTTGCAGCGCTTCCATGCGCGCCTGCAGCAGCAGCCGCTCCTGCTGCTCCAGCTTCATCTCAATGCGCACGTTGTTCAGCACCTTCAGCGCGATGGCCACTGCCATCACCGTGCCCGCATAGATGGCAAACTTCACCCACAGGTTCGGGGAATACAGCGCGAAGATGCGCCGGGGCCACGCCAGATGCAGCTGGATGTGAACAAACTCCAGCCCGAGAATCAGAAAGAAGAATGACGTCTGCCAGTCGATGAACGATTTTCGAATGCTGCGCCGAATCCAGTGATAGATGCTCAGATCGAATAGCGGCGAGAACGACCAGATGGCCTCGCGGTCCTGCGCGATGTGGCGCAGCATGCCGGCAGCGGCTCCGGCAAAGACGTACATCGGGAGCGCGAGCCACTCACCCCAGAAGAGCGACGGCAGGGCAACCAGAATCCCTCCAGCAGTGCCGACAAAACGTCCTCCGATCACACCCATCAGGATCGCACCTTCGAACGCGATGTCGGCCGCGTAGAAGTTATGCACCCAATGGCGGGCAAGCACGCCCAATGCAATCGGCGTCCCCACGATGAGGACGATCTCCAGCTTCTCGCCGAAGGTGCGGGCCTCGCGGAACAGCAGCACGCGAAATCGCCGCGCGCGCACCAGCACGCTGCTGATCGCCGCGGCTACGCCGAGACGAATCAGCAAGGTAACGAGAATGAGCCGTTGGTCCAAAATCAGTTGCCAGTTGTCAGCTTAGAGAATAACGAAACTGTGCTATCAGAAGTGTCATCCCGACCGAGGACTTTAGTCCGCGTGGAGGGACCTGCTGTCCCGGCACGCGCAGGCTAGGCTACTGCGCGACCAACTTCGCCGCCTCGACAATCGCGCTCTCCGCCCGGTCGCCGTCGGGCGCGCCGCCCTGTGCCATATCTCGATTACCGCCTCCACGAGTTCCCATCGCCTGCACTGCCTGCTTCATCAACGCGCCCATGTCGTTGGTTAAGCCTGCCGACTGCGCGAACACTAGCGACGGCTGCGCACCTCCGCACGCGAGCAGTGCAACGGCCTGGCCAGCTTTCGTCAGCTTCTGCGCCAGCATCTTGATGAATCCCAGGTCGCGATCGCCCGAGTATTGCACCACCAGCTTCTGACCGCCGTGCTCCGGCGCCGACTGCAACAACCGCTCCGCCTGTAGCTCCGCCACTTCCTCTAATAGCCGGTGCTGCGCCTTCTGCGCCGCTTTGATCTCCTCCTGCGCCTTCCGTATCTGCTGCGGAACTTCCCAGATGTGCGTGGAGAAAAGCGTCGCGGCTTCGGTCAAGGTTTCAAAGTCATGCCGCGCTGTGCCCACTGCGCGCAGCCCGCAGACAAACTCCACGCGCACGCCTTGCTTGACCTTCTCCGTTTTACGCAGCAGGATGCTCCCGATCTGTCCCGTGCTGCCGACGTGCGTCCCCCCACAGGCATTCAAATCGAAATCGCGAATGTCGATCAGGCGGAGCTTCTCGCGCTCGGCAGCAGGAATTTTGCGCACGCCCATGGAGCGTGCCTCGTCCGGCGTGGCGAAGCGAATCTCCACCGGGCGGTCCTCTGCGATGACCTCATTGGCTAGCCGTTCCGCCGCTTGCACTTGTTTCGGACTGATCGTCTCGGTCGCCAGGTCAATAGTGCAGCTCTCATCGCCCATGTGGAACGACGCCGTCGCCATGTCATACAGCTTCTCGAAAACCGCTGACAAGACGTGCTGACCCGAATGCTGCTGCATGTGGTCACGGCGGCGTTCGGCATCGATCGTTCCGCGAACCACGTCCCCCGCCTTCAGAGTTGAACTTTCATCTTCTACGATGTGCAGCACGTCACCGGTCTGTTCATCTTCGGCGACGTCCCGCACCAGCAGACGCACGGTGCGGTTCGCATCGGCGACGACCTCGAGCCATCCAGTGTCGAACACCTGACCACCGCTGGTGGGATAGAAGGCCGAGCGGTCGAGGACGACAGAAACTCCTCCCGACGCGCCCGCGACAACCAGCACCCGCGCCTCAAACTCGTGCAGGAAGGAATCGGTGTAATAGAGACGGTCAGTCAAAGGTTCCTCTTGTTCAGCATCCGCGCAGCTTCCGCATAACTCTCCACCGTTCCCGGATCGAACAGCACGAATCGGACCTCGCGTAAGTGCGCCGCTTTCTCCAGCTCGTCCGCTGCGCTGATGACAGCCACTTGCGCCGCCTGCTCCACCGGATAGCGATACGCGCCGGTCGAGATCGCTGGAAACGCAATCGAGGCGAGCTGCAGCTCATCGGCAATCCGGATCGATTCACGATGACAACTTGCCAGCGTCTCCGGTTCGTTGCTCTGTCCACCGCTCCAGAACGGC
>Ga0187874_10002308_pt1 | contig 14840 bp, 14 predicted proteins | sample June2016WEW_16_1_3_FD_132993 | JGI IMG/M metagenome (GOLD analysis project Ga0187874, IMG submission 132993) | Peatland microbial communities from SPRUCE experiment site at the Marcell Experimental Forest, Minnesota, USA - June2016WEW_16_150 | ecosystem: Environmental > Terrestrial > Soil >... | reverse complement strand
CGGGTGAGCCAGTCGTTGAAGGCGACCGCCCAGTCGCCGGTCGGAGCGCCGGGGCCGAGCGCGACGGTAGGGTCCCCGAGCGGGTGGACCGCCCCGCCGCTGCCAAGGATGAGAACGCCTTCCTTTCGCAGGGGAACGATCGCTTCCCCGAGTGCGAGGTGCCGCTCCGGGTCGAGATGTCCCTGGATTGAGAGCTGGACGACCGGGACACGGGCGTCCGGGTACATCAGCATGAGGGGCACCCAGGCGCCGTGGTCGAGCCCCCGGCCCGGGTCCCGGTCGCAGGGGATACCTGCCGAGTCTACAAGATCCGCAGTCCGGGCGGCGAGCTCCTGCGATCCGGATGCGGGATACGTTATCCGGTACAGCTCGGACGGGAACCCCGAGAAGTCGTGGATGGTTGTGGGGTGTTCTGCAAGGTTGACCGCCGGCCGGGGGGTGTTCCAGTGCGCAGAGACGCAGAGAACGGCTCTCGCGCCGGGGTACCGTTTCCCGAGCGTTGTGAGGAATTTGTGGGCCGGCTCGCCCCGTTCGAGGGGCAGGGTCGGCGCACCGTGCGAGACGAAAACCGTGGGGAGGGATACCGGGGCCATGCAGGGGAGTTGGAGGTACAGGAATAAATGCGGTGGGATGGGGGCAACTGGATGGAGGAGTCGGCCGGTCATGGGAAACGAGGGGACAACCCCCCGGCAAGTATTTCTCCATCCATGAGAACCGGAGGGTATGCCAGAGAAGAAGGAGAAGGGCCGGGTGCGCCGGATCCTCAAGCAGCGGGAAAAGAACCAGAAGCGGCTCGCGGAGGAAGTGCCAATTCTTTCCGGGGGCTTCGAGAGCCTGATGAAAGCGTACTATGCCGAGAGCGCCCTTGCGACAAAATACAAGGAGCTCATCGCGGTCGGCCTCTCGGTCTCGCGGTGCTGCATCCCCTGCCTTGCGCACCACACCAAGAACGCCATCGAAGCCGGGGCGACCCGGGACGAAGTGCTCGATGCGGCAAAGATCGGCATCGAGTTCGGGGGCGGGCCGTCGTTTGTGGTGGTGAGGAACAACCTGCTGGAGTTTTTGGACGAGATTGAGAGGGGGAAATGAGACAGCAGAAGATTCCGGAGAATTTCTTCAAAAAAGTTCACCAGCGTTATCCAACTTTCCAAAAAGTCCGGCACGGATGAACTTTTCAAAAAATCTTTTGCGTGAAAATCTGTTTTGTAATTTGCCGCCCCCCTCTTGCGCCGCCAGTCCCCCGCGGGGGACGGGGCGCAGTGCGATACCTCCGTATTACCGGGAAGCGAACATGCTAGCGAATCTGTTACAGGTAATACGGCGTCATCGCAACCGGGGGGGATGCCCACGCGGCGGGGGCGGCAGCCCCCAAGAGCGTTTTCTGACTATAAGTCACCGTCGATCCCACCCCCTCAAATTGATTTCTCCGACGTAAAAATGAAAAACGCTTATAGCGGCTTCCGGGCGGCAGATCTCCCGCTCAGATAACCATCTGGACATCTCCAAAAACCCTGCTCACAGAAGCCCGCTATAATGCAGGTTTAAATGGCCCTTAAATCGAGGCATTTTTAAAAATAAGCGATTAAATCAGGACTTTCTATGGGCGTGGACATCGGTTCCTGTGGAGATGGGATCCGGGGTCCGGAAACGGGAGATCGGAGACCAGATTGGTCCCGGATTAGAGGGGGGGAGGGGATGAGGATCTGAGGGAGAATCAGTCCGGAAAGCCCATTATCCGCCCAATCCTACAATTAGAAAGCCATGCGGAAGATCTGGATTCACGGAAAACACGAAACTGAATGGATCACGATTCCGTTGGAAGAATACGAATCGCTGAACAGAACGATTGCGGTACTTTCTGATGAAAATCTTATGACTCAGATCAGGAAGGGTCGGCAGAAAAATGTGAGATCCCGGGACTTTGAGAGGCTTGCAAACGAATTAAGAATATGACAGTTCAGCATTCTTCCGAAAATGAAAAACCTAACTGCGGCTCTAAACGAGGGTCATTAATTTCCGCTCGTGCAAAAGGATTGGGATAGAATTCAAGTCTTCTACTAGCGCTGCAAAATATTACCCCACTTACATCCTTCATAGTTGGACAGGTTAGATAAAGTCCCTGTTTTTCCACGAAACAGTAATCGTGTGGTATAAGGTATGTTTTCGTTAGAACCTCTTCCCATCCAATATCTGCAGCGCTTTCGATCTCCGGCCACTTATTGCCCGCTTCTTTTCGTCCATTCACCACCTTTTCCCACCATCGAGCCCTTAATGTGTGGTAGATAGGAGTGTTGAGTGTTAATCCAATTTCACAAACATCGCCGTATAGTAGACTTTTAATTTCGTAACATGGGACACCGGGATCATCACAAACAACTGCAATTATATACGGGTGATTTTTTTTCTGGGAAGGAAACGAACCGTACTTTTGTCCTTTCAAATTGAGATAATATGTCAAATGAGGATAGGACTGATCCAAGGTGGTACTGCATGATGCAGTTAAAACTGCTGGATAGCCCTGACCATTTGAAGCAATTTCGATAATTTCATATGAGAATGCTGATGTTTCACCTGACACCGGAAAAGACTCACAGGAAATATTGCCGAGTATTTTTTCAAATTGATCTGCAGAGTCATCTAATTTTTTCTGTTGTAATTTTCTGAGGGGGTGAGTTAAATTTGGAATTGAGACATCTGATTTGAAAGAAAAATTAACAATATACCGGAATTTCGAAGTTATTTCACGAAGTTTTTCTATCAAAAATGCTGTAGGATCACTCGAACTAATATACTGGACCTCAATATAGACCTTGATAACACCAAGATCCGCCATCATATCCGGGGATTTTCCCGGAAAGAAATTATCTTTGAGTAAAATTACTCTATGACCACGAAGTAATAATTGACTGGCTATTTCGAGTTCAGCAATAGTTGGATAGACTTTTGTTTTGCTGAGATCGTCAAATTTGTCTTGAATACCTACACAGCCCAGCTCTTTTATGGTTTTAACTAATGCTTCTAACTGAGCCATTTCAACTTCGGGATTTTCAAAATTTTCGAGTGAAATATTTAATCTCTCATTGGTACGAAGAGCCCACAAAAGATTTGGATAATTTTGAGGATCTATTGCGACCATGAGTTTTCATTATATCTAGTGAAATCATTATTCTTCTGTTGTAGTCTTCATTTTGCTTTTGAGTTTTACGAATGTTTTAGGATCCCCACAACCCATATCTCCCCTCCCTTCCAACCTCCGATCATGTCTCCGCACTCCCACGCCCGCGACGTCTTCTCCGCCGAAAAAGCCTCCCACCTCGACACCCGGTTCCGGCACATCCTCTACCGCCCCGACCGGCTTGCCGAACGGTACATAAAACCCGGCAACCGGGTTCTTGATTTCGGCTGCGGCCCGGGTTTCTTTACCCGGGAGTTCGCAAAGATGGTCGGTGAGAACGGCACCGTGATCGCCGCTGACCTGCAGGAAGAGATGCTTGAGATCCTCCGCGGCAAACTCGGGCCCGAAGGTCTCCTGTCACGGGTGAAAACGCACCGGTGCAAGCCGGATTCCCTCGACCTTTTGCCGGACCGGGACGGGCAGGTCGATGTCGCCTTTGCGATCTTTGTCGTGCACGAAGTCCCGGACCGGGAGAAACTGTTCCGGGAGATCGCGGCCATGCTCGTGCCCGGCGGACTCTTCTTTTACTCAGAACCCCCGATCATTGTCTCCGGCAGCGAATTCCGGGAGAGCCTTGCGCTCCTGGAAAAAGACGGACTCCAGCTGGTTGAGACCCGGTGGTACTTCGTGAACCGGGCGGCCGTGCTGAGGAAAGCGCAGGGGGCGTAGGGGCCCACCCATGTGCCGGGCCAACAGGGGGGTACCCCCCTCGCAATAAATACCAGAACCAGTCCGACCCCTGCCATTTCTACAGGTTCGTCCCCTCCATCAAGCAGGTGCCGTTGATTCGGGGCGGTGACCGGGAGATCATCCGGGCACACCGCCATTGCCATAACGACAATGCGGAGGAAACGAAATTCTGGTTTTCCCGTGCGGGCGGGGAACCTAAAAAACAGGGGACCGGGGGAGGTGAGGCGGGGCTTTTGTTATTCCTCACACGGTTCCGAGATGTGCGAGAAGTGCGGTGGCATACGAGCGGATCTCCGGGTCCTCGCCCGCATCGACGGAAAACTCTCTGAGCCCGTGAAGGGCGCCGGTGCTCCGGATCGCGGCAAGCGTATCTGCGGCCAGCCGCCGGATATCCACCTGCTCGTTCCTGTCCCGCAGCCGTTCGATCAAAACTTCGACCGGGCGGCCGCTCTTGAGCTCGCCCAGAGCAGCGATCGCACCGCGCCGGATGGCAGGGTCCTGATCGCCCACCAGATCCATCAGCGGGCGGACCGCCCGGGGATCGCCGCTTTTCCCAAGCCCCGTCACCGCCCGCAACCGACCGTCGGTATTCTGATCAGAGAGCGCCACAGAACTCATGTCGTAAACAATTCCTTTCCCAGGGAAGGAGTCATACCATTCTCCCCGGGATTTTTCCGCACTTATATCCATACATTCACCATATCACATTCAGTTGTTCAAACACCAATCCATATTCTGCCGGGATACCGGAAAAAGTCCGATCCTAACAGATAAAGAAAAGCATCCGCTTACCATGAGCGGACCGTACCCGCTTGGCCTTGTATTCTAGGGAACATACAGCCAAGTACATTGGTCTAGTATAATGCAACCGCATTATAAATAATTAATCAATAAATTCATCACGCCGCAGGATCACCGATCTCCTGTTGGGAATACAGCAGAACCGGATGCGGCAAGAGTTGCCACAATCTTTATTCCTATCTCCAAAGCGCCCTACTAGGGTATCATTGGCGTCTGCCTTGACCCGGAAACCTGCTCACGCTCAGGAGGGCCACGATTATTTATGGTACGGCTCGCCGCTGTTGATCCGGCAGGCCCGGTAGATCTGCTCCAGGAGGATCATCCGCACCATCTGGTGAGTAAAGGTCATGGGCGAGATCGAGAGCCGGAGTGCGGCCCGGGCAAGCACCGCGTCGGAAAGCCCGAGATCGCCACCGATGATCATCGCGACCGGATTCGTCCCCGCGAGCTGCCAGTCGTGCATCCGGGCGGCAAGCGCCTCGCTCGACATCTCTTTTCCCCGCACATCGAGCGCCACCACGTACGCCCCCTCAGGGATTGCGGCGAGGATCCGGTCGCCTTCGCGGTCTTTTACGAGCTGTTCCTGGCCTGCAGATGAATGCACGCCCCGCTTTTCATCAGCGACCTCAACAATGGCAAGTTTCAGGTACGGGGTAAGGCGCTTTTCGTACTCGGCGATGCCTTCGGTGAGGAACCGCTCCTTGATCTTTCCGACTGCGATGATTCGTACCTGCATTCCGGGTCACCCTCACCATACGTTGTTGTGCCGGACGTGAAAAAAGCGCTCCCGCGATCTTTGTGAAGACCCCGGAAAACGGTTTTTATGAATTGCGTCTGGGTTCCTGCGGATCGGTTTTCCGGGCCGACAGGATATCCAGCAGCACCTCTTTCATCATGGCTTTCATGAGTTCCCGGCCTTCATCGGATGCCATATATTCCCTGAAGAGTTCCCTTACCTGTCCCTTGTCATGGTGGTTATCGACAAACGAGAGGAGTGCTTGCGTGATGCAGTCGGATACTGTGGAGAACTTCTTTTCCACGTACACGAGATTATTGACCTTTCCGTAGATATTGGGCGGTATCTTGTAGGAGATCGCGACCCGTTCGCACCGGCACGCCGGCTTTTTTCTCCGCCATTCCTTATGGTGTTTGCCAAAGCGTCTATAAATATCCTGTCAGGACACCCGTGGAACCCTGTCCCAACGGTACCAGGGACGACCGCGGGGCTTACCGTATCGCAAAGGACACCAGATAAAAAAAAAGAGTGGTGAGTGGATGAGGGGGAATTACCCGAAGAGTTTGTACGATGCTTCGAGTGCTTCCACGGCCGGGAGCTTTTTCCCGGTCAAAAACTCGATGCAGGCTCCCCCGCCGGTGGAGATGTGGGTAAAGTCGTTTTTGATCCCGAGTTTCTCGATCACGGCCGCGGTGTGCCCGCCTCCCACGACCGAGAACTCGACCTTTGATGCCGCCCGGAGGAGCTCGAAGGTGCCCGTGGCAAAGTCCGGATCCTCAAAGACACCGGCAGGGCCGTTGAAGACCACGGTCCCGGACTTCTTTAAGGTCGAGACAAGCGCTGCAAGGGCGTCCATGCCGAGATCCATGACCGGCGCATCGGCCGGGATCTTATCGATCGGGTACTCCGCACGCCTGCCGTTCTGCCGCACCGCAACCGATGACGGCATGATCACCCGGTCGCCGAACTGTGCAAGGATCTCCTGTGCCTTCTTGATCTCGCCCTGGTACTTGAGCTGCTCGATGAGCTGGGTGGAGGGTTTGCCGATATCATAGCCGGCGGCGAGATAGAAGACATTGGCCACGACACCGATCACGATCACGGTATCGGCGATGCCGTTTTCAAGCACATGGGCGGCGACCTCGATCGAGTCGTCAACCTTGGTGCCGCCAAGCACCATGCAGACCGGGCGGGGCGCTCCCGAGAAGACTTTTGAGAGGGTGGAGACCTCTTTTTCCATCAGGAGGCCGGCTGCCGATTTCATCGCGAGCGGAAGACCGACGACCGTCGGCTGGGACCGGTGGGCAGTCCCGAACGCATCATTCACGAAAAAGTCCGCCATCGCGGAGAGTCTCTTTACGAGATGGGTCTTCTTGGCCTCCTCGGGTTTCATCGTGAGGTTCTCTTCCGCAGCAAACCGCACGTTCTCAAGCATCAGGACATCGCCGGGCTTTGCAGCATGCACGGCTTCCTTTGCGTGCCGCCCGAAGATGCTGTCGATGTAGGTGACCGGTGTGCCAAGCAGCTCTTCGAGTTTTTCGGCGTGGGATTCTAAAGTCGTGAAGTCCTTCTTTCCCGGCCGGCTCTGGTGGGTGATGATGACGACTCGGCTGTCGGAGAGTGCACGTATCGTAGGCAGGTGCTCGCGGAACCGTTTATCGTCAAGAATAAGATGGGTGGTGGGGTCGATGGGGGAATTGAGGTCAAGACGGAGAAGCACCGTCTTCCCGCTGCACCCCAGGTCCCGGAGGGTACCGATCGGCATATGGCCACACCCCCGGGGTTACGCCGAACCCCGGGCCTTGATCTTCTTCATCCTGAAGAGTTCCTCGCGTTCCATCTCGTCAAGACGCATCTTGATGAAATCCCGGGCGGCGGTGAGTTCGGGGATCACCTTGAACTCGAGCGCGTTGACCCGGCGCTTGGTCTTTTCGATCTCGTCGAGCAGGCGCTTCATCGTGGTTTCGATCTCGGCGCTTTCGATGATCGCTTCGACGAGATCTTCGAATGCCGACGCGGTCTCATCGATAACCGGTGACGTCCCAAGGACACCATATCCCCTGTCGGCGAGGCTCTTTTTCACCTTCGACGATTCGATCTCCGGCACGACCACGCCCATAATGTTCTTGCTCTTGAGCGTGATCTCCGGTGTCTCTTTTACCGAGAAGGCAGCGGCCTTGACACCGATCGCACCTTCCACCGTGTTTGCCACCGCCATCATGTCGACGGCGTGCTTGTACTTTCTCAGAAGTTCCCCCCGGCTGTCCTTTGCCTCAGAGAGGATCTTGAAAAATTCCATGATCAGCCCGTCGCGCTTCATCTTGAGGATCTTATAGCCACGCTCGGAGAGTTTGATCTTCCTTTTCAGGTCGATCAGTTCTGAACGGGTTGGCTTGATATCACGCAGCGCCATGGATTCACTTACTCCTTCTTTGCACCGGCACGGAACTTCGGGTGGTACTTGTTGATCAGGTCACGGTCGATACGGGTCAGCTGTTCGACCGGCAGCGTCGCAAGGAGATCCCAGCCGAGGTTCAAGGTATCCTCGATGGTGCGGTCCTCATCATAGCCCTGCCGGACAAAGCGGTTCTCGAAGAGATCCGCGAACTCGAGGAGCAGGCGGTCACGCTCGGAAAGGGCATCCTTGCCGACGATAGCCACAAGGCCGCGGAGATCGTTACCTTCCGCGTAACCGGCATACATCTGGTCGGAGACCTTCTTGTGGTCCTCACGGGTATGCCCCTTGCCGATACCGAGGTTCATCAGCCGGGATAACGATGGCAGCACGTTGATAGGTGGGTAGATACCCTTCCGGTGCAGTTCACGGCTGATCACGATCTGGCCTTCCGTGATGTACCCGGTCAGGTCGGGGATCGGGTGGGTGATATCGTCGCCGGGCATCGTCAGGATCGGGATCTGGGTGACAGATCCCTTCAGGCCCTTGATCATACCGGCGCGCTCGTAGATGCAGGCAAGATCCGTGTACATGTACCCCGGATAGCCACGGCGTCCCGGCACTTCCTCGCGGGCCGCACCGATCTGACGGAGCGCTTCACAGTAGTTGGTCATATCCGTCAGGATGACAAGCACGTGCATACCGAGCTCGAAAGCAAGGTACTCTGCAGTCGTGAGGGCGAGCCTCGGCGTGATGATACGCTCGACGGCCGGGTCATCTGCAAGGTTGAGGAAGACAACAGCACGCTCGAGTGCGCCGGTGCGCTCGAAGTCCGCCATGAAGTAGTTCGCTTCTTCTTTGGTGATACCCATCGCAGCGAAGACCACAGCGAAACTCTCGGTCGAGCCGGGCACCTTTGCCTGCCGGGCGATCTGCAGCGCAACATTGTTGTGCGGAAGACCTGCACCCGAGAAGATCGGGAGTTTCTGGCCACGGACAAGGGTGTTCGTCCCGTCAATGGTTGAGATACCGGTCTGGATGAAATCGGCCGGCATGCCCCGGGCGTACGGGTTGATCGCAGCACCGGTGATATCGAGGCGCTTCTCCGGCACAATCTCGGGGCCGCCGTCGATTGGCTTACCGCCACCGGACAGGATACGGCCGAGCATCTCCCTGCCCACCGGCATCTTGATGGTCTCTCCGGTGAACCGGACGCCGCTATCCCTCCCGATACCGGTCGTAGTCTCGAAGATCTGGACAACAACCAGTTCATCGCTTGTGTCCAGCACCTGGCCGCGCTTGATAGTGCCGTCGGAAAGGACAATGTTGACGAGTTCCCCGTAGGCAATCGGCTCGGTCTTCTCGACAAAAACGAGGGGACCGGCAATCTTTGTGATCGTCCTGTATTCCTTCATGCTGCCGACCTCAGTGTGTTGAACTCAGCGTCCATCTCTTTTTCGATCTTCGCAAGTTCGGGTTTGTAGTCCTTGATGAACTTGATCTGGGGCAGCTCGTTCTTCGCCTTGATCGTGTTGATCTGCGTCGGGCTGACACCGGCAAGCTGGGCAGAATAGGCAAGATCGGCGAAGAGCTTGATCGCCTTCATCATGTCGTACTGCTTTTTCATGTCGCAGAACGTGTCGACCGCGTCATACGCGTTCTGCTGGAGGAAGATCTCACGGATCATACGGGCGACCTCGATCGTCACCTGTTCCGATTCGGGCAGTGCGTCAGAACCGACGAGCTGCACAATCTCCTGGAGTTCTGCCTCTTTCTGGAGAATTTCCATGGCCCACGACCGGATCTTGTTCCAGTCGGGGGAGACCTCCTTGTCGTACCAGTCGTGGAGGGCATCGAGGTACAGGGAGTACGAGTTGAGCCAGTTGATCGCCGGGAAGTGCCGGCGCTGGGAGAGTTTTGCGTCCAGTGCCCAGAAAACCTTCACGATACGAAGCGTGTTCTGGGTGACCGGCTCCGAGAAGTCGCCGCCAGGTGGTGAGACCGCACCGATGACCGAGACCGAACCGGCTGCCCCGTTCAGGGTCTCGACAAGACCGGCACGCTCGTAGAACTCAGAGAGCCGTGCTGCGAGATAGGCCGGGTATCCTTCTTCACCGGGCATCTCTTCAAGACGGGACGAGATTTCTCTCATCGCTTCTGCCCAGCGGGAGGTCGAGTCTGCCATTAAGGAGACATCGTACCCCATGTCACGGAAGTACTCCGCGATCGTGATACCGGTGTACACCGATGCTTCACGGGCGGCGACCGGCATGTTCGAGGTGTTTGCGATGAGCACGGTTCTTTCCATAAGGGGTTTGCCGGATTTTGGATCTTCCAGGTGCGGGAACTCGGTGAGCACTTCGGTCATCTCGTTGCCGCGTTCCCCGCAGCCGATGTAGACCACGATCTCGGCATCCGACCACTTCGCCAGCTGCTGCTGGGTAACGGTCTTGCCGCTCCCGAACGGGCCGGGAATTGCGGCAGTACCGCCTTTCGCGATCGGGAAGAGGCCGTCGAGGATACGCTGACCGGTGATCAGCGGGATCGTCGGGTTCTTCTTCTCCCTCACGGGGCGGGGGACACGGACCGGCCAGCGCTGGATCATCGGGTACTCGCGGCCGTCTTCGAGAGTACAGATGATCTCGTCGACGGTGAAGTCACCGCTCCTGATCGTCTTTACGACCCCTGCCTTTACGTTTGGCGGGAGCATGACCCTGTGGACGATGTTGGTCTCCTGCACCTCGCCAAGGATTGCGCCTGGCTCGACCTTGTCGCCTGCCTTAACGAGCGGCTTGAACGTCCACTTCTTTGTATGGGAGAGACCGGGTGCAGACACACCGCGTTCGATGAAGTTTCCCATCTTTTCCACGAGGACGGCGAGCGGGCGCTGGATACCATCGTAGATACTGGTGAGGAGCCCGGGGCCGAGCTCAACGGAAAGTGAGAGCCCGGTGTTTATGACCGGCTCGCCGGGCCTGATACCCGACGTATCCTCGTATACCTGGATGATCGTATTATTGCCCTGGATCTTGATGACCTCACCCATCAGCGCTTCATTTCCGACCTTGACCACATCGTACATGTGGGCGTCAAGATTGACTGCCGTGACGACGGGGCCGGCGATCCTTTTCAAGACGCCCTTTTTTGCCTCTTTGGTTTTTTCGGTTTTCATTTCCACAGATCAACACCCACCGATCTCTTGATTTTCTCTCTCATGGACAGACCCCCTTCTTCGCCGCCAATGGCGATCACGGTCGGCTTGACGGAATTTTCCAGCGTGGCGCGGAGCCGGCGCGGGAGCCGTTCCATATCGCTGCTGTTTAAGACGAGAATACCGACCTGTCCGTCCGAAAGGGCGCTGGTGATGCATTCGTTGAGTTTCTCGTCGTTCTCCGCTGCGTAGGTCTTACGGATGCCTGCAAGGCGGAACCCAAGGATGAACTCGCTGTTGCCGATGACTGCAATCTCCATGTTACATCACCAGGTATTTCCCAATCGTCTCCGAGGGAAGCTTGGATTCTTTACCCCTCGCCAGTGCCCGAAGGTTGAACACTTCATACTTTTTCTTCTCAAGATACACGAGGATCGGGTAGATGGAGAAGGGGTTGCGCTTGGAGAGTTTCTCCATCTGCTCCATCTGCACCCGCACGAGAAGAGATGCAATTTCATAAACCGGCCGTTCGGTCTCCAGATCATTTAAGAGTTCAAGCACCGGTCCGGTGCGGACTTTCACCCTGAGCTGGTCGATGAACTCCCGGTAGTCCTGGATCGTATTCAACGCGGCAAAGTCTGCCGCGGTGATCGTGCCGCCGGCGATATACATCTCCTTTACATCTTCCTGGATCTTATCAGCCCGCAACCGGAAGAGCGTCAGGATATTTTTCACGTCGATGTCCAGCCGGATAAACGCGAGGAACTGACTGCCTCCTGATATCCCGCCCGATGCATCCGCAATGAGCTCCGCATAGAACTGCTTGTACAGCTCATTTTCCATACGGGCAAACGAACCGGTCTCCTTTGCCGCAGGGTACTCCCGGGCAAGCACCGGGTAGAGCCGCCTTCCTTTGAGGGCTTCGATGATACGGTCCATGCTGTCCTCGGCGAGGAGCCGGTCGAGCATAACCTTGTCGAGGCCGCCGGCGGGAACGAGGACTTCCTTGATCTTGCCGGTCTTTTCCCCCTGCGACTTTCCCCGCAGGATCGTGAGCACGTTCTGGATATCCCAGTACCGGAGATATGCACGGGTGAACTGCTTGAGCGTCCCGGGCGTGATTTCCAGGATCCGCTGGTACTCCTTTGCCAGGTTCCAGCTTAAGGCCACCTCGAGGAGATCTATTCCCTTGAACGTGTTCCCAAGTTCGTCAATTTCCTGTTTGTATTCGGTTTCGCTGATGACGCGGGTGATCTCGGAAATGCTCATGTTGAGCATCCGCATGTATTCCTCTTTCGGGAGGAGTTTTGCCTTCCTTATCCGCATCCTGGTACACACGTAGATATACGGTGCTGATATGCTCACACCCATACGCGGACCCCCTTACCCGAACAGGATATCAGACGCATCTTTCAACCCGGATTCCCATACCTTTGCAAGGAATGTGCGGTAGCTGTAATCAATCTGCAGCGCACCCCCCTCACCTTCCACAACGATACCGCCGTCAATATTGACCGGTTCGCCCACACTGAACCCGGCGAACTCCTTATGCTCCGCGATGATTGCCTTTACGGCGGCCACATCGCGGGCATTGCAGAAGATCGTTCCCTTCGGGATCTCTGTTTTTGCCTCGGTGAGGAGTTTCTTTATGGCTTCGCGATGGAAGCTTTCAGGGAGTGCAGCGATCTCGGAGAGCGTGGCCTCATAGACCTTGTCCAGCAGCGCTTTCTGGGTATTTAAGAGCTCGCGCTTGACAAGGAGGTTTGCGGCAGAGATGTCCTGGCCCACGAGGTGGGAGGACTGTTTTGCTGCCTCCTCTTCTGCGGCGAGCTTGATCATATCAGTCTGCTTTGTTGCTGCCGCGAGGATCCGGTCTGCTTCCGCTTGTGACTCCTGCCGGATCTTCGCCGCTTCGGATCTGCCTTTTTCCCTGATCTCTTCAACTACGGCTTCCAGTCCCATTGTCAGCCCCGCATTATACGAACAAGAGCAGGAGACCGACGACAAGACCGAAAATTACAATCGTTTCCGGGATGACCGTGAAGAGCAATGCAAGGCCGAATATTTCCTTGTTTTCTGCAGTCGCTCCTACGGCCGCTGAGCCGATTGCCATCTCGGCAACACCAGTCCCGATACCGGTGAGACCGACTGCAAGACCTGCGCCAAGTGCCTTCATTCCCATCTGCGATGCCTGTACCATTTCAAGAGTCATATTAACATCTACCATAATCTAATCCTCCGTAAATCTTCGTTTCATTCCAAATGGAATATACTTCCTGCCTCCACCCTTGTAGAACTTGGTGAAGAATTCGACATAGTGCAAACGAATCGAGTGGAGTCCGCCACCCAGAAGACCCAGTGCCAGATTGAGCGTATGCCCGGCAATGAAGATCACAACACCTACGATGATCATGACAATCCCGACAAGGGAGAGTTCCTTCAGCGCTGGAGAGATGAACATCCCGATCGCTATGTAGTTGATCACCATCGCGATGGCGACCGATGAGAGTCCCACCGCGACCAGACGGGCATACGACAATACATGTGAGATAATCGTAGGCAACTCGATCACTTCAAGAACGGAGTCCCGGGCGATACAGAGTACGCCGAAGATAATGAGTGCGCCACCGATATATGTTCCCAGGTTAAACCCGACTGCAACGATAGGGAGCTTGGTAAGATCGGGCATGTACGGCATAGTGACATTTGACCAGATCGCGACGAGGATCCCCCACATCACGGCAAGCCAGCCGAAGTTTGCCATGACCGCCTTAGTCCGGTGCTCGCCATGGTCCTGTTTTGCATGGTCATACATGCCGATGACCCTGCCCAATGAGATATGCAGAATTCCGATCCAGATCGACATGATGAGAAGTGCAGGAATCGCCGACCCGGCGCCGCCGGCCTCTGTTGTTCCGATTGGCAGGTGTCTCGAGAAGATGATCGGGTTCCACGGGAGTTCGAATCCGAGGAACTCGCTGAACAAGAGCCCGAAGATAATACTCATGATACTGGCATTCCGGAGCACGGCAAGCAACTGCCGCCCTTCCTCACCGGTCACGAACTTTCGGAGCCCGAGCGCCATCGCGAGCAGGATAAGGCCATATCCCACATCGCCGAGGATTAACCCGAAGAAAATGGGGAACACGATGGCAACCAGCAGCGTCGGGTCAAGTTCCGTGTACTTCGGCCTGCTGTACAGATCTATGAGCATCTGCGTCGGCTTTGAAAAGTCCGGGTTGTTGTACTCCACCGGGACCGCGTCATGCTCAAGGTCGATCGGCAGTGTGGTGACATAGATTTTACCGCCGGTAACCTGTGTGAGCGCGTTGCTCACCTCATCCACATTTTCCGATGGAACCCACCCTTCAGCAACGAACATCTGTTTTGTCGTTGCAAACCGGAGGGGTGCCTCGGTCTGCTCCACTTCCGCTTTTAAGAATTCCTCGCAGGCGACGAGGAACTCCGCATGTTTTGTCCTGATCCCGGTAAGTTTTTCGTTGATCTCCGCGATCTCCGATCCGAGTGTTGTGGCCTGCGAACGATAAAATTCGATCCGCGTCGTCGGGGATCCGGACTCCACGGGGATCGCAACCGACTGAAATGCCGCTTCCGCAAGCGCCCGCTCGACTTCGCTTTTCTGATCGTTGGGCACGATCACAACAAGGAAATTCTTCTCCTTTCCCTTCGAGAAATACAGCTCATTGGGAACGGAGAGGATCACTTCGCGGGAGACATAACCGGCTAACGCGGTGAATCCTTTGTAACCGTGATACAGATCCAGGTCAACAGGTACGGCCACAAAAGGGGTGATCTCAGCGATCTTCTGCTCGCACTCCTTAAGGCGTGTGTCCAGCTGCGAGCGCCGGGCGGTCAGCTCCTCAACTTCCCG
>Ga0187874_10002307_pt1 | contig 14842 bp, 14 predicted proteins | sample June2016WEW_16_1_3_FD_132993 | JGI IMG/M metagenome (GOLD analysis project Ga0187874, IMG submission 132993) | Peatland microbial communities from SPRUCE experiment site at the Marcell Experimental Forest, Minnesota, USA - June2016WEW_16_150 | ecosystem: Environmental > Terrestrial > Soil >... | reverse complement strand
GAGGATCGGATAGGACTCTCGCCATCCCAGGCACGCCTTGCAGAGCCACTTCTCGGTTCTCATCACGCCCCAGGCGAAGCAGTCCCGGCACGAGCACGGCTGGGTGGCTGCGAACCAGTTGCACCGACCGCATCGCCCGGTGGGCCGATAGCCCTCGGTCGCTCCGCAGTGTCGGCAAGGGAAGGGGACGGGCCGATCTCGTCCCCGCGCTCGGCAATCACCGCAGTATGTGTCGCTGCCGACGGTGACCGGCCTGGTGCCGCAACCGCGGCAACTGTGGACCTCGGTCACGCTGGAGGCAACGAGCGACGACGTCCAAGCGTCGGCTTACGCGGCGAGTTGCCGGTTGCCTTCGCCACCTTCTTCGGTTTGCGTTCAGTGACCTTCTCGGGCTCGGGGATCAGCAGATCCGAAGGACTGCAACCGAGCACCGAACAGATGACGTCGAGGTCGTCGAGACGCACACTGGTCGGATTGCCGGTCCACAGTGCCGACATCTTCCCGGTGCTGATCACCAGCCCGGAGTCGGCCAGCCGCCGACGCATCTCGGTCGACTTCCAGATGCCGGCCTCGGCCGCCTTCATCCGCAGATTCCAGCGCATGGGATCACCTCTCCGTTTCTTCGAAGCGAGCGGCAACCCGGTCGTTGGCCGTTGCCCAGGCGTGCTCGATGTGGTCTTCGTGGACGTGGATGTAGCGGGTCGTGGTGGACAACCACTCGTGACCAAGAAGCTCTTGGATGGCCTTGAGATCGACGCCACGGGCATACATCGAAGAGGCGCAGAAGTGGCGCAGTCCGTGTGGCGTCAGTCGGCCGCTCCAGGCGGGCAGCCAGCATCTGATGGCTTGTGCCAGAGCGGTGCGCAGCGCGTCGTCTTGGACCCGGTTGCAACGCCCGCTGAGACTGTCCTTGCGTTCGCTCGGAAGCAGCGGAGCGTCGGGGTCGTCCCAGTCGTCACCGAACTGGTGACGAACGTCCTCCATCCACCACTCCAACAAAGTGTCGATGGAGTTGATCGCCGGCACCAGCCTCGTCTTTGGGCCACGTCCTCGGCTGCCCTTGCCGAAACGGATGTGCAGCTTGCCGTGCTCACCGAAGTCGGGGCGCCAGTCCCGGATGTCGAGCATGACCGTCTCGTTCATGCGCAGCCCGCCCCGGCGCCACAGCGATGCCGCCATGTAGTCGCGAGCAGCGGGCAAGAACTTGCGGGCGTCGGCCAGCGATGCCCGCCACGCCGAGAAGAGCTGTTCAATCTCCTCATCGCTCGGAGGCACCCGAACACCGAGGGTCGGGACCTTGGCCGGGCGGTTGAACTCGTCGATCGGTTGGACCAGCACGCAGCCGGTCAAGGCGTGCACGTCGCCCTGGTAGCGAGCGATCAGGAACTCGTAGAGACGAGCGACAGACGCCGCCTTGGCTTGCACGGTGCTCGCCGATCGGCCGCCCTTGCGGACCGAGATCAAGAACCGGTCGGCGTCTTCGGGCTCGGCCGTCCAGATGGGCCGATCAAGGAACCGCCGGAACTCGAAGATCACCGACCGTTCGCCGGCCACGTACCTGTCGGTCAGCCCGGAGCCGGCCAGGGCGAGCGCGTACTGATCAACGAGCTCCTGCTCGAAGTCCTCGGCGTCTTCTTCGGAGCGCAGCTTCCTCGGCAGCCCGAGGGTGCGGACCACCGCAAGGCTCACTGGTCCGCCAGTTCACTGAGACCGCGCATAGGTCATATATATCATGAGACGGTCGAGATTCCTGACATTCTCTCTGAAATCTTCCGCAAGAGCTTCAGGTGCCATCGACCTGGAAGAAGGCTTCACCAGGAGAGAACATGCCTCTGGGAACTCCAGGGTTTAGCGGTTCCGGCTCAGGCGCCATGACCTTTCCCGCCCGTCTCAAGCGGGACGAGACCGGAGGCGTCGCCGCCGAGCTGGTGCTGCTGACCCCGCTCCTCATCCTGATCCTGCTCTTCGTCGTCGCCCTCGGACGCCTGGCCGGGGCGCGTATCGACGTCGACGGCGCCGCTGCTCAAGCAGCCCGGGCCGCGTCCATCGCCCGCGACCCCGCCACCGCGACCGCCATGGCACAACAGACCGCGACCGCTGCGCTCGGATCCGACAACGTCACCTGCGCCCAGCTCAGCGTCAGCACCGACACCGCCCAGTTCCAGCCCGGCGGCTTCGTAGCCGTCACCGTCACCTGCACCGTGAGCCTCTCCGACCTCACCGGGCTGCGCCTTCCGGCTTCGGAGTCCATCTCGAGCCGTTTCGTCGAGGTTGTCGACACCTACCGGAGCGCCACATGACTGCCACCCTCCGGCGGCTCCGTGCCAGGGTGGGCGAAGAGGAAGGCATGGTCACCGCCTTCGTCGTCGTCTTCAGCCTGGCGCTGTTGCTCATGGCAGGCCTCGTCCTCGACGGCGGGCTCACGCTCGCCGCCAAGGTTCAGGCCATCGACGAGGCGCAAGCCGCCGCACGTGCCGGAGCGCAGGCCATCGACATCCCCACCTACCGGGCCACCGGCCAGATCACCCTCGACCCCGCCCAAGCCACCACTGACGCCGAGGACTACCTCACCGCGGCCGGGCACAGCGGCACCGTCACCGTGAACGGCAACCAGGTCACCGTCACCGTCTCGATCACCCAACCCATGCAGATATTGAGCATCGGCGGCATCGATCACCTCACTGTCACCGGGACGGGCACGGCCACCGCCGAACAGAACGGCGGGCCGTGATGCGCCGTGTCGGGCACATCGTAAAGGGCCTCTGTGCTCTCGGTCTCCTCGCCGCCCTCGCCGCCGGCATCCCCTGGGCACTCTGGCACTTCATCGGTTGGCCCCTCCCGCACCATGTCCCTTCACTGGCCCAGCTCGGCCACGCCCTCGATCAGCGAGGCATTCCCGACCAGGCCCTCATCGACGCCCTCGCCGCCGCCGTCTGGGTCACCTGGGCCGTGCTCGTCGCCTCCATCGCCGTTGAGGTCCCCGCCGCCCTCGCCGGGCGCCGCGCCCCCCGGCTCCCGCTCGCCGGGATCTTCCAACCGGTCACCGGACGGCTCGTCGCCGCTGTCATCGTCGCCGCCCTCTCCCTCGCACCTCGCCCGACCCACGCGACTGCACTTGGATCGCTCGGCGGCGGCCTGTCGACGGCCGGCGGGCGCCAACCAGTCGCCACGCTGGTCCTCACCGGTGCCACCCAGCCGCTCTTGGCCACGTCCAAACCGGCCGCAGCAACCCTCAGCGCGCCCGGCGTCGCGACAGCTTCCACCAACTCGTCGCGCACATATGTCGTCCGGCGCGGCGACACGCTCTGGGGCATCGCCGAGCGGCACCTCGGCGACCCCTTGCGCTGGTCGGAGATCTACGAGCTCAACGAGGGCCGGCCTCAGCCCGACGGGCGCGCCCTCACCGACCCTCACTGGATCGACCCCGGCTGGACCCTCGTCATGCCCGAAGGACCAACGCCGACACGACCAAGCTCAGCGCCGACCCGGCTCCCGGTCACGACCACGCCGACGAGACCGACTACCTCACCCGCCCCACCGGCCGTCACGCCAACAACTGCGCAGAGCCCATCGACCGCGCCCCGACCCGTGACGTCCGTACCGGGAGCGCACGCACCGGTCCCGACGAGCCGCGCGGTCCACCAGGCCGACACGACCGGGGCGCCGGTCCGGTTGCCGTCGGGCTCGGTCGTCGCCGGCTCGTTCGCGGCGGGCGTCCTCTCGGCCGTCGCCCTCGGGCGCCTGCGCCGGCGCCACGCCTACCGCTACCGGCCGCCCGAGCCCGGCCGGGACCTCACGCCCGAGCCGTTACGGCCGACCCTGTGCCACCTCGCCCACCCCTTTGGTGTTGACGTCGACCACGAGGCCACGAGTGACCCCGGAGCGTTTCGGATCGCCCCGTTCGACGACACCGAGCGCCGCTTGGACCCCGGACACCTCGAGGTCGGTACCCGCAACGGTGCGACCGTCACCGTCGAGACCACGGACCTGTCGGGCGTCGCCGTCTGCGGACAGGGGACCGACGACATCGCCCGGGCGCTTGTTGCCGGCCTCCTGGTTCGGGCCGGTCCCGGCGCCGCCGAGGTTCTCCTCACGGCCAGGCTCGCCGAGCGGCTGCTCCCCGGCCTCGGCCCGGATGCGGCGATACGGCGAGCCAAGGCTTCCGACGATCTGGCACGGGCTGTCGAGGCCGAGATGATCGCCCGGACCCGACGCCTCGACGCGGCCGAGGCCCCAGATGCCGTGAGCTACCGGGAGGCGAACCCCGAGAACCCGCTGCCGTTGCTCGTCGTGCTCTTAGACGACGTGCCCGACGACTCGATCGGAAGATGGGCGGCGCTGCTGGGCGGTTCAGCCCGTCTCGGGATCGCCGTCGTGTTCCTCGGCCATAGCCCTGCTGCCATCGGCCGGCTGTCCGTCGACGCCAGCCGCACCGTCACGAACGCGGACCCGCCCGCGCTCGCCGAGCAACTGGCCGGCGCCCAGCTGTTCGGCCTACGAGCCGACGAAGCGGTCGAGCTGCTCGGCGCGGTCGCCGACAGCCTCGACGCGGGGGACCCCGATGACGACGAGGTCGATGCCTTGGTCGACGAGCCGATCACCGTCCTGCACCCGGTCGGACGGGCCGACGAACCGCACAGTACCGGGGAGCCCTGGCCCGAACCTTTCCTCGTGGAGGAAGGACAGGACCGCCCGATCGTCGTTCAGATGCTCGGTCCCTTTCGCATCACCGCCCACGGGGAGCTGGTCGCGACCGGGCTGCGCAGCCGTGCCAAGGCCCTGTTCGCGTGGTACCTGGTCCGTCCCGAAGGCGCTACCAGCGACGAGGCCGTCGACGCGTTGTGGCCGGACACCATTCCCGAGCGCGTCGGTAAGCAGTTCTGGCGTGCCTTCGGCGATCTGCGCGCCCGGTTCCGCGGTCCCGGCGACGAAGCTCTCGACGTGCTCACCAAGACCGGCGAGCACTACCAACCGTGCGCGGCTGAGATCGCCTGCGACCTGTGGGAGTTCCAGGCGGCCCTCGCAGATGCCGCCCGGGGCACCGACGACCAGGCCCGAGCCGCGCTGCGCCGGGCCGTCGACACCTACCGCGGCGACCTCCTCCAAGGAAGCGACTACCCCTGGGTCGAACCGGTCCGCCAGGACCTCCACCGCCGGGCCCTCGACGCCCACCTCCGCCTGGCCGAGCTCGAAGACCACGGCGGACACCCCGACGCCGCGGCTGACACCTTGGAGCGGGCCATCGACCTCGACCGCTTCGCCGAGGAGCCCTACCGTCGACTCATGACCGTCCACGCCGCCCAAGGCCGCATCGACGCGGTCACTGCTACCTGGAAGCTCCTCCATCAACGCCTTGGCGATCTCGACCTTGAAGTCGAGCCCACCACAACCCGCCTCTACCGCTCGCTCACGATCAGCGTCCCCGACACCTCAGACGGTGCCCGCCCGATCCGTCTCTCGTCGTGACCATAGGGCAGGTCCTCCCCAGCATCGACACACCCTGCCGGATTCTCGCCACCTGCAGATCGGATGGGCCGCCCTCTCGACCGACACGCTCCTCGCGTTCCTGGACGCGGCTCTCTTCGTGATCGGGCGGCGCGTCCCGGCGACGCCCTTGTTGCGATCCTCACCATCCGATGAACTGACTCACAGGACCCGCCACCGACGGCACTACGCCGAAGTCGCCGCCACATCGCCCGTCTGCTCAGCGCACCGCACTGCCGATGAGGTCGGCCAGCGCGAGGTTCGCAACCATCTTGGCGAACCGTCGTCCAGCCGATGGGCGCAGGACAACCGTCGTCACGCCAGCCGAGTTCAGGTGGCCGAGGATCGCGCCGAGTTCGTGCCGGTTGGGCGAGATCCGTCCGTAACCGTCGACGACCACGACATCGAAGCAGGCCGGTGCGTCGGCCAGCAGTCGGCCCAGTCCCGGCCGGTGCCCCCGGACACCCGCCCACTGGTCGGCGTAGGTCGCGACATGCTGCCAGTCCGGCTGTCGGGTGAGCTGGGCAGCGAGCTGGCCTAACTGTCGGTCCAGCCGGCGCCGGCCGGCACGACCGGGGGCTTCTCGTGCGTAGATGGCAACTCGCCACATGGCGTCTCCTCTCTCGCTCGGTGTCATTGGTGAGGAGACCTCTGCACGAACGAGAAAGCAAGGCGAAACCGGTCGTCAACTAAGGCGCGAGAACCGTCTCGTTCTGCAGGCACCATCGACGTGACGCAGGCAGCGTTCTCTCGTCGCGTTCTGCTCCTCACCCGCGTTACGGATCCCAGCTGGCAGTGCGACACTTCAATCCATGCGGACACGTCTACGAGTGGTCGCCGTTCCGCTTGTCATGATTGCAGCTGGCATCGGGAGCTATGCGACGATGCCTGCCGCCGGCGCAATGGGTTCCTCGCCGGTCCGCACTTCGAACAGCTACTCGCAGGACCTCGTGGCGCTCAGCTTCTCGCCGATCGCGGGTGAGGACCTATGGGCAGGCAACGGCCTTGCCGTCTACCGTTCGGACGACGGTGGGATCCGATGGACGAACATCACGCCGACCAACCTCGTTGGCGACGACCCCACGGTGCGCTTTACCGGATTCGCCTCGTACGGCGGCTCGCAGCTTTGGTTCTCCGCGACGGAGGCCGAGAACGTGACAGCGCACCATCTGCGTGGCTTCGCGATCGAGCACTCGGCAGATGGCGGGCGCACTTGGACCTGGACGGGAGTCCCGTCGTGTTCGGGCTGCTCCATGTCGCTCTCCTTTGTGAGCAGCACTCTTGGCTGGGCGCTTGGTAGCAATGGCGACCTCTACGAGACCGCGGACGGGGGGACACACTGGAGGCTTCTGCCGTCGACGGCGGCGACGGCCGCGGCAAGCTCAGGGGCGATCGACTTCGTCGACGCGTCGAGCGGCTGGCTCTCGAACGGCCGCGAGCTCTATAAGACCTCCGACGGCGCACGCAGCTGGACCCTGGTCGAACTGCCCGCAGTCGGGCGCTCCAAGTCGCTGCCCGCTCGCCTCGGCTCGCCCCACTTCTTCTCGTCCGGCAGTGGAATCCTGCCTGCGACGCTGTCGACCGGGAAGGCCGTCGTATTTATCACGAGCGATGCGGGTCGGAGCTGGAGCTACCGCAGCGCGCCGATAGCGATGGGTAAAAACTCTCCCGGTTGGTGGACGATGCCGTCCTTCTCTGCGAGCTCGCCCACGGTCTGGACGATATCGGCCGGCACGCAGCTCTTTGTGACAGGTACCGCAGGACGCACGTGGTCGAGGATCACGCCACCCGCCTTTTACGGCAAGGGCGATCCGGTCTGGGGCTTTGCAATGCTGACGACTTCGACCGGCTGGCTCGATGCGGCGGCGACACCGTGCGACGACGGTGGTGAGTGCGCCGTCCCTGTGCTGTTGCGCACGACTGACGCCGGCCGGACTTGGCAAGCGATCCAACAGCCGGCAGCGTGAACGACTGCGCGCCCGGGTAAAGGTGCGCCGAACGTTGTTCGGCGCGCTAAGCGGTCCGAACGATGTTGTTATTCGGTGCAGCGTTCTGTTCCGCCTGCCGCGTGTAACGGCACCTGTGGGATGCCAGGCCTCAGCTCTCGTCGCTTCCGTGCCTTGAGGCGGCTAGTTGGCGCGAGTGGATCCTGCCCAACGGTCCGGGCTCCTATTCGTTCTTGCGGCGACCGGGCTTGGGGGATGCGCCCCACACCAGCATCCTGGTGAATGGCGGTTCAGGCCACCAGGTCGCGTGGGAGACGCTGGGGTCGTCCACCTCTGATGACAGATTCGAAACCTCAGGTGGCTCGCCCGATGTGCGACAAGCGCCTGCTCGGAGTTTCCGAGACTCTTTATCGCTGGCTCAGCGTCGACAAGGAGAGAGTCGGCAATCAGGCGTCGTGACGCCCCGCGCTTCCCGGCCTCACGTAGTCAAGTCCTCAACCTCGTCCTCGGGGGCTGGTCCGTCGGGCGGATCCGGTAATCGGTAGAGTACGTCAGCGATTTCCGTCGCCTCGTCAGCGTTGACGAGCGTCGGTGCAATCCACCGTCCCTCATAGTGCCAGCCACCTCGGGGGCCGATTCGAACTCGACGCCAGTGGCCCCGACGGAGATGAGGCGCGACGGTACCTCCCGACATCTCGCCGGTACGGCCCTCGAATGTTCGGCCCAAGTCGATGACGTGTGCCCCGAGTGCTGCGCCCGACCACGACCTCCGCCGGAACGCTCCTCGTCGCACGGTGTCACGAACGTCTCCGGGAGACATGCTCGGGCTGATGACTTGAGAGAAATCAGGCTCCTTCCACGAACCCCAACTCACGATGCTCGCAGCGTTCGCGGCTACGGATGAGAAGGCTCCGTACCGAAGCTCACCCGAGATGAACGTCGCGGTTGCATCTGGTTGGAGGCCCAGAGTCAGGAGATAGAGCGCGACGTTGAAGGGCTTTCCCGTGCCGTCTCCGCACAGCACGACACCGTGGAGCGTGCCGCCCTCGTCGTGGAGCACCTCCCACTGCGTGGTGCCGTTTGTGGAACTCGTAACCCACTTGGAGGCGGGGCCGAACTGAAGCGGACCGCCGAAGAGCACGAGAACAGAGGGGAACGGCAGGCGAATCTCGGCGAGCAGGTCCGAGGGTGGTGAGTGGCTGCCCGCCAGTGCCCGGCCCGCACCAATGGACATGTAATAGGGCACGGCGAACAACGCGAACTCCAGCTCCACTCCTAACATTCGAGCGACTTCCGGATCTGGCGCACCGAGCAAACCGTTGCGAATTGATTGAAGAGTTCCTCCGAGATTCCGGGAGACGTGCTTCACGAGGACCGCGGCGGCGTCCCCAGGTTGGTAACCGTCGCCGCGCCGAGGAGTCGCCTCCGCGATCTCCTTGAGCGCCTGGTAGCGAGTTGTGAGTCGACGAAATCGCTCGTGGGCCTCGCTCATCGGCATGTCCGTCCAGCCGGTTTGGTCACCGAGGTCTGCGAGGAAACCAAGGTCGCCGAAGAGGCGGTCCGGCGATGTGGCGGGTGGCCCCTGTCCGAATGGAACGGCGGATCTCACATCGCCGAGCGGATGCGGCCAGCGGGAACGTCCGCGGCCTTCCGGCGGGGCTTGCGCTTCAGTCATGCGGTGAGTCCTGCCGACTCCGGTGCTAGAAGCGGCTGGCGTCCCTGCGATAAATGACCTGATCCCCATCGCAGCAGGATTGCGCAGCTCGCCGGCATGCTGGACGTTCCGGCAAGGATCTCGTGAAATGCCTGCTCGAGGTGGCTCATGTCCTACCCATGCCTAGGGTAGTCCGAAGGCACACATGTGGGGCCGATGCTCGCTAGTCAAGCAACCCCTCTCGCCGGCCCACGACTATTAGCTGTCCCAGGAAGACTACGTAGTTGGTCGCCGAGATGATGTGATTAAGAAATACGTGTCGCGCTAACAGCGTCCCGAGCGGATCGAGCTGATTGAGCCGCTCCGCCTTCCGCTTGTCGTTGTGGAAGTACCGGCCGTTGATCCAGAGGTCAAGAGCGTCAGCTGGACTCAGGTGGTCCTGGTCGATGACGACTCGCAGCGGCCCTCCTCGACACTGCGCGAGCCAGGCATTTCTTGAGGCTTCGAGCTCACCGCGCAAGTTGTCGGAGCGAAGCTCCTGCCAGAGGGTGTTTGCCACACTGTTGACGAACACCGGTTCTTTGTCGCTGACGAAATGACGAAAGGTGAGGAGGAAGGACTTCAGTAGGGGTTCGGTCGGCTCACGACTCATCGTCGACAACCCGTCGGTCTGAGAGAACGTGAAGCTGAGCTGGATGTTGAAGCACCCTTCAGTCACTGCCGGTTCGGCTAGCAGCTCGTTCGCGCGATCAAGAAAGAGGTCGAGTCGCTCGCTAGTTTGGTAGGAATTTCCGGCCACGTTCCTAGATCAGCCCGTGACTTTCGGTGTAACGAGAATTTGCCGCTGAGGTTCGTTACTCGACGAGGCCATCGAGTTCCTCGCGGATGATACCCAACGCGTCGATGGTGGCTAGGTGAACTCGTCGCCAGGCGTTGTTCCAGTCGGCGGTCGGGAGCGTCACGCCGAGCCGCTGCGCAGCCTCTCGCCATCTGCGGTCATCAGCAGCATGTTGGCGCCACGCTCGGAGCGTGAACAGCGAGCGGAGCGTGTTGATGGCCTCCTGGGCGCGCTGGTATCCGCCCTCGGGGAGGTGATTGCTGAGGTACGTGTCGAACTCGTGGAGCTTGACGATCGAGCCGTCGGGCAGCGTTAGCACATCGAGGAGCTGACACAGACCACTCAGTTGTGAGTCGAACTGCTCGGACGACTCGCAGGTGAACGCGAGGCGAGCAGCTGCCTCCGCTCTCGGGATGCGTATGAGTGGGGCAGGTGCGTGGCCGCACCAGACCGCGTTCAGGTAGTCGATAGCTTCCGGCAGCGCGAGGCCATGCGGATAGCTCTGTTCCGCAGGTGGAACTTTCGGGGCAATCTCGGCCACCAGGCGTTGCAGGTAGTCCTCAACGTCCGTTACCCGGTAGTACGGCCGGATGAAGGGCGCCACAGTGACGAGAAAGCCGGAATCGCTATAGGCGACCACGCAGTTCCATGTCGCCGGTTCTTCACCGATGAGCTTGGCGAGTCGGCGGAGGTCATCTTCCGAAGGCTGCCAAGACGCGCTGGCTCGGGGTGTGGAGACGCCGCCAGGTGTTGATAGCTCGGCTCGAATCTCGTCTGACGTAACGGTGATCTCCTGCACAACATCCGGCGTCGGACGAAACGTCCGTTGCCGCTCGCAGAGGTACCGAAGCATCGCCACAAAGCGATTGACGTCGGGATGGCCGCGTTGAGAGCGGGCCATGCCGCCGATAGATAGAGCGACGTTGTCGGCCGGCTGAGGCGAGTCAAACATCGTGCCCGACGTGCGGAGCCAGCCGTAGCGGCCGATGCCGCCGCGCACGGCGACTCGTGGCGTATTGGCAAGGATGGGAGCGGCCTCCAGGTGGTGCCGCTGGAACAGCGTCGCCTCGACGAACTGCCAGTTCGGCCAGTTCTCGCGGTTGATGTAGTCGTCCATGACGACGTCAAGGAGCTTTTGCTCGTCCTCCGTTGGCTCGCGCAGCAGGTCGTCATTCATCGCCACGATTGTCCCATCCGGCTGTTTCGCTATCCGGAGCTGCCGCGGTTTCCGGCCGCCGGGTGCTTCCGCACCGCGGCGTCCTGTACGGTCAGCTCTGCTTCGGGGCGGCGCTCCAAGTCGACGATGGTGCGCTGAGCCTCTTGGAGTTCACGAATCCGATTGCCGATCTTGTCGCGACTCCATACGGACGGCGGCCCCGCGGGGAGCATGGCGAGCGAACGTCGTTCCTGCTCCAACAGCGCGCCAGAATGTCGGAGGATCGGGTCGGCGACGGGCGCCCCGAGTCGGCGCTCGGCGCTGATTGGCTAACCGCGCCCGTAGCCGTCTCGATATGCGGTCTACGCGTTTCAGCGCGACCCCGTGTTAGGTGCTCACGTTCTGCGTCCGAGCCTGCCCGGTACAGCACTTCCGAGACGTCGACTGCCAGGGTCAGAGCTGCCCGACGGGCGCGCGAGTCGTCCGAACCGTCCGTGCAGACTTTTCCTTCCCATCGGATCGTGGCGAGTAAGCCCTGCCCGGCTGGTTGATTTCGCGACGCCCTGGAAGTCCAGCTACTCTGCTCCAGCCGACCACGGGTGCAGGACTTCAAAGCGGGGTGGACTCGGTCCTGACCGACGCACTGTCTATCGAGCCCTAAAGCACCCGTGCAGTACCGTCGCGGTGATGGCATGTGCTTCGCGTGATCTGGTGGTGACGCTGGGCACGAACGCGCACACACTCCTTGCGGGCGCTCCTGTGGATTCCGTCCGGCGGCGTTTGAAGCTGGCGAGCATCCTCTACGACCGGGTGCTGCTCGAAGACGGGACCTTCCGCGCGCAGGCGGGCCCTGGCGGCTCGTCGGCCTTCAGACATGCGACCGCAGTCGGCGAGTCGCCGTCGTGGCAGACGGCACACCAACGCAGTGTCGTGAAGGGAAAGACGTTCGGCATCACCGCGGGACTCGAGCCCGCACCAGGTGTGCCGGCCCCGACGATGACCCAGGTGTTCGCTTCCGAGTCCGTCATCAGCTGGGACGCCACGCTGGAGCCGTTCGCCGCGGAACTTCCCGCGGAGTGCGACTGGGTCCACTACTTCGAGCGCCCGCGCCGCCTTCCGGATGATGTCGGGAAGCTGGCGAAGCGGTGGTCCACTACCGACGAGCACAATGCGGTGCTCAAGGACCGCTTCCCAGCCCACTTCGTCTGCTCGCGGATCGTCCAGGACACCAATGAGGATCTCGCGCTGGCAGCGGCAGCCGGTGTTGTTCTCAGCGCCGATCCATTGCACAACGAAGTCTTGAGTCGCCGCCTCCAGGACGACCAAGGTTGGCGCCTCGAGGGGTTTGCGCTGCCGATCATCGTGCCGGCGGTCGGCGATTTGCCGTGGGACACCGTACGGGACATCCGGAACGACAAAGCTATGGGCTACCTGCGGGCAGCGCTACGCGACATCGAGCTCGCCGCCATGGAGGCAGCGACCTCGGCGAGTGACCTGCGGTCGGCGGTCCATCGGACCGTCGAGGACGAGTTGGCGAAGGCGAACGAGAAGCGGGATGAGCTGAGGTCGACGATCAAGAGGAGTCTGCTGGGCATCCTCATTGCGACCGGCGTCGGTTTCGCTACGACCGCGCTGACCGGTCCGCTTGGTGTCATCACCGTTGCGGGTGGAAGCACTGCGCTCGGCACCGTGATCGATGCCAAGGCCGCACTGCGGTCGAAGCGCTCCCGCGCGTGGGTGGGAGCGCTTGCCCGGGTCAAGTCCGCCACGGTCATCACTTAGAGCAGCTCCCCGGCTGGGAGGAGTCCAATGCCGTCCGACGAGCTCAGCTTTCCCCTCACCGAGGGGGTTTTCCGTGAACAGCGCGTCTACCTCGGACCGGAAGCCTTCGGTGACCCGGGTGATGGCATCGAGTCGCCGACCGATCTCATCAATCAGCGCGAGTGGATGCACCTGATGGACTCGCCGACGGACGTCGTGCTCCAGACGACTGACCACTTCGGCTCGGCCTTCCTCGCCATCGCAAGCCTCTGTCACATGTGGATATGCGCCATCGTGCCGCCCGACGAGCCGGAGCCGTCAGGCCTTCCGCTGGTCTTCGACGCCTATCTCGACGCTTACGACGAGTTCGAGGCGGCGCCCTTCATCGCTGCGCACGGCTGGTACCGACAAGGCACGGCGGGCCTTCGCAACGCGCTCGAGGTGATGACCAACGCCGCCCACTTTGCCATCCGCGGCGACCGCGCCGGGCACGCCGCATGGAGGGACGGCACAGCGGAACCACCGAAGTTCGGGAACTCAGTGGATCTTCTCGGCAGCGCTCCCTCGGTGGCGGCCATCGAATCCACACTCCCGGGAAGCGCCTTGTTCGGAGTGAAGCCCGACGGTGTTGCGCGCGCCCTCTATGAGGAGGTGTGCCGATTCACACACGGCCGACCAGGCCATACCAACGCCGACATCTGGGAGGGAAGCAATGGACCCATCTTCATACCGAATGCGTTCACCCAGTTCTGGCGCGACTTCCGGGACACGGCCCTCATGTGCTTCGTGCTTCTCAAGATTGCCCATCCGGCGGTCGACATGCCTCGCGATCTTCCGAAGGTCGCCGAGAACGCCGGAAGCCTGTGGCACGGTCTCGCACCGGCGACGGTAGTCGCCTACTTCCCTTGATGACAGCTCTCCGGCTGGTGTCCTGAACAGATATCGGTCCCAGATGAGTGGCGTCAGAGCGCCCAGTTCCTCTTCGTCGCGGACCATCTTGTTGAGAAGCGCGGATCGACGCCGTCGCTCCTCCAGCATCAGCCTACGACGGGTTCGCGTAGTGGTCCCAGCCCGGCGCATAACGTCGGAGGTGCTATTCGAGGAGCACCGGAAGCGCCGGTTCGCGGGCGCACAGAATGACAGCCCGAGCCACGTCGTCGAGGAGCTCAAAATCGGCGATCCGCCCTTATCGTGAGACGTCCGTAGTGACGAGCAGCAGGCGGCTAACCGGTCGCCATCGACCCCTTCGGTCCATGCCTTGCCTGAGGATTCATCGCGCAGCCCGGCATCAAACCGTCGTGGCACCGAGGTAGGTGTCGGTTCCCCAAGAGGCACCGACCGTCGTGGGAAATGACTCGACGCGGACGTCGGCACCGGTGTACGGGGCGTCGACCATCACGGCCTGGCCGCCTTCCATGCCGACGAAGATCCCGACATGCTCGACATTGGATGGTTCCCCTCCGAAGAAGACCAGGTCGCCGGGTTCGAGCGGGTCGTCGGGCGCGAGCTTGGTGGTCGCGTCGTACTGCGCTTGTGCAGTCCGGGGCAAGGTGATGCCAGCCGCTTTGTAGGCGGCCTGGACCAGGCCGGAGCAGTCGAAGCCGACACCGGGGGTCTCACCGCCCCAGAGATACGGAGTGCCGACCTGAGCGAGCGCCCAGTCGACGGCGATCCCGCCGGCCGTGCCGGCGGCGACGGTCTGGGCTTCGGTCTGGCCGTAGGAGTTGGCGAGGTCGAGGACCTCGGACACGTAGGTGTCGGAGTGGTTGTAGGCGTAGACGGCGGCCGAGAGGTTGGCGCCGTTCTCGCCCCCGTTGGCGCACAGGTCGCGGGCAGCTGCGTAGACGGCGTCTACCGCGTCATACGGGCTCGGTGGTTTGGCACCGCCGGGCGGGACCGGCTCGTCGTAGGCGGCGAAGGTGGCGGGCTCGAACTGCATGGGTCCTTCGGCGCCGGCCGAGTTCGCCCCGGAGTGCACGCCGGGAAGGGTGGATTGGCCGTTG
>Ga0187874_10002302_pt1 | contig 14856 bp, 27 predicted proteins | sample June2016WEW_16_1_3_FD_132993 | JGI IMG/M metagenome (GOLD analysis project Ga0187874, IMG submission 132993) | Peatland microbial communities from SPRUCE experiment site at the Marcell Experimental Forest, Minnesota, USA - June2016WEW_16_150 | ecosystem: Environmental > Terrestrial > Soil >... | reverse complement strand
TATTTTTTAATTTTTTCTTTATTCTTCTTATTCCACTCTTTAGCTAATTTTTTTAACCTTTTCTTATTCTTTTCATAATATTCCTTTGTTTGTTTTTTAATTTTTTCTTTATTCTTTTTATTCCACTCTTTTCTATTAAACATTCCAACTCCATTTATTTAACCAAAATGAATCTGTTAAATCATATATGGATTTCTTTTTAAATCCACATCTTTTAACATATTCTTCAAAAACATTTCTTATATTTTCAGGTAAAACTCTAACACATTCTTCTTTCAACCAATCAACCGGCATAACAAACTTTTTAACTTCTTTTCCTTTCTTATTTTTTTTAATTACATATTTTCCTAATGTTTCTTTTAATTCTTGTTGTCTTTCTTTTGAAATAACTTCTTTTCTCCATTGTGTTACAGGAATAATTTCTATATTGACAGATTTATCAATGAAAGTCAAGTGTAAAGCACATCTTAATCCCCAAAAATTTCCATAAATTAAATCTTTACTATTTGATATACCCATAAACGATAATCCTTCAATAAAAATACTTGATATATCTTCATATTCTTTAATAAAATTAATTATATCATTTGTATTTTTAATAATTAAAGATTCATTCTTTAATTCTAAATTTGAAACTATCCGGCAATCCAATAAATTCTGTGCTTCATCCATTATTGTGATACCTGTTGACCTCAATGAGAGGTCTATACTTGCATGAATTTTTTCCATGCAAGTATTTATTTTTACTTTGAAAGTGGAGCTACATAATATCTCAAAAGCTTATAATCCGTTTGCTTACCTTCAAACATAATAATCTTCGGATTAATACTCAAAGTATAAGCACATCCTTCATAAAGGAAACCAAAGTTATCACGATTTGCATCTTTGATACTAACCGATACTTCAAAATCTTCACCATCATTCTGTGTAATTACTTCACTAAAGGCATGAGACTGACTTGCCTTATTGCTAATGACATAACTAAGAGAACCTTCCTTTGATTGGAACTTCAGAACATTAGCACCGATTACACCAGAAATAGATTTTACTTTCTTAATGAAATCAGGAGTTACTTCGAATGAGGCAAGATAGGTAAGTTCCTTTTTGGGTTTTGCTGGCCCTTCTTCAATAAGGGAAAGGTCTGAAAGCATGTAGTCAATTTTTTCGTTATCACTATACTTGATTGTGATAATATTATTTTCTACATTCAGTTCCAACGAATTCTTATCTGACATTGTTAGAACATTAACAAATTGAGAAAGGTCATAGATGCCAAACTTCTCTGTCTCTCCTTCTCCCACCTCAACGATATCAGATGTAAACTTTAGGTTCGTCAACTGTGAACTATCATCTGACATTGCATTTACTTCAAGAGTATCATCCATTTTGGATAGTACAATTGAATTGACACTATTCTTCAAACTCTTCAATGGTGCTGTAAACTTCTTTACGTCTTTCACATTTATAATCATATGCTCTCCTTTTAATAAGCTACTTTTTCAATTGTTATATAGATAATTGTATCTTTCTCTCTGTATTGGAATTTTTGAATAAGACTCATACCTCTATCATTTACACGATAAGGATAATGATAATTTGTTTGTTGAGATATCAAAATTGCTTCTTTATCTCTTAAAAAATCTTCGATAGTTTTATTATTATCAAACAAATCTTTCTTCATACCTTTATAAATGTTCCTTCCTCAATTGCTTTTCTAATATATCTCATAAACATAATTGCTTTATCTTCTTTCTCTAATGTTGCATCACCAATATCTGATAATGGAACAGGAAATTCATATGTAGCAATTACTAAACCAACTTCTTCTTGAACTTCTACTACAATTGTATAATAAGCAGTTCCTTTTCTTAATCTATTAAATCTAACTATATTATCTTTAATTATATCTTTTATCTTCATTAGCAATTCATCCCTTCATCAAAGTCTTTATTACATTTGATACAATGTAAATATTGTTTTCCACTAATTCTTTTTCTCAATACTATGATAAGTAAATCACCTTCATTACAATGAGGACAATTACCAATATATCCTGTAATCCAATCAGGCAATTCTTCTATTTCTGTTTTAATCATCGGTGGTGGTAACAATTTCATTTTAATATCTCCTTAGAAAACCTTTACCTAATGTCATTTTAATTCACCTTGTAAAAATTTTAATTTAATAACTGCATCGAACCTTGTAAATATATTCTTCTTAACTATATCAAGTAATTCTTCTTTTGTCAAGTCTTTTTTTACATAGAGTTCATTTATATCTTTTACCTTTAAATCCGAAGGCCAACAAAAAACCCTCTCACCTTTATCAGCGTAATTAACTGCCTCTTTCAATCCTTCCTTGTCACGGTCAAATACCCAAACTCTCTTTTTAAATTTAAAATCTAATTGGTCAAATTCTTTTGTTCCATATCTCAATAAACCACTTGTTGCTATTCCGTTATCAAAGAACATAGAATCAACCGGCCCCTCTGTAATATAAACATCTTCATCAGGGTTAGAAAGATAATATCTAAATATTTTGTTATTCTTTTCTGGTTTGTTTGTAAGATACTTTACTCCTTTTTCGTTATCTTCGGTTAATGTCCTACCTTGAAAACAATATACTTCACCATCAAAATTATAATAAGGAATTAATAATCTATTTGCAAACTTTCCTTTGTAACAAATTCTCATTTGATTCAAATATTCTTTTGGTAATTTTCTGTTTACTATATATTTCAATGCATTGTACTGAAGCATCAATTTGTTTTTATCTACTTTAAATGTACTAGGTTGTCCTGTTGAACCAATTGTCTTATCATACAACGGAAAACTATTTGCCATGAAATCATCGGTAATGATTTCTACTTCATCATTCTTTGGTGTTGGTTGTTCTACAAGTTTAATATCTTTTCTTCCTAATCTTAATACTTCTTCTTTTACATCTCTATTTCTGACATATCTTGCATGTAAGGTTGGATAGTTTTCTTTGAGCATCCTTTTAAATGATATAGATGCTCCACAATTAAAACAATAGAATAATTCTCTTTCCTCTTTGAGTAAGACCCAACCTCTTCGCTTCATCCTTGATTTCTTTGAATCATGACAAAGAGGACAACGGAAGTTGAAGTTACCATTTGATTCTTTTACACCACCTTCAACAATTCCATTCAATATTTCTTTTACGATGTGTTTATCCATTAATTATTTTTAATCCATGTTATAATCAATCTAGCTTTTTCTTTTAATGATTCACTAATGTCATCTTCTATAACTTTTTCCATAGCATTAATTAAAAAATTTTTATCATAATCATTTTCTAAAACTAATTCCTTTGGGTATGATGTATTATATCTCATAAAGAATTTCTCCTTGCTTGAATCGTTTCAATTTCAATTTCTAATTTAGGAAGAATAAGATTAGCTTTCTCTAATAGAAGATAACCTTGTTCTCCTGTTGCACAATCAATATCTTTAACAATTGCTTTTGCCCCATATCTTTTTACAGCATCTTTAATGAATTGAGCTAATACAGATTTACCGCTTCCTGCCTCACCTATAATTTGTACCTTTAGCATAATCCATCCCTCACTTTCTTTAATTCTTCTATAATGAAAGTTTTATTCTTCTCCATCAATTTCATTCTTTCATCAACATTATACATTTCTTTCCTGAATAACGATTTGACTGTTTTCTTTTGTTGTGGTGATACTCTATCAAAAATATTTAAATAAAGTAATACCTCAATTGATTCATATTTTCTCATTAAAATAATTCCCTCAAGTTTACATTCTTTGTTACTATCTTTTCTGCCTTACATTTATCAAGCATTGAAGTATTCTTTAAAACATTAACCACATCAAAATCGAAATGATTCATTAGACCAACTAACATATCATAATAGGATTCAAATTCATTCTTTAACTTTAAGAAAAATAATTCTAATCTTTGTCTATTGTTAAAATCTATAACTTCCATATCAATGATAGTAATCATCTGAGCCATTTCTTCATCGGTAGTTACTTTATACAACTTATTAAGAAATAAAATATCTCGCATTTCTTGATGACGAATGTAATCAGAACCACTATATCCTGAAAGACTCATTTTATTCACCTATAACCATCAGATTTAGATGCCCTTCTCAAATATTCTAAGAAAATAATTGATAAAATTAAACCTATTATTAGTTCAAACATTATCCATCTCTTGTTCACATATATCAATTACTTTATCTTCAATTGAATCTATTCCTTTATACTCCATACAAGCATTTATAAATTCTCTCATTGCTTCTCTGAAAATTTCTTCGGCATCTAAAAAATCTTCTGTTTCCATTATCCGTTTTCTCCTTCCATATTCTTTTTTACTTCACTTCCTTCTTTAGAATTATTATAACCAGTAACAAAAGATTCTACATCGGGTTTATATAAACCATGTGCTTGAATAACTTCCGCAAATTCTTCAACATCATGTGGAATACTGGATGATATTCATCGAAATTACACCGAACCCTTTTAATATTTCATCAATCTTCTTTAAATCATCTCCTATGGTTATACCGCCTGCACATCTATGACCACCACCACCATATATTTGTAAGAACTCTCCACAATGTATAACTGCATCATTCTTTGCTCTTAGACTTAATGACTTCATTATTGGATTATATATGAACACATAAATGAAACCACGGTTCGTATATAGTTCTCTTGATATCTCATTTAAAAAATCTTGTGTAGTTACAAATGCTACATGTTCATTTATAGCACTAAATTCCATATTTGTCAAGACATTTTTTATCTGCTTCTGCTTTTGTTTTAAATAAAATACTTCTTCTTGTGTCATTGTATCATAACCATCTTTGAATCTATTTAAGAAACCTTCAAATTTATATAAGAAAAACAAATAGTTAAGCATGTTTGACATTTTATATTTATCTGAAAACAAATCATAATCATTAGCTAATGTCATAAGCGTTTTAAATTCAGGTTTATATACAAATCCTTTTTCTGTATAATAATCATAAACCAAATTACAACCAGCTCTGTCGAATTTTACATATTGATTCTTTATCTTACTCTTCACAGTTATATGATGGTCTATTAATAAAACATTATTAGCTTCAGCAATCCAAGAAGGTTCTGCTTCTAAAGAAATATCTGTCAACATAACAAGACTTCTCTTATCATAAACTTCATTGAATATTCTATTCACATCACTATAATGTGCTTTGTAAATTTCTAAATCATGCCCCTTCTCTTTACAATATTCTTGGACAAGAATTGCACAGGCTACACCATCTAAATCAGCATGAGTTATTAAAACAAATTTCATTGTTTCTCCCAATTCCACTTATAAGTAGTATCACCATTTAATTCTATCTTTGTTATGGTTGGTTCACAAATTTCCTTATCAGGTAAATTTTCACCTTCAACAGTTATCTTAATAAAATTACCTGTTTTATAACTTGTTTCAATATCAAATATTTTAACATCAGCAGGTAAATGTAAACTTGATGCTATAAGGTCAGCCGTAACCAAGAATGTTGTCTTCATTTTTTCTTCACCTTCTTTTTCTTATCAGCTTTTAATATATACATATGAGCATCGTTTTCATCTGGTTTATCAGATTTAACAAATGTATTTATTTTATTGCCTTCAGTAAACCATTTAACTTCATTATCAACACAACCATGCCATAACCAAAGTTTAGGACTTTCTGTTTCTGGTCTTTTCAAATGCATCATATCTTTTCTAATTGAAACATCCCAAAATTCTGCCCATACTCTTGTTATATCTCTATCATCTATTTTGATAGATTTATATAATTCTACATATCCTGAAGGAGCTACTTGGTTCATATCTATCGTAAGCTTTCTTGCCATCGTAGTTCTCCTTTTAAAAATGGCTCCCGGTGAGAGATTCGAACTCCCGACAACCGCCTTAACAGGGCGGCGTTCTACCCCTGAACTAACCGGGAATAATTATTATGGATTAACCAATTTTAATCCCTTTGGTATTTCTTTTGTTCTTACAATACCTGAACGTCTTGACCTTTCTTCAGAATATTTATCAAGGATATGAGAATCAATAGCTTCTTCTTCAAAGATGATATAATCCTTTTCATCAATCTCTACTGTCATATCATTCAATACAGATTCCTTAATAAATTTTTCAATGAACATTGTTGGATAATATAGAATTAGCGGCCCAACTACACCTGTTTGTGGATTTTGTACAATCCTAAGTTCACCAACCTTTGTTAATTTATTTGTTCTTTTAAGAGTCCCTCGGCTCCTATCTTGAGGAAAATCCGCTTGTCGCACGAAAAGTCGCACGAAAAGTCGCCGAGTATTAACTATTTCTGATGTTCCTAATTCTTCAACTTCTTCAAATTCTCCAAGAAGAATATGCCCACCATCTTCTTTCGATACACACATACTTACTTTAGGCATTAGTTTCCACCTCCTTGATTACTGCATAGACTTCAGCCTTTGGCATTGCAATACAATATTTGTCATTAAATACAAATACTTCTCCAATACCAGTACGACTAATAATAACAGTATCACCAACTGAAATACCTTTCACCGTATCACCGACTGATACAACAACTCCTTGATTCCTTGATTCCTTATCATTACTCTGTGGTAATACCAAACCACCTGCTGTTTTCTTTTCCTTCTGGTCAGGTGCTTCAACAATAACCGTATCTCCTAATGCACTTAATGTCTTCATTATTCTTTCTCCTTTTTCTCATAATAAAATTTAAATACAACCACATCCTTAATAGGGTCTACACAATAACTATAACTGATTACTTCATTACCACCATCAATATCACAACCCGTTGCATAATGTTTAATGACTTCTGAAAGTTTTGCTTCATAAAAAACCGTACCTAATTTATCTTCACTCATATTAACTAAACCCCCTATAAAAAGATTCTGGTTTATCGTTTTCTTCTACAAACTTTTCAAATTCCTTTTCTACTTCTATTGGATTATCTTTCTTTTCATTTTCTAACATTGCTAATGATTCTTCTTTTATCGTTGGTTGTGCAACAACTAAATGTTTTCTATTCTTGAAGTTATTTAGTTTTGCTCTTTCTTCATCGTTGATAATTTGTTTGAAGGCAAGAATCTCTTCATCCATCTGAACCCTTAACTCGACTCCTTTTCTACCGAACCGATTCTTAATCAATCTCCATGTTTGTTTAAGTTCTTCTTCTTCCTCAAGTGATTGTGTCATACCTACCATCAAATCCGATGTATTTACTATTCCCATAGAATCGGAAATATTTGACATTCCCAAATTAGGATTCCCATAACCTGCCCTTTGCACCTGTGAAAAACTAATCATGGGTATATTTAATTCAGTTCCCATTTCTCTTAATTCTTCGGAAATCATCTTATACTTCTCATAAGAATTGGTAGCTTGAGATGTATAATTAGGTTTCATCAATTGGATATAATCTACTACCAAGAAATCAAATTTAAACCCTTCTATTCTTTGAAGGTCATGGACATAACCCATAATGTTCGCACAACAGGCTTTTGAGGGCAAATACTCACGAATGAATAGTTTTCCCTTAACCTTATTGTTTAATTCATTTGTGACCGTTTTCTCTTCGTTAGGAACCCTACTGTGAGGTATCTTAGAGATTAAAGCGTCCATTCTCCTAGCAATCTCTTCAACCCTCATTTCTAATGTTATATATGCCCCTGAATAACCACCTTGAATTAAAAAGGCTGTAAGATTAGTACCTAATAAAGTTTTTCCTAATCCAGAGGAACCCGCTATGACTGTTAATGTTTTCTTATGAAGACCACCATTAGTAAACATATCAAACATTTCAAATCCAGTAGGTAATGTTTCATCAACATTATTATAAACAAGAAAACGATTATGTATATCTTTCAAGTAGTTATGCCCTAAATCCTTATCAAAAGAAAAACCTAGAGCATCATGAATCAAGGAACCTACTTTAGCAGTATCTTTCTTTTCGGAAATAATATCTACCGAACTTATAACTGCTTGTTTTAATGATTGTTCTTTACCCCATTCTTCAGCTTCTTTTAAAAGGAAGTGTATGTTTTCATTAGGATAATCTTCTAAATCAAAAAGACTTTTAATTACTGATTCTTCTTTATATTTCAATGAGATAGTCTTTGAATCTAATTGCTTTACATTATCTTTATTAACCAATTCCTGAATAGCTTCATACAACTTTCCATTTTCTGCTTCTTCAAAAAATTCAGGTCGTATGTGTTGAATCACTTTATCTCTAAAGTAATTATTTTTAATTATTGTCGAAAGTATTAAATCCTCTTTTAAATTCCCCAAAATATCTCCTTGATTTTAATTATGGTTTCATTATCATTAAGAAAACTAGTATCTATTATTTTATCTTTTAATGATAAACAAACTTCATCCATATATTCAAATTCAACATCTGGCATTGTAACTGTATATCTAAATCTATTAGCAAGTCTTGATTCTATAATTCCTTTAGGAGCAGAAAGATATACAAAGAGAATAGGTAATTTTTCTATTTTCTTTATAAATACTATTTGCTTTAAACCAAAAGGAAAAACACTACAAGCAACAACAGGTGACTTAGCTTCTGTGATTGCTTTAATTAAACTTCTTCCGTTCTGTGGTTTTGTAAAATCCAAAATAACATCTGTATCATAATCAATTGATTCATTAAAACCAAATGATTTAGCACAAGTTGTTTTACCTACACCTGAACATCCGATTAAAGCAATCTTCATGTGAGTATACCAGATTCTTTTAAAAAGTCAAGACCCATCTTAGATAATTCTTCTTTTAAAGTCTTTCTATTATAAATCTTCTTACTTTCCTCAACACGATTAGGTGGAAGAATAGCCCTAACTTTTAGACTTTTTTGCACCTTTCTTTTTATTTTCTTTTTCTGTTTCATCTTCTTCTCCCTTTAATATTTCATCAGACACAGAACTATACTTGTTCTGTGATTTAATATAATCGTTGATTCCTTCAAGAATCGGTTCAAATACTTCTGCTGTATAAATATCCTTTTCAAAAACATTCTTATCTAAATGCCTTACATAATTTGTAGTGTTTTGTTTTTCAATGAGGCCAGCATTACGAGCATATTCAAGAAGACCATAATAAGGATTTATACCTTTTTCAAAATCAACCATCATCAATGCTTGTTTACCTTCAGGAACAATACGATTCTTTGTTGTCTTTGCTTTTAAAATATTTCCGGTTAATAACTTATCTTCATCTTTAATTTGTTCTTTTGTCATTGTAGCCATAATACTTGAAACATAATTAATACCTTCACCACCTACAGGAACTTCAAATGGAACATAACCAGATGAATTTGTATAACTATGATTTAACATAACCATAACAATATCATTCATTGCAATAGGCATCGTAATTAATCGGGCTAACTGTCTTGCTAATTTTGCCCTCAATCCCATATCACTTGCGTTCTTTCCTTTCAATGCATCAGCTTTTTCTTTTGTAGTCATTAAATTACCAAAAGAATCTAATGCAAGGAATAATTTCAATTCAGGATTTTTTAACCTTGATTCTGCAAAAGATTCAATAACCTGAACACATTGAATATTTAATTCCTCTATTGTTTCTATTGGCATATCAATAAGTAAATCTGTATTGACACCTAATCGTTGAAAGAAAAATTTATCTGAAGCGTTCTCTGTTTGGAAGGCGGCCGTATAATAATTATTGTGTTGTGCTTCCCGAATTAAATTAGCCATTACATATGACTTACCCGTACTTGGTTTACCAACAAGTGAAAGAACTCTACCTGAAGGCGGGCCTTTATACATATCACCTGATAGAATAGCATTTAAAGAATAAGAACCTGTGCTAAGATATTCCTTAATAGTTCCCAAACTAGATTGACTTACTATTTCTGCAAGCGGATTAATCTTCTTTAACGATTTTAAAAAATCTGACATTATTATTCTCCATTTCCCTTTAGTTCTTTGTCCATTTGATTTAATTGTTCGATACCTGAATCACCCCATAACTTCCAAACATTTTCTTTATATATTTTTAATTGTGATTCATAATAAGCTAATTTCCTTTTTAAGTTTTCCTGTTCCATAAAATTAACTTTTTTGCTTCTTCATCTTTCTTCTTTATCATAATACTAGTTATTTCACCAGTTTTAATATTCTCCATTATCAAAACATTATAACCTTGTAAATTATTATAAATCAATTTTAATTCTAATTTAACCATTGGAACTCCATCAAATAATTCTCCATCAAATTTATTTTCCATACCTTCTTTCTCCTTATCTTCATTTTCATTATATAATGCTTTTTCAAAAATGTCAAGTCTCTTTATAAACTTTCCACATTCACCACATCTAGGTGGATATGGATAACCATGTATCGGACAATTTTCGTTTGGTTCTAATGCTAATTGATAACATCTACAAGTAGTTGATTCTTTACATATATGTTTTTTCATTAAAATAATTCCTCTAAAGAATTTTGATTTAAATCCACATTGCCCCATTTAATTGCATTTGAGATTTTCTGAATAGGACTCATAAAACTTTTCTCAAATTGTAATTCAAAATCTATCTTGGTATGCAACTTAAATTCTTTCGGTAACTTATCTATAAAACCAATGATGTTCTCATTAAACATAGGTGAAGGAGCTACATAGATAAATTTAATCTTATCACCATTTCTAATATAGTTATATTTATTCTCCAATCTTAGTTTCTTAATCATCCTATTATAATTAAGTGCTGCTCTCACTTGTATTGGACAACCTTTAGTTGCATTACATTTTTCATCTGAATATTCTTTAATACCATTAACACTTCTTGGGAATGATATCTTTTCAATATCCTGACTAAAGAATTCTTTTCTTATATCCTTCAATTCTTCTCTAACCTTTTCCTTATTCATTTCTGAAATAACATTGATAATAACTTCCTTAATCTTGTCTCTACAGAATGAAGGAGTAGAGCTACGAACAATTTCTATTCCCATGAATTTCATCTTGAAAGGATTATATTTAACTCCTTCTTTTTCAATCATTCTCATTGCATACTTCTTCTTTTCAATAAAAACTGTTCCATCTGATACAACTTCCTTTTTCAAATTGAACCAATTCTTTTCATTATGAATTAATTCTTCGGAAAAATAAAGAGTACATTTATCTACATAAGGTTTAATAATTTTTTCATCAAACAAGGTAAAAGCTTTCAGATAATTTTCTTTTGTTATCTTATAATGATTAACAAAAGAAGAGATATCTAACATGAAAGAATCCGTATCACTAGCTACAACAACATCATTAGTTCCAAATCTTTTCTTGAACTCTTGATTCAGACAATCAGTTGTATACATATTAATCTTCTGACCTGTCAAAGTAATGGCTCTAGCAAAGTCTGTACTAAAGAAACGAAATCCTTTATTAGTAAAACAACCATATATGGCATTAGCCAAATCCTTCAATGACCTTTGAATAGCATCAAATCTTTTTCTATTATTATTATGTTCAATTTCTTTAGTTTCTACATAAAAAGTTTCTTCCTGAATCATTTTCTTTTTATATATTTTTCTTTGGTCAAATAGATTTTTAACAACAGTAGGAACAAAACCAAACTTGTCTGTTCTAAACATTACACCATTTGCAGATATGGTATATTTGTTTTTAACTATCATATCTATTATATGTTGACCTACAACATTAGTTACTAATACAGTTCCATCATCTTCTTTAGTATCAAATTTATAAGTTATATCTGGTTCTATTCTTCTTAAATCAATATCAATAAAATCATTTCCTTTTTCATCTCTAATTTTTCCAACATACATTTCAGGAGAAAGATTAAGAGCAAACATAACACTAGGATACAAAGAAGTATAATCGTATGTAGCAACCCACGGATAATAACCTGGACGAATTTCCTTAACGAAACCACCAGGGATTTCTCCGCTTACTCCTTGCTTTGCAGTAGGCATAACAATCTTCAATGGTTTTAATGTTGTCATTAGATAACCATCGAACTGTCTCATTTTAGAAGGAACCCTATCAAATGGAACTTTATTCATATAAGACTGAATTTGAATATTGTTTATGAAATCAAATAAGTCATGAAGTTTCTTTACAAGGAATACGTCTTTTACGTTGTATTCTACATACCGATAAAAATCCGTATTATAAAGTTCTTCAAGTGTTCCTTCATAAGCAAGTTTCTTGTCTTTTAATTCAATCTCGGCAATATAATCAAGTCTGTATGAATCTTGTTCCTTTTCAGAATAACGGTCATACAATTCCATATAATCAAGAATAGTTATACCACCAATTTTAACTACGGTTCTTTCTCTTTCTTCTAAACGAACATCATTGACAGGAGAATATTTCTTAGCGAAAGTATCACCTAAAAGAAAAGTTGCTCTTTGAATAATATAAGGGAAATCGAAATCATTACAGAACCAACCTGATAAAATATCTGGATAATCACTACGATGAAATTTAAAATATTGTTTTAATAATTCTTCTTCTGTTTGGCAGAATACATAATTGATAGGAAGTTTGCCATGATATTCTTTCGTACCAAAAGTTGTTATACTATTTGTCTTTGTTGAATAAACTGATATTAAATGAATCTCACATAGAGGGTCATCGAATTTTGGGAAACCTCTATCAGCTACCGTTTCAATATCAACGATATGCATATGTAATTTTGGAATATAAGATAGAAGGTCTTTCTCAAAATAATGGTCAACAACAAATCTACATTCTGGATGTATATCACCCTCAAATGTATTGTATCCTTTTACATAATCTTTTTGTGCAAACCAATCCGAAAAATGTTTTATCTTACAGGGATGACCATGAAGGTCTTTATAATCTCCTTCTTTGTCATGAATAAAAGCATATGGTTTATAATCAAATGATTCATGTGTTCTATTGCCTTCTTTATCATATTCCCAATAGTGCATCTTGTTACTTTTAGCATTGTAATAAACATTAGCAAACATTATATCTCCGTTCTTTTGTTATAAGTGGGAACGCTGAACTCCCTTTCCCTTAATAATCACTTCCACCATTAGATAAATAATCACCAGCTCTACTTGCATCTCCAATACTTTCTTTACTTGACCATTCTTTTGATTCTATAAAAAATAATACTCCTTTCTTCATTATATTTTCTCTACAGAAAATACAAAGATTTCTTGTTCCATGATAATGCTTTCCTTCCCATACATAATAAGTTCTTATATCTCCTTCATGAAATATATCTTCTCCTACATTATCACATTTCATTTTAAACTCCTTTCATTAAAGGACAATCTTTTGGAAATCCATTATCACAATCTGGATGACTTATTATCATGTTACTATAAGCCCCTTTATCATTAAAATAAGGATGTAAACATTCCATACCATCCATAGATGTTCCAAAATATAAACATTCATGATAACATCTTTTTATTTCTTTAGTTTCACATTTAGTTACTATCATACACTATCTCCTTTATTTTGTCAAGAGTAGCTTCCTTTTCTTTTTGTGCTTTTACTTTCCAACTATCAGGTATAAATGCTGATTCAACTTTTTCATGAAGGTCATCAGCATCTTTACATATAAGAGATTCAGGAACATCGTAACCGGAAAGTTCTATTGTCTTTCTACAACTTTCATCAAATATTACTGGAACATTACAACCAATAGATTCATAAAATCTATTTGCTAAATGATTATAATTGGTATGTATATGTTCATCTTCGATATATAAAGATGCTTTGAACTTTCCTAACTTTGCAGTTGGATACCATTGCAACTTATCAATGAATACACAACCATTCGTAAATGGTAAATAATTATTAAGATTCTTTTTACTTGTGGATACAACCATTCTGCTATCAAAATATTTTTTATAATCATTTACTCTATCTTTTCTAAATGCCCCAAAATAAATTACACCACGTTTTTTATCTTCAATATCAAACATACCACCAAGACTATCTTCAGATTTAACTGCAAATTCTTTATAGATTAAAGCATTAAGATTAACTACATTCCATTTACTAACCCATTTTGATTTACTCAATTTAGCATGAGAAGCTTGCTCATGATTTGCAATAACTTCAAATTGTAAATTATGTCTATTAATAATTTTCCATAGAGGAACAGGTTCACCAAACAGATAATCATTTACCATATAAAATAATTTGGTATCTTTTTTATTATCTAATATTTCACAATCTATTTCTTGATAACTACTTGATGAATTGAATATGATTACATCCCACGGTTTATAGGCAACTGAATTATAATAATTATTTGAAGGGATTAATTCTGTTCCCAAAGCATCACGCAATACCATTGCATTTCTGACATGTAAAGAAGTGACTCCGTTATGAATCTCTCCTTTATGACTATCAATGATTAATATTTTCTTCATAAAACCTCAAATTAAAAATCAAAAGCTAGAGTCTATCCTTACCTTTCGACTCCGTTATGCTTGTAGCATGAGGGTAATCACACCCGTAAGGACAAGCCGACAACTTACTTCACTTCTGTTGCTACAAATTTTACTTCTTCATCTGTCGGTGGTGTTGTTTCACCATCTATGAAATAATTTCCATCTACTAATGAAATCTTTTTCTTTGCAATTAATTGATTGGCTACTGTCTTACAATACCACTTGGTTACATTTGTTGCCTTCACAATTTCATCAAGTGTTCTTGCTCCATTATTAACTGCTTCATATACTGCTTTATTAACTTTACGATAACCACGCTTCTCTTTAGCACCTACTGTTCCACTTACTTCAACGATTGTTGTATCTTCAGTTATAT
>Ga0187874_10002298_pt1 | contig 14865 bp, 8 predicted proteins | sample June2016WEW_16_1_3_FD_132993 | JGI IMG/M metagenome (GOLD analysis project Ga0187874, IMG submission 132993) | Peatland microbial communities from SPRUCE experiment site at the Marcell Experimental Forest, Minnesota, USA - June2016WEW_16_150 | ecosystem: Environmental > Terrestrial > Soil >... | reverse complement strand
CTTGAGGACGGCGCCGCCTTTACCGCCAACACCCAAGGCGGCAAGCGGGTGTTCGTTGAACGGGTTCTGCCGCACCAGGAAGCGCTCGGCGAGCACGTGGAGATCCTCGACTACGAAAAAGCCACCGCGATTGTCGACCGCTCGCAGCGGTTCGCCCTCGGGATCTGCTCGTGCCGGCACGAGAAACAGCACGCCGGAGCGCGAGGTTGCCGCACTCCCCTCGAGGTGTGCTCGACCTTCGGGATCGCCGCCGATTATATGATCCGCCACAAACTTGCGCGCGAGGTCTCGCAGTCCGAAATGCGCGACAACTTTGCCCGCTCACGGGAACTTGGGCTTGTGTTCTGCGCGGGCCACGAGGGTTCGGTGCGTGGGTGCCTGGAATCGCTGCGGCCCTTGGGGCGTTACACCCAGGTGGGGATTTGCGGTCGTGAAATCCAGTTCCCGATCGATCAAGTCTTTTACAAACAACTGCACCTCACGGGCTCGGTCTGCTACACCGCTCAAACCTGGAGCCGCATGATGAAGATCTACGCTCAAGGCCTCGTACGGCTGGGCGACCTCGTTTCAGCTAAGCTTCCCATCTCGGAGTGGCGCACAGCATTTGATTTGTGCATGGAGAAGCAGGCGTTAAAAGTCCTGATGTTCCCAGAGTGAAAGCTCTAATTATCGGAGAGCGAACGAGAATGGGAACAGTACCTTCTCCCAGTGCGCACCACCTTCATGCCTGGAGCCCGCGCCCGCTACGTAACTCCCTTGACCCATTGATACTTCCGTGAGTTCGCCGCTCTTTGCCATCGAATGCGTTTTAGGCAGAGGCGGAGAGGGAAATACCTTGTCCATGTGCAGGGTAGTATATCGTTGCGATAGATTACCATTTCAGCGCGCCGGGCTTGCTCTTCAACTCCTTTTGGTTAATTTTTGCCGTTATCCAAGATTTCTTGGCACCCCTCCACAGCAAGCGGCTAATATGCGGGTGAGAGCGCATTTTTCCAGATCCAGGGGGTGCCCAAAAAAAAGGCTTGACAAACGAATTCTGGCGTGGTCATATGTTGCAACGTTGCGAGATTCATGTTCTTTGAGAGAGAATTTGGGTCCACAGGGACCGCCGAGGCGGCTGAAGCAGTAGCGGGGGTATTGACCTGACCTCGGCATTGTGAGTGGTTCATACATGTCCGAAAGCTTTGTTAACAGCGGCTCTGGCGGCATTTGTGGTGTTCGCGCTGGAGCCGCGCTAAAAGTGCAGCTCTGGAACAATGCGCGGACCTCGAAGTCTTCGAATCGCTGCCAGAGCAGTTGCCCTGACGCAACTCGGCGGCAAAGCCCTGATCGAGCATTTCTTTCAATGCCTTGGTTTGGGGGCCGGCTTGGCACGGCACATCCGATTTCGGAAGTGAAACAACGGGTACGGCTTATTACCCTGCTGGCGTGAAAAGTGTTTAACAACGCTTTAGCGGCAGAGCGATTGTGTCGGGCACGTTTCTTCTTGGGAAGCTAGCGTTACTGATTGTCTGGGCTCTCACTTCTGGGTGAGGGCGTGCGTCGATGGCGTGGGTCAATTGCAGCCGTTCTGTCTACAGAACGTGCCAAAAGGAGGAAGGGATGCTTCGAAAACTCACATTGTCAGTAGGTGTACTTTTCCTCTGTGGAGGGATAGCATTAGGCCAATCGACCTTTGGGACCTTGGTCGGAGTTGTAGCTGACCCGACTGGAGCAGTGGTCCCAAACGCAAGAGTAACCGTCACACATCTGGCAACCAATACCAGCAGGAGCGTGACCACGGACGCTTCTGGGGATTATGAGCTAACAAATTTGTTGCCTGGTGCCTACGACGTTTCCGTGAAGGCACCTGGCTTCGAGGGGTTCGTGCAACGGAATGTCCCGCTCGACCCACGTGCCACGGTCCGTGTGAATGCCGTTCTACAGGTCGGAGCGACACAGACGATCGTGGAGGTCAAGGGGCTGGTGCCGGTCATTACTACGGAAACAGGTACCGTAAGCGACCTTGAAACCAGCCAGCAGATCAACCAATTGCCCATCAACACTCGAGCCCTCAGCACGAGTCCGCTCAATGTCGTCACCACGTTGCCCGGCGTCCAGGTTGACTCTTCCGGGGTCAGCAGCGGGGGTATTTCCCTTTCAGGTATGCGTGCCGCAGAGACCGAGTTTTCGGTGGATGGCTTTTCAACCGAGTCTGTCCGCAAGAATGGGGCAAATGTGGAAATGTATCCTTCCACCGATGGCATCTCCGAAGTCAAGGTGACGACGGAACTGGCCAATGCGGAACAGAGCCAGATGGGTGATATTTCGTTTATCGGCAAGGGAGGAAGCAACCATTTTCACGGCGCACTGTTCGAGTATCTGCAGAACGACGCTCTGGATGCCATTCCGGCTTTTGCGAACGGCAAGCCGCCGAAGCGGGACAATACGTTCGGCGGGTCAATCGGGGGGCCGATCCGTAAAGATCGCACCTTCTTCTTCTTTGACTGGGAAAGCACCCGGCAGCACGCTTCTTCCGCTGTGACGCAAAATGTGCCGACCGCGGCGGAGCTGACCGGTGATTTTTCTGCGTTGCTGCCGGGAACCCAATTGGTAAATCCTTTTACAGGGGCGCCCTACACGAACAACCAGATTCCTTCTAGTACTTTCAGCCAAACATCAGTGAAGATGCTGACTACGTTCTACCCAACGGCCAATTCTCAGACTGGCGGCCCACTCAATACGAACAACAACTTTCGTTATAATTTCGCCGCTCCTGTGACGGCCAATTTGTTTGACGTCCGGATTGACCAGAACATTTCCAAGAAGCAGGCCATTTTCGGTCGGATCAGTTGGAAGAGCCTCACGACAGCTTCTCCTATGGGACTCTTGCTCGGGAACAAGGACGTGGTGACGACACCCAGGACTTATGTCGTTAGCCACAATTATTCGATCACCTCAAACCTGATCAACGAGGCTCGCTTTGGTTACGAGCATCAGGGAACGCTTACCACCTACCCGAAATTCCCGAATGGCGCCACGCTCGTGACTCAAACCCTTGGTCTCCAACAACTAGCGACACCATTTCCCAAGGGTTCGGCCATTCCTGGCCTCGCATTTCAGGGAAATTCCGGCGTCTCGAGTATTAGCGGTACGAGAGAGGAGCCTCTCACGGAGGCTAGATACCAGATTGCCGACAACCTCACCTGGATGCACGGCCGCCACACCATGAAGTTTGGATTTGACGTTCGAAAGCTCCAAATCGGCGATTACTCGAACTTCAATGGAGCAGACAACTTCGGGTATTTCTACTTCCAAGGCGGGTATACGGGGTCTGACCTCGGCGATTTCCTGTTGGGGTTGCCGAGCTACACGGAAGTCATCGCGGCGGGCCCTGACTACAAAGGTCGTGGGAGCGCTTATGGCTTTTTCGGGCAGGACAGCTTCAAAGTGACTTCCAAACTCACGATCAACCTCGGCGTTCGCTACGAATATCATCCTCCCTTCCACGACGAGACCCTACAGATCTCGCAGTTCGATCCGGCCAATGGGGCAACGGTCGTACCGAACGCAGCCTCCTTGAAGTTGGCCACGGCGGCGTTCTTGCAGGGGATCAACGCCTGTGGTCTTCCAACTCCAGTACCCACCCCTTACGGGCTATACCCTTGCAGCCCGGTAGTAACCGCGCAACAAGATGGTATACCGGAGTCACTGCGATTCGGTGACAAGACTAGAATTCTCCCGCGCTTGAACTTTGCTTACCGATTATCTGACAAGACGGTGGTTCGTGCGGGTGGGGGCTTTTACGATATGAGCTTGCTGGGGAATATTTTCAACTCCTTGACGAGTATTCACACCAGCAACTATCAAGCATTCTATAATTCATTCACGGCCGGGGTGCCCACAATTCAGTTCCCCAACACCGAGAGCAACACCCCGTCCACGGGAGTAAGCTATGCGGGCGGCGAAGCGTTCGGCACAGCAACCGATATACATCTTCGCGACCCGTACTCCGAACAATGGAGTCTGACCGTTGAGCGGGACTTAGGGCATCAGACCGGCCTGCGGGTGACCTACAATGGCATGCATACAGTCGGTCTTATCACAAGCCCGGACCTCAACGAGATCCCGCCCCAGAAAACACCTTACTCTCCAACGGAGAAGCCCTACCCGAATTGGTCCAAGGTCAAGACGCTGATCAACGGAGGCACCACGCAAAAGTACAACGCACTACAGACCGTCGTCACTCACCGATTCAGCGCCGGCTTCTTCATTCAATCCAGTTGGACCTGGGCCAAGAACCTCTCGGACGCCGAGGGGGACCATCCGACGGGGTTCGGTGGGGATGGTTCTTCCGGCCGCCTCGAGGATCGTTTCAACCTTGCAGCGAATTACGGAGATGTTTCGTTCACCCGTCGCCATCGCTGGCTAACGACTGCGGTGGTGGACATTCCTGTGGGGCGTGGTATGAAGTACGGCTCCACCATGAACCCCATTCTCAACGGGATCATCGGTGGCTGGCGCACTTCTAACATCATTATTTTCCAAACCGGTCCCTATCTGACTCCCTATTATAGCGGTTCAGCGGATCCTTCAGGGAGCAATGCGCCTGGCCGAGAGGGAATCCAGCGGCCAGACCGTTTGCCGGCGAGTGCCTGCTCGGGGCTAGCCCTGTCAGTAGGGCAGGCCTTTGGTGGTAACTGCTTCTACTACGGCTGGCCAGGGCCGATCGGGCGCTTCGGCAATTCGGGCGTGGGTATTATCACCGGCCCTGGGACCGCGGTGTGGGATTTCGGGCTCTCAAAGAACTTCCGGTTGACAGAGAGTCTTAAGCTGCGCTTTGAGAGCACGTTCACGAACTTGCCCAACCATGTGAATTACGCAGTGCCCAACACGGCGGCCAATTCGAGTTCGTTCGGCAGCATTAGTGGCGTTCAAACTGCCGAGGGTGCCAGCGCACGCACCATCCAATTCGCACTTCGGCTTGACTTTTGAGCAGAAGCCTTGGTGCAGCTTGGATAACCAGGGCCAAACTGGATGCGCTCTCCCGTCGCGCCGATTGCAATGCCAGGCGGTGTAGGGAGAGCGCTCCGTTTTTTGACTCGGAGGGCAGAAGGGGAAACGGGCCGCGACAGGGTGACGCCACTCTCTTGCTTACCTCCGCTGGCCCCGAGCCCTGGGGATTGGCGTGTCTACGTGGCCATGAGCACACAGGCGATCCGGGCTACGTTCAGGCGAGGTTGAAGCTTGTGGCTCAGCGATTGCTAGACTTGAAGGATGAAGAGGTTGTCACAACTGGCCTTCTTTGATCAGACACATAGACAGGAATCGAACCTTGGTTCGGCGCGAAGCGGTTAACCTTTGATTTCTGGGCCGCGGGGGATGCCGGCAACCCGCAGGAGCCATGCGGCCGCCGATTCCGAGGGTGGAATGATGGAGAATCGTGAGCGGGTACAGCGGGCTGGCGGGTGGGTCGGACCGATGCTCCGAGACCTTCACCTCTGGGTTCCGTTAGTCGTCTTATTGGGTGGGTTGTTGTTGCTGAGCCGGGTTCGTTAAGGGTAGTTCGAGTTTGCAGCTTTAGCGAGTTGATGGGATTGAGCGCCGACAGAATCAGCGTGCCAGCGTCGGCCGCGCATTGTGTGGAAGAGAGGATGCCTTGGACACACATTACTGATCGTTACGTCATGAAGCCAGACAAACCGGAATAACTCGACACGAATCATCCACGACCGTGACCGAAACAAATTGCAGAAAGGAACCGAAACCATGAGGAACGGAAACCTTCGATTTGGTGTTTTGGGAGTAGGCCGAATTGGAAATGTCCATATCGAAAACCTGGTGAATCGAATTCCGGGGACGGAAGTGGCTGCCCTGTCCGATGTCCTCCCTGAGGAATTGGCAAGGGTGAAAGCAAAGTTTGACGTTCCGATGGCGTATTTGGATTACAAAGAGGTACTGAAACTTCCGGATGTGGATGCCGTTGTCATTTGTACGCCCACCAACACGCACTGCCAAGTGATTTTGGACGCCGCTGCCGCAGGCAAGCACATTTTCTGCGAAAAGCCTATCGATTTGTGCATCGAGAAAATCAAAAGGATAAATGAGGAAGTGCAAAAGTGCGGAATCCAACTGATGGTGGGCTTTAACCGTCGTTTTGATCCCAATTTCTTGAAAGTGCATGAAATGGTTAAATCCGGGAAGGTCGGAGTCCCTCACGTCTTGAAAATCACCAGCCGCGATCCCTCACCTCCTCCTGAAAACTACCTCCGAGCGTCGGGTGGACTTTTTCTGGACATGACCATCCACGATTTTGATATGGCCCGCTACCTCATGGGCAGCGACGTTACGGAAGTGTATGCAAGGGCGAATGTGCTGGTTGACCGGGTCTTTGAGAAAGTCGGCGATTGGGATACGGCGATTGCGACCCTGTTGTTTCAGAGCGGGGCTCTAGGAACAATCGACAACAGCCGAAAAGCCGTCTACGGATACGATCAGCGAGTCGAGGTCTTTGGCTGCGACGGCATGGTGACGGTGAAAAACAACACTCCGGACAGCCATGTTTATCTTGACCGAGTAGGGACGCACTCGTCCTTGCCATTAAACTTTTTCATGGAGCGGTATACGGAATCCTATTTAAGAGAAATGCAAGCCTTTGTCGATTCGGTCCGGGAGGGCAAGTCAGTCCCGGTGACAGGAAATGATGGTCTCATGGCTGTGGCGATCGGGTTGGCCGCTGCAAAATCGGTAAACGAAAACAGGCCGGTCAAGTTAAGTGAAATCTATTAAAGGAGTGCACCGGAATGAAAAGTCGTCTGAACGTCGGGGTCGTTGGTCTAGGGCGAATGGGCCGCGTCTATGCAATCAATCTGGCCCAGCGGGTGCCGAATGCGAGACTGGTGGCGGTGGCAGACATACAAGCGGATGTCGCCGAAGCTTTTGCGAGAGATTACGGTGTTCCCAAATGGTATAAGTGCCATCATGATCTGATAAACGATAAAGATATAGCGGCAGTGGTTGTTGTTGCTCCCACAAGCAAGCATGGGGAAGTCGTCATCGAGGCCGCAAAAAGTGGGAAGGCCATTTTTTGCGAGAAACCAATGTCGACCTCGCTTCAGGAAGCTGAGCAGATGCTCAAGGCGGTTGCAGCCGCGGGTGTGTTTTTTCAGGCTGGGTTTCAACGGCGTTTTGACGCGGGATATGTTGCGGCGAAGAAGAAGATCGAGGCGGGAGAAATTGGCACTGTGGTGCTGTTCCAATCGACTTCACGGGATCCCTTTCGCCCGTCGCTCGAGTACTGTGATCCCAAAGTCAGCGGCGGGATGATCTCCGACTTTGGGATTCACGATTTTGATCTGGCGCGGATGTACATGGGAGAGGTCAAAAGCGTGTATGCTATCGGCGGTACCCTGGCGTATCCGGAGATGAAGCCGATCGGCGGTATTGACAATGCAGTGATCAGCATGGTTTTCCAAAATGAGGCGCTGGGTGTCGTGCAGTTAAGCCTGAACGCTGTTTTTGGTTACGACATTCGTGCTGAACTCTGGGGGACGAAAGGGTCCTTGCAGATCGGCTATCATCGGGAAACACCGATCCTCGTCATGACCAAGGAAGGAATCACTCACGACGTCGTGCCATACTTCATGCAACGGTTTGAAAGGGCGTATGTTGCTCAAATCCAGGATTTCGTGGATAGCGTGTTGCACGATCGGCTACCGTCCGTCACGGGAGCGGATGGTGTCGCCGCGATGCGAATAAGCCTGGCTGGCACCAAATCGTTCGAGGAGAATCGACCCGTCGAGATAAGCGAGATATAAGAACCACTCTCGATGGGTCCATGGCGGCATTTTGCAGGCGGAGAAGAAAAACCTCTCCTTCGTGACCGGAAACAAATCGACCGGTTGTACAAGCGCAAGCAAATATCGGTTGTGTCGCGGATCACCTCAGTGGTGAAAGTGCCTTCGTGTGCCGGTCGGGTTTGTCGCTCGTAAAGAATCCCTTGACCGACTGCGGCACCATCTCGGCTGAAGGATGGGCTGCGTCCGGGGCGGCGATACTCAGGCCTACGCCTTTGGCCAATTTCTTCAGGGGGTGGGCGGGGACCCGGGCCCTCGGCCCAATGCTTCGCGAAAGCTTCTTTGATTTCGTGAGAGTGACTTGTGCGATGCTGCTGAACACGAGTTTCGCGGTTCTTGTCGCTGCCCTGAGCGGAGGGAGTGTTTTTCCTGCGTTCATCCAACAGAGTCGCGAGGAGGTAAGACAACTTGAGTTCCCTCATCACCGCGAGTCTGTCCGAGCGTTCGCGCCAGCGCAAGCTCCAAGCGCTCGGAGTAATGTGCGGCCTCTCTGCCGGGCTATGGCTGGCTGCGGCCGAGGCGCCGACCGAATTGGTAAACATCGCCGTCTCTCCCTTCATAATTTCATTCATGATGGTGCTTGGAACTTTCGTTTCACGCTGGAGCTTGCCAGCATTGGTCCGTGGTACTTCGGACCTCGGCGCAGACCTCCGGCAGGTGCCCCACCTGGTCGTCTGGGGAGTGCTGGCGGGGTGCCTTTGGGCGGTTGCGAACACCTTGAGCATTTTAGCGATACGCGACATTGGCCTCAGCATTGCTTTTCCCCTACAAAATTCCAACAGCCTGGTCGGTATTGTCTGGGGTATTTTGCTCTTCAAGGAATTGCACCGCGCGGGTTGGCTGCGCTGGGTGGGAGTGCTGGGAGGAGCGCTTGTACTTTTCGGGGGGGCAGTGATGTTATCCCTGGCTTCCACATCCCAAGCCCATAACGGCCATGCTCTGCGCGGAGTGGTGACCGCCCTCGGCGCCGGCATCGTCTTCGGCTCCATGTACATCCCTTACCGGAAGGCCTACATCACTGGTATGAACCCCTTCAGCTTTGTCGCTATCTTCACGCTTGGGGAGATGGTGACCATGACGACCCTGACCATCACCTTCACGGGCGGATTACACCCTTTCTGGCACGAACTGGTCAGGAGCCGGAGTATAGCCTTCTGGCCGCTGGCGGGCGGATTCATGTGGGTTGTGGGCGATTTGTTTCAAAACTACGGCGCGAAATATGTGGGAATCAGTCGTGCTATTCCTCTTTCCAACACCTGTCAACTGTGGGCTTTGCTTTGGGGGGTCCTGGTTTTTGGTGAATTGCATGGCTTGGGGCGGGGCATCTACGTACGGGTCGCAGGCGGCTCGCTCCTCATGGCGGCCGGCGCAGTCGCGATCGCCTTCTCGACCGCGACGCAGGGTGAGTACTCGAGTTGGAAAGAAGCGGCCCAGCGGGAGAGCGACCTTTACAGCATCGAGCCCGCTTATGTTGCCGCGCGCATGGAGGGCAAGGAAATAAACGCGCGGCGCCACGGGCGAAGCTTGGTCGACTTGCTCCTGATTGGAATGGCCATCATAACATTTATAGGCTTTGGGCTGATGGCCAGCATTCCCGCCATGGAGATCCATTGGGGCTGGCTCGCCGCGCTCACCTCAGCCATGCTGCTGGTCCTGGTGGCCGGGGGATTTGCTCTTTGGAAAACCACACATTTCAACTAGGTGCATCCTCTGTACTGCAGAATCAAGCTTTTGTTGCTGCGCCGCAGTCTGGCCATGAGGGCGTACAAGACAGCCAGGAACAGATCGGAAGATTGATTGACGGTGTCGCCTTCAGACATCCGCGAGGACCGCTGAAACAGACGGGGACGTCCAAGCTTCCTGCAAGCACACGCAAACCAGCGCATTCCTCCGGAGTGAGCCTGAGGATTCTGATGGAGACATTTGGGTGAGCCGCTGTGTGATCGCTGCCACTCTGGAAACGTCGTATGTCGCATAACCCCTGGCCCTCGAATATTCGAACTGGGGCAGGGATCGCTGCTCAATTTTCAAACTTCATTGAGAATGATGTCAATGCGCGCGGAGTTTCAGGCAGGCACAATGCGATGTTAGATCGCTCAAGGAGGAATTATGCAACAAAGCACCAGCAAATCAATGCGACACGGGAGAGCGTTGTTGGTGCGCTCCCTGGCGTTGCGTTCAGCCCTCGTTGGTTTAGTCTTGGCGAGCGCTGTGCAATTTTGCGGCGGGCAGGGAACACCACTGAACAGGACCGTCCACCTTCCGTCGAGTAAAGTGCTTCTCAACCCCCTTCCGGGCCACCCGCAGAAAACCAACAGTTTCCCCACCGCCATGGCGCTCAGCCCAGATGGTCGTTACCTTGCATTGCTCAATAATGGTCGCGGGACGGAGGAATCGGGCTATCGACAATCCATCTCTATCCTGAACCTACAGACGAATCAACTTTCCGACTATCCCGACTCTCGCCTTCAGGTTGACGCACGACAAACTTTTTTCCTGGGGCTCGCCTTCAGCGGTGACGGCAAGCGGCTCTATGCTTCCTTTGCTTCCTTGACCGATCCTGAGGGCAAGCTCACGGGAGATACAGGGAACGGCATCGCCGTGTATGCTTTCACGGATGGCCGCGTGACACCGCAACACTTCCTCAAAATCCCCCTGCAACCCCTCGGCCCAGGCAAGCTGCCCACCCACGAGAGTCCACGCGTGCCGCCGGGCAGTGCCGTACCCTACCCTGCGGGGCTGGACGTAATCAATCAGGGTGGGCACGAAAAGGTCTTGGTTGCCGACAACCTTTCGGACGACGCCCTGCTACTCGATGCGACAAGTGGTGAAATCCTGCGGCGCTTCGATCTGAGCACGCGCCATTATGTCCCGGCTTCTTATCCTTATGCGGTAGCTGCAAGCCGGGATGGTACGCGCGCCTATTGCAGCCTGTGGAACACCTCGCAGGTGGCGGAATTGGATTTGCTGCAGGGTAGAGTGACGCGATGGATTTCTTTTCTCGTTCCGAACTCGTCCAAGGCGACGGGATCGCACCCCACCGCTCTGCTGCTGAGCCCTGATGAGAAGCGGCTTTACGTTGCCCTTTCCAATGTCGATGCCGTGGCAGTTGTGGATACGGCCGCCATCGACAAGCCGCCCTTTTATCTTTCCACCTTGTTGCCCGGACAGGAATATGGTGGCAGTTATCCCAACGCGCTGGCGCTGACTGCAAACGGGAGACAATTGTTCGTGGCGAATGCCTCGGCAGACGCAGTCGCCGTGTTCGATGTGGGTAACGAGATATCCCCTCTGCCCGATCACGCGAGGGGTTTCATTCCTACGGAATGGTACCCCACTGCCATGGCGATACGCGGAGACGAGCTGTTCGTTGCCTCAGGAAAGGGTCAAGGGACGGGGCCGAATTCCGGCCCACTCTCGGCAGCGGACCCCCAGGACAGCGAGCTTAAGCATCCTTACATTGCGTCGCTCATCCGCGGCTCGATTGTGCGCCTGAACATACCGGAGGCAGAACATACGCTGGCACAATCCACCCAAGAGGTCTTGGAAAGCAACCTGATGCGCGGCAACAGCAACACCATCCCCTTCCAGGGAGGCGGGAATCCTATCAAGCACGCTATTTACATCATCAAGGAAAACCGCACGTACGATCAAGTCTTCGGAGACCTGAAGCCGGGGGACGGCGACCCAGCGCTGTGTATGTTCGGCGAAGCGATCACACCCAACCAGCATCAACTGGCGCGGCAGTTCGGGGTCCTGGATGACTTCTTTGACAGCGGCGAAGTCTCCGGTGACGGGCACGTCTGGTCTATGGCGGCGATCACCAGCGACTATACGGAAAAGACCTGGCAGGTCGGATACCGCGGTGACGAACGCACCTACGACTATGAAGGCCGCGTGGCCAACGGCTACCCCCTGGAAGAGGGCCTGTCTGACGTCAACGAGCCGGGCACGGGTTACATCTGGACCAATGTCGCCCGGCACGGGCTGACGCACCGCAATTACGGTGAATTCGTGGGCACCGAATGGTGTGATTCTCCACCGGAAAATGTCTCGCCCCGGGAAGGCACACCGCTGATTCCCGGCCAAGCCTGCAAGCAAAAGCTCGTGCGCCCGGGCGAGCAGCTACCGGGAAACGTCGGGCAGCCACACGGGTCGCTGAGCCCTTGGTCGTGGCCAATACCGATCATCGCCCGCGATGTTCCAACGAAGCCGGAACTGCGCGACCACTTCGACCCGCGCTATGCGGATTTCAGGCTTGATTACCCCGACCAATTGCGCGTGGACGAATTTCTGAATGAATTCACCGAGTTCGTCAAGGCACGCCAGGAAGGGCAGGGGAGCGAGTTGCCACAGTTTGTGATTTTGCGCTTGGGCAACGACCACACGGCGGGCACGGATCCAGGAATGCCGAAACCCGAGGCTTCGGTGGCGGACAACGACTTGGCGGTGGGGCGCGTCGTGGAAACAATCTCACACAGCCCCTACTGGGAGGACACCGCCATCTTTATTCTGGAGGACGACGCGCAGGACGGCGCCGATCACGTCGACGCACACCGTAGCACCGCGCTGGTCATCAGCAAATACTCGCCCGGATCGCCCGATCACCCCTTCGTGGACCACAGTTTCTACACTACGGTTAACATGGTCCACACCATGGAAGTCTTGCTGGGATTGCCGCCAATGAACAACCACGATGGGCAGGCCCCGGTCATGGCGCCACTCTTTTGGGGGTCGGGAAATCAGCCGCCATTCACCGCTGACCGTACAAACCTCCGGAACGGGCTGATCTACCAGACCAACTCTCGCCACGCGCCGGGTGCCAAGGAATCGGCGCGCATGGATTTCTCGCACGCCGACGCTGCGGACGCGGCGAAGCTCAATGCCATCCTGTGGCGGGAAACCAAGGGGCTTATTCCCATGCCTTCGCCGCGGCATTCGGTCATTCGAGGGGGAGAGTAGGCGGCTGCACACTAGCACGGATTTCTGATTACGGGTTCGGAAAGGTGGGGTTCGCGTCGAGAAACCCGTGATCAGAGGCCGACCTTGTCAGTACCTTTGCCGGGAGAATTGTTGTGAAACTTCGCCGATCCGAATTCATGAAGCTTTTTCCCTTGGCGCTCGGAACGCCGTGGGCAGCGGCAGGACCGGTTCCCCCCGCAAGCAATGTTTCCGGCCGCTTCGATCCCCGCGAGTACGGCGCCGCGGGGGACGGCCGGCTCCGTGACACGGTCCCGGTTCAAGCCGCCATTGATGCTGCCGCGAACGCTGGTGGGGGTTGCGTTTACCTTCACAATGGAACCTTCCTCTGCGGCGCGCTTCGACTGAAAAGCAACGTCACACTACACCTTGAATCCGGCACCGTCCTGCTCGGAAGTCCGCAGATCGAGGATTTCCCCGAGCAGCCGTCAGTCTACCCTTCCCGCTCTTCGGAGTTGTACACGCGCCGTAGCCTGATTTTTGCGGAGAAAGCGGAGAACGTAGCTTTCGAAGGCGGTGGGATCATTGATGGGCAGGGTGGGAGTCCGGCTTTCCAACATCTCGGCATGGCGGAGCGTGACCGCCCGCTGCTGCTGCGGTTTAGCGAGTGCCAAAAGGTTCGTGTGAATGACGTAACGCTGCGGAATTCCGCCATGTGGGTGCAGGATTACCTGGCCTGCGACAATGTGTTGATCGACGGAATTACCGTGGTAAGCCGGGCGAACAAGAACAATGACGGCATCGACATCGATGACTGCACCAACGTCCGCATCGCGAACTGCAACATCTGGTGCGGCGACGATGCCATTTGCCTGAAGAGCACTTCTCCGCGCGGCTGCCGGAACGTGGTGGTGGACAACTGCACCATCAGCACTCCATGCAATGGAGTGAAGATGGGCACCGACTCGACGGGCGGATTTGTGAATATCACCGTTGCGAATTGTGTCGTGTACGACACGGAGATTGCCGGCATCGCGCTGGAATGCGTGGACGGCGGCACGCTGGAACGCGTGGTAGTGTCAAACATCGTGATGGAAAATGTCGGATGCGCAATCTTCCTGCGGCTTGGCAATCGTGGCCGGGGAATGCACCGGGTAGCGCCCGGCAAACTCCGCAACGTTATCATCAGTAATGTGGAAGCCACAGGAGTCGGGGGCGTCGGGTCGTCGATTACCGGCCTGCCCGGTTTCCCCGTGGAAGATGTGCTGATTGAAAACGTTCGCATCGTATCCGCCGGAGGCGGCACCCTTTTGCAAGCCCAGAGAGATGTACCGGAAGCGCCGGACGCTTACCCGCAATACGATATGTTCGTTGCGGCAGGGACGCCGGGATCCGCCCCAGAAGAATCGCGTTTCTTACCAGCCCACGGGCTTTACATTCGCCACGCCGCCGGCATTACCCTGAAGAACCTTGACCTTCGCACCACCCGGCCGGACGTACGACCCGCTCTGGTGGTGGATGATGCCGCCGCACTGAAGGTCTTTGACCTGAGCGCCCGGAGTCCGAAACAAGTTGCCACCGTGGTTCGGCTTCGCGATGTGGCTAACGCCTTTATTCAATCTTGCCTCGCGCCAAAAGGCGTCCAGACCTTCCTACGCGTGGATGGCGCGAAGTCGGCCGAGATTACCCTGGTCGGAAACGATTTGAGCCGCTCCGGGAAAGCGATCGACAATGGCGAGTCCGCATCGACCGATGCCGTGCGCATTTTAGGAGCTTAGATGGGATTCTTCCCTTAACTGCTGGGCTTGCATTCGCTGGAGCCATCGACGTCTTCCGGAATCAATCATGTACAACTCGGGGCACAAGATTAGGTCTTCCTTGCAGCCGACGAAAGATGAAGGGCAGAGTGGAATCGCAAATGGATCAGACACCATCCCGGCAAGGCAATATCCTGTATGACTGGCCAGGCGAGGGTTGTGAATCCTCACTGAAGTTCCTGGATGCCTCGCAACTGGGGCGACAACCTTACGACGCTGCGATCGTTGGAGCTGGGGTTGTCGGCTGTGCCCTGGCCTATAGACTCTCCCAGTTCCAATTGCGAGTGCTGCTG
>Ga0187874_10002297_pt1 | contig 14867 bp, 9 predicted proteins | sample June2016WEW_16_1_3_FD_132993 | JGI IMG/M metagenome (GOLD analysis project Ga0187874, IMG submission 132993) | Peatland microbial communities from SPRUCE experiment site at the Marcell Experimental Forest, Minnesota, USA - June2016WEW_16_150 | ecosystem: Environmental > Terrestrial > Soil >... | reverse complement strand
CCTGCCGTTTCTGGAGGCCATCCGCGAGTTTGCGCTGGAAGCGGGTCATGGCAATGTCGTGTTCGTCCACGTTACCTACGTGCCGTTCATCAAGGCGGCGGGTGAATTGAAGACCAAGCCCACCCAGCAATCGGTCGCCAAGCTGCGGGAAATCGGCATCGCGCCCCACCTCATCGTCTGCCGCTGCGAAAGGCCGCTGAACAAGGACGTGCGCCAGAAGATTTCCATGTTCTGCAATGTGCCGGTGGAAGCGGTGATTGAAGAGCAGGATGTGGAACACTCGATTTATGAAGTGCCGCTCATGCTCCAGCGCGAGCGCGCTGACGACCTGGTCTGCGGCCTGCTGCGCCTGGACGTGCCGCCCGCCAACATGACGCACTGGCAGGAAATCATCCGCAAAATCATCGCGCCGCAGCACCGCGTCCGCATTGGCGTGGTCGGCAAATACATCGGCCTGCAGGACGCCTACAAGTCCGTCTATGAAGCCATCAGCCACGGTGGCATTGGCAACGATTGCGGCGTGGACATTGTGCGCGTGGATTCCGAGGAAATTGAAAAGGAAGGCGCGGAAAAAATGTTGAAGGGCCTCGGCGGCATTCTGGTGCCCGGCGGGTTCGGTGAGCGCGGCATCGAAGGCAAAATCAGGGCCGCCCAATACGCGCGTGAAAATAAAATCCCCTATCTCGGCCTGTGCCTCGGCATGCAGATCGCCACGATTGAATTTGCGCGTAACGTCCTGAAACTGGCCAAGGCGCATTCGACCGAGTTCGATCCGAACACGCCGCATCCGGTCATCGCCATGCTCGATGAACAAAAGCGCGTGACGAAGAAGGGCGGCACGATGCGGCTGGGCGCGCAGCCCTGCCAGTTGGCGCTCGGCACGAAGGCGGCGGAACTTTACGGTTCATTCGTGGTCAACGAACGCCACCGTCACCGCTACGAATTCAACAACGCCTACCGTGAAAAATTCGAGAAGGCCGGCTTCGTATTCAGCGGCCTGTCACCGGACGGCAAGCTCGTGGAAATCATCGAACTCAAGAACCATCCATTTTTCATCGCGAGCCAGTTCCACCCGGAATTTTTAAGCAAACCGCACCAACCGCATCCGCTGTTCAAGGGCTTCATTGCCGCTGCGCGCGCGAGCATCCACCCAAAGCCGCTGTAGTTCTCACCCAGCGCCGTAGGCGTGGCATTTTTGTAGTCTTGTGCAAAGCCAAATTTCAAAGCTCCAGCGGAGCGGTATATTCTGCTCCTGACGGAGCTTGTAAGGTTTTGAATTTGAAACTACAAATATGCCGCGCCGATGGCGCTCTGAGATTATGACACGGGGTTCAAAATTCATCCTCTGGTTACTGTGTGGATTTGCGACATTGGTAGTTCTCGCAATTGCAGCATTTGCTGTGTGGCGATTGAATTTAGCGCACGAAGTGAACGCGAAATTGCAGGCAATTCACGCCGCCGGTTTGCCGACGAACGGCGCGGAGGCGAATGAGTACTACACCGCCGTTCCCCACGACGAAAACGCGGCGTTGAAGATGGCAGGCGCGTTTGCGTCGATGACCAATTACAATGACCGACGCTCCAGTGAAATTGCTTCCATCAAATTTCCGCAGCGAAAAAACACCCTGACGCCGGAGCAGTTGGAATTGGTAGCTGGCTATTGCGTGATGAATTCGAATGCCCTTGCGCAAGCCAGGGAAGCCATCAAATTGCCACGCTGCCGTTATCCGATGGATTTGTCGTGGGGTGCGGCCACACCGATGCCACATTTGGCGAAACTTAAACAGCTGTCACTTTTGGCTGAATATCGGACCCTGCTGGACACTAATGATTCCGCCGCTGACATTTCAACGATTATCGGCATGGCTCGCACGCTGGACACCGAGCCGGTAATAATCTCAAAGCTGGTCAGGATTGCCATGTTGAACATGGCAGAGATAGCGTTGGAACGACGGTTGAACGCCGGAGAGTTGGACGAGGTGGAGCTGAATCATTTGAGCCAACTGTTTGCGGAAGCGGCCAAAACCAATCAAATGGCCAATGGACTGATTGGCGAACGGGCAATGTATCTCCGGTATTTCCGCATGAGTTTGGCAGAGATAAAGAGGCTCGCCAATTCCGGTGACGACAATTCGTCAGAACAAGCAGGGCCGCCGTTGCCGGGATCTCAACCGTTCATCTTCAAACTGACGGGGTTTTTCGAGCGTGATCTGCGGTTTTATTTGCGTGGCATGGAAACAAACATTTCGCTGGCCTCGACATTCCCTAAAAACATTTCGATGATTACAAATTTTGACGAACAAATTTTTCAAACCCCCAGGCACAACTATTACATTCTTTCGGCTATGCTGTTGCCCGCGCTTGGAAATGCGATTGTCAAAGAGGCGAATGGTTTGGCCCAAATTCGCTCGGCGCAAACGGCCCTTGCCGTTGAACGCTTTCGCTTGGCGCACGGAAAATTGCCGGAAAAACTCGACGAACTCGTTCCGCAATTTCTTTCCGCCGTACCGGCTGATCCGTTCGACGGGCAGCCGCTGCGTTATCATCATTTGGAAAAAGGTTATGTGATTTACAGCATCGGCAGCGACGGCGAGGACAACGGCGGGCGCGAGCGGCCAGCGAACGTCAAGTCCACTGACAAGACGCACTACGACATCACTCTCGCCGTCGAACGCTGACGGGCAAATCTCGAAGTGAACTATCCCGAAGCCATCCAGTTTCTTTACGGCCTGCGCTTGTTCGGCGCGAAGTTCGGACTGGAAAACACGTTCAAGCTCGCCGCCCTGGCGGGTAATCCGCAAAACCAGCTCCAGTTCATCCACGTCGCCGGCACCAACGGCAAAGGCTCCACCTGCGCCATGCTCGAAAGCATTTATCAGGCGGCAGGATTGCGCACGGGACTGTTCACCTCGCCGCACCTCGTCTCGTTTCGTGAACGGATTCAGGTGAATCGCCAGTTGATAGGCGAAAGCGATGTCGTCCGATTGGTCGAAGAATTGCAGCCGCTGCTCAAGCAATTTCCCGCCGGCCATCACCCGACTTTTTTTGAAGTCGTCACGGTCATGGCGCTAAATTTTTTTGCCGAGCAAAAGTGCGACCTAGTGATTTGGGAAGCCGGCCTCGGCGGGCGTTTGGACGCGACGAACATTGTCACACCGCTGGCCAGTGTCATTACCAACATTGCCTACGACCACGAGCAATGGCTCGGGGACACACTCGCGAAAATCGCCGCCGAAAAGGTGGGCATCATCAAACCGGGCGTGCCGGTCATTACGGCGACCGACGAGCCGGAAGCGCTGAGGGTGATCGAGGAAACGGCGCTAGGGAAGAATGCGCCATTGATTAACGTAGCGCAGGCGTCCCACCTGCCCGCAGCAGCCGAGACGGCTGCGCTACCTTTACTCGGCGAACACCAGAAGACCAATGCTGCGCTCGCGCTGGCAACGATCGAAGCGTTGCAGAAGCAAATTCCGGTGTCGGTTGAAAAAATCCGTGCCGGACTGGCAAACGTCAATTGGCCCGGCCGGTTGCAGTTGGTCACGCGGCCTTCGGGTCAAAAGCTGTTGCTGGACGGCGCGCACAATGTGGCCGGAGCGAAGGCTCTGCGGGAAGCGCTGTCAAGTTGGAGTTCAATCCCGCGCCCTGCGGGATTGTCCGGCGGCACGCTAAAGCGCGAACTCCAACCAGCCGGGTCGAAGACTGGCACTTCACAAAAATTCACACTCATTCTGGGCGTGCTGCAGGACAAGGACTGGCGCCACATCTGTGAAACACTGGCCCCGCTGGCGGCACGGATTTTCACTGCGCCGGTTGCCAGCGAACGCAGCGCCGATGCCCGTGAACTGGCCGCCGCCTGCCGGGCGGCGAATCCCCTGGCCGAAGTTGCCGTGTGTGGTTCTTTAAGCGACGCGCTGGGAAAAACGACCGGGGACGATTTCATCCTCGTCACCGGCTCGCTTTACCTTGTGGGCGAGGCGTTGGAATTGCTCGGCCATTCGCCCGCGAACGGCGGCGAGCGCGGATTGAACGAATGGAGCACAAGCCCACAGCCACGCGGCGCCTGAACTGCCGCGGGGTTTCGAACTGCCCCAGCCCTTTGGTACTCTATAGGAATGCTGTGGCGTCAATCAGCGTTAATAATTTATCAAAAAATTATGACTTAAATTAACTACACTGGATATCTGCATTTCTTATACTTGTTCAGCCGGTTTGACGCGCTGGCGTCCGGACGATAGATTTCGCCTCGTGTTTTCCTGAGCGCGGGCTTCATGAATTTTTTTGTGAAAATCTGGCACTCTTCCCTCGGGAAGAAGTACATCATGGGCATCAGCGGCTTCGTGCTGGTGTTCTTCGTCATCGTTCACCTGATGGGAAACCTGCAAATCTTTGTCGGCCCCTATTGGATCAACACTTACGGCCAGTTCCTGCACGAACGCCACGAAATCCTCTGGCCCGTGCGCGTCGTCCTGATCACGATGGTCGGGCTGCACATCTGGTCGGCGTTCAAGTTGCGGGCCGAGAACAAGGCCGCCCGGCCCGTGGGCTACGCCAACGACCCGGCGCCGTTGGCCACGAGCTATGCCTCGCGCACGATGATGATGAGCGGACTTATTATCGCGGCTTTTGCCGTTTTCCATCTGCTCCACTACGCGCTCGGTGTGCGGGCGGTCAACCTGACGGGCATTGACTTCAGCGCGCTGCGCGATTCCGAAGGCCGGCCGGACCTTTACCTGATGTTGCTGCTCGGCTTCAGCCGGTGGCCCATCTCCGTCTTCTACATCATTGCCGTGGGGCTGCTTTGTCTGCACCTGAGCCACGGCATGCGCGCGATGTTTCAATCCATCGGCTGGAAATGGACGTTCGGAGGCGTTCCCCATCTTCCCGACCTGATTGCCCGGTGGTTTGCCCTGTTGATTTTCATCCTCTACGCCTCAATCCCGACCGCCGTGATGTGCGGCTTTGGAAAGGCTTACAAGGAAAAGGCGCTCCAGCAACTCACGGCCAGCGCCGTCGCCGGAAAGGAGAGTGCCCGGTAGCATGAACTTCGACGCCAGAATTCCGTCCGGCCCGGTCGCGCAAAAGTGGTACCGGTACAAATTCGACATGAAGCTGGTCAGCCCCGCCAACAGGCGGAAATTCGACGTAATCGTCGTCGGCACCGGGCTGTCGGGCGCCGCCGCGGCCGCCACGCTGGCGGAACTTGGCTATCAGGTGAAGGCATTCTGTTTCCAGGACAGTCCGCGACGGGCGCACTCCATCGCCGCCCAGGGCGGCATCAACGCGGCGAAGAATTATCAGAACGACGGCGATTCGGTTTTCCGCCTGTTCCACGACACGCTCAAGGGCGGCGATTTCCGCGCGCGCGAGGCGAACGTTTATCGGCTCGCCGAGGTGAGCGCCAGCATCATTGACCAGTGCGCGGCACAGGGCGTACCGTTCGCGCGCGAATACGGCGGCACGCTGACAAACCGCTCGTTCGGCGGCGCGCAGGTATCGCGCACGTTTTACGCGCGCGGCCAGACCGGCCAGCAGCTTTTGCTCGGCGCCTACCAGGCGATGTGCCGGCAGATCAGCCTGGGCAATATCCGCATCTTCCCCCGCACGGAAATGCTCGACCTTGTGGTCGTGGACGGCGCGGCCAAAGGCATCGTGGTCCGCGACCTTCTCACCGGCGAAATTTCCTCGCACGCGGCGGATGCGGTGGTGCTGGCGACCGGAGGATACGGCAATGTCTTTTTCCTCTCGACGAATTCAATCAGCGGTAACGTCACGGCAACGTTTCGTGCCTGGAAGAAGGGCGCGTTTTTCGCCAATCCATGTTATACGCAGATCCACCCGACGTGCATCCCCGTCAGCGGCGACCATCAGGCCAAGCTCACGCTCATGTCCGAGTCGTTGCGCAACGATGGGCGGGTCTGGGTGCCGAAGCGCAAGGAGGATTGCGGCAACCCCCCGGCGTCCATCCCGGAAACCGACCGCGACTATTATCTGGAACGGAAGTACCCGAGCTACGGCAACCTGGCTCCACGCGACATCGCTTCACGCGCGGCGAAGGAGGTTTGCGACGAGGGCCGCGGGGTTGGCCCCGGTGGGCGTGGCGTTTATCTGGATTTCGCGGAGGCCATCCGGCGGTTGGGAGAGGACACCATCCGCGACCGTTATGGCAACCTGTTTGAAATGTACGAACGCATCACCGGCGAAAACGCCTACCGGAAACCAATGCGCATTTACCCGGCGGTCCACTACACGATGGGCGGCACGTGGGTGGACTACGGTTTGATGAGCACGCTGCCCGGCCTGTTTGTCATCGGCGAGGCGAATTTCTCCGATCACGGCGCCAACCGGCTCGGCGCGAGCGGACTCATGCAGGGGCTGGGCGACGGCTACTTCATTTTGCCTTACACAATGGGACATTATTTTGCCTCGACGAAACAGGCGAAAATCCCGACGAGCCACGCCGAATTCAAGAAGGCGGAAGAAGACGTACACCAGTCCATCCAGCGTCTTTTGGCCATCAACGGCAAACGCAGTGTGACGAGCATCCACAAGGAACTGGGCCGGTTGATGTGGGAAAACTGCGGCATGGTGCGCAGCCGCCAAAGCCTGGAAACCAATCTCAAACGCATTCCGAAATTGCGCGAAGAATTCTGGCGGAACATTAAAGTGGCGGGTTCGGGCGAAGAATTGAATCAGAACCTCGAACACGCCGGTCGCGTCGCGGACTTTCTTGAATTTGCCGAACTGCTGTGTCTGGACGCGCTGCACCGGGAGGAATCCTGCGGCGGCCATTTTCGCGTGGAACATCAGACCGCGGACGGCGAGGCCCGGCGCGACGACGCGCATTTCGCCTACGTGGCGGCGTGGGAATTCAAGGGGCCGGACCGGAAACCTGAGCTGCATAAGGAACCGCTGGTCTATGAGGAAGTGAAGATGGAAACGCGGAGTTACAAATGAATTTCACCCTGAAAATTTGGCGGCAGAAAGGGCCGGATTTGGCCGGTGGGTTTGAAACCTACGAAGCCAGGGACGTTTCGCCGGACATGTCGTTCCTGGAAATGCTCGACGCGGTAAATGAACGTCTGGGTCTGGAGGGAAAAACGCCCATCGCCTTCGACAGCGACTGCCGCGAAGGCATCTGCGGCACGTGCTCGCTGGTCATCAACGGCGTCCCGCACGGCGGCCGGAAAGGCACGACCGTCTGTCAACTCCATCTGCGGCATTTCTCGGACGGCCAGACCATCACCATCGAACCCTGGCGCGCGCGGGCATTCCCGATTGTAAAAGACCTGATTGTGGACCGCAGCGCGTTTGACCGCATCATACAGGCCGGCGGTTTCATTTCGGTGAACACCGGCAACGCGCCCGAAGCCAACGCAATTCCGGTGTCGAAGGAAATTGCCGATCTCGCGATGGACGCGGCCGCGTGCATTGGTTGTGGCGCGTGCGTGGCCGTGTGCAAAAATGCCAGTGCGATGTTGTTCGTTGCGGCAAAGGTTTCCCATCTCAATTACCTCCCGCAGGGCAACGCTGAGAAAGATCGCCGGGTCAAAAACGTGGTGGCGCAGATGGACAAGGAAGGGTTCGGCAATTGCACCGTCACCGGCTCGTGCGAAGCCGTCTGCCCGAAGGAAATCAGCCTCGACTTCATTGCCAAAATGAATCGCGACTTTGCTGTGGCCGTGGTCAAGGGCGAACTGAAGCAGCGCACGGGCGGCGGCGTGGGTTAGAGAAAACTTCAATAGCCGGCCTGTGTTGATTGCCGGCGGGTCAAATTACTGGCGCGCGATTCAAGCCTCAACGCCTTCGGCTTCCATCGTGGCGACAAGGTCTTTTTCCGCCAGCACCCAATCCTTCAACGTCAGTGGATGCTCCGGCAGCTTACGCGAAGCCGGTTTGACGAACAACAAGACGCAGGCGGTGGCCAATTGCCATATTGGTTTGAGCAAGGATTGCTTGCTTTTCTCCGGCGGGCGGATATCGAAAGGCTACGCCGCTCAGGGTTTGGTGACTTTCTTGGAGTTGGCGCTTCGGGCAATACGTTCGCCACTCAAATTCTGGAACAGTTCACGAATGAGCCAACAAAAGCATGGCTCAAGTTGAGCTGGTGTCAGTATCTCGCTTGGTTTGAACTCGTGGAGCGTCAGTTGTCGGTATCTGAAGCGCCCACCACTGTCAACGGTTGGCTGAAAGAAGCGGAGCAACGCTGGGAGCAACTCGACGCGAAAGACGTTTTGTTGGAAGAGCGTCGAAATGATGGTCGCTGGATAAGACCTTGGTGACAAGCGCTCGGAGATTTTCGCCAACTTGGTTTGTGATTGATCTCACCTTTTTAGCATTAGCCGCGTAACTTGTTTGTATTCTCATCGTTCGCGCCCTGCGTGGAATTCGTGTTGCACGAATGGTTGAGACATGTAAAGCGACGGTGATTATGTCCGTTTTGGGAGAGTTCCAAGTTCCAAAAATGGGGAAAACAAAAATTGCGCACCCTTTTGGCGGGTGTGCTAAACCGTAGTTCACTGCCCGTTTAACCGGGCCTAAAATCTGGTTTAAACCTCAACCAACGAAGCCGCACTGCCGGCGCGGACCCGTGCGCCGTGGACGGTCAAATTTCCACGGCCGCGCACGGGTAAACTCTCTGGCGGCGCCGGCAGCCGCCCTCTGTCTCCGCGATCCTGGCCGACCGTCCCGGCCGGCGCTGATAAAATTTCCTCTTCGCTTTCGTCAGGCAAAACTGGCGCTGCTGCTCGCTTGGATTTGCGGCCTGTATTGCGCGCGGCTTCCATGCCTTCCAGGAACGTCTTGTCGCTAGGCAAAAGAAAATCGTAGATCGCTCGATGGACGTGGTCCAAAGACGCCTTGCTCAAATCGTCCGTGCCAAGCATGGCGCGCACTTCATCGGCCACGTTGCCCACTGCTGAGAGATCACGTTTGCTCAAAAGTGCGTAGCCGACAATTTTTGAAATAGTGCGGGCGTCGGCCTTTTTGAAAACGCTACGCGCGACGGCTTTGATGTCCTCTTCGGTGTTTGCCGCCGGCAACTTCACCCAGCGTTTAACGCGGCGGCGAAACGGGCGGTAGTTCCATTCCACCTGGTCCGCCGCCCGCGTCATACACACGATGAATTGCGGCGTAGTCACAAGCGCGATGGGCACGCCCTGATTGCAAATCGCGGTATCAATCCAGTCCACCAATTCAGGCCGCGAATACATTCGCCGGCTTTGGTTGAAAAGAAAGTGCGCCTCGTCCAGGACCAAAAAAATCTTGGAACGCTTCAGCACGTCTTCGATCCGTTCCTGCATTTGAGTTGCCGAGCGCGTGTAGCTGGAAGCGATGCCGAGCGCCTTGGCGATTTCCCGAAAGGCAATGGTTTTGGTGGTGATGCCTTTGAGGCTCACAAAGCGAGCCTGGCCAAGATGCAAGTCGCACCAGGCTTTCGCCGCTTCGGTTTTGCCACGGCCTTCCAGTCCATCCAAAACCACCATGCCGCGACTGGCCAGCGCGTAGTCGAGCGTTTCCCAAATTTTTTTGCCAATGGCGGTGAGCTGGAATTTTTCCCTGACTTTGGCCTCATGCCGTCTCTGGTATTCAAACAGCGCGCCGATGATGTCCTTGAAATAAAACAAGTTGGCGTCTTTAAAATCTCCCCTTGAAAGCTCAGGATTTTGCTCGATGGCCGAATCAGTTTCGATGTCGGACACGTCCACGTCTTCCCAGGGCAGAGCAAAATGAATTCGCGGGTTGATGCAGAGGTCAACCAGAAATTGCTCCAGGCTGAGGACGTTGGAATGGTATCCCCCTAGATATTCGTCGCGCACCGGGCGTCCGAAAGCGTAATTCAATCCATCGGTGGTGAGCCGCTTGGGAAACATTTCAACCAATTCCCTGGCTACGCGCTTCAGGCCACCTTCGGCTATGGACAGTCCTTGAAGGAACCAAATCAAGTTGCGCTTGGCCGCGTGAAGCAACACAGCCGCACGCGCCGAAACCGCCACGCCGTTGACGCCGTGCAGCTCGGCAAATTCAGGGCTGCTCATGTAACGCTGCTGCGAAAGCGGGCCAGGTGTTTTTTGGTGGCGCGTGCTCATTGTTCGGTCCCTTCTGTGATTTTGAGTTGGCCGGCCGTCCTGCACGGAGCATCGCCGAGCAACTCAAGCGCGCGGCGGCTTTGTTCATCATCACCAACTAGGACGGTTGGAATGTCCATCCGGCGCGCCTTGGATTTGTTGGCCGCCGTGCGGCGGACTTTTTGATTTTTCGTCTCGCGGATTTCGGCGCGTTGTTGCTGCATCTGCTCGGCGCTCTCTGCCAGTCTGCCATTCATCACCACAACACGGCGGACGCCATCGGAGAGTGTGGAGGATATTTCTGGCATGGGTTGGTTGCGGATTTCCTTTAGTAAATCCTTACGCGGATTTCCAAACTGTTCAACCAGGCGTCCGTATTCATCATCTACCGCGCGCTCGTGCTCGCGAATTTTGGCGATCTCTGCTGACAGAATTCCGCTGTCGGGAGCCATCGAGCGCTCGCGCGCTGAGGGTGTCTGGCAAACTTCCATCGTAAAGGGATCGGTGAAGTTGAGATTCATAAACGTCACCATCGAAGAGTCTTTCCGATCCACAAATGCCCAAAGCTCCTTGCCGACAAGGTTGACAAGCCGGCCGCCGCGCACGCGAATTTTCCGCCCGCTGCTGCGATGAGAAAAGTGGACGCCTCCAGTTTCCACGGTGACGATGGTTTTCTCGTTTGAAAAAATCCATTCCAGTTTTGGGTCATATTCAATCGCCGGGTCGTTCGGATTTGCCAGCGCTTTGATGGCTTCGTTTGGCGTCAACCCCTTGAGATGACCGCGCTGAGGGGTCGAGTTGTATTCGCTAATCAGTTTAGCCATCACCACTTTGAATTCATCAAAGGTGTAACGAAATTTTGTGGCCTCAACCTTGCCGGAATTGATCAACCGCTGCTCGCGCTTGAACTCGTCCGGAGCATCTATCATCTGATGTCTGCCCGTAAAACCAGGATGCCGTTCCATCAGCCGCTGAATCGCCTCAAATGATCTTTCGAGTTCGGCCTTAGCCTGCGGATTCATTTTCCCAAAGTGGTGAACCGTGCAGCCATACTGCGCCAGGCCGGTAACTACCGTCCGGCCCTGATCGTCTTCCTTCCCGTTGATGAGTAATGACCTTCCAAAGACCCAGCCATTTTCCACCCAAAGCTGTTTGGGAATGTTGTTTTTGCGAAACCCATCAAGGGCCGCTTCGCAAACCAGCCCGGCGGTCGGCGCTTTGTCGTTTGAAATGGACCAGCCGACCCATTTGCGACTGGCGCTGTCCATCACCGCGATTATTTGCGGCAGGATCAGCGAAGTTGGACCGTCCGTATTTTTGAAGGCAACCTCGATGTTGGACGTAACATCATCCAGTGCCCAGGAGTGCATGGCGGGAATGTTCGCCCACCTGTCGCCATGAAGACCGCCGATTATTTTTCGCACGGCTCTTTTTCCGCCGTGGTGTCGCGCGTGCAACGCATTAACAATCTCCCGGTTCACCAGCTCATAAACTTTTGCCGGGCATCTGAACTGATCAGGGTAGTGGGTGCGGGTTTTTTCACTCAAAAGCGGATACTCTTCGCGCCAGGCGGCATTGATTCGTCCACCACACTTTGTCATTGCCGAGTGACGCATTCGTTCAATTTCTACCGTCGGAATTTCAACACGGTTGCCATTATTGGCGCGGCCATCGCGGAGCGCCTTCACGTCGCCATTGGCGTTTTTCAGGGCGGCAAAGCGCCGTGTGAATGCCTTTAGCAAAGCATCACGCGACGCGGCCAGGAATGGCGCGCGCGCAAAGAGAAACTGCCGCGCTCGACGCGCAGCGGACTTTTCCGATTCGCCGGCATTCACCAATGCTGTAAATTTTTCCAAGGCCAGTGTCCAGACGCCTGCACACTCGATTTGATTTGGCGCGTGCGGATTGGCGCAGCCGGCGATAAAAGACTCAAGTTCGGCAAAATCTTCAGCCAGCGCACGCGGGACAGTTTTTGGCGCGGGATTTTTCTCTCTCAGCCGATCCGGCACATAGATTTCGAGCCGGTCCCAGGCTTCCGCGCCGTTGTCACGGCGGATCGTGCGCATGAACAATTCACGCCAGTAGCGCGTTGTGATCCGGTTTCCGAAAATGCGCCGGTAATCCTCGACGCCACAGATCGCCCGCTCTTCTCCGCGCAAATGCGGATCGCGCTGGCGAATCAGCCAGGGCTTCAGCACCTCGCGGAGCTTCGTCGCGTGCTGAATGTCCGCATCGGAAATTTTGTCCAGGGGAATGGGCGGCTGCCACGGCCGGCGCGGCATCGAAAGCAAAGTTTCAATCGTGCGGCAATGTTGCTTCGTGGCTTCAGCCGCCAGATTTTCGCGCAAAAGCGCTGGCAATTGTTCCACTGTCCACGCGGCTGCCACATTACCGGCGACAATCCGCAGGCCGGCAGGCTGGATGCCGCGCAACGCCTTCCGGATCATCTGTGGCGTCTTGCCCAAGGCGGCGGCGAGCTGCGCGGCCGTGAATGCCTGCGCCTGGCCAACGGGCTTGCTGAAATCGGAGATGGCGCTGGTATTGGACATTGGCTATTGAAGCTGGTGGTGTCCCAGGCGCGATTCCAGAGTTTTTTGCGCATCCAGCAGTTGCTGCACAGTTACGCCCAAGGTTTTTACGTAGGCGATGACTTCGACATGGCCAACCAGGGCAGCGTGCAGGTCTTTGAGCACAGCGAGCGCTTCGGACAAAGATTCAGGCGAAGAAATCCCGCTCGTCAAAAATTTGTTATATTGCTCGATGTCCCGTTTTGCCTGCTTTTCCAGTTCGGTTTCTTCCTTGGTGCTAACAGTGGCTTGTTTGGTAGTAATTGTTCCGGCGGCGATGGGGCCGGTCGCGGCCATCTCGGCTTGCAATGCGGAAACCTGTCTCGTGAGCTTTGAAATTTCTTCGACGTTATCCGTCGCCTTCTTATCTGCTTCCTTCGCATCATCCTCGATTTTTTTCAACTGCGCGCGCGCCTCCGGCGACGTGGCGGCGGTAGCCTGGAAGATTACTTTTTTTTGCAGTGCCAGCGCGTTGTTGGCGGCATCCAAAGATGCTTGTGCGGCAGCGACAACCGAATTCTGGTATTCAATCGTTTCGGGACTTCCTCCCACTGCCACGTCGGCGGCAATGCCTTTTTGCTTCTCTAATTCCTTTGCTGCGGCCTCCAGGGCGTCAGTCAAAGGTTTGAGTTTGGCGGCAATCTCTGCGGGTGACTTTAGGCTTTTGAGTTGATCTTCGGCGGCCTTGAATTTTCCCTCAGCGTCGGCCGCGTTTGCATCCGCGACTTTTTTCAGATTGTCGAAAACGGGTTGAAAAAAATTGGCAGTTGCCAGGGCTGTTTGTTGCGCCGCCAGCCTGTCGTTGCCGGCGGCAATTTTGTCCTGGTATTCCTTCAGGTTGAACTGGCGCTCGATTTCGGCCTTTTGTTCGATGGCCTGGGACGGTGTGATTTTGCCTGCCTGCTCGGCCTTCGTCACCTGCGCCTCAGCCAGTGCCTTTTGCGCTTGGGTTTGCTGGCCACGCGCCTGCTCGATGGCGGCCAGCAGCCGGAGTTGATCATCGAGCGCTCCGGCGATGTTCTGCTCGTTTAGGGCAAGTTGCGCCTCTTTGTCCGCGTAAGTCTGCGTGGCCTCAATCAAAGCATTGAGAACAGTTATGCGCGCCTGGATGCCATCAGTAAAATCGGACTTCGCCGCTGCCGCGCCGGATTCATCGAGTGATTTATTCCAATCGTCTAGTGCTTTTTTTGCCTGATAAAAGCCCGTCCCGACGAGCATGGCGAGGCCAATAAGCGGATTGAAACCCATAACGGCCAGGCCACGCAGATTTTCCCCTAGACCTGGGACCAGGCGATTCAATTCGGCAAACAACCGGTACTGCTCACGTGAGCGTTCGCTGAGTTTAAAAGTGGACTCCGCAGCCACATCAGTAGCCTTGGTTGAGTCATCGGTTATTGCGACATTATCTCTGAGCGATTGATTCACGACGTCGCGTTGCTTTGACAGCTCGGAATAATCCTGCTTGAGCGCCTTGGCCTTGCCGATCTGGCGATCAAGCGCGTCTGCGGCGGCTTGTGCGCCGGCCAGCTCTGCCTCCGTCGTGATTTTGTAACTTAAGTCAGGCATGATTCAGTTTAGTTGAGGGTTGAGGGTGATCGGATCCATCTCAGGAGGTCAAAAATGGGTTTAAAGGGCTGGTTGAGTCACATTTGAGCACGCGCCAGAGTAGTCTTAAAACTTCGCTGCTGCTCTTAAATGGTGGCTGTCCCTCCGGCCCCGCTGTCTTGGGGCGGGGCAGTCCGAAACGCGCGTCCTGGGCAAAAGCGGGTTTTTGGGTTTTGGTGGCAATCATTGCAGCCTCCGTTTCAGAAACGCGGCGAGGCTGGCGCGCGTGAGTTCACGGGCTTGGCCTTTGCGGCCCGCAACCTCCACCAGTTCGCCAGCGCGGACCAGCCTGGAAATGGTCACGCGGCTCAAGGACCAGCGCGCCGCTAATTCGCCTCTCGGAATGCTGCGCCGGTCGCCAAGGATTTTCTCGATAACAGTTTTCGGATCGGCAAATTTATCCACAGTGCCGCCAAGTTCATCTTTCCAAAAACGTAAGTGGCGGATGCCAGCCGGTTTGACCGCGACGTTAAAAACCCAACGCAAAAAGTTCGGGCGAGTGGCATCTTCCACGCATTTCAGGACTGTCACGGCATCGCAGCCGCGAATCGTCCGGACCATGTTGATCCCCACCAACTGCACGCGCTGGTTGATGAAAAATTCGGGCCGGGGCGGTAAATTGGATTTGGGG
>Ga0187874_10002295_pt1 | contig 14878 bp, 7 predicted proteins | sample June2016WEW_16_1_3_FD_132993 | JGI IMG/M metagenome (GOLD analysis project Ga0187874, IMG submission 132993) | Peatland microbial communities from SPRUCE experiment site at the Marcell Experimental Forest, Minnesota, USA - June2016WEW_16_150 | ecosystem: Environmental > Terrestrial > Soil >... | reverse complement strand
GCTTCGGCGCCGTTCCGGATTTCCAGATGCGGGCTGGTTGCCAGAATCCAAGCCAGGTCATTCAACACTTCGGGCTGGTTTGGCTGCAAGGTTAGCGACCGACGAAACTCCGCGATGCCGTCGGCCGTCTTGCCTTGGATCAGCAAAGCTCTGCCGAGCCAGGTCTCGGCCTCAAAATTACGCGGTTCAGCCTGCAAGACCGCTTTGAAATCCGCCGCCGCCTCGAGGGGCCGTCTCTTGGCCAGCAAAGCGCGTCCGAGCGGCAGGCGGGCATCGACCAGGGTCGGATCGGCTTTCAGCGCGAAATTGAGCCTTTCGATCGATTGGTCGAATTTCCCCTCCATCAGCAGGATGTCGCCCATCAGCGCGCTCAGCAAACCGTAGGTGGGCGAGATGCTGATCGCCTTGTTACATTCGGCCTCCGCCTTGGCCAACTGGTTATGATGCATGAGAAACGCCGCATAGTTGGCGTGGCCGATAAAATTGTAATCGGACATCGGGACGCGCGAAACCAGGCTCTCCTCATTTCTCCAGTATTGGAGTTGAAAGGAACTCAGAACGCAACAGCCGGCCAGCGCCGCGCCGCACAATCCTCCCAGGATCACCTGCGCATACTGCGAGGCCGCCGCCAAATCATACACCTCCCAGCAAATCAGAACGAACAAACCTATCGACGGGATATACATGTAGCGGTCCGCCATCGGTTGTCCGCCCGCCGCCACCAGATTGAGCGTTGGAAACAACGTGCCCAAAAACCAGAGCCAGCCAAAAAGCCAGTACGGGCGGGATTTGCGCGCGCCGAAAGCCATGACTGTAATCCCCGCCAGGAGCAGCGCCACAGCCACCAACTCCCATCTGGAATGCCGAAACACAAAGGGATACGTCGCGCCCAAGTCCGTCGGCCAAAAAGTTTTTGCCAGATAGCGAAAGTAGGAAAGGACGGCGGTGACAAACCGCACCTTGAACGGCAACCGCGCCACAATCGACGCGGAACCCTCGCGCCGCTCGGCAATCACCGTGATAATGCTCGAGCCGAGGGACAAAACAAAAAACGGGATTTTTTCGACCACCAGACGCGCCATTTGCCGCGCGACCGGCGGCGGCGCTTCCGCGCCGGCCGGCGCCGGCCCCAGTTGCAAACGTCCCAGCGGCCACCAATCCAGCAGGAGCAACATGCACGGCAGCGTCACCACCATCGGCTTGGACAGCAGCCCCAGGGCGAAAAGAACCAGCGCGGCAACATAGAAAACTTTGAACTTTGAACCCTTGATTTTAAAATCCTCCACGTAGCGGACCCAGGCCCACAGCGTCAAAAACAAGAAGAACGTGCTCAGCACATCCTTTCGTTCCGCGATCCACGCGACCGATTCCACGTGCAGCGGGTGCCAGGCGAAGAGCGCGGCGACCATGGCGCTGCGCCAGAAAGCGCCCGTCAACCGCCGCAGCACCTGGAATAAAAGCACGCAATTCAGCGCGTGCAGGAGCACATTGATGGCGTGAGGGCCGCCCGGGCGCAGGCCAAACACCTGGCAGTCCACCATGTGCGACAACCACGTCAGCGGATGCCAATTGGCCGCGTACCCGGCCTGGAACGCCCAGCCCAGGCCGGCGGCGGTCAGCCCATGATTGACATTGGGATTGTTGAGGACATAAAGCTGATCATCATAGTTGACAAAACTGAAGGTCAGCGCCGGAGCGTACAGCGCGATCGTGCCCAGCCCCAGCAGGAGGCAAACCACGATCGTGCGCCGAAAATCTTTCTGTTCCATTTCCGGCAGTCTGGCACACAGCGGGCGAAGAGGAAAGCAATTTTGAGCAAATAATTTCTGCCTGACAGACATTGCGTGCAGCCATGAAACGGAGGAGGAGGCGCGCGCCTTCGCCGCGCCGCCTTTTCCCATCACGGCTCGATGGAAATCTCGAACGGGTCAGTCTGGCCGCCGGTTTCCAGAATGAATCCGGCCCCGCCTTCGGACGGGCTGATGAAAGCGCCTTTGAAGGGACGCTTGTCACCGTTGAGGTCAATGTGTCCCGACAGAACACCGGTGGGCAGGAGGGAGATTCCTGTGATGGGCGCAACGGGCACAAACTGGTGCGATTTGTTGACCGGCAGAGAATTGGTGATTCCTCCGGCCAGGACCATCTGATAATTCGTGTCCGCGACGGGGGCCTCGAATTTCGCTCCGGTTGAAGCCAGATTCCTGGCCGAGCCGATCTCCGGCTTGACCCAAAAGAGCCGGCCATTGCACCCGCCCGAGGGCGTGTTGGTTTGCCAGCCGATAATCATCCCTTTGCCCTTGTAGCTTGCCGGAACAATATAGACGTGCCAGATGCCGGCTTTGGAAATTTTGGCGGACTCGGAAATGGCGGTATTATCGGGCAACGTTCCGCCCAGAGCCAAGGCGCCGCCGCTTCCAAGCGAGATCGCTGCATACCCGTCGGTGACGGGGCCGTTGGTGGCGTTTTCGGGCTGTAAGAGAACGACATATTTTCCGGGCACGGGCGCGTTGGTGCTGGAAAGGTGGTTGGTGGCCCGATAGAGAATCAAACTGTTCGACCAGAGGTACAATCCGGGAGAGAGTTGGTCCATGACATAGCCGGTGATGGTGTCAGTGTCATTTGTCAAATCGAGATTCAGATTCACAATCAGAGTGTTGGAATCAAGCCCTCTCCCTCTAAGTTCATTGAAGCCATTATAAATAAACCTGGAGGCGAGTGAATAGCCGCGCGAAGGAAACATCAGCTTGCCGCTAAAAGCGCCCGATCTGGTGGTGGTGAGAGTGACAAATCCGGCGTTGGTCGGCGTGACGTTGGCCGGATTGAAAAACAGCCCGGTGTAAGTGCCCGCCACCGCGGGAAAAAGGTTGTTTGTGAAATTGGCCGTCAACACCGTATTGCTTGACATGACAAACGTGGTCGCCGCGCTGTATGGGGTTGTCGCCCCGCCCGTCCAGAACGCGAATACCTGCCCCGATTTCGGCGTGGCGGAAATATTGTAGGTTTTGCCGACCTCGAGGTATTTCCCGTTCAGCCCGGCGGTCACGGTGCCTTTGCCGGGCGGCTGGACCTCGACGGCTAACTTCGCCAGCAGATTGAAGTTCTCCGACACCAGCCTGCTGTTGCCCTTATCATCGTACGCCACCGCCAAAATCGTGTAAGGCCCCGGCGTGAGATTGGTCACGGGGAAAGTCCATTTATTGGCCGTGTGATCTGTGACGGGTTGCGGCGACGCCGTGACGCCGTTGGATTGCAGGAACAACTGGCAGGTCATCTGCGTGACGCTCAGCGATGCCGGAGCTTTTACCTCCACCCTGTTGAATGTATTGCTGGGCACTTTCGCGTTCGCCAGGGGATAGGTGAACGTAATGCCCTTCAACGACGCGTCCTCGGGAACGAAGGTGACTGTCAGGGTCAGGTTTGACAGGAGGTCAATCGTCTTGGAGGGGTTCAACGTTGTGTTGACCCCGTCATTCCAACTGTAAAAGACATACCCGGGGATGGGCGCCGCCTTGAGGGTGTGGGTGCCGGGCACAGTAGAGACAGGCCCATTGGTTGTCAGGACGCCGCCCATGTTCGTGATAATCGTCATGGGTGCCATCACCGTGAAATTATTCATGACAACTGAGGCGTTGCCTTGGGCATCTTGCGCCAGCGCCTGGGCGATATAGTTGCCCGGCGCGAGATTGGTCACCCCGAAAGAAAAGCTGTTTGTGCCGGCGACGGTGACTGGCGCCGCGATCGATTGCAACGTGTTCGTGGAAAAGAGCCGGCAGGTCACTTGGACCGGCGGAACTCCAGCGATCGTGCCGCTGATGTTAAAGGCGCCGTTGGTCAGTTGGGCATTGGCGGCCGGATTGGTGAGAGTGATGATGGCAGGGATGGCGTTTGAGACGAAAGTTGCCGCAAAAAGCAGGCCATCCGACATGCTGAAGGTCACGTTGGAACTCAGCGAAGCGTTCAAACCGGCACTCCAATTGACGAAAGTTGCGCCGGCGCCGGGCGTGGCTTCCAACGCATATTCCACTCCGTCCTGGAAATTAGCCCCAACCGCGTTGACGGGGGTATCGGTCGTGCCGTACTGCGCGTACTTCACGGTTCCATTGCCGTTGATGGTGACGGCGGTAATGGTGAGTTGCTGGATCAGGTTCTGGCTCAGGTTTCCCGCGCCGTCCTGGGAGGTGGCGACAATGTTATAGATGCCCGGCTGCACGATTCCTTTTTCGCTGGGCACGTTGTTCGATAGAAACTCGTTGACGTTGAACGACCAGAGGGTCGTGCCGAGGGCGTCAACGCCGAAGGGCGAATAACCGTAGGCGCCATTTTGCGGATATAAATCGCAGCGAACGCGGGCCAATCCGACATTATCCGACGCCGTTCCTGTGATGGTCAACGGGCTGCCATTGGTCAGGACCGCGCCGGCGGGCGGGTAGGTAAACGCCACCGTCGGCGGGTTCGTATCGACCGGCGGCGGCGTCTGGAACGCGAAATCGCAGAAGTACAGATTCGCATTGGCAGGCTCGTTGGTGCCAGTATAATTGACAGGAAGGCTTGTAATTCCTGAATTTGTGGCGAAGATTGTGTAATCGATAATGCCGCCACCGTTGGTGTTCAATGAGTTAAAAAAAAGCAGCACGTTGGTGTCGGACACGATTCGCCCGAAGACGGTGAACCCGCCGTTTTGATTATCAAGATTGGCCGAGTTGTCCGCCAGGTTAAAAAAGAAGGCGTTGTGCGCCGAATCCGGCTCACCCACCACTTTCGCCATGGCAACCGTTCCAAAGGTGTTGTGAATCAAGGGACCGACATTGAATTCATTGTCCACCTGATCCGGAAACGTAAAGCTCCCCTCCAACGTCGCCGCAATGTTTGTCCCCGTCACGCCAGGGGTGGTGTTGGTTCGATCCGTGGCATCAAAATCCCCGCCTTGCAGAACGAATCCTGGAACGCACCGGCTCCAAAACATGTTGTTGAACTCGCCGGATGTAATGTAATGGATGAAGTTCTCCACCGTGGCCGGCTTATCATGGTCAAACAACTGCACCAAAAAATTGTTGCTGCTGCCGTCTGTGTAACCGGTGAATGTCAACTTCACAATCGTGCCATTCGTCAAAGTCAACACCGCCGGCGGCGCGCTCGTCACGGAAATGTTGTCCGACGAGGTCACCACCACGGTGTAGCTCCCCGCCTGGTTGCTGGTCACGTTGTCCAGGCTCAATGTGGCGTTGGTCGCTCCCCGCAAATTGTTCGTGCCCGAAACGTTGGTGCCCGAAAACTGCCATTGGTAGCTGGCTGCGTTGGACGCCACGACGGTGAAGGCGGCGGCGGAAGCGTTGTTGACGGTGACGCTTTGCGGTGGGGAAAGGATGGTGGGAGTCACGGCGCTTGCGCTGAGAGCAAATGCAAGCCAGCACGCGCAAACCTCCAGGAATCTATGTTTCATGCCGAATGAGTTTGCTGTGTTTTGCAGGAGATTAAAAGAAAGAAATGGCGCTGACTCTTCCGCGAATCAGGGCGCCTCGTGATAAGGCCGATGCGAACGGTAAAGTTCCTGCAATTCGAGGTTCCGGGCGGCGACATCCTTCCGGCCAAGGGCCAGCGCGACATCGTGCGCCTTTTCCGCGGTGGCGATGGCCTCATCAAATCTCCCCGCCTCGGCGCAGGCGGCCGCCAGCGTGCCGATCATGGCAGGGTCTTTGTCATGGGTTAAAAGGCAAGCCCGCGCCGCCAACCGCACCGCCTCGGTTCCATTGCGATATTCCGGCTGCGCGTCCGTCGCCAGAATCCAGGCGAGATTATTCAAGGCATCCGGAGACTCGGCTCTGATGCTTAGGGCGGCGCGGTATTGCGAAATGGCCTCGGCGGTATGCCGCTGCTTTTGCAGGACGATGGCAAGTTGACAATGGCCATCGGCATACGACGGGATCAGACGGAGCGCCGTTAAGAGGTGAACCAGCGCCTCCTGCAATTGGTCTTGCGCAGCCAGCGCCGCCCCCATCCAACAATGCGCTATGGCATTTGCCGGATTCTGCTTCAGCGCAATGGCGAATTCCGCGGCGGCTTCGGCCGGTCGATTTTGCGCAAGCAAGACCCGGCCAAGACCCACGCGCGTCTCCTGTTGATAGCCAGGCACTCCGAGGGCTTTGCGCAGATGCGGTTCAGCCTCTGCGAAGTCGCCTTGAGTGAATAAGACGTTCGCCAAAACGAATTGGCCATATCCATAGTTTGGCGAGATCTGAAGCGCCTTTTCACATTCCGCGCGCGCCTCGGCCAGGCGGTTCTCGTTTCGCAGCCAGGAAGCGTAGCTGGCATGCGCGATGTGGTTGTTGCGCGTTACAGCAATGGCGTGCGCAAAAAGCTCTCCGCTGTTTCTCCAGTACTGAAGCTGTCTGGCGGTGAGAATACAACACGCTGCCAAAGCCCCGACCCCAAGGATTCCAAGGCTTAACTCCGGTTTTCGCCAGTCCCGAGACATATCACAAACTTCCCAACATATAATAACGAATAGGCCGATCGCCGGAATATAAGTGTAACGATCGGCCATGGCCTGATCTCCCATCTTCACCAGGCCAATCACCGGCACCAGGGTCCCCAAGTACCACAGTCCGCCTACGAGCCAGTATGGCCGCGTTTTCCGAAGGCGCACACCCATGACAATGAGCATGATCACGAACATAAAGGAAATCAGGAGCACCCATACCGGCCATTGCCGATCAAAAACATAGACTATGGCCAATTTGTTCGGCCAAAGTGTTTTTTTGGCGTAACGAAAATATGCCAGCAACGCGTTCAGCAGGCGCACCGTGAAAGGCACCTGTTCCATCGTCGCAATGGCGCCGATACGTCCTTGCGCGACCATAGTTAACACGCTGGAAACTCCGGATAGAACAAAAAACGGAATTTTTTCGACAATCAAAGAGGTCATGGGCTTTGCCGAAGAATTCTCACCGCGATTTTCCTGATCGGCTGCGCCTTGGGTTAAAACCCGTTGCAACGGCCACCAGTCCAACAGCAACAGGACAAAGGGCAGTGTCACGAGCATCGATTTTGCCATCAATCCCAGCGCGAAGAAAACCAGCGCCATAATGTAATGAAACTTGGAATTTGAAATCTGAGACTTGAGATTCTCCGCATAGCGCGCATATGCCCAAAGCGTGAGCATGAAGAAGAACGTGCTCAAGACATCCTTGCGCTCCGAAACCCACGCGACCGATTCCACATGCAGCGGGTGCCAGGCGAACAAGGCCGCCACCATGGCGGCGCGCCAAAGCGTCCCCGTCATGCGGCGCAAGACAAGAAACAACAGCACCGAATTAAGTGTGTGAAATAAAACGTTCGTGACATGGTGTCCACCGGCATGAAGTCCATACAACTGGCAATCCAGCATGTGCGACATCCACGCGAGAGGATGCCAATTGCCTGCATAGCCGGCTTGAAAACACCAAGCCAGGCCGCGCCAACTAAAACCGCCAGTGATATTTGGATTATCCAGAATATATGCCCAATCGTCATAATTGACAAAATCAAACCTGATGACCGGCGCGTAGAGCAAAAGCGTGCCCACTGTTAACACAAGGCAAACCAAAGATGTCTTGCAAGAAGACTTTCGATCCATTATGTCAAGTTTCGCAAACATTTAGAAGAGTTTGCCGGTTCTCCATGCTCACGCCTCATGTAAAAATTGAAAAAGCATTTCGGTGTCACTCACGGCAAGGTCGGAGGCGAGGCGGTCTTTCGAGGCGGAAGCGGTTGACGGTTGGCAGGCCCGGCGCCGGCGTTGCTCAGCCAATCAGAGAACAAAACCATCTCCAGCCCCGTAAAGCCGACCGGCGATGTGCGAACCAACGACAACTCGTTCGACGCGACACGGTTTATTTCGGTAACGGTGTTGATATCCAAGGAACCGAAACCGCCCAGCCAGCTCTCGGTGACGGTGTTGGCATCAAACATCTCATCGCTTTCCCCACTCGATCGATTCGCCATCATTTGGCTGAGCAACCGCCATTCCTGCAAACGCGGACCCGTCAACTCCCAATCATAATAGACCAGATCGGCGTGCCCCCTGACTTGGGCCAACAGGTCGTCTGGAACTGGCTTGCTCATGGGTGACCGGGGAAAGAGACTCATAAACAGGAATTGCCGGCCGTTGTCTTGCGCAACTTCCAGAGCAGGCGCCACCAGGGGCATGCTCGACCATATAAGTTTCTTCTGATTTGGATGCCAGATTAGCTCCGTGCCGTTGAATCTCTTCAGCGCAGGATTAAAGGCCGCTGGCGCCTCAATTGCCAACTTGTCCAACGCGTTTGTGCCATTGGCCACGGGCCATGCCATATAAGTCTGAAAGGGCATCTGACCCAGCGCCCAAGCGTAGAACTGGTTGGTTAACGGATTGCAATCAAGCTGGGAGAACGCTGGATCCATGTTTAGAAACGCCGCCACGTCTTGCGCGGCTGTAAAACTGACCAGCGGGTTGCGGACAAGCTCCGTCGGTATTTGCCACGGCGCGGATTCCCACGGGATAGGCTGGGGATAGACCACCCGGGCCGTCAATTGCATGACATCGTCAATGGCCGCCACACTGACCTTGATGCGGGCCGGCTTCAAAAGGCGCGACCACTCCGGCAGCCAACGGGTTAATCCAAGCCAATCAATGTCAGCCTCCAACAGATTTTCCTTTAGGGATGGACCGGGGCGGCCTCGCCGGCTCACCTGTTGAAGATAGTCAATTCGCAACGGCAAGAGATCATCGCCCCGCCCAACGAGCAACCAATCGCGGGCGGGCACAATCCAAAAGGAATCGGAGTTCGTCGGCGAGACGCCCGCCGTCGCCAAGGCTTCCGCCGTCGCTAAAGCTATGGCGGACTTGTTGTCGGGCAAGCCGACGGAAGCGCTCCCCCCTCTGTTCCAGCGCCATCCGCTGAATCCTTCCGTCGTAAATCTCTCACCGGCGCTGCCCAGCGCCTTGGAAAAATTGTCCTGCCACAACTGCGCTCGATTTGTGTCCAATTGCAGTGCCAGGACAAAACCCAGCACGTTGCCCGAAAAACCGCCAAAGGCTCCAAAGGATTCCGTTTGCAGGAGATCGGTTAACAAAGGGCTGATCAAGGCCCTCACGAAGGCATTCGTCTCAAACCCCAAACCGCCGGCCAGCAGCGCGGAAACTTTGTCGATGGCCAATTTCCGAAATGCAGCCGTCGATGGCAAAGCCCGAATTCGGTTGAGAGTCACGAGGTTCGTATGGCCCGTCAACTGTTCGCCGCCGGCGCAATGGTATTGGGCTACAATCCGGATCGTGTTCGTGGCGCCGGGCGCTGCCTTGGGCAGGCACGCCATTGCCAGAATCAAATAAAGCCAGATACGTTCAAAGTTCAATCGTCAAAGTCTAAAGAATGGTAGCGCGTACGGGAATCGCACCCGTCTTTCAGCCTTGAGAGGGCCGTGTCCTAACTGATAGACGAACGCGCCATTCTGACACGGGAACAATATCGGCATCGGGGGAAACTGTCAATGCGCGGAAAACCGTGTTCAAAATGAACGACAAAGACATTTATGCCCGCAGAACACGCAGAATGGAGAAGAAGAAGTTTCCTTTCTGCGTCTTTCTGCGTGTTCTGCGGGCAAATACTCCAGCCTGTTTCCCGGATCGAATGCGAGATTGCGTTTCTTCGAGAATTCGTGTCCATTTAGATGTATCCGTGGTGAACATATCCGACAAAAGGCTCAACGAGGCTCGCGGGTTTTTGGCTGCTTACAACTTTTCCCAGGCCGTGGCGGCTTATGAAAAGTTGAGCCGGCAATATCCGCACAAGCCGGAGCTCTGGTTCGAGTACGGATGCGCCGCCGGAGGCGCGGGCCAACTCGACCTGGCGGATCGCGCCTGGCGCAAGGCGCTCGAACTGGAACCCCAAAATGCCGCATTGATGCTCCAGATCGGCCATCAATACCAGAATCTGCGCCAGCCGGACAAGGCGCGCGCCTCCTTCGAGCAAGCGGCCGCGGCGGACCCGCGCGGCATCAACCCCCGCATGGCTCTGGCCCTCTTGCTGGAGCAAAATCATCGTTTTGCCGAGGCCCGCGAAGCGATCGAATCCTGTCTGAAAATCGATCCTCGCGACGATCAGGCGCGCTATTTTGCCGCCGTCCTCGACCGGCGCGAAAACAAGATCGAGGATGCCGAGCGCCGGTTGCGCGACTTGATTGCTTCCGGCCCAATACATCAGTACGTCCAATATGCCGCCCGCTATGAGCTGGCCGAGGTGCTCAACCGCACGGACCGTTTCGACGAAGCGATGCAGACGCTGGCCGAAGCCAAGAAACTGGTGCGGGCCTTGGGGGATACCGATGCCATGTTGAAGGAGTACAACCAGATGGCGGAAATGTACCGCCGCTCAACGCAGGCTCTGCCCGCCAACATTCTTCGCGCCTGGTCGAGGGAGTTTCCCGAACGGCAACGCGAAGCCATTCCCAAACTGGCCTTTCTCGGCGGCCATCCCCGCAGCGGGACGACGCTTTTGGAACAGATTCTTGGCGCGCATCCTGACGTTGCGGCGCTGGATGAACCGAGCGCGTTTACAATGATCGTCGCGCCATTGTTCCATGCCTCGCCCCAACTCCCGCCCGCCCGGCTGAACGTCATTCGACGCCGCTATATTGAAGCAATTCACAGGGAGCTTGGAGGCGCGGCGGAAGGAAAACTGATTTTGGACAAGAACCCGTCCCCCACCGCCAAACTTCGCGTCTGGCTGCGGGTGTTTCCCGAACTGCGCGTCATCATTGCCTTGCGCGATCCTCGTGACGTCGTGATCAGTTGCTATTTTCAGAACATCCCACTCAATCCATTCAACGCGAACTTCCTCACGCTGGAACGCGCCGCCCGACATTACGCCAACCTGATGGATGTCTGGCTGGCCGTGCGGCAATGGGAAGGTTTGGCGTGGATCGAGACGCGCTACGAAGACATTGTCGCGGACCTGGAAAAGGAAGGCCGCCGTGTCACCGAGTTTCTTGGCTTGGGCTGGCACCAAGCGCAGGCGCAGTTCCACGAGAAAAGCAGCAAAAAGCAGATGTATTCGCCCACATATCACGACGCCAGCCAGCCGGTCTATGCACGGTCTGTGGCCCGCTGGCATGCCTACGAGAAACACCTGGCCGCGGTCCTGCCCATCCTGGAGCCGTACTGTCGTGCATTGGGATATGCTTGAACATGGCCCAATTCCTAATCTTAACGTCCCATTGACCCGCCACCGGCTGCGTTTCGCCGATTGCGCGGGAGCGGAGTTTCTGAGGAGTTGACTTGGTTACTACGGGCCGCCCGCGTTTTCAAGTCCTGGCGGCAGGGGCGGACTCATCTCGCCATAGGCTGCTTTATGCACGAGCATCCCCGCAGCCTGGACTTCCGGCGGCGCCGGAGGGGGAGTAGGCGGCATTTTATACTGAGTGGCTGGACTCATGAGCGTGTTGGCAATCTGAGCGCCCCCTTCGTTGGCAGGCGGGTTCGCCGGCACGTAAGCCGGGCCGCCGCCCGTCACGATCGGGCTGCCATAAGACGAAGAACCAAAGGAAGAAGAACCAAAGCTCGACCCCGATTGACCGCCAGAATTCCCGCCGCCCACGATAATGGCCGAATTCCCGCTGGACGCCGACGGAGCTGACGGAGCTGACGGAGCCGCTGCCTGGGGCATGCCTTGAGGCAAGGCGGGCACCCGCCGGCCTCCCGGCATCCCGGGCATCCCGGGCATCGGAGGCGCGCCGCCCGCCGGATGGCTCGGCGCAGCCGTGGCGACGAAACTATTGCTGGCCAACGACAGCGTCATGGGCGTGCCGGAGTTGATAATGTCCACCTCCCCTTTCTCGGAATTCACCTTGACCACTTCCAAGGGGTCTTCCCGCTCGCCCGGCGCAAGATTGAAGTATTTGGTCACGTCCTTCTGGTCTTTGGGCGGCATGGCCAGAAACACGCGGGTGGTGCCGCCCACTTTTTGGAACCCGCTGAGCATCACTTTGGGCACTTCGATCGGTTTCTCCGGGGGCGCGGGCGGAGGTGGAGGCGGATTGAGATGAAAGACGTTCCGGTCGCTGATCACCGCGTAGGGATTGGCCTCTCCGCCAGCGGTATCGGCGATGGCCGAGGCGGCCCCAAAGACGGCTGCCGCCACGACCGCCAGCGCCGAAGCTTGTGAAACTTTGAAATCCATGCTCATAGTATAACCATAACCGGAAAGAACACCAGCAAAATCCCAGAGTTCCGCCGTGAGGAATGCATCAGTTGTTCAGCGGCCAATTCACCCTCGGTTACGGCAGCAGCGTCAACGGTGATTACGCCTCCGGGCAGCCGCTTGATTCGAGCAAAAAAAAGAGCCGCCCGAAGGGGCGGCTCTGTGAGATTAAAGAAGCTGCTTATTTGCGACGAAGGCGCATCAGGAACGCTGAGGCTCCAATCACGCCAAGGGCAATCGTGCTCGGTTCAGGAACCGTCGTCAAGCTGAAGCTCTGTAATCCAACAGGCCCTGAAGGGAGATCGACGGGCGTGGCTGGAATTGTCGTGGAGTTAGGCGCTCCGCCCAAGCCAGTCAGATTTGCCGAAGGAGACAGCCCATTAGGATCGCCAGCAGCGAGAGCAGCCGCGTAGCTGGTAATCGTTCCACCGGCATTGAACCAGGCCGCCAGTTGAACGCTAGCAGTTCCAGTTGAACCGCCTATAGAACCGGGGACGGTCACAGTTTGCGAACCCGCCCATGACCCAGCACTACCTAGGCCCGACGCATTATCAACTATGTTAGCAACCCCGGTTCCACCGTGGTTTGACATAGTCGCGGTAGCCAACTGGTTAGCAGGGGCTAATGCCACGTTAAGACCTGCCGCAGCCCATAAGGCGACCGTGTAGTCATTGCCATCCGCGTAGAAATACGGAGCCGTTCCAGTCGCAGCGCCACCGATCGGCACCCCACTGTAAACCGTGGCACCCGCAGGAATATCATTGGCTCCCTGCCCTGTTTGCTGAAAACCAGGGTTGTCCGTCTGCGGAGACCAAATGGTAATGCAGAAGCTGGCTGTATAGTCTTGGAAGTTGATGGTGCCTTGAGAATACACACCCACCGCTCCAGCGAGTAGTGTTATGATGGTTAATGTCTTTTTCATATCGTGTCAGTTAGGAATGTTCTTATTGATGATTTTGTTCTAATTGTTCTGATCTCTAATGGACTATGGATTTACAGAGAAGTTTTCAACCCAGTTTTCCGACGTGGCACCGGCAACTAAATACCAGAAACCTTCCCCTACGTTCGTGACGATCGGATCAGTCAGCCCGGCAATCGTGCTTATCCATCCGTTGGCCGGTGTCCAGCTAAAGCCATCGTACGCATGATTGATGTTGTCCCAAGTATAGATCGTGTCCTGTTTTGCCTGACTAGTCAGCAGAGTAATGCCGTTAGTAACAAGATCGCCGGAGGTCGGCACAATCGAACTCGCCATATTGAACCCGGGAGTTAGAGTATTGGTGAGAGAGCCTTGCGGCACAGTGCCCACAAATGTCAGCGTCATGTTAGTCGCGTTGGGATTGAAAAACCAAGCCGCGGTGCCGGGGTTCAGTGCGATAAATCCCCCATTCACCCATCCGTTTGTATACGTCGACAAAGCCACACTGCCGGAGTCGTTCGTATAGCTGCCACTTGAAAGCCACTGGTAAATCGTCACCTTTTTATAAGTGTTGCCAGCGTTGTTCATCAAGGTGTTGAGGGTGTTATCCGGCGAGCAGACCAGCGGGCAGGCAATCATGTTGAAGCCCGGAGTGACGGTCACGTTGATGTAACCGACTGCGTTGAGGGAATATACGTTGGTGGACTGAGCCAGCAACGAAACACTGCCGAGGGTTCCCAGCAGTGCCGATAGGAGCATTGTTTTTGTTCTCATAATTTTACTTTTGTTTCCGTGTGCGATGCGACTTTCTCAAATTGCAAAAGGTGTGTCAACCGATTTTTGCATTTTTCTTTGAACGTTTTTTATACCGCATCGTCGAGGTCATTTTTAGCCACTTGCAGCCAAATGTCAACGACCTTTTTCATTTTTTTTCAACCTTTTTTATACAGCTTATTCAGTGCCAATCATGCCATTATCCGCAAAGATCACAAACAACACATAGACAAGCACTTATGTGTTTTTTTAACAGCAGGTTGAGTCATTCCTTTTCGGAAAGATTTTTACCACGGATTTCACGGATTTCACGGATGCGGAACCCGCCGCTTCTTCTTATCCGTGCCATCCGCGAAATCCGTGGGTGCCTTTCAAATCCTAACAGTTTGATCCACAACCACTTCCAACGACTCCCCCACCCTCGGCCCGCTCGCCAGCGCCACCGCCGCCGCCGTCCTGTTCCAACGGCAGTGCGCGCGTCACAAGTTTGCGAACGTCCAGCCGCCGGGAGAACAACAGCGGCACAATTTCCTTCCGCAACGCGAAATCGGCGATATAAACCCAGATTCATTTTTAACTCGCGCGAGGCGCAGTTCAGGATACAAAACAACCCGCATGAAACAATGGCTCCTGGCGGCTTTGATGGCCCTCTGCTCGGTTCCGCCGGCCCGGGCGGACGCGGTCGATGACTTGGTGCAACGCGAGATGCGGCGGCATCCCATCCCCGGCCTCGCCTTGGAAATCATTCAAAATGGCAAGCCGGTCAAAACCAGCGCCTACGGCCTGGCCAATCTCGAATGGCAAACGGCCGTCACGCCCGACACCGTCTTCGAGATCGGCTCGATCACCAAGCAATTCACTGCCGCCGGCATCCTGCTGCTGGCGCAGGAGGGCAGGCTGTCGGTGGATGACAAAATTTCCCGCCATCTCAAGGACACGCCGGAGAGTTGGACGAACATCACGCTGCGGCACT
>Ga0187874_10002293_pt1 | contig 14884 bp, 14 predicted proteins | sample June2016WEW_16_1_3_FD_132993 | JGI IMG/M metagenome (GOLD analysis project Ga0187874, IMG submission 132993) | Peatland microbial communities from SPRUCE experiment site at the Marcell Experimental Forest, Minnesota, USA - June2016WEW_16_150 | ecosystem: Environmental > Terrestrial > Soil >... | reverse complement strand
GAACCAGCTTTACCTTGGCTCTCGAGTTTCCTCACTAAATCTGTAAAGCTATCTCTGAACGCTTTTGTCTCTGCTTCCTCCAAAATTTTCTTGGGAGTTGTGTCGCTCAGTTCGCAGAAACGCCCTAAGAGCCCCAAATTAACATCGGCTGTAATTGCGGAACCAGCAACTAGATTGTCGTACCATCGTTTTACATCGTCATCTTTGAGAAGATAATCGAATTTGACCATAAATAAACGTTGCAAACCGAGTCATTTAAAGGATTCGCTCAAAAGTATTAGCGGGTCCGGTGGGATTCGACCCAAAAAGGGGGCGGAACCATCACCTAAAAATCAGCAATTTTGAGAAAAACACCGAAAAAAACAACCCACAGAAACCTTTTCTAGCTGAAGTGAGCTGAGCCGAAATAACCGGTTATTGCGTTTATGCTTGGGATTTGCATTGCGTACTTGAGGACTATGGCAAGGGAGTAGGCTACCAGAGAATACAAAAGCACCATCCAATGAAAACGGCGCTTGCGGTACCAATAGATCAAAAGAACAACGCAAATAATGGTTACGATTACGGGTTGGACGACAAACAGGGGATCAATGTTCTGCATAGCAAACGGTTATTTCGTTTGGCTCAAAAACTTGGTTGCCAAAGGTTGATGAAGTTTTAAATAGAATCCCGATGCAAAATAAAGCTGCTAGGTGAGTAGAGATGGCTAAACAAGCAACTGCGGTCCCTGACTTTGGAAATTGGGTTTCGACCCGCTTAATTTTCATCTTTGGCATTTTAGGGCTGGCTCTTTTGGCGACAGCATTTCTATTTTGGGCTGCGGTTATCCCCTCGACTATATTTTTTGCAGTGGCGCTGTACTTTGCCTATGCTCGGTATTTATTCTCTTCCAAGGGTGGGAACGTTCAAAACAAAATTTGGGAAACTGTAATCACGCAGCTGGATTGGAACGGCGAAGGAAAAGCCCTTGACATAGGCTGCGGAAACGGCGCATTAACAATAAAGCTTGCCCAAAAGTTTGCCACGTCGCAAGTGACTGGAATTGATTATTGGGGTGAACGATGGGAGTATTCGAAAAGCACCTGTGAAGCAAACGCAAAAGCTGCGGGCGTAGGCGATAGAGCGGTTTTCGAGAAGGCGAGCGCTTCTAGGCTGCCTTTCGACGACGGGTATTTTGATGGCGCAGTGAGCAACTTGTGCTTCCACGAAGTAGCAGATTCAAAAGATAAACGCGGAGTGATTCGTGAAGCGTTGCGGGTGGTTAAGAAGGATGGAAAATTTGCTTTTCAAGATTTGTTTTTGCTCAAATCCATGTACGGCGACGTGGACGATTTGGTCGCGACGATAAAAAGCTGGGGTGTGAGCGAGGTTGAGTTTGTGGAAACAAGGAATGCGCCCTTTATCCCAGCGGTTTTGAAGTTGCCGTTTATGGTTGGCAGGATAGGTATAATCAGAGGGCGAAAGTAACTATTTTTTCCATTGTGCGGTGGCCCATTTGCTGTAGCTTGTGGGTGTAATCTTGATGATGGGTACGTCGCCTTCTTTCCAGCCGCCGTCTGTGGTTCTGTATTCGGGATATTTTTCTTCAAGAAGGGAATGTGCGTAGCGGTATTCTTCGCCTTCCCACATGATTTCTGCTTCGCCTTGCACGCGGATTCCTTTTACGGCGGCCCAGTTTTCTCTATCGTAGTCGTCGAGAACCAATGAGATTTCGGGGTTCTCTTCGAGATGTTCAAGTTTGGGCATGTCAGGGTCAGATGCGAAGTAAAAAAACACGCTGTCAAAAACAGGCCAGATAGGTCTCACCACGGGTTCGCATTCTTTGGTTACAGTTGCAAGCCTGCCGACTGGAAGCTGTTGGATGAATGCAACGTCGGATTTAGACAATTTCTCAACCATACTTAAACCTCAAAACGGACATGAGCAGTATTTACTCAAGTATTCTTTTTTACCTCGTTCCTTTTATCCTTTGTTAAAGAGAATTTTTCCATTTTCTTTTTCGCATGTTGGTTACGAAGCTTTGATGCTTCTCAATCCTTGTAAATGTATGTTAGCATTACAAAGAAAAGGCTAGTTTTGTTTAGCTGGAAACTTGTCTGCTTCTTCTTAGTAATGTGCGGATTAACGGCTTGGCATAGGCAGTGGTTTAAATGCTCAGAAAACTTTAATTAAATTACTTCATACTGAAATGGCTGAGACTGACCACTTAGGTGTTCAAATCGAATATCTGAATAAGTCTAAATCAGGCTTGGATCAACAAAACATCGTTGTGCGGGATTGCCCTAGCCTGGTAGGGGGCAGGCCTGCTAAGTCTGTGGTCGAAAGGCCGCGTGGGTTCAAATCCCACATCCCGCGCTTTTTCAATGGGTTATTTCATTTTTAGGGCATGCTTTATAAGCAAACCCAGCACAGTATGCTCTGGAGACATAACCACTATGATTATGGATGTGCGCAGGCAAGACTGGCTTGACAGAGTTTACCGCCGCAGCCGTTCGCAAAACAGCATGCACGCTGTGGAGATGGCGCTGCGAGTGTTTGACCGAGAAATGGGCGAATCCGCAGAAAGCGTAATATTTAAAGTGAAAAGTAATCAGCTGGATGTTTATGAGACCTTAGACAAGTTTGTCGGTTCGCTTGACAAGGCAGAAGCAAGCCCATCTACAATAAACGGTTACGTTAATCGAGTTGTGCGGTATTTTGCTTTTAACGATGTGGTTGTGGATACTGTGCGTTTTCGCGCCAAAGTTGTTTTGCCAAGGGTTGAGGACCCTGATGACCGCGCACCAACCGTCGAAGAGTTAAGAGGTATTCTGTCGTGGGGCAAACTTAGAACTAAGACTTTGATTCTGGTTATGGCAACCTCTGGAATGCGCTTGGGCGAAGCCATAGTCCTCAAAATTGGAAACATAAACTTTGATGTAAAGCCCACAAGAATTGCGCTTTCCGCAAAGGTTGCCAGGAAAACTGGAAAAGGCAGAACCGTCTACATCTCTGACGAAGCAACAGAATACCTCAAGAGATATCTTGGAGAACGAAATAAGGCTGACCTTTGGGTTTTTCCTTCCGAAGCCGACGAGCACGCTCACGTAAGCGAGGACCGTGCGTGGAGTACAATAACAGAGTGCATCGAGAAAGCAGGTCTTGGCAAAAGCAAAGAAACAACCGCTTCCGGTAGAAGGAAAATACATCCGTACAGTCTTCGGAAGTTCTTTTTTTCAAAAGCGGTGGGCGTTATAGGGGAAACTGCTTCTCATGCAATGATGGGACACGGATCATACCAGCAAACGTATTATCGACGCTCCGAAGAAGAAAGGGCTAAAGATTATCTGAAGTGTATGCCGCATCTTTCGATTTTCAAGGATAATGTGGACTTAAGAAATGTGAAGAATGAAGCAGTTCTAGCTGCAATCCGAGCTTTTGCCGAAGCAAATGGTATTGATCCTTTGCGAGTGAAGATTGAGAAGCAAAAAGAAACTGGGAAAGAACCAACAACAGATGAGGAAATCGCTGCCATACAGAACGAAATAAAGAAAATTAGAAGCCAAGAAAGCGAATCAAAAACAATAGTAGCCGAGAGCGAACTGCAACAATACCTCGCTAATGGATGGGATGCTGGTACAGTTTTGCCAAGCGGGAAAATCGTGGTAACCAAAGTTAGTCGAACGTGGCACTCTGAAAATGGCTTAGAACATCCTAAAACGACTCCAAAAAGCCTTAACAGAAATGCCTGAGTAGAAAAAAGAAACCTTAACTTTTGCGCGCGCTGGTTCAAACTATTGTCATTTGTTTAAATAAAAGACTTGCCGACATAAATGGTTCTCATGGGCTTTGTACGTCTGTTGGGACGTTTTAGAGGCACTAACGTCTCACTTCGGGACTTTTTACAGTCCAAACTTGCTATGTAAGAAAACGGCGAGTTAGACTTTTTTTATTATAAGTTTTTGCTCATCGGCATATAGTTCTACAGGATCGCCTATCTTCCAATTTAAAGCGTTCAGTAACTCTGGAGGTACAGCGATGGCAGCTGATCCTCCGCTTTGTCTAATTGTGCGGTTGAATTTAACGATGGCCATGACTTTGTCACTACATATACTTCATTCTAAGTAATATTTAAATACGACCGAGTGTATAGTGGGTAAGTAGTGTTAAAGTAGTGAAAAAGTATGATACAAAGCGTGAATGCCTTGGAAAAACAGAGTGTGACTGTGTTTTCCAAAAATCAGAAGCTGAATGACGGAGCAAACAGCAGAACTCTGTCAAAAGAAATTGAAAGCCAGTCTCGCTTTCAATGCCATAAGACAGTTGAGTTTGATAAAACACTCCGCAAGCTCCATAAACCTGTACAAAAGCTAATTGATAAAATAATACAAGAAGTTTTATTTCTTGAGCCTTATGAATCAGAAAGACTGGTTTCTCCCAAGTTTAAAGGAAAACGGAGCTTGAGAAAGGGTGATTACAGAGTAATCTTTGCAATCTGTGAAGAATGCAGAAAACTTCATGAAGACCGAATTAATAACTGTTACGACTGCAACCAATATGGATCAAATAATGTTATGATCTTCTTGTGCGGTCACAGAAAGCACATATATGATGCTTAACTTTTGACGGTGGTTTGAAAATGGAATGGTTATGGCTTTTGGCAATTCCGCTGTTGGTTGCGGCGGTTTTTATTCTCTTGAAAAAAGTGAGGTTGCGCAGTCGCTCCTCGGATGTCAAGGTATCTTCTGAAATTTCCAGTCAACTAGCAATGCTTGAAGAACGTACAAAGCAGCTTCAGACTTTAGAGGAGAAGATTGACAAGGTACGCGACAAGCAGGATTCTGACTCTAAGGATTTGCGGGATCGATTGTATAATGAATATTCGAAAAGACTTCAAGACTCTGTTGATTTGCTTAATGATACTTATGAGAAGATGAATTCGACAACTGCTAACGCTTTTAGAGAGATCACCGACCGGAATGTCGAAGTTTACAAGCAAACAGGTGTAACTACAGTAAACGCCCTCAAAGAGATTACTACTCGGAACGCTGAAGTTTTCCAGCAGACTGCAACGCAAATGAATGTTAACACATCTAGCGCTTTTAGAGAAATTACTAATCGGAACGTTGAGGCCTACAAGCAAACTGCTGCTCAGCTAAGCAACATGACCTCCAAATTGGAAGCGGCATTTAAAGTACTTGAGGAAAAGGAACACACTCAAATGCGAAAGGAAATTGAAGCATTAAGGCAAAAAGTTACGGAGCTTGAAAGGGATCCGCTTAAGGTTCAGCTAGAAGAACTTGGCGAAGCAAGAACTGCCCAAGCAGTTCATGAACAAAGCGTAAGGAAAATTACAACTATTTTCTGGCCAAACAATGGCGAAGTAAAATTTAACGAAAAAATCGGGCAGTACCTTCCTGATGTTTTCATAACTAACCATAGATTAAAGATAGTTGCCGACGAAGTAACAACCGAAAACATAACTTCTCTTAAAGAAAAGGTAAAGAGAGTAGCTGAATACATGCGAGGGCTTAATGCCAACATTGGTTACGTGATAATACCAAATGCAGGCCTCGAAGCGGAAGAACTAAGAGAAGTCAAGAGGACTGTATCGGAACGTGGATTATACGTCGTCAGGATTACGGAATTTGCGATTCATCTACAGGTATGGTACGATATCTCAACAACTGGAATAATTGACTTCGGCTCATTAGTCGAAAAAGGACAGAACTTTCTACAAGTTTTGGAGCCAATATTTGACGAATTCATAGCTATAGTCCAAAACCTAGAACAAAAAGACGAACGAGATTTCAAATACAGACAGAACAGGTACAAGGAAATCAAGTTTTACCCCAGCAAGATTCTGGACGCAATGGAAAAAGTTCCAAAGGCATCAAACTGATCTTGAAATAAAATAAAGGATGGGTATCTTTGATGATTAATGAAGAAATCGCGCTGGAGCCTTCTCCCTCAATAAATTTGCGAACGAGTGGTTTAACAACTCTACGAAAGTCTCTCTATGGAATGCACAACAAATGTTTTGAATATCTTAAGGTAGATGGATGGAAGAGTAACTATGAAAGCGTAAATTTGATGCTTAGGCACCTTTCAAGAAAGTGTGGTAGCGAAGCCTCAAGGCAGGGGTATTTGCGTTGTGTTTACGCCTTTTGCACTTACACGGAATTGGATCCGGACAAGCTCGTTAAGTTGCCAAAAAAAGTAATTGAAGGGCGAATGCAAGACTTTATAGACCAGTTCAATAATGGAAACCGCAGCCTAAGATACATTAACAACACAATTCAATTGCTTAGAACCTTCTTTAAGGTCAACGGCTTCAAAGGGAACAGGGAGCTAGAGATTGAAGCATATCATATGCCAGCAAGGTATAGGAAAGTCCAGGAGTATATTCCTGGAAAGAACGAAATATACTTGATGGCAGACTCAGCAGGTTCGCTTAGAAACAGAACATTGATTTTAATGCTCTACGGCACAGGCCTAAGAAACTCAACACTGAGGGCATTACTGGTTAAGGATGTAGAAGAAGAGCTTTCAAGAGGCATAAGCAATATCCTTGTTCCGGTCTATCCTGAGATGAAGCTAATAGATCCGTATGCTTGTAAGGGCAACATTCCGTACTTTATGTTCGCAAACGATGAGGCAACGCAATCCCTTCGACTTTATTTACGGGAAAGAAAGGAAAAGTACGGAATTATCTCTGGCAGGGAGCCCTTGTTCACTTCTGAGTATAATCAGATTAACCGCGATAATCGGAGACTAAAAACGATGAGCCCCCGTCAACTTCAGCATGTAGTAAAAACCGCTGCTGCGAACACTGGATTGTCTCAATGGAGACAAGTTAAGCCAAAATGCCTCCGTACCGCCTTCGAGACGGTTCTTCACAGTGAACTTGTTGATGGCGGAAGATTAGACCCTAAGATTCAGGAGTTCTTCATGGGGCACATCCTTCCAGGAAGTGAGGATGCATATTTTGATAGAACGAAAGTAGAAATGTTGCGAGCAGAATATTCAAAACTTAACTTTGGACGCGTAATCGTTGAAAATAAATTTAAGGTCCTTAGGATGGCGGTCGCAAGGGCTTTTGAGGGTTCAGGCGTAGATCCAGACAAAGTTATGGAAGAATACATAAAAATGCGGCAAAACACGCTGCGTTAGCGATAGAATTCAAAAGGGAATTAGTATTATTTCAAAATCGAAAAGGCGAACAAAGTTTTCTGTACTGTTTTTGCTTCGAGTGCGTGTTTGTTACCTCCTTCATCAATAATGTTTTTCGCCATGGGTAAAGACTCCATTGGCAGTGGCAGTTGTGTTTCTGAGTCATTGTGTGTATGATTCGTCAATTGATTGGAAAAATCTTGCTCTTTTTTTGTGATTGGATCGCTTGCACTGGATTGAACGTTATTGGATGGTTCTGAGTTAAGTAAAGAGCGGGGGGCGCATGTTTTTGAGGGAGCTACTGTTTTCTGAGCGTTTGTCTCGGTTTCTCGGATGCCATTAAAGGCTTTATCGGGATCGGCCTGATTTAATTTAACTTGTCTCGAAACTACTACTTTTCCAGACTGCAACTGTGCGACAAAATGCCAGCCTTGTTGCATGTAGGTCGGCGCATCTACGTCGGTTACCACCTTCTCTTCTGTTTCAATTATTACTGGCTCAAAAATCATTTTTGAGTATTTCGAGCGCATCTTTTCAATTTTTGTTTTGTCATAATATGTGTCCTGACTCCCAGACATGATATGACCAAAGACAAATTCCCTGTCCTTTACATCTAATCTTACTGTATCTGGTTGATCTCTAAGCAAGCTCTCATACGTCTTGCGCAAGCAATGAGGGTAAACATTTCGCCACTCTGTGATTCCCGCTTTCTTAGCCGCATTCTTTACAATTTCCTGAAGCTCACGAGAACATATTGGCGTTCTTAGCCTGTCGCATAACGGTATTCTCCTATTTTCAGTGTGAAAAATGGGTTGATCATTGCGCAGCATTCCATAAACTCTTTCTATGTTACGCAGGTGAAGCTGGAGAGCCTCGGTAGCTATAGGTGGCAAGAACGTGTAATATGGAATGTTATTTTTGCAAGCTCTGCTAACATGTTTTTTCATTGCCTCGTCAACAACAATTGCCAGAAATTTCTCCCCTTTGTCTAATTGCTTTTTAATTGAATATTGTTGAAGCAACGGGTCTGGATATTCTTCATCGTAAACAATAGCTCTCAAAGTCGAGTTTCTCAAGCCAGTGTATGTCAAAACCAGAATAATTAGCCGATTTCGATTACTACCTGCAAGGTTAGCCATTCTTAATGCTTCATTCAAAGACGGAATATATTCCTGCTTTTTTCTACCACCTCTGACGCGGTGGGTAAAACTTTTGAGATCAAGCTCTATTTTGTTAACCTTAAAGAAAGTTCGATTTGCGGCAATAATTAAATTGGCATAGCAGATAGACTTGTTCCAGTTATATTTATCTGCTCTGGTTTGCACCAATCGCGTTATAAGATCAGGGTTTTGTTTTGCCAAAGAAACGAGTTTGTCAGGGTCAATAGTGCTATCGCTGTTCCAGAGGTTAAGCTTCTTAAGTTCAGATGTAACCCAAACACAAGTTGACCTCAAGTTAGTGCAGTAGTTCTCTCTTGTAGACTCGAAACCTCCCCTCCGCTTGAGGTGCTCAAGAAGCAGTTGAACACTTGCAAATTCACTTGACCAGCCGCCATCCCCAACTAGGCGAAGAAATATAGACCAAATAGGCTGTTTTGACATTTTGCTTCCTCCGTTTAGCGCAATCCGAATTGCTGCAATGGAAACTTGAACGCAATCGCGTTTAGCGAAGTCAATAAGAAAGTAGTGCGAAACTGTTGTAGCGTACAATAGAAATTGTGCGCTATTGTGGTATCGCTCAATGTTCTTATGCTATTAGGCTGTGAAGGGTTGCCTGTTTTGAGAATGGCTGTTTTTTGGCCAAAGTTTGTTTCTAAGTTCTGTATTGCTTCTGCTTCCAGAGCTTCCGTTTGAACTCTCAGAATTGCTGCAGATGTGCCAGCTTTTTCTTCTATGGAAAGACGTTCTCCGACAATTTCTTGCCATAGCTCTAATTCTTTTTCTTTAATTTGATTTTTCATTTTTTATCTCACTAAAGAATAAGGGGCATGAATTTGCTTAACTTCTGAGATTTTCGCATGCAGTAGTTCATCACGATTTTCGATGTCAACAAACGAGCCATAGCACGCGGTAAATTAGGGGGCGCCATTTGGATTAAACTCTAACCAGTTTTTGAGAATACTCGATCATTGGAATTTGCTGTTTTCCCTAAAGTGTATCAGTATTGAAAGCCCTTGGTGAGGGCAACATCAGTGGGGGGGGGTGTACATGCATTAGAATGAGGAACGTTTGATCAAAAAAGCCGTAGGTTTTATATGGCAAAGCATACATACCCCCACTGGGGGTATACATTGTCAGAAGAGTCGGACCCATGTGCAAGAATTGTCAGGTTTCTGAAGGAAAATCCCGAGTACCTTACAGTTTTAAACGCTGCGATTTCGCACGAGAAGAACAACGAGAAAACAATGGACTTCAAAGGATGGGAATGGGACGACGTCCGAATCCAGCCCCAGCGCTTGGTGAAGCTGGTGACTGAAGGATTGATAGATCGTACATACAAATCTAAGCGCAAAAGCTTATACAAGTTGCATGACCCAGAAAATGTCAAACTGGCAATTGACAAAATAGAGAAAGAGATATCCACTTGCGAAAGCATAAAAACAGTACCTCTTCCAACCAAAAAAGCCGAACAAGAACCTGAAGGTGCACCACTTCTCACGTACGACTCAGAAACCACCCCAACCAAAAAAGCCGAACGTGTAGAACAACTATTAGAAGAATCCGAAGCCCCTCCAGCAGAACCTCTACAAGAATCTAAAATTGTACCTCTTCCCCTTGACGACTCCGAAACCAACGCGCACGCCAAGAAGAAACTTGAGCAAAAACGGCTTTATTGAGGTTTAAAGAAATGGCGCATAGCATCAATGTTTGTTTAGAACATAAACGCTTGTTTCACGGCGAAAGAAACACTGATATCCATAGTACCATTATCATGATGAGGACAAAAATAAGCTCTACGGAAAAGGCATAATTGTCACAATCGGCTTTTGCGAAAATACTGTTCGGTTTCCCTGCAAAGACTCTCATGAGAGCGCGCGCGTCGGTGCATCTTATTTCTATATTTTCGTTTTAAGCAAATTCACCATCTTATTCTTTAGTGATAGAGGTGTTAGAGATGGAGACAGAAGCAAAAGGCCTGGATGCAAACAACAAGATCAGCTGTCCAATTGCAAAACTGCGCCCGCCCAAACCTATTATGCGAAAGCGGCAACCGAATAGTGCCAAAGTTGAGGCAATGCTAAAAATGGAATTAGAACGGCTAAAAGTTTTGGCTGACTTGGGCCACTCGCTAAAAGTAGTGTGGTCTGCTTCTGAAAATTTAGAATTATCGGGTGAAGTTAAAAACGATGTAATCTTCATATATGAAGAAAATGCGGAAAAGGCGTTGGAGACCTTACGGCATGAGTTTATTGATTATATAATTTCAATGGCTATCAAACCGTATGAGAAAGTGACTGCGATATATTCTGCCGTGGTTAATTCGGTGATTTCAAAATTAGGGGAAGAAGCATATCAAGAGAAAGAAAAGGCTGTAGAGGCTCTTGTGAAGACTCTTTTACACCCCGCCGAATGATTCGTTTCTTAAAATTACAATCTTTCCACTTGGGAACACTGGTGAATGTTCCACGCTTCGGCAAAGTTTTCTTGGAGTTCAACCCAAGACACTATCTTCTTGGTCGCTATTTTTCGACCTGAGTTTCTTGATTTCATTTTGTATAGCTGTAAGCTGATATGCGAGTTTTTTCTGTAGTTTACTTGAACCAAGTTTTGGGCAGCGTTCTTTTGTTATGTCACACTCTGGTGATTGAAGAGAATGTTTTTGGAGGCATTCATCGCAAAAATCCGAGATAAAAAAAGAAAGGAAAAAACCTTCATGGAAATAGTGGGTAGCTTTGACATAAGAAATATATCAAAATACTAAGACCGCTAGCTGGAAGGTTCTTAAATTAGACTTCGATTGCTATTGGAATTATTGGATGTACAAATGTCAATTCTGTTTTCATTCGATTCATATTTGAAAGAACATAGAAAGGAGACCACAACCTCAGAATTCTGATTCCACCAAAATAGCTGTTTATTTCTTCCACTTCCTCGCCATAGGGCAAAACGACTTCCGATATTGCGCATTCACCAATTGCAAACCATTCGTCTTCGATTCTTACAGCAACATTTCCCAAGATGCAATCTGCTGCAGTAAAGTTGAATACCAGCTTATACGCTTCTTTCAAGTCGGTTAAAGTTTTTAGAAGAAAATCACTGTCTTCGAGAAAAATGTTGATATTATAGTCTTCTGGACGTAGTCGAGCACTATTTAGTCGTCCTAATTCATCTAACTCATCGGGTGGGCCAGTTTTGTCAAGTGGAACCGCTGTACCCATTAAAAAGTCGATTGCATATCCTTCTCTCTTTGATGCATCGGACAGACGCGAGTAGAATTCCTCTATTAGTAGACTATACTTGTCGCCGATACTATTTCTCTCTTCTTTGTTATTCATTTCATCATTCCTCAAAATAGAAACGGGAGATTTTGCTTAATGTGTGCTTTTTCCTATGGTATTGAAAGCGCGACTTCCAAGTCTATTTCCTTATTTTTTGGGTTTGAAAGAACATAGAATGGAGGCCACAGTTTTAGTATCCAAATGGCTGCTGGTTCAATCGTGGGTTCGCCTTCGGAGTCCCATACGGGGTTAGACCAAAAGCTTTTACATTCGCCGATTGCAAACCACTTATCATCAATTCTAACCGCAACATTGCCGAGGATAGCATCTGGTGCAGTAAAATTAAAAGCCATCTCGTAGCCGTTCTGCTTTAGTGAGCATAAAACTTTTCTTAGGACCTCGTTGTCTTCGAGAAAAAACTCATATCTCCATTTAAAATCAAGCGGTATGTCACCATCATACAATCTAAAAAGTTTTTCAAACGATAATTTTTCTCCCCGTTCGTTGCAGGGCGGAGCCTCCGATTTCAAGAATTCGAGCAGATAGCCATGTTTCCTAGAAGCCCTCGCGAAGGCCTCATAGAATTTCTCCAGTTTTGCAATCCAGCAGCTGATATCGTTGTTTGTCTCCACACCTTTTGCTTTTTTCCTCATTTCAAACACCTCTATCATTAAGAATACGAGGTGGTTTTGCTTAGAATTTCAAATATGAAAAGAAGACAAACCGAATTAGCAATAGAGATTAAATTTTAATTTATCAATAAAAAATACTGGTTTACAAATTTAGTTTAAACTTGCTAATACACATGCAGGGTGTGTTCACAATTGCAGGAAGTTTAGTAAGCGCGTGTGTGTGTCATACGGCCCCAGAGTGGTCGAGTAGAAGATAGGGCTACAAACTGCAATTTCGAAAAAGGCTTATTTCGGTTTATTTTTTGAAAAGGAATCCAAAGCTGTCTATTCTTCAAGTAAAAAAAATAAATATCGCCTCATTGCCAAGCTTTGGACTTGTTATTGTAAAATAAGCTTAAATCTGGGTTCTTCAAATTTTAAAAAATGTTTATAGCACCTGCTTGGAGAGGAATTTGTGAAACAGTATGTCTGCACAAGTATATCTTAGCTATGAAGTAAATGATATGATTGAAAAGATTAGAAATACCCAAGGAATGAGTAAAGAAGGTTTTGTTGATTTACTCTTAAGGCTCAGTCTATTAGACGCTAAAAGGGTTGACGAAGCTGTGGCGATTGCTAAGGCTTACAACATTCCGGGCACTACTACCATCGATGAAATATATAAGAAGCGAATGGGTAAACCATAATCGCTTTTTTTTATTGTCGCTTTTAAGCGCGCGCTTCCAAAACGCTAAATAGTTAACCTTAAAAACAAGACAAAGAAGTTGTACGTTTCAATTGTTGACTGGTACAAGAATTATCTAAATACAGAGAAAAGCAAGGAAGCGATTATCGAGTTTGATAAGAAATTTCCGAGTTCTGGAATTTCCAACACTAAGAAGATTGACCTTATTCTGTGGCAAACAAGAGGGAACGATGACTAACGTTTGACATAATGTGCTACGTAACATTTGACGATAGGTTTCTCTCTTTGAAGAACTCTAATGCTTCTTCTTTGTCCTTATGCTCAAAGTCTTTGTAGAGTACATCAATCAGGTCTCCGAGAGCAATCCACCTTACAGCTAAAACGTTATCTTTAATAGTTGAAAGGCTTCTCCACTCGATGTCTTCCTTTATTTTCTCTGGGTGAGCGTATTCCGCGATTTTATAGTAGTAGAGTCTGCTCTTCTTTTCGAAGAATCTGCGTGGAGTTGACAGAATAACTAGTACTTCTTTGCCATTGTGTTCATTCACATCTAATCCAACATCGATTAACCTTGCCAACTGGTTTCTGCAAGGGTTGAAGGTTGTGCTGTGGGAGATGTCTGAGGTGAACTTTATTTCAAAGAAGATTAGCAATTTGTCGGTTTCTATGAATGCGTCAACGTGAGTGTTTGATTCTAACGGCTGGTTTGCTTTGTGTGCGTTAGCCTGTTCTCGAATGTATTTTACAGGATGATTCTTAACTTCATCTCTTATCCATTTCAAGTAGCCTTTTGGTGGTCTGTATTGTCGTTCCAGAGCAACATCAACTACTTCCTCTTCAAACGTACTTACACCAGCCAAACCGAGAATTCTATTGGTTAAGCCTACCCTGTTTAAGCTTAACACCAAGGGAGCGAAGGTGTAGAAGGTTATTAGTTCTTCAGCTTTGTCGTACTGGTTTAGTTTAGCATCTGCATTTTTTGTGTCTCTTGCTGAGTTTGCGTTTTTAACCCACTCATTTAGCTTCTTTGAACGTTCTTCTGATGGGTGAAAGCAAGTCTCGATGGCTTCCTTGAAGAGTAATCGCATTCTTTTCACTTCTCTTCAACGGAATTGGACTTGTCTTCTTTGTATTCGTCAGTTAAGTCAAACTTGACTCGATAGTACTTTATTTTTATCGAACCACCAAAAGGCAATATAGAGTAGTCCAACCGCTGGTCAGGTTCGTTAACTACTATGATACCTCTGGTTTTTTTGTTTCTGTTTTTGATTACCCATCCCATGTAACGCGATATTTGACCAACTACATCATCGCTTGCTCTGCCTTTCTTCAACTCTACAACAACATCATAGCCTTTGTTATCGACTAGAAGAAGGTCAATGTTTCCAACTTCTTTGGTTGGAAATTCCTTCCCAATCATTTTAAGTCCTTTTTCCAAAAGATGTGGATTCTTTGCTAAGTATTCCTTAAGGTCTTTCTCAATAGTAAAAGAGGTATATTGCTCAAGAGCTTCTTCTGGACCTACTTTGTCTTCTTTGTTGGCAAACCATATAATATTGTTAACAGAGGTATACTTTTCTAGGTTGGTTAGCTCTTTAATTTGTTCAAAAATCACAAAATCCGCGAGATAATCAAGCGTTAAATCTAGATATTGCTGGGAGTCTTCTATCTCAAACTTCTTCAATGCTATCTCCAATGCTTTCTGCTCCTGTTGCGCATCAAGCTCTAAAACATCTTTAGTTTGGGAAGTGATAAGCGGATACTTTCTAGAATCTAGTGCTACAAGAAGTTGCGATAAAGTTTGCATTCCTATTCCATCGAGTTTGAAAAACTCATTAACTTTTTGAGAAAAAGGTGAATTTCCAAAATAGAGTTCTCTCAGTTTTTGGTTAAAAACTTCAATCGTGTTGTTTCTATATAGAAGGTTTGATAATGCTCTATTTGCAGAAAAGCTTCTCATTAAATGAAAAATCTGGT
>Ga0187874_10002291_pt1 | contig 14888 bp, 11 predicted proteins | sample June2016WEW_16_1_3_FD_132993 | JGI IMG/M metagenome (GOLD analysis project Ga0187874, IMG submission 132993) | Peatland microbial communities from SPRUCE experiment site at the Marcell Experimental Forest, Minnesota, USA - June2016WEW_16_150 | ecosystem: Environmental > Terrestrial > Soil >... | reverse complement strand
TTTACGATCTTTGTTTTCAATATTTTGCCCGCAAAATATTGAAAACATTGGAGTTAAATAACAATATAAAGGCTTTATTATCAGCGCCTTACAGGGCAAGTCCCCAAAATATTGATATGAATGGAGATACCCGTAAGATATTACAATAAAACGAGTTAGCTACGCTCCAGGCCTTAGCAGCTTAAGGGACCTTCGCCACATATGTTTTTCAAAGAACTCAGCCCAACCGAGATCAGCAAGACTCTCCGGCGGGCATCGGGCACACTAAGCCCAACTTAACAGCGTAGCTCAGAATTCCTATTCGTCAAGTTACGAAGGTACATGTACCAACGGTCTACTTTTGTAACTTCGGTCCTGAACCCCTGCTCCACTTAGCGGTCCTTATGAGTTGTCATCACGAGCGGTCCTGAGACCGCGAGGGATCTGCTTTGGACCCTGGCAGCGACCTGTTCACGCTGTGGGAACGATGGATCAGCGTTGCCCGAGCGCCTCGGCGCGGAAAAGGATAGCCCACCGTTTCAACGGTGGATGACGTAAGACAAGGAGAGCGAGTCCCTCGGGACGGCACGAATTCGGCGCACCGTGACTTCCCACTCATCCGCAAACGGGGCGAATGAGCGCGACACCCGGCGAAAAAGTGGCACGCCCTGGCGCCTGACGACCTCTGACAAGAAAAAGTGAAGTGTCGAACACCGACGCCCGATCGCCTCATCTCCAATGGATGTGCGAGCATTCGCGCAGATCGCTTCCGTTATGCCGGCTTACCGTTACTCATCCGTGGATATCGTTTCGTTCTTGACGACAAGCAGGTTCTCATTCAGCATCCCCGGAGTTCAGCCACTCTTCCAGTCGATCGGCGTAGGTACGGCTGGAGCGGTGTTCCGATCCGTCGGAGAGCTTCACTATGTATTCCCGGTTATCGATGCCGCGCAACTCCACAATGCAGCCCGTTCGTACCATCCGGGAACGGTGTATTCGAAGAAACTTTGCCGGGTCGAGCTTCTGTTGAAGTGAATTCATGGTTTCGCGTAAGAGATGGGCCCGGCCGCGAACATGCACTTCCGCGTAGTCTCCGGCTGCGCTGATCCAGTCGGTATCCTCCGCCAGCACGATCTGCATTCGTGAGCCCGTCCGCACTACAAAGCGTGACGTGTATTTTTCCGAGCCCCGCCCCAGCATCGCCAGGATACGCTCGGCCATTTGGGTCTTCGACGCCGAATCCGTAAGCCTTCGGGCCCGATCTATGGCAGCGGCAAACCTCTCGTCATCCACAGGTTTGAGCAGATAATCCAGGGCATGAACTTCGAATGCCTGCAGGGCATGTTGTTCGTAAGCCGTCAGAAAGATCACTCCGGGTAGATTCTCCTTAGGCAAAGAACGGAGAACCTCGAAACCGCTCATGCCGGGCATTTGAATATCGAGGAACACAACATCGGGTGAGAGTTCGAGGATTTTCTCCATCGCCGACGAACCATCCCCACATTCACCGACGATCTCGATATCCCCGAACTTCTGTAGCCGCAGAGACACGCCGCGCCGGGCCAGTGGCTCATCATCGACGATCAGCGCGCGCACGCTGTTACCTCTTGCTGCTGCGTCATTGTTCGCAAAGGTAGTTCCACAATGACCTGGCAACCGTCCGACTGGTATTGCAGCGCAAATTTATAGTCACTGCCGTAGAGAGTCTTTAGGCGTTCCTCGGTATTGGTGAGCCCGATACCGTGGGCCGCTTTATCCGCGGGTTCGGCCCGAGCTCGTGAGCTTGCGGAGTTCTGGATGCTGATCTGCAATTGACCGCCGTGAAGTTTGCTCTGAATTCGAATCATCCCACCCTCCACCAGTGGGGCGACACCGTGTCTCACGGCATTCTCCACCAATGGCTGTAACAGCATGCTCGGCACCAGAGCGTCCAGGGTTTCTGGGGAGATGCTCAAGTCAATCAGCAGCCGGCCTCCTAGTCTGGTCTGCTCGATCGCTAGGTACTGCTCGGTAAAAGTAATCTCCTGCGAAAGTGGCGTCTCCAGTATGGCGTCACGGTCCAAGATGGTTCTCAGAAACTCGCCAATCTGCGCCAGCATGCGGGTGGCGGCCGGAGCATTCCCGTCCAGGACAAGCGTGGACACGGCATTCAGAGAATTAAATAGGAAATGTGGATTGAGCTGGTAGCGCAGAGCGTTCAACCGTGCGTCGCGAACTTCAGACTCGGCCCGCAGCAGTCTTTCTCTTTCCCGTACGGATTGCTGCCATAGCTTGATGCTGAAGTACAGGCTACACCACAAGAAGAGAGTGAAAATGGCTTGGGTAAACGTCAGCAGCCAGTCTGCCCAATCCAGCGGGCGAATACCGAATGCCAACAGTTCAGCTACATAAGCGGTAATTGCTCCCGCTGCCAGAGACCAGGCAAACGCTCGGGCCTCCAGAGCGATCCATGAGAGCCCCCGGCTCATCAGGGAGCGGCAAACCGGACGCAGCAGGCAACTGGCCGCGAACATCGAGAGAACAAATACGCTGCTGCCGCGCAGTGTCCCCGGCTGCTTGAGGGAGGGGAGTATAGAGACTAGAACCAACCCGCAGTAACAGCTCCATCCCGCGATCTGTAGCGGCCAGAAGGTGGGAAAGCCAAGGTCGTCACGCTTTAGCACGATCCGTATTCTAGCCCACGAGCATACCCCCGCGGCTTCAGTCTGGCGCTCAAAACCTGCGGCTCGTCGCAAAAGCCACTCTCGTTGCAGATCAGGCCAACTCGCCTAAGCCCACCCGGGTTACTTTCTTGGATAGTTGTTGCACGAAAATCAGGAGGATTCCGTGAAAAAAGTATTTCGACTTCTGGCAATCAGCGTTGCATTTGCAACATTGTCCATCGCGTGGGCGCAAACCTATAAGACGGTCAACTTTCCGGGCGCGACTGCAACCCTTCTAATCGGCGGACCCAATCCACAAGGCACGAGCGTCGGTATCGAGATCACAGCCGGGTTTCAACATGGTTTCATCCTGACGGCAGGATGAGACTTTACCGTAATCGATCCCCCGGGCTCTACCTTGACTTCTCCCAATTACATCGACGCAGAAAACGTGGTCGTGGGCAATTTCCTCGACGCCAGCGGTGTGACTCATGGCTTCATTTTGTATAGGGGCCGCTACACCACTTTTGACGTTCCCGGTGCGTTGGCCACGGCCCTCTCCAGTATCAATTCCTGGGGCGAAATGACAGGATTTACCTGTCTGGTAGACCCTACATGCGAAACACCCCCTTACAAGAGCTTTACTGTCTCCCCGCGCGGTGAGATCACCCAGTTCAATCCATTCGACGCGCCCAGCAGCTTCGCCGCCGGAGTAAACCTGTTCGGCACCGTGGTTGGCACCTACACAGACAGCGGTGGAGTGACTCACGGCTACCAGCTTTACCATGGGAACTTCACCTCCAATGACTTTCCGCACTCTATCCTCACCTTCAATGGAGGCATTAACCCCCAGGGAGACATCGTCGGTTTCTACACGGACACCTCGAATGTCACCCATTCCTTTCTGCTGAGCCACGGCACCTACACGGGCTTCGACCCGCCCGGCGCCACTTATAGCAACGCAGGTGGGATAAATGCGAGCGGCATCATCGCTGGATTCTATGTGGACTCCGCGAATGTTGCGCACGGATATATCCGGACGCCGCGGCGATGAGGGTCGGGCCGAACTGTCGGTTCCGTCTGCTTGATTCTGACTGGCGGCTCTCATGTCGGCGCGGTTTTCGCGTTAACGTGAGGGCCATTTACGCTTGTGATTGCTAGCCCGGTATGCCGATTACCCGTTTTGAACACTAATCCTCAACTCATGGAGTTTGCGGCCGGTGACGGGCAAGCCGGCAGTTATCGATTCGTCCCTAGGATTCGGACCGACAAACGCCCTTTTCGCCACTGTACTCCGGAATCGTTTTCGATTCGGAAACTGGAGAGGCCCCGTCACATCCTCCACGTCTCTTCTTCCACCTGATTCGTGATCTCCTCCGGCGGCGTCTCCGGCGGAAAACGCATCGGTTTGCCAATGACCACCTTCAACTGTCCGGGACGTGCGATCTTGTGGCCAGCCAGCTTCATCTCGTATAAGCCATCGATTCGCAGCGGAATCACTGGAACATTAAGCCGCGACGCCAGCATGCCTAGTCCTGAACGGAAGGGCGACGGTTTTCCATCGGACGTGCGCACGCCTTCCGGATAGACCAGAACGCTGTAACCGCGATCGACGGATTCCCCTGCATAAGCAAAGCTCTCGCGCACTCCCGACTGCTGCGGCAGAGGGAAGACGTTGAACAGGGCTACCACAAGGTAGTATCCCACTTTGTAGGACAGCCGCATGAACCAATTCCAGTCTTGCGGCGGCCGCCACATCTTCCACAGCAATTCGCCCCACATGCCGACCGCCAGTTTACGGCGCAGGTGCGGCGGCAGCGCCTTCAGCGCAAATCCCACGTCGATATACGTGACGTGGTTGCAACTGATGAGCAGTGGCCCGTCGACGCCGCGCAAGTTCTCGCGCCCTATGATCTTCGGGTGGGCCATGATCATCGTCGCCGGCCACGTGAGCAGGTAATAGATGAATTCGCGGATCCAGGCGATGGGCCAGCGTTGCGCCCAGCGCGGATAACGATACCCGTCCAGCGGCGATTTGTGCGGTCCTCGCAGCAGGCGTTCCAAGTCGCCAACCGTGCTGATCTTTGTGAAATCCGCCTGATTCAGATCGACTTGGTAACGGTCTTCCAGCGCGCTCATCAGCTCAACCCGGTCCATTGAATTCAGGTTGAGGTCACCGTCCAGTTGCGCGTCGGGCGCAAGCGGCCCGCGCTTTCGGCCAGTGATGCGGGCGATCAGATCGCCCAGCGCACTTTGTGATGCGCCAGCGTCGCCGTCGCCGGAAGCAAAGTGCTGCTCAACCGTTGCCTGGATGACGCCAGTCTTTGGCTTCTGAGTAGGCGTTCGCGGGAAGTCCTCGTCCGGCCACACCAGCCAGCGCCGCATTTGCTGATATTCGGCCAGTTGCTGGTTGGCGCGCTTAACAATCTCCTGAGCGTCGGAGGAATCGCGCAGCACCAGCACAGCGCAAGGCTCACTATTACCGTTCTGCTCCAGACCAACCACCACGCAATCGCGGACCTCAGGCTGTTGCCGCAGCGCCGCCTCCAGGTCCTCGGGATAGACGTTCATCCCTTCGCGCGTGACGATGACATTTTTTTTGCGCCCCTTGAAGTAGAGATTGCCCTCGGCGTCGAGCTCGCCGATATCGCCGGTGCGGAACCAGCCTTCCTCGCTCGCCACCGGCTTCAACTCTTTGCCCTGCCAATAGCCGGCGGCGACGTTGGCCCCGCGCACCAGGATCTCGCCGCTCTCGTCAAGCTTCACCTCACGGCCTTCCAGGACCTTGCCGATGGAGCGCTTGCCGGTGCGGAATGGGTGATTCAGCGAGATGAGCGAAGTCGTCTCGGTGAGGCCGTAGCCTTGAATTATCACGAAGCTCAGGCGCTGCCAGAACTCTTCCGTCGCGGCGTCGAGCGCGGCGCCGCCGGAGATGAAGGCCCAGAACTTCCAGCCGAAACGGTTGTGAATCTTGCGGAAGCGCCACCAGCGCTTTACGAAGTGCTCGTCTTTCGCATCGACCAGTTGCCGACGGAACCATTCGAGTTTGCCCGCCGTCTCCATATCGCGCTCAATCTTGTCCTTGAGCGACTCCATCAATCTCGGCACGGCAACAACTACCGACACTCGCTCCTTCTTGATCACCTGGAGCACTTCCGACGGATTCAGCGTGTCTTGAAAGATCACCGTCGCCGCCAGCAGTTGCGGCAGAAAAATTCCCAGGAACTGTCCGAAGACGTGGCTGAGTGGCAGCAGGTTCAGAAAGCGTAATGGGTGGAAGATGCGCTCATAGCGCCGGTAATTGCCAATCTCGCGCTCCAACGGTTCCAGGTTGGCCAGAATGTTGCCGTGCGAGATCACCACCCCGCGCGGCTCGGCCGTTGTGCCCGACGTGAAGACGATCTCAACGATGTCGTCGCGCGTGAGCGGAGGCGGAGCTACCAGCGAATCCGAGCGCGCGGCAACTTCCTCACGCAAGCTCTCAAGATTCAGCAAAGGGATCCCGGGAATCTGGTTCTGTGCAGACCCGACACACAGCCTGGCCTCGACCTGCTGCGCGATGCGCTGTGCAAAGTCGGGAGCGGCAATCTTGTCGACCGGAACCACGATCGTTCCGCGCAGCAGACATCCGAAGAACACTGCGATCCATTCCGCGCAGTTTTCCCCCCAGATGAGCACCTTGTCATCCTTGCCGATGCCGCGGGCTTCCAGCTCTCGAGCGAAGCGGTAGGCGTTGGCCACCACATCGCCATAGGTCCAGCGTTGGATGCGATATCCGCGGCGATGGACACAGGCAACCTCACGCGAATGCTCGCGGAAGTTATCCAGATATTCCAGGATGCTGGTGCGGGCCATCGATCAAAGTGTAACTGTTCCAGCGCAGTAGCGAGGCTGCGAGCGATGCTTACTAACAGAGTGCGCTCACTACGGCTAAAGGGGCAGGCCACTACTCCTATCGGGGGATTGGTGGAGAGAAGCTGAGGTGGCAATATGTGCTCAAGCAACAGCAGTGAGACCGAACCGCCGGGCTAGAAAGTGGTACCCGCGGCGAAGCGACGCAGGCTTACATTCTCCTCATACCCACACAGACCTGCGGACGACGGTTTCCTCGGCAGACACAGGCCAGGCCCAGCGATCTCCTCACTGGGCCTTTGTCATATCTAAGGGCTCGGTCCCCGAGTCCGGCGCAAGTTTACCTCTTGTTTGCGCGACAACTCAGAAATGTCTGATACTCCTAGAGAGCAAGTGCTGCGTGCCCTCTCGACGCACTGTAATTGTGTTCTAATGCTGCTGACAGCTGGTTTTACGTGTTGTGCCGTAGCGAAGCGGAGGCGGGTAATGGAAGAGCGCGATTTCTATGACGAGCGGCAGGAGATGAAGAAGGCGACTCTGAGCTGCCCTCACTGTCATCAGTCCGGGGAGTACGACTTGGGCTGGTTCGTCCGTACCAAGCGCCGTCAGTTGCCGCCCCGTGCCGACGAGCGCGACCGTGCCAAGTTCGCCAAGGCGCGCTCCTATATGGTGCGGCGCGACGATCTGGTGGCCTGCAAGAACCCTCGCTGCCGAAAGCGCTTCGAAGTCTCGGGCGTGCAGTCGGTCGCGTTTCTGGATGAGCAGGTCAGGCCCGAACGATTGCAGTAGCCGGTCGACGTAACCAGCCAAAGACTCTGGGCAAATTGCTCGCAGCTCGCGAGTTCTGTGCAGGGAAGAGTCAGATGACGACTTGCGCTGGCATTGGACGCGTCCTCACCTTCGAATTTCGATAGTCCTGTTTCCTGTCTTGATGGCTAAGAATCCCAAACGTGCCCGCACACCTCGGCCAAAAGAACCATTCATGCAGCGCCTCGATCGCTTCTGGCAGCGCGTGACCGAGGGCATGCAGCTAGGCCAGCTCTGGTCGCAGTTCAGCGCCGATGCCCGCTCCAGCTACCAGCTCTACTCCAAGGAAGTTGACGCGACACGGGTGGCTGGAGTGCCCAAAGGAAGACACGCCCTGAACGTAGGCAGCCAGTTCTTCTGGGCAATTCTGGAGAAGCTGACTCCGGCACGACGCGTGCTGTTGCTGGTCGCGCTTGTGCTGGTGATCTTTCCAGGCGGCGAGATGACGTGGACGACGCGCTCGGGCGAAGTCGGATCCTTCGCTCTCGACTTCCACTTCTTTGGTGGCCTGCTGATGTTCGCCTTGCTGATCCTGGAGGTCGCGGATCGCGTGGTGATGAAACGCGATCTGCAGATCGCCAAGGAGATTCAGGCGTGGTTGCTGCCGGCCAACCCTCCGCCAGTGCCCGGCTTGGAGATTGCCTTCACTACGCGTCCCGCCAACACGGTCGCTGGCGACTATTACGACGTGTTTGCCCGTCCCGGCTCCGGCACGCAGGACCAGACCTTTCTAATTGCCGTCGCCGATGTCGCCGGCAAGAGTGTTCCCGCAGCCATGCTGATGGCCACCTTTCAGGCGAGCCTGAAGACGCTCTCCACAACCCCCGGCACGCTGACCGAGTTGGTAGGCCGCATGAATCGTTACGCTTGCAGCAACAGCCAGAATGGCCGTCGCTTCACCACGGCATTTATCGCCGAGTACGATCCCGCAGCCCGCACCCTGGCCTACGTTAACGCTGGGCACAACAGCCCGATGCTGCGCCGCCAGTCAGGACTCATTGAGCGCTTGCAGGTTGGCGGTGTACCACTAGGCATCATGGAGGATGCGCCTTACGAATCGGCAACCGTGACTCTGCAACCGGGTGATTGGCTGGCCATCTTCACTGATGGTGTTGTGGAAGCTGAGAACAGGGCTCAGGAGGAATACGGCGAGCAGCGCCTGATGGCAATGTTGCACTCGGGGGTCATGCTGACGCCGGCGGCCCTGCTGAACAGCATCATGGTCGATCTGGACCGCTTCGCTGGCAATGCTCCGCAGCACGATGACGTCACCTGTATGCTGCTGAAGGCGATCGGGTAGTGCGGCGCTTCAGCGCCGCGTTCGCCGGGCACGTAAATTGCCGGATCTGCGGTGGTCACAAGAAATGACCACCGCGGTCCGGCTGAATGCGCGAATCCTTGACGCCGGCCTGAAGGTCAGCTCTACCCGGATCGCAGTAGATATGAAACTGCGATAACTCACTATGCGGTGGCTACGCGGGCGATCACGAGCTCTCCCGCTCGCGCTCCAGCAGCTTCTTCTTTCGCTCCATGCCCCAACGATATCCGGCGAGACCTCCGTCGCTGCGTACCACGCGGTGACACGGTACGGCCAAAGCAATCGGATTTGATGCGCAAGCTCGGGCCACGGCCCGCACTGCGCCGGGCTCGCCAATCTCGCGGGCGACCTCGCCGTAGCTGCGCGTTTCCCCGCGCGGAATCTGGCGCAGCTTGTTCCAAACCTTCATCTGGAACGCGGTGGCACGCACATCAAGGGGCAGGTCAATGGTGGTCTTCTCTCCCCGCACAACGGCCAGCAGCGACTCCACATACCGTCGCATCGCTGTGTCATCACGATGCAATTCGGCCGCGTGGAACTCCTTTCTCAGGTCGCGTTCCAGGTCGGCCGCATTGTCCCCGAAGCGCACCGCGCACAGCCCTCGTTCCGTCGCAGCAATCAGCAGCCGGCCGAGCGGGGTGGGAGCGATCGCAAACGTAATGTTCGCGCCAGCGCCGCCTCGCCGGTATTCACCGGGCGTCATGCCAAGCTGTTGTGGCGCCTTTTCGTACAGACGGCTGGGCGAGCCAAAGCCCGCGTCATAAAGCGCGGTAGTGACGTCCTCGCCTTTGCGCAGCCCGGTCTTTACATGTTGCAGGCGGCGCGCCGACTGGTATTCGCGCGGGCTGAGCCCGGTGGCCCGCTTGAACAGCCTTTGCAGGTGGAACGGGCTGAGGCCGACTTGCTGGCTGAGTTCGCGCAGGGTCACGACTCCTTCGGCGTTGTCGAGCAACTGGCGAGCGTGGGTTACATACTGCGCCTGAGCGGAAATCTGGGTTGGCTTGCAACGCAAGCAGGCGCGATAACCTGCTCGCTCGGCTTCATTGGGGCCGGCGAAGAACTCCACCGAGTCCCGGCGCGGCCGCCGGCTGGGGCACGAAGGCCGGCAATAGATCCCAGTTGTCCGCACAGCGAATACGAAGCGCCCATCCTGGCGGGCGTCGCGCGCCACCACTTGTTGCCACTTGTTCTGAAGTTCGGTTGGCATGTTCACAGCTTACCGCTGCCTCTGGGAGCCCGATATCCGCTGCTTGCGCGCAAAAGAAAACAGGCTGTCGGTTGGGTAGTCTGCCGCACCCACGATAGACCGCGAAGTATACTGGGAGCGAGACGTCTTGCCCTCACACAAGGTGCCCATGCGCAGGTCAATCTTATTCGCTTTTGTGCTTTCCATCGGCCCGCTCTGGTTGCCGACGGCCAGCCCAGCCGCCGATAAGAAGCACGACCCGGAATCGGTGCTGGTCAGCGTAGAGGGTTGTCTCAAGATGTCTGTCACCGATTACGTCATCATCGATGATACCGGTACCCAACACAACCTGATCGGCGCCACGGCCAAGCTCAGACACTACGTCGGACACCGCGTCCAAATCATTGGCGAACCCACAATTCAAGCCCTCGACGCCACCCAGGCTGGCATCGCCTCAAGCGCCGTTGAGGTACCTGCGATCCGAGTGCAGAGTGGCAAACAGATCGGCGGCAAGTGCGGCCAGTATCGATGACGGTATCGCTAGTCGGAAACGGCTGCACCTTTACCTAGTTCCCTGTAGTTTCCAGTTTCGAGTTTTAGATTTCGGGCGAGCACTCGACTCCACTGCGCACAATCGCCGCCGCCTGCTCGACCGATTCAAACAGATGCGCTTTCATTCCCGCCAGTCGAGCGCCTTCAACGTTGTTCGGACGGTCGTCAAAGAAGAGCACACGGTGGGGCTCGTAGCCCAGCGCGTCAAGGCAGAGCCGATAAATCGCCGGGTCGGGCTTGACGACCCCGTGCTCGCAGGACCAGATTTGCACCTCAAACTCGTCGAGCCAGTCGAAGCTCTTGCGCAGTTCCCCGAGTAAGTCGTGGGGCATATTGGACAGAATCGCCGTGCGTATTCCCCCAGCCTTGATCTCACGCGCGAGCTCCAGAGCCTGAGGATTGACCCGCAGCCACATCTGGGTCTCGAATTCCACGACGCGTTGTACGTGATCGGTGCTCAGCGAAATGCCCGCAGCGTCGGCAAAGCGCTGCCAATGCTGCTGACAATCCTGCCGGCCGCAGTCATATTCATCGCGTGTCTCCGAGTAGAGCTGGAAGAACGGCGGCTCGCTGACGCCAACCAGCGCCCCAAATTCGCGGACTTCAGCCGGCGTCGGGGCATGGCTCAGAACTCGACCATAGTCGAAGACAACGGCATCCCAGGGTCGCGACTGCATCGCTTTCATTTTGACACAGCGCAGGTTGCAGCCTCAGGTTCCTAGGGTGCGATTCGAATGCCCCTCGCGGTACACTCTTCTTTCCGATGCCATCGAAACGCAACCTCGAACTTCGCCGCCAGGTTGGCCAGTTGCTCATCATGGGCTTCGACGGCACTGCCATCTCGCAACGCCTGCGCGTCATGCTTTCCAAGTTTCAGCCCGGCGGGATCATTCTCTTCAAGCGCAACCTCGAAGATGCCGGGCAGACACACGCATTGCTTCGCGAGGCGCAAAAGGCCAACTCTGCGCCGATGTTCCTCTGCGTCGACATGGAGGGCGGCACCGTCGATCGCCTGCGCGATGTGGTCGCGCCGGTGCCATCGGTGGCCGAGGTTGCCGCAGCCGGCTCGAAAAAGCTCTTCCGCAAGCATGGCCGGCTGATCGGCGAAGAAGTCCGCGCGCTCGGATTCAATACGGACTTCGCCCCCGTCCTCGATTTGCAACTTGAGCCATCGCAAAACGTGTTGACCACGCGTACGGTCTCTCCCAAACCAAAACAAACAATCATCTACGCGCGCGAATTTCTGCGCGGCCTGCGCGACAGCAACGTCCTCGGCTGCGGCAAACATTTCCCCGGACTCGGCGAGGCCAGTCTCGATACCCATGCCGAACAGCCCTCGATTTCCAAGCCCTGGAAGCGGCTCTGGAAGGAAGACCTGCTTCCGTATCGCAAACTCCGGCACAATCTGCCCTTCGTAATGGTGGCGCACGCGGCTTACCCTCAGGTCACCGGAGACAACGCGCCCGCTTCGCTCTCGAAAAAATGGATGAATGGAATCCTGCGCAAGAAGATCGGCTATCGTGGGCTGATTATTACCGACGATCTCGATATGGGCGGTGTGCTGGCGACGATGCCGATCGACGATGCTGCCGTGGAGACGCTGCGTTGCGGCGCCGACCTGTTCCTCATCTGCCAGCAAGAAGAGAGCGTGCGGCGTGCGTTCGAAGCCGTTCTAAAGCGAGCTGAGAGTGACAAGAAATTCGCCGGACTCATCGCAGAGAAATCGAAGCGAGTTCATGACGCTAAGAAGAAGTCGAAAGCGTTGAAGACGGACATGGCGTCTCCTCCTAAGCAGAAGACGGTAGAACGGCTGACTCGCAAGATCTGGCAGTTCAGCGAAGAGGTGCGAGCCTGTTCCATGCCTGCCGACGAGGTAGACGGGTGATCGTCGCCGGCGTGATGAGCGGGACGTCGGCGGATGGCATCGATGTCGCTCTGGTGCGTATCCAGGGACGCGGCTTCCGCTCCCGGCTGGAACTCCTGGCACATTACCAGTTTCCCTATCCGCGCGACGTGCGACGCGCTGTTCTAGCCGCGATGAATGCCCGCTCGGCCAGCGTTGCCGATCTGGCGAGACTCAACTTCCTGCTCGGCGATCTCTACGCCGACGCGGTGCGAGCCGCGCAGCGGCGCGCGCGTCTGCAATGTGAGCTTGTCGGCTGCCACGGCCAGACGCTGTATCATCAAGCAACTTCCACACTCTATTTTGGACGTCGCGTCGCCTGCACCTGGCAGACCGGCGAAGGCGCCATCATCGCAGCGAAGATCGGCGTTCCAGTCGTCTCCGACTTCCGTCCAGCAGACCTGGCCGTCGGCGGCCAGGGCGCGCCCCTGGTCCCATTCCTCGATTATGTTCTCTACAGGCATCGCCGCTATGGGCGCATCGTGCAGAACCTTGGCGGGATCGGCAATCTGACCGCGATCCCGCCTCGCGCGTTGCCCGAGCAGGTGATCGCCTTCGACACCGGCCTGGGCAACATGGTGATTGACGCTGTCGCCGAACAACTCTTCGACAAGCTGTTTGATCGCAACGGACGGCTGGCTGCCCGTGGTGAGCCCATCGAGCGTGTACTGCGGGAATTGCTGCGGAATCCGTTTTTCCGGCAGAAGCCGCCGAAGACCGCGGGTCGCGAGCAGTTCGGACGCGAGTTTGTGCGCGAGTTGCTGCGCCTCTGCCGGCGTGCCGACCGCAATGACGTCATCGCAACTGCTACCGCACTCACCGCGCGATCGATCGGAGTTGCCGTTCGCAGGTTCGTGTTACCGCTGCTTGAAGCTGGAGATCTGAAGCGTGCGCGCTTCCGCGAATTCGTTGTCTCCGGTGGCGGAACAAAGAATGCCACGCTGATGCGCATGATCCGCGAGGAGCTTGCGCCTCTGAAGATGCGAGTGCGCACCACCGACGATTTCGGGTTGCCGTCGGAGGCGAAAGAGGCGACCGCGTTCGCCCTGCTGGCCTACCAGACCTGGCGACGCCTGCCGTCCAATGTTCCTGCTGCGACCGGAGCGGAGCGTCCCACGATCCTGGGCAAGATCAGCTATGCGTAAGGCTGTTTTCACCATGGACGACACGGAGGGCACGGAGAAGGCCGAGAATTCATTTACCACAGAGACACAAAAGTACCGAGAAAAACAAAGAAAGAGAGAAATACTCCAACCGCCAATTCAAGGACTAAAGGAATTCCGTATCTCCTCCGTGCGCTCCGTGTTCTCCGTGGTGAATCGCGGGTCCAGGTTCTCTCTGTGTCTCTGTGTCTCTGTGGTGTTCTTTCTTGCCGGCTGCGCGCGCAAGCCCGATCCCAACACGCTGGTCATGATCATTGAGAGCAGTCCGATCAATCTCGATCCCCGCGTGGGGGTCGATTCGCAGTCGCAGCGCATCGACGAGTTGCTGTTCGATTCGCTCCTCCGCCACGACGAACATTTCCAGCTGCAGCCCTCATTGGCCGAGCGCTGGGAGATTCCCGATCCCCTGACTTACATCTTTCATCTGCATCACGGCGTGCGCTTCCACAATGGCCAGCCGCTGACCGCGCGCGATGTGAAGTGGACCTTCGATTCGCTGCTCACAGGCAAATTGCGCAGTACCAAGACCAGCACCTTCGCAAAAGTAAGCCGGATCGATGCCCCTGATGACTACACCGTTATTTTTCACCTGAAGGAGCCGTTCGCGCCTCTTCTGTGGAATCTGTCCGGAGCTGCGGGCATCGTTCCCTATGGCAGCGGCGAAGACTTTAACCGTAAGCCCATCGGCTCGGGTCCGTTCCGCTTTGTCAGCGCGCAGCAGGACAAGAACGTTCTCATAGAGCGCAATCCGGATTACTGGGCCGCTCCCGCCAAACTCGCTCGCGTGGAGTTCAAGGTCATTCCCGACGCTACGACGCGCGCGCTCGAACTTCGCAAGCAGAGCGCCGATGTCGCCATCAACTCGCTGGTTGCCGACACCGTGGTGGCCCTGGAGCGTGATCGCGACCTCACGGTGATGCAAGCGCCGGGCACCATCTATGCCTATATCGCGCTGAACTTGCGCGACCCAATTCTGAAGGATGTGCGCGTGCGGCGCGCGATCGCTTATGCCATCGATGTGCAACCTATCATTCATTACCTGCTGCGCGACGAAGCGCGGCCGGCTTACAGCGTGCTACCGCCGCAGCACTGGGCATATGACGGCAATGTGGAACGCTATCCGCACGACCCGGCCCGCGCGCGCGCGCTGCTCGATGCCGCCGGATATCGCCCGGTCAACGGAGTACGCTTTCACGTTACGATGAAGACCTCGACTGAAGAGTCGACACGGCTGCTGGCGGCTGTGTTGCAAGAGCAGCTGCGGGAGGTGGGCATCGCGCTCGATATTCGAACGTTCGAGTTCGCCACCTTTTTAGCGGATGTGACCAAGGGCGCGTACCAGATTCATTCGCTGCGCTGGATTGGCGGCAATCAGGACCCGGACATCTTCGAGAATCTCTTCGACACGGCAAGCTTCGCGCCCAAGCGCGCCAATCGCACCTACTACTCGAATCCGCGGGTTGATGAGCTGATCCGCGAAGGCCGC
>Ga0187874_10002275_pt1 | contig 14957 bp, 8 predicted proteins | sample June2016WEW_16_1_3_FD_132993 | JGI IMG/M metagenome (GOLD analysis project Ga0187874, IMG submission 132993) | Peatland microbial communities from SPRUCE experiment site at the Marcell Experimental Forest, Minnesota, USA - June2016WEW_16_150 | ecosystem: Environmental > Terrestrial > Soil >... | reverse complement strand
GAGGGCGTCCGCGACAAGGTCACGCTGATCGCCAGCGGCGGCATCCGCACGGCCCATGACATTGCCAAGGCCATCGCCTTGGGCGCGGACGGCGCAGTCATCGGCACGGCGGAACTGGTGGCGCTGGGCTGCGTCCGATGCAGCCGCTGCGAAAGCGGGCGCGGCTGCCCGCGGGGCATCGCCACGACCGACCCTGAGCTTTCCGCCAAAATAGACGTTGAGTGGGGCACTCAGCGAATCATCAACCTTTACAGCGCCTGGCAAAAAATCCTGATCGGAATTTTACAGCGCCTCGGCCTGCGCAGCGTCTGTGAACTGCGCGGACGCACCGATCTCATGATGCATTTGGATTATACCAACGACGTGCCGGCAAAAACATGAACCGCGAATTGATCCAACGATTGACCGATTCCCGAAAACGGCTGGCGGCAGGCCTCAATGCTTCCCCGTCTATCCGGAAGGAAGCGGAGGAGGGCGGCTGTGGCGTGGTCGGGTTCTGTTGCAGCGAGCCGGTGCCGGGCCGGCACATTTACGAACCGTCGCGCCAGATGCACAACCGCGGCAACGGCAAGGGCGGCGGCATCGCCGCCGTCGGGCTGGTCCCGGACCAACTCGGCGTCAGCCGCGAGGTGCTCGACACCCATTACCTGCTGCACGTGGCGTTCCTCGACGCCAAGGTGCGTCCGGAAATCGAGGCGCAGTTCATCAAACCGTTTTTCGATATAGCCGCCGCTGCGCCACTCGACAAGGTGGCCGACTGGAAATCCGTGCCCGGCCTAGAGGTGTTGCCGCCGGATGTCTGCCGCTACTTTGTCCGCGTCAAGCCCAAGGTTCTGGATGAGTTCATCGCAAAAAACCATCTGGAAAAACTCGACCGCAGTGAAGCGGAAGACGAATTCGTCAACCAGAACAGTTTCAGCCTCAACCAGAAATATTACGCGTCCCTGGGCGAAAAGCGGGCCTTTGTGCTGTCGCATGGCCGGGACATCATGATTCTCAAAGTGGTCGGCTTTGCCGAAGCCATCGTGAAATATTACAAAATCGAGGACCTGTGCGCGCACGAATGGATTGCGCACCAGCGGTTCCCGACCAAAGGCCGCGTCTGGCATCCCGGCGGCGCGCATCCGTTCGCCGCCATTGACATGGCACTCGTGCACAACGGCGACTTCGCCAATTACCATTCGGTGACTGAATATCTCAAGCAGCGTCACATCTATCCCCAGTTCCTCACCGACACGGAAGTGTCCGCGCAGTTGTTCGACCTGTTCAGCCGGACCTATCATTATCCGCTGGAGCACATCATCGAGGCGCTGGCGCCGACCACGGAGCTGGACTTCGACCGGCTCGACCCGGAGAAGCAGAAGATTTACCGGGCCATCCAGGCCACCCACATCCACGGCTCGCCCGACGGCCCGTGGTTCTTCATCATCGCCCGCAGCCTGGCCCGGAAAAAGCAGTTCCAGTTGATGGGCATCACCGACACCGCGATGCTCCGGCCCCAGGTGTTCGCGTTCTGTGACGGCGAAGTGCAGGTGGGCCTGATTTGCTCGGAAAAACAAGCCATCGACGCCACGCTGTTGAGCCTGTCGAAGGATGACAAACGGATTTGTCCCGTAGCGGACCGTTACTGGAACGCACGCGGCGGCAGCCATGACGACGGCGGCGCGTTCATTTTCAACCTGCAAAAAAATGCCGCCGGCAAAATCCGGATTACCTGCACGGACAAATTCGGCATACCCGTTCCCATGCCGGGCGGTACCGAGTCCTGCGATTTTTCCCAGGGAATTTCGCTGTCCGCTGAAGCCGAGGAGTCGTTGCAGACCATCATCAGCGAGCGATTTGTGCCCGGCACTGCCCCGGCGATTTTTGAAATGATTTGCGGACTCATCCCGGAATGGACGTTTGACGAGTTCCGTCTGGCGTGCCAGCAAATCGCCGATGCGGCAAAGGATCCGTCCAAAACGGCCACCGCGATGGAGGTGCTGACGCTGCTCAACGACCGGCGCTACTCGACCGGCGCCAAGCGGCGCAGCCACATGCTCCACGTCATCCGCACCGAACTGAACCGGTTGTTCGGCAGCCTCCCCAACATCAAAGTCAAGGACGCCACCAAAGGCGCATACCGGCTCATTGATTTTGAGACGCGCGGCAACCTGCGCCCGCCGCAGGAGAACGAGACGACGCTGGTCATTGACGCCGCGCATTTCGCGCCCGAAGGCGACCACTGCGACGCCGCGTTGTTGGTGGACGCGTTCATGAAAGGCTGGCGGCGGTTCATCAGCTTCAACTGCATCGGCCAGCGCTACGTTGGTTGCGGCCTCGGCCCGGACACTGACGATGTAACCATAAACGTTTATGGCAGCAGCGGGGATTATTTGGGTTCGGGTTTGGATGGACTGGCCATCACGGTTCACGGTAATGCGCAGGACCAGTTGGGCCAGATCATCAAGCGCGGGAAAATGGTCATCCACGGTGACGTCGGCCAGACCTTCCTGTACGGCGCCAAAGGCGGCGTGGTCTATGTGCTCGGCAACGCCGCCGGTCGGCCCCTCATCAATTCTGTCGGCCGCCCCAAGGTGGTCATCAACGGCACCTGCCTCGACTTTCTCGCCGAGTCTTTCATGGCCGGCGACCCGCACAGCGGCGGCGGGTTCGTGATCCTGAACGGTGTCCGTTTCAACGACGAGGGACAAATCGTTCCATTGCCGGATCCTTACCCGGGCAGCAACCTGTTTTCGCTGGCTTCGGGCGGCGCCATTTTTGTTCGTGACCCGGACCGGACCCTGGTGGATCAGCAGTTGAACGGCGGCCAGTTCGCCAAGCTGACCGATGCCGACTGGGAATTGATCCTGCCGTTTCTGGAAGAGAACCAGAAATTGTTCGGCATCACTGTCGAACGGCTTTTGACCGTGAACGGTAAAAAACTCAAACCGTGCCGGGTGTATCGCAAAGTCGTCCCCGGCAACATCAAGGCCATTGCTTCGGAAGAGACCGACGATGTCTGGGCGGAAGAAGCCGAGGCCGAACTGGCCGTGACATAACCGGAAACCATTACCGTGATCACCATCAAGAAAAAGAAAAACAGCCGCGCCCTGAAGGACGCCGTCGAAGAGTTGTCCGGCGTGGACCTGAGCGTTTGTTACCAGTGCAAGAAATGTTCCGGCGGCTGTCCGGTGGCCACCCTCACCCAATCGCGGCCCTCCGAAATCATGCGACAATTGCACCTGGGCGCCGGCGATGAATTGCTCGCCAGCGACCTCGTCTGGATGTGTGTCTCCTGCGAGATTTGTTCCGCCCGTTGTCCGATGGGCATTGACGTAGCAGCGGTCATGGATGCGTTGCGCCGGCTGGCTATTGAACGGGGCGCACCGAAACCGGAAGGCAATGTGCCGCTGTTCAACCGCGCCTTCCTGAAGACGGTCGAGACCTTCGGCCGCTCTTACGAAATCGGCATGATCACCGCCTACAAACTCGGCACCGGCAAGTTGATGAACGACACGGAAAAATTTCCGGCCATGCTGAAGAAAGGGAAAATCGCGCTGCTGCCGCCCCGGGGCGGCGACCGGAAGACTGTGAAACGGATTTTCAGGAAAATCAAAGAACGCAAGGGGGCCAAAGCATGAGATACGCCTATTATCCCGGATGCTCGGCTGAATCCACAGCCCGCGATATGCACCAATCCACCCTGGTGGTGGCCAAAGCGCTGGGGATTGAATTGCAGGAAGCCCGAGGCTGGACCTGCTGCGGCGCCACCGCCGGCCACCAGACCAACCGCCTGCTCGCCGTGTCCCTGCCTGCCGCCAACCTGGCCAAGGTCCAGGACATGAAGCTGGACATGGTCGTCAATTGCGCCGCCTGCTACAACCGGATGAAGGTGGCCAACCACGAAATCTTGGCGCATTCGGAAATCCGCCAAGGCGTCCGCGACGCGCTCGACCGGGATTACGACGGCTCGGTCAGGGTCCGCCATCTGCTTGAGGTGCTCCTCGAAGACGTCGGCCTGCCAACCATCACCAGGTCGCTCAAACATTCGTTGAACGGCCTCAAGGTGGCTTGTTATTACGGCTGCCTGCTGGTCCGGCCGCCGGGCGTCGTGAAGTTCGACGACCCGGAAAATCCGAAGTCGCTCGACCGGCTGGTGACGGCGATGGGCGGCCAGAGCCTCGATTGGCCGTGCAAGGTCGAATGTTGCGGCGGCGGCCTGTCGCTGTCGCGGACCGATGTGGTGATCAATCTTACCGGGTCCATTCTCGACATGGCCGTCCAGTCGGGTGCCGACTGCATTGCGGTCAGTTGCCCGATGTGCCAGTCGAATCTCGATTTGCGGCAGCAGGACATCAACAAGCAGACCGGCAAAAACTACCGGATGCCGGTGATTTACATCACTCAGTTGCTCGGGCTTTGCCTGGGCTTTGGTCCCGGCGAACTCGGGTTTGAAAAGCTGATGGTCCCGGCCACGAACGTTTTGAAAAAAGTAAATGAACGCGCATAAAACATTCGACATTTCCGAAACAGTGTTGAAGCGGCATGAATGCCGCGCTCCGGGGCGCGGGCTTCAGCCCGCTTCAACGCCCGACAGGCGATGGATGTCGGTTTGTTTTTGCGCTCAGATATGCAGCAAACGGTCATGAGTAACAACGGCGACAAGAAAATTGGCGCGGTGCTGGTGCAGGGCGGCGGCATTGCCGGCGTCCAGGCCGCCCTCGACCTGGCCAACAGCGGCTTCAAGGTTTATCTCGTCGAACGCGACGCCGCCATCGGCGGCATGATGGCGCATCTGGACAAGACCTTCCCGACCGGCGACTGCGCCACCTGCATTGTCTCGCCCAAACTCGTCGAATGCGCGCGGAATCTGAACATCGAGATATTGACCCTTTCGGAATTAGCGGATTTATACGGCAAGCCCGGCAATTTCAAAGCGACCGTCAGGCGCTATCCGCGATACGTTGACGAAAGCAAATGCACCGGTTGCAGTGAATGCACGCAGGTCTGTCCTGTGGACATTCCGGACGAGTTCAATCGCTGCCTGGGCACCCGCAAGGGCATCGCCAAACTTTACGCGCAGGCCACACCGAACATTTTCGGCATCCTAAAAAACGGCCACTCACCCTGCAAACTGAAGTGCCCGGCCAAGGTGAACGTCCAGGGCTACGTCCAGCTCATCAAGCAAAAGGAATATCTCAAGGCAGTCGCACTCATCCGCCAGCGTAATCCGCTTTCGGCCATCTGCGGCCGTATCTGCACGCATCCGTGCGAGTCCGAATGCATGCGCGGCAAGGCCGACGATCCCATCGCCATCCGGCTCCTGAAACGCTTCGCCTCCGACAAGGAAATGGAGATGCTCGCGGCGGGCAAGCTGACTTTGCCGGAGGAAAAAACTCCCGCGCCGGACGCCAGAAAAGTAGCCATCATCGGTGGTGGCCCGGCCGGGCTTACGGCGGCCAACGATCTCGCCGAAGCCGGGTTCGCGGTCACGGTCTTTGAAGCGATGCCCGCCGCCGGCGGCATGTTGCGTTACGGCATTCCCGAGTATCGCCTGCCCAAGAAGGTGCTCGACCACGAAATCGAAATTATCCGGCGCAAGGGCGTGAAGTTCGTCTATAACTGCCGCATCGGCAAGGACGTCACTTTCCAGACGCTCCAGAAAGATTACGGTGCCATCTTCGTCTCCGCCGGGGCCCAGAAAAGCCGCAAGCTCCGCGTGGACGGCGAAGACCTCAATGGCGTCCTGCACGGTGTGGAATTTCTGCGCGAAGCGGCTTCAGCCAAAAAACCCGGGGTAAAGAATCGCGCGCTGGTTATCGGCGGCGGCAACGTGGCGGTGGACGTGGCCCGGACCGCGCTGCGCCTGGGCGCGAAGCAGGTTGAAATGGTCTGCCTCGAACAGCGCCATGAAATGCCCGCTTACCCGGAGGAAATCGAAGCCACTCTCGCCGAGAACATCAAGATTCACAACGGCTGGGGCCCCAAACGCATCCTCGGCAACGGCTCCGTCACCGGTATCGAACTAAAACGTTGTACCCGCGTTTTCGACGACCAGAAACGTTTCAACCCGGCCTATGACGAAAACGACCTCACCACCATCGAGGCCGACCAGATTATCGTGGCCATCGGACAGGCGGTGGATGAACAACTGGTCCAGCACATCTATGTCCAGAACGAACGCGGCTGTTTCAAGGCTGACCCGGTGACCGGGCAGACGTCCATGGCCGGCGTTTTCGCGGGTGGCGACAACGCCTCCGGTCCTGCGTCCGTAATTGACGCCGTGGCTGCCGGCAAACGGGCGGCGGAATCCATCGAACGATATTTGCTGGGCAGAGAATTGCTCGGTGGCCGGTTCGAGGAATCTCTCCGTCCGATTCCCCCGGCGTTCCTGCCCACGCTCGACAAGGTTGAGAAAAAATCCCGGCCGCATCCGGAGGAACTGGCTCCGGTCGTGCGGCTGAATAATTTCGCCGAAGTTGAAAAAGGACTTACCGAAGAACAGGCCCTCGCGGAGGCCGCGCGGTGCCTGAATTGCGCCCTGTGCTCGGAATGCAACCGGTGCGTCGAAACCTGCAAGCAGCACGCCATTGACCACGCCATGCGCGAACGCACAGTCACGCTTGAAGTTGGCGCGGTCATCCTGACGCCGGGTTTTGCCGAGTTCGATGCCTCGCGCAAGGGTGAATTTGGATACGGCCGTTACTCCAACGTGGTCACCAGCGTCCAGTTTGAACGGATGTTGTCCGCCGCCGGACCGTTTGAAGGGCATGTCATCCGTCTCTCCGACGGTCGCGAAGCCAAACGCATCGCCTGGATCCAATGCGTCGGCTCGCGCGATTCAACCTGCGGCAACGAATATTGTTCCTCCATCTGCTGCATGATGGCCACCAAACAGGCGCTCGTCGCCGGCGACCACGTCGAGGGATTGGACGCGACGATTTTCTACATGGACATCCGCGCGCATGGGAAGGATTTCGACCAGTATTACGAACGCGCCCGGGCGAAGGACAACATCCATTATGTCAAAAGCATCCCGTCGCGCATCGTTCAATTACCCGGCAGCAAGGACCTGCGCGTGGCGTATTTGGATGAAAACAGCAAACTCGCGCACAAGGAATTCGACCTGATTGTGCTGTCTGTGGGCATGGAACCGCCGCACAGCATGGCGGGGCTGGCCGCCAGCCTGGACATCAAACTCAACGAATTTGGTTTCTGCGCCACCGACCGGCTCCAGCCGTTATGCACTTCCCAGCCCGGCGTGTTTGTCGGCGGCGCGGCCCAGGAACCCAAGGACATTCCCGAAACCGTCACCCAAGCCAGCGGCGCGGCGTCCATGGCCATGGAACTGCTCGCGTCGGCCCGCAACTCACTGGTCACTAAAAAAAGCTATCCCGTCGAACACGATGTCACCGACGAGGAACCGCGCCTCGGCGTGTTCGTCTGCCACTGCGGCATGAACATCGCCGGGATCGTGGACGTCGAGCAGGTGGTCAGACGCATCGAGCACGAGCCAAACGTGGTTTTGGCGAACCACACCATGTTCACCTGTGCGGATACGAGCCTGTCCAACATCAAGGACATGATCCATCAACATCGGCTCAACCGCATCGTGGTGGCCTCCTGCACTCCGCGGACGCACGAGCCGCTGTTCCGCGAAACCCTGCGCGAAGCGGGGCTGAACCCGTATCTGTTCGAAATGGCCAACATCCGCGACCAATGCTCATGGGTGCATTCGGCCGCACCGGAATCCGCCACCGAAAAGGCGGTTGAACTCGTCAAAATGTCCATCGCCCGGGCACGCCAGCTCTGGCCGCTCGAAGGCGGCACGCTCGCGGTGGACCAGACTGGCATCGTCATCGGCGGCGGTTTGAGCGGCATGACCGCCGCGCTGGCGCTCGCCAACCAGGGATTCGACGTCCATCTGATTGAGCAGGCCAATCGCCTGGGCGGCACCCTGCACGACATTCACCGGACGCTCGAGCACGAGAACATCGCCGCCTTCACCAGCAGCCTCATTGACCAGGTCCAAAAACATCCCCGCATCAAGACTTATCTCGAAGCTGAAATCACCAGTATCAAGGGCCATATCGGCAAGTTCCACGTGGCGCTCGCCCAAGGCGGCAAAAACCTGGAAGTCACCGGTGGCGCCATCATCTTGGCCACGGGCGCGCAGGCGGCCAAGACCACCGAATATTTATACGGCAAATCCGACCGCGTCCTGACCCAGGTCGAACTGGAAAAACAGTTGCACGACAAGACCTGGCCCGCGCAGGGACAAAACATCGTCATGATCCAGTGCGTCGGCTCGCGCAACGAAAAGCATCCTTATTGCAGCCGCATCTGCTGCTCGATGGCCGTCAAAAACGCATTGGCCATCAAGAAGCTGGACCCGACGGCCAATGTTTATGTGCTCTACCGGGACGTTCGGACCTACGGTTTCCGGGAAATCTACTATCAGCAGGCGCGCGAGGCCGGCGTGGTCTTCATCCGTTACACCCCGGAGGCGCCGCCGCAGGTGGCCGACGAAAACGGTCTGGTCGTTACGCTCAAAAGTCCCGACATGTCAGAGCCGCTCGCGATTGAGGCCGACAACGTCGTGTTGAGCACCGGCGTGGAAGTGGATTTGAAGAACAACAAACGCATCTCGGACATGCTCAAGGTGCCGCTGAATGCGGATGGTTTCTACGTGGAAGCGCACATGAAACTGCGGCCGGTGGATTTCACCACCGAAGGCATCTTCCTCTGCGGCCTGGCCCATTCACCGAAGTTCATTGACGAAAATATCGCGCAGGCGCGGGCCGCCGCAGCGCGGGCGGCCACCGTGCTGTCCAAGACGCAGCTCGATGTCAGCGCGCAAGTCGCCTACGTGGACCAGCAAAAGTGCATCTCCTGCATGACGTGCGTGACCGTCTGTCCGTATTCCGCGCCTTACTGCAACAAAGACGGCAAGGGTCAGATTGAGGCCGCCAAGTGCATGGGCTGCGGCATATGCGCCGCCGAATGTCCGGCCCGCGCCATCCAGTTGCACCACTTCGAGACCGACCAGTTTATGGTCATGATCAAACAATTGTTCACCGGCGACCTCGGCGGGAACGGCGAAACCGGCGCGGCTGCGCCCTGGCCGGTTGGAACGATGACGGGAAAAGTTTAGCATGATTGCCAAAAGAAACATCCAGACAGGCCATGGAGCGGTCGCGTTGAAGCGGCGTAAACGCCGCGCTCCGGAGCGCGGGCTTCAGCCCGCTTCAGCGTCCACAACATGTAAACGGGATTCACTTGTTTGCAAATGGCATAACCCATGAAACCTGAAGTTTTTGAACCCAAGATCGTGGCCTTTTGCTGCCATTATTGTGCCTATGCCTCGGCTGATCTGGCAGGGTCCATGCGCATCCAGTATCCGCCCAACGTGCGCATCATCCGCACCCCCTGCACGGGCCGACTGGAAACTGAATATTTCATGAAGGCATTCGAGAACGGCGCGGACGGCGTGCTGGTGGCGGGCTGCCTCGAAGGCGGCTGCCATTTTGTGGAAGGCAACCTCTGCGCCAGACGCCGGGTTAATTACACCCGCGACCTGCTCGCGGAAATCAGCCTCGAAAAGGAACGCCTCCGCATGGTCAACATTTCTGCCGCCATGGCGCGGCCCTTGGCGGACACGATTACCGACATGGTGGAAACCGTCCGCAAACTGGGGCCCAACCCGATCAAACAGAAAAATTTAACCAAACTGGAGAGTTGCACATGATTGTCGCCCAACGAAAAAACATACCCGAACTGCTGTCCATCGTGGAACGGCATCGCAAGGTGCTCCTGCTCGGTTGCGGCACCTGCGTGACCGTCTGCCTCGCCGGCGGCCAGCGCGAAGTCAGCATCATCGCCTCCGCCCTGCGCATGGCGGCCAAATTGAAGGACCGCGCCCTCGAGGTCGAGGAACTCACCATCGAACGCCAGTGCGACAACGTCTTTCTCGAACAAGCCGCCGAAGCGATCAAGAAGACTGACGCCGTGCTGTCGCTCGGCTGCGGTGCCGGCGTGCAGGCCCTAGCCGAACGTTTCACCGGCAAACCGGTTTATGCCGGCCTCGACACGGCGTTCATCGGTATTCTGGAGGAACGGGGCGTCTGGGCGGAAAAATGTACGGCCTGCGGCCAGTGCGTGCTACATCAATACGGCGGCATTTGCCCGATCACCCGTTGTGCCAAGCACATGTTGAACGGCCCGTGCAGCGGTTCGCGCGAAGACCGGTGTGAAGTCAACCCCGACCGCCCGTGCGCCTGGCAACTGATTTACAAACGCCTGAAAGAAATCGGACAATTGGATCGGTTGAAAGAAATCAAACCGCCCAAGAACTGGCGTCCAAGTCTATCCGGCGGCCTGCGTACGATTGTTCGCGAGGACCACAGGGTTTAAAAATCCAATGGTTAAACGCTAAATTCCAAAGTTTTTTGTTTCAGTACGCAGCCTTCGGCTTCTGCTGTTTTTGCGGGGAGAAATATCATAATTCTAGGACCGACCCCCTCACCCCTCACAATCTATCCGGCAGATTGAGCTTTTTCCAGACCAAAGGGTCTTGCAACAGGCTTGGCTTGTTCGTCAGGAATTCGTTTAAAGTTCGCCGTGCGTGGTCCGCAGTATCGGATTCGGGTTCTGAGGAATCATGAAGCTGACTGAGAAGCGCCAGAGCGAGCTTGGCAGCCTGCTTTAAGGATGGAACTGACGCAATCCTCAGGGCACGCCAAGCGGCTCTCTCCGCCAAATTGCTCTGCAAAAGCTCATTTGCTGAGGCGGTGAGTTCAACATCGCTTAATTCTGGCTTGGCGAGGCTAAGTCCTATGGCATAGTCCTTCGCGCGTGCATCCCATGTCTTGGCCAAATTGAGCGTGTGTGACGGAAGGGGACAATGGCATCCTGCTTTGGCGAGTTCGGCGATAATCGGCAGGAGACCACGGCGACCGTCTGGATTCGCACAGAAATGATGTATTAGTTGATCCGCAAGATCCTGCCTTGGGGCGTCAATCGAAACCATCGAACCTTCACGACCAAGCCAGTCGAAAAAATCAATCCACTCAGCACTAAGCGGGCCGCTTGTCGTAGGAGAAATGAGATTTTCAAGCCAGTACGCCCGCCAACGCATCTGAGGACGCCGTGACGCTATCCCGTAGAGTTCTCTGATTTCGTTTGGAGACGGGATGCTCCTGCGGCCTCTCGGAAACTCCCAAAGACTGAGAATCAACGATGCAAGCCAAGAGGAGGTTTCTGGATTTTGCATCTGACGCAGCTGTTCGATCGACGCCGGAAGCTGCCCGGCAGAATATGTGTCGTTTGCCGACCATCCAGAGACTCCAAACGGGAAACCCTTGGACGAGAACTCAGGAGAAATTGGCAGCGCTTCATTTTCGCTCGCCTGAAAATCATCATCAAGCAGCCCAATCTGTCTCCACCGCTGTTCAGCGGCAGTCCAGTGTTTGGTGTCTCCCAAAAGGCCATGCTGTGCTGCCTCTGCGAATCGAAGTAAATCCTCTTTTGATTTCGCACGATTCAGGCATGCACCTATCGGCCAAGGGAGAGGATGCAGCCACGCGCCGTCGCTAGGCAGCCACTTTCCCGCGAGCCAGTTCAGTTCGGCAGAAAGTGTTTTTGCGGTCGGATTCGCCCCGAATCTTGCTGCCGCCAATAATGGAAACCACTCCCTGTTGCTAAACTCCAGTCGCTCCAGAGATTGCCAGAGTTCGTTGCCGAGGTGCAGTGGCGTGAAGAAAGCTCGGCTGATTACATCACTCCAAACAGAACGGATAGCGACTTGGCAGTGCCCACCGCCCGATTCTAGAAACCGCAATATGCGACGCCACGGACCAAGTTCAGTCGGAATTTGAGACTCCGCTAAGTCCGGTCGCAGATAGCGGATGAACCAACGGGGTTCGATCTTTGTTGCAACATCAATCAACTTGGCCACAAACCACTTTGAAGGGGCTCTACGACCACGACCGAACAAAATGATTCGTTGTGCCTCGATATCTGCTGGCCACCGAGCGTCTAGAGCTTGAAGCGCCCATGCAATGTCGCGATCTGCAAGACTCGTCAACAAATGCCACCCCCCCAGTTGTGCCCAGAAACTCGCTTGGCCTAGTCGATCCTCAATTACTTCGAGAAACAGGTCTTTGAGGTCGTCATGAAAAATAGCGGCCAACTGGGCACAATGCCCGGCATCGGGAAGTCGTGCAAGTTGGAGGGCAATCCGCGTGAATCGGACCTCATAGCTAGGGTATTGCCGAGCCGTACCATCGGCGAGGATGTCCAAAGCCAAACGCGAACCCCAGAGCACCGCGTTTGCGGCTCGGCCAGCGGTTTCGTCCGCGAGGATTTGGCGAGATGCTTCTTCCTCATTGAGCCCGGCACACAAGGACACGAGATTGTCCAGAAGGTGCTCGCGCTCCAAAAAGCACTTGCCGACAGCAAACTGGAAGACGTTTCGCCAATAACTTGCCGGCCCAATCACTTTCAGGCGCTCTCGTATGTCCTCGTCCGAACCGTTCATCACGGCTTCGGCTGCCATGAACTCCTTGAACGAAGTGATGTCAAAGCGCACCCACCCAACTCTCTGGCGAACGAGAAAGACGAGTCTGTCGAGGGCGCTATTACTGATGCGCGCAAGAAGCTCTGAAGCCTTTGGTTCGATAATACCGATTTGCTCGAGTCTGCGCCGCACTAGCTCACGGAACTGCTCATCCGAAAGAGCGGAATCCACATCTTCAAGTCGCGGCCGCCTCGGTTTCGGCGTCGTCTTCTCCCCGGCGGAATGCAGGAGTAAACCGGCCTGAGCATGTATCGTGTCTATGTCCTTCTGCCTCTCAGTAAGGATGCCACCAAGCAATTTTCGCCTCGTTTCTCTCTTGTATATCGTCCGATAGTACTCTGCAAAAAGGCGATAGCGCTGCTGTGGCGGTTCGCCCGTGTCTTCCAAAAGCGTTGCCATGATTGTGACTTGAAGCGGACTTTGCATCAGTCGAGAGGTGGCGAAGCTCTGACAAGCCTTCTCAAGACTGCGGAATAGTTCTTCCTTTCGACGTTCGTCAGCGCCGCAGCGGGCCTCAGCCAACCTGCGTCCGTACTCAAGGGCCTGCTGTGGAGAAAGCGGGGTTAGGTATAAGTGGCGAAAAAGTTCCTCAGAGAACTCGTTGCTATAACTCTGCGGGCGTGTGGTCGCGACGACCAGCATATCGGCATTGGCAGAAGCAGCATCTATCCGAAAGCTTTCGATTTCTTTCAAAACGTCGCTGCGGTTGCTTGATGGCGGAACTTCATCAAGTCCGTCGAGGACCAACAGCCAAGGATATTGACCCAGCCAAGATTTCAGGTCTTCCGTGGAGAGCGCTGCGCCACCTAGGCGCGAAATATCGCTCCTGATGTATTCCCTCAACGTAAGCTGTGGTTCGGATGCCAGCGCATGGGCGAAATTGCGTAACTCAATTCGGAGGGGAAAGCGCCTCACTATGGGAAGGCCGCCTGCATTGCTGCGCTCTTTCTCCAATTGTTTGAGAATTGAAGGTACTTTGTCGTCCAATCGTTGCTTCGGTCGGTCGCGAAGGATCGATGCCCGGTAAAGCTGACAAAGGTACTGGCCAAAAGTGCTCTTGCCTTGTCCCGGGCCGCCGACGATAACAAATCGGGAGAACTTACGGCTCGAGGATCGTGTCGTTCGCCCAGTATCATCATCGTCGTCTGCAATCCTGCGAAGAATCCGTGACGCCGCTTGGAGCAATGTATCCACCACGCGCGGCAACTCCTCCTCCTCTTCTTCACTTGCCAGGACAGCGGCCTCAGCGCTGTTGGCGAATGGCAAGTCAACGAATACGCTTGCCAAGGGAATCTGGAGTTCCGGGTCTTCGCCAGCGGATTGAAGCTTTGCCGACATGTCGGCGATCAACTCCTTTTGGAGGAATGAATGCATCACCTCGACAAAATCCGGCTTCTGCGGCTTCAGCCATTCCGTGACTTGGGCGAGTACGTCGCCGGATGTGATGAAATGTCCGTAGGCCGCTCGGAGGTCCGCGTCACCGTCCAAAAAGCCCCGAATATCGTTGTAATCCCAGATGGCGTGACTCTTGAGACCAAGCTTTGCCGAGTAGTCTTCAAGCACTTTCGTGGCACGGTCGCGTCCTCCGCTGTCTGCAACACCCGAAAGCGCTACGTTCGTCGTAAGAATGTAGTATTCTGGCTTCGGTAGTTTCCTTTTCTTGCTGAGGAACTTCTTTAGGTCTCCGTCGAGCTGCTTCAATGCCCAAGTTGTATCCTTCTGTGAATCTCCGCTGGGTCGTTGGTTGAACTTACACCCCATGACCAAGTAACCGTCCCACGCGCCCGCTGTGGACGGATAGTCCATCTTGCCTCGGAATGTCAGGTCGCGAGCGCCGTCTTTGCCATCCCCAAATGCCGTCACACCTGCCCCGATTCGCTTTCGCGCAATCGCTTGGACAAGATGCTGGAAGTCACGGGGATTCAGTCCGCACAGGTTGTAGTCAGCCATAAGAAATTTCTTTCAAACAGGGCGAACGGGAAGATGATTGGGAGCTTAAACGGCAGTTTGCCGCAGAGGTTGCCGAGCACCTGCGCGACCGTGTCGTTCTTCGGCAGCTTGGAGTACAGGCAGATGATCCGCAGCGCAAACGTCTTCGTTCTCGGTTTCAAATCCTGCGGCTTTTCACCCATAACTTTAGCGTTTAGCCTTTGGCCTTTTTGTCATTTCTCAGTTCGATCCCCAGCCCAAGCGGATTTGACGGCAGCCTAAGCCCAGGTGGAGCCGGAAGAAAGGCTAAATTCTGAAGGCTGAAGGCTAAATGAAAACGGGGGAAGGCGCAGTCAGAACATCGGTAACACTCGTGGGTCAATACATCGGTAACACTATTGTGGTTAGAGGTTACATATTTGGTTTCCTTTGACCAGCTTCCTGCGGGCGGATATCCGCCCGCAGGAAG
>Ga0187874_10002274_pt1 | contig 14966 bp, 12 predicted proteins | sample June2016WEW_16_1_3_FD_132993 | JGI IMG/M metagenome (GOLD analysis project Ga0187874, IMG submission 132993) | Peatland microbial communities from SPRUCE experiment site at the Marcell Experimental Forest, Minnesota, USA - June2016WEW_16_150 | ecosystem: Environmental > Terrestrial > Soil >... | reverse complement strand
CGAGCAGTACTTCGTCCACGGCGCCGTACTCGATCGCGGTCTCTACCGCTTTTTTCCCATAGGCAACCGCGCCGTTCTGGGAAATACGGAGGAGTACCTCGTCCATCAGTTTTACCTCGCGCGAGAGCTGGATGTCACCGATCAGTTTCTCGAGTGTTCCTGCACCAATCACATCCTGCACTGCACCGCGCCCTATCCGCCGGGTTTCGACTACAATCGCACGCCCGGCAGGAGCACTGTTTTTGTTCTTCGCGTATCTGACAAAATCGTCCTTGATAAAACCGGGCCCTGCAATGATAAGCGGCCCGGAGATTTCCGCAATACTTTTAATGACAGCATCAAAAAAACCGGTACGCGTATCGGTCTCCCCGCCCTTACCGCTTCCCGCGGTAATGGTGATCACGCTCTCGGGACCATACTGCCGGAGCCGAAAGAGCTCCGCCTCACCTTCTTCGATGGTCAGGATATGGATCACACCGAAAACAGAGGATTTTACCGCCCGCTCGATCCGTTCAAGATCGATCGGCCTCCACTGCCGGATAACTGAAATCTCATAGCCGGTCTCGACATTAATAGTGTGATATGCGCCGCAGTCCACGCCGTGTTCGATGACGCCGGCGATCCGGAGCCGTACCCCGTGCTCGGAGAACTCCACTTTTTCAGTCCTGATACCCAGTCTTACCGGCCGTTTCTCCACCTTTTCGGGTCGGAGCTTGTCAGTGGCGGATTCCACGCTCCGGAACGTCGTTGCAAAGACAAGATCGCCGGCTGATATAAGGTGCTGAAGATGCCAGAGATCGTCAATGCTTTCAGGGAAGAGACGTATTTCACCGGCATTATCCTTAAGTTCACCGTATTCTGCTTTCATGGTATTCCCAGGATATCAGAACCGCCGGGTGGGACAAAAGCGGCCACGGCCTCGGTATTCAGGACTCCCTTGAGCAGTTTTTCCTCATCGGGAGTTATGTTCTGCCGGAGGAGGCGCAGCACCTTCTTTGCCACATCGTTTGGCTCGTACTGGCCGGGCTTTAACTCGGCGAACACCTTTGTCCGTGACCTGATCACCACAGGTGGTCCCCCGATGACAGCCGCCTGTGGTTCCAGTACCAGGCCGATGCCAACCGCGAGGGGAATATTGCGATAATAGGTACGCTCTCCCCGGACGATGAATGAACCCCGTACAACAAACTCCCCGGCCTGCGGGGTCTTGCTGACCTGGTTTGGCTGTGCACTGTATACGTCAGCCGAAAAATGACCGCTCCGCCAGGCTCCGGAGTACGATGCGGCAAACTGGGCCACCTCATCCATCCTCCCCGTTTTGCCCTTTACGATAACGACACTGGCGCCATGTACATCCGCGTGTACGAAGAGATCGCCACCGGCCATGTACTTCTTGACCAGTTCCTCGTTCTGCGATGCGTCCCGGCCCCCCAGAACAACGATGCCGTCACTGGTTACAAACCACCGGAACCGGTGGTACCAGAGTTTTTTCATCGGGATAATATCGTGCCGGATTATTTTCTTCTTCGGCTTGATGGTTTTCATCGCCGCAAGGGCACCCTCTTTTTTCCTCTTGAATTTTTTTATGACATCATAGTACCGGCCGGCATTCTGTTCGATACTCTCATGGACGAAGATCTTCACCTTTTTCCCGATATCAAGCTCGACTGCCGCCTCATCGGGATAGAAGGCCACGATACGTTTTACATCTGCCGAAGAGTTGCCCCGGAGGCGGTGCTCGATCTCCTGCCATGACAGGTGTTTGCTTGCAGCATCAAGCGAGGAAATGATCTGGGAGACAACCGGGTAATGCTCGTAGATCGCTGCCACAATCTCTTCGGTCTTTTTAATTTTATCATCAAATTTTTTTATTGCTGTTTCCTGGTATTTGTGAATCCGTTCCTCTTCGGAAAGTTTTGGTTTTGAAGTAATCCTGACTTTTTCTGCCTTGGTCATCGGGTAAAATGCTTCAAGTGCCTCAGAAAAACCGGAGAACCGGTTTTTATCGTTTGATGTATTTTCGGATCCTTCATCAAGTACAACCGGTTCACAGCTTGTGACGGAAATTACCGGCTGGCCGGTATGCTGCACCCTGTCAAAAAGTGACCGTATGGCAGCAAATACCGGGCCAGGATCGGCTTTCGATGCCGGCATGGCTTTATCGACACCGGCAGTGCGGCATACGTACTCTGCATACGTTCCCCCGAGCATGCCGGCAATTGCAAGGGCACGCACGAGATCCCGGTCGTCACCGGCAAGGGTGGCTGCAAGATTTTCAAAAGACCCGGTTGGATCGGTGCTGCTCATCGTGTAGACTGCATCAGGAACGACATCCCGATCCTTAAAACGGTGGTGGCGGAGCGGTTTTATGATGCGGTACGATTCATCCGTAAGGATCACATTCCCCTCATCAAAGAGCTCGATGATGAGCCGGTAGGTAAGAGTCCCTTTCCCGATATCGAAAACGAGGATCCGTTCGAGCCCGTGCTGGCGGATTGCAAGCACCTTGCCGCCGGAGATATATTTACGCAGGAGCATGGCAAACTGCGGGGGATTTTTTGGAGGGGGAGGAAAATTTTTCACCAGATGCACCCGCCGGCCGGCTTCGATGAGCATCTGGTACTTCGCATGATCTTCCCCGTTTAAGCGGATTCCAAGGGTGCGGGTTTCGAACTGGTAGACCTTGTCAATCCAGAGCGGCAGCTTGTCGCAGAGCTCGTTTGTCACCGCCCTTACATCGATCCCGCTCATTCCCTGTGCAGTCGCCATGGATTATACCAAATTACATATGGCTTGCGCACTAAAAAATAAGACTACTGGGTGTAGCCGGATGACCGAAAACGTGCACGAAGAAGAGCAGCAAGTTATTTCCAGAAAAAAAAAGACCAAACTGGAAAAACAGGCTGAACATATAGACCGGATAAAGAAGACTCTTGTTGCCTGCATACTAGGCATTATTGTCGGAATCGTATCGTATTACCTGCAGGTTACGGTAAAAAACGACATCGGACTTCTTGCATTTATGCTGATGCTTGCAGGGGTCGTGGTCCAGCGGCATATTTTCATGCTTATGCATATTGACACCTCAAAACTGGGCGCAAAGGACTGGCTCTACCAGGGATTTATGACCTTTGCATTCTGGTTCATGTCCTGGACTCTCCTCCTTTCGACCATGTCGCACTGATCTTTTTTCAGGATAACCATGAGAATAGCCATTGTCCATAAGGATCGCTGCCACGCGAAAAAGTGCGGGACCGAGTGCATCATCTACTGCCCCCGGGTACGGACCGGTGATGAAACCGTTGTCATCGGTGAGGATGGCAAGGCAATCATATCAGAGGAGCTCTGTGTCGGCTGCGGTATCTGCATCAAGAAGTGCCCGTTTGAAGCCATCGATATCGTAAGTCTTCCCGAAGAACTTGAGCACCCCACCCACCGGTACGGGAAGAACGGGTTTGCGCTCTATGGACTTCCCATCCCGGTGCAGGGGAAGGTTACCGGGATCCTTGGCGCAAACGGTATCGGGAAGAGCACTGCCGTAAAGATCCTATCAGGGCAACTCCGGCCGAACCTTGGGAATTTTGATGACGAAGTTGCCTGGGAAGAGATACTGAAACGCTATGCCGGGACCGAACTCTTCGACTACCTCCAGACCGTCTCAAAGAAGAGCAAAAAGATCGCTGTCAAGCCGCAGTATATCGATTTTATCCCGAAAGTATTCACCGGGACTACCCGCGACCTGCTCAAAACAACCGACGAGCGCGGGAGGCTTAAAGAACTCATCCCCGCGCTTAAACTCGATGCAATCCTCGACCACCCGATAGGTACACTGAGCGGGGGAGAACTCCAGCGGGTGGCTATTACTGCCTGCCTTGCACGAAACGCCGACCTCTATTTCCTCGATGAGATCACACCGTTTCTGGACATCTACCAGCGCATTTCGGCGGCCAAACTGATCCGCGAACTGGCGATGGAACGCCCGGTTGTCATCGTCGAACACGACCTCGCCATCCTCGATATGCTGGCCGACACGGTCCACATCGGGTACGGCAAACCGGCTGTTTTCGGGGTCATCACCCGGCCAAAAGGCGTCCGCGTAGGAATCAACCAGTACCTCGAAGGATATCTCGCAGAAGAGAACGTACGATTCCGGGACTCGCAGGTGATATTCGAGAAACGGGCGCACGAGAAGGGCTCCAGGAGGGAGGATCTGGTGGAGGTTCCCCCCCTCACCAAGAAGTACGATGCGTTCCGGCTCACGATCTCGGGAGGTACGATACGGGCAGGTGAAGTGCTCGGCGTTATCGGGGCAAACGGCATGGGGAAGAGTACCTTTGCGAAGCTGCTTGCCGGTGAGGAAAAACCCGATACCGGTGCCATGGATCTTACGCTCCGGATCTCCTACAAGCCACAGTACATCAAGCCGGATACGTCGGATTCAGTCGAAATGTACCTCCGCCAGTGCACCAGTAAGTTTGATACCTCCTATTACCAGCACGAGATCCTTGAGTCACTCTCGCTCCAGGCCATTCTCCAGTCGCCGGTCGATTCCCTGAGCGGGGGGGAGCTCCAGCGGGTGGCGATTGCTGCCTGTCTTTCACGTGACGCGGATCTCTATATCCTTGACGAACCAAGCGCCCACCTCGATGTGGAGCAGCGCGTGAAAGTAACACGGCTCATAAAGCATCATGCAGAGGGAAAAGAGGTGGCGATCCTCGTTATCGATCATGATATCTATCTCATTGACATGATCAGCGAAAGAATACTCGTCTTTGAAGGCGAACCGGGTGTTGAGGGTACCGCTGCCGGTCCCTTTGCTATGCGGGAGGGAATGAACCGGTTTTTAAAGGCGCTTGACGTTACGTTCCGTCGGGACCAGACGGGCCGGCCCCGGATCAACAAACCTGACTCGTTCCTTGACCGGGAGCAGAAAAGCCGTGGTGAATATTACTACTACGCCGCAGAGGATGAATAATCTCCGGGCTCTCATATAACAACGTTTTTCGGTTGCCATCGTCTCCCGCTCTCTCCTGTCCTGGTTACCGGGACGGATGAGGGAACGTGAAAAACCCGGAAAGGAAAGCAAAAATCCGGTCAAGTGGCGATGCCGCAGCGGGGGGTAATATTTCACCCGGGGTTGTCTCCTGTGATATATTTACGGGTACCGGGATTGGGGAAAAGGTTGGGGTCGGGGAAGATGTCGGGGTCATGGTCTCAATGGTGATGAGGGGCTCTGTTGAGGTAGCCCCGGTATAGTAGCCGATATTATCCAGCGTGGAAAACCAGAGCCGGTTGCCGGCATCGAAAAATACCGTCCTGATGCGGTGTGAGCTGCTCCCGAACCCCTCGAACATTCCCAGATGGCGGGTGATCTGCCCGTTCTCCCAGACATAAATGCCATTATCGGTAGCCACATAGAGGGCCCCGTCTGATCCTCCGGCAACATCATTGATGGCATAAGGCCCCCCATAGAAATCCGACATCTTCAGGATCTGGGTAAATCCGGTGGCGGAATCATAGTACGCGATCTGCGTCGAATTAAAGAAGTAAGCACCTCCGAGCGGATCGCGTCGTACATGGCCGAGCATCCCGTAAAGATCGTTTTTATCCTCTATTTTCTCGAAATAAACCGTATCGTTTGATGTCGTCACTTTCCAGAGGCCATCATGGCCTGTTGCGATAAGAAGGCTGTCGGTCGCGCTGTCGAGCGCCATACTGTCGGCCTCATAGAAACCCGGCCCATTCGGGGAGAAAGGAGCAAACCACGTCCAGGTACCGTTATGGTACCGGTTCAGTGCCGCATTACCTGTCGCCACCCACATGTCATCATTCCAGCGCTGGAGATCCCTGATCTGGAGGCTTTTTAAGAGTTCCTGGTCCCTTATTACGCTGTAATCATGTCCGTTATAGATCTGAATCCCGCTCCCGTACCCGATCCAGAGATTGCCGGAGCTGTCGTATTCAACCGCCATTACGAAGTTATCCAGCAGACCGGCGGAAATATTATCCCGGTCGATATGTTGTGTGCTCCAGCTCCCATTATAGGTCGAAAGGCCGAGCGTCGTGGCGATGAGGTCTTCGCCGTGCAGTCCGTTAATGATATCGTTGACCTGGGCAGACGGAATCGAATCTGATGTCGGACGAAAAAGGTGAACCGATCCCAGGTACTGCTGGTCGGAAAAAGATGCGGAGGTTTCCGTCACATTCTCTGCACCTGCAGCAACCGGTATAAGGCATAAAATAAACAGGAGATAAAAAAACAGTTCAGATCTCGTGTGCAGCGCCATCTGCGCTCCTGACAGTGACCTTCCCGTCATCTTCCGGATAGAACGCCACGGTCCTGCCAGATTTCCCTCCGACTTCCTCTGCGGAGATCCGGATCTGGTTCTCTGCGAGAACGGCCCGTACTTTTTCCGCGTTCCGCTCGCCGATGTTAAGATTATTGCCAAAATATTCAAACATGCAGGCCCCCCCGGCCATTTTTACAACGAGCGATGACTTGTGACAACCCATATTAGATAGTGTATTGAGAAGGAGGGGAACTGCTGTATCGGCATATTTTCCCGGCCGGTCCGTACGCCCGGAGCTTTCGGGCAGCATGATATGCACCATCGCACCGATGCGACGATCCCTGTCGTAGATGGCCAGGCCGATACAGGATCCAAGGCCGATTGCCATCATCGGTACAGAGCCCACATGGTACTCACCAATACCAATCATCACCGGCATTTTATTATGGGATATCGGTTCAGACATTCCGGTTCCGTTGATGTCAGATGGGTTTCATCAGGTTATCCAACCGTTCGACAAACATTTTGAGTGTGCTTGTCTCCGGCATCATAATAATGTCACTGTCGATCTTGTGCTCCTCGCAGAAAAGTTCTGTAGAGAACAACATAACTTCATTAATCTCTTCCTGCATCTGTGCGATGAGTGACTGCATGGCGGCATGCGCCATATCAATGGTAAGCGCCGGAGGTGAGGGAATCATGACAAAACCGAGGAGTTCTGCGGCGGCGTCGAGAAATGCCGAAGCCATGATATTACCGACTTCGATGAGAGCACTTTCGTCCATCTCGCTGAGCGGTCGATCCGGATCTGTCAACCCCAGCATCGTATTGGTCAGGTGAACAGCGGATTTCCGGGAGATATAGAAAATGATGTATCCCCCGTGGGGGATTTCGCCCTGTAACTCAAAGACCACTAGCGCTGCTGATTCATCCCCGATGTGGTCTGCTAGCTGGGCTATATCCACGGTCATAATCTTGGGTACACTCATCTCAACCGTACTTGAGAGCAGCTGCGACAGGGTGGTTGCGGCGTGAGCCGCCCCGATGTTTCCCAGTTCCTGCATCGCATCCATCTGAACTGATGATAATTTCATGGCGTATTCATTCCTGCATCGTGTTTACATCAAGAACCGGCACCACATCCCCATCGCCGAGGATGGTGACCCCGCTTATCCCTTTCGTGGTCCCGATAAACCCGCTCAATGGCTTCACAACAACTTCCTGCTGTCCTTCTACAGCATCAACGGGAATACAGCATTTCCGTTTCTGGTACTGAATGACAATGAGTATCTCGCACCGGTCCGAGCTCCCCACCATGTCATTAAGCCAGAGGATCTGGAGCACCTCATCCCTGATCATAGTCACTTCACCATTCCCGATACGGTGCATGCCGTCCTTTTTGAAGTTTGCCACTTCAACAATACTGCTGATCGGTATTGCCAGGCGCTTGTTGCGGATCCGGACAATCATCACGTCAACGATCGCCATGGTGGGGGGAAGAAGAAGTTCAAAAGTGCTCCCTTTACCGGGAGTCGTCTCCACTTTGATCGTACCTTTGAGTGATTCGATCGCCCGCTTCACAACATCGAGGCCGACGCCTCTGCCGGAGATATCAGTAATTTTATCTGCCGTGGAAAAGCCGGGCTGGAAGAGCAGATCGATAGCCTGATCGGCAGTAAGGGTTTCTGCGGCTTCCGCGGTGATCAACCCTTTTTCCACGGCTTTTTTCTTGACTTTCTCCACATTAATACCGGCGCCGTCGTCTACAAGTTCGATGATAACATTATCACGATCCCGGTGTGCCGAAAGTCGGACAAGGCCTTTTCTGGGCTTACCTGCCTTTTCACGGATCTCCGGTGCCTCGATCCCATGGTTTACAGCATTTCTTATCAGGTGGAGCAGCGGGTCATTGAGACCGTCCATCACGCTCCGGTCAAGCTCGGTCTCACCGCCCTCCATAACAAACTCGACATCCTTGTGATCGTACTGGGCGACATCGCGGGCCACCCGGGGAAGGCGATTGAAAATATGGGAGAGCGGGATCATACGGATGGCCATCATCAGATTCTGGAGCTCGGAGACCGACCGCTCCACCATACTGATCGCCTCATCCATCTCTTTTATTTTGTGTTCTTCCGAGATCTGCTTGAGCCGGCCACGGTTGATCACCAGATCCTCGACCAGATTCATGATATGATCGAGCTGGACAATATCCACCCGGAGATTTTTTATTTCCCGGTTTTTATCCGGTGCCGCCGGTTGTTTCCTATCGGGTTCTGCCGCTTTTTTTGCCAAGAGGGGTTCTGTTGGCAGGGAGGCCGGCGTTTCCAGCAGTTTTATCTCAACGGTTGCGATCTCGGTGCCCAAAGCAGCCGTCCTGAGGGCCTCCTCACCGGCATCGCTGACCATCGTGAGATGCACCGTACCGTCAAACTCCCCTTCATCGATAGCTTCCTTTGACGGTTTCAATGACAGGATTGTGCCCAATGCTTCAAGATTCTGTATCGCTATGAGTGCCCGGACATCTTTCATCATGCAGTCCGGGGAGACCACGATGGTCATCGTAAATTCCGGTCCTGAATCTGCAGCAGGAGATGCTGCGGACTGGATCTCCTCCGGTGTATTTGTCTCCGCCTCCTTTCGGCAGGGAGGCTCGGTTTTCTCCTTCCCGGTGACGCCCTGTTCTTTCAGCCAGGCACGCAATGCCTGTATCTGTTCATTGGGATTCTTGGATGAGGAATCACCGCCGGCTTCGACGTCATCCAGCATCTCCTCGATGAGATCGGTGCAGGCAAGGAGAATGTTTCCCAGCTCCTCAGATACCTCCGCACTGCCGTTCCGAATCAGCTGGAACACATCCTCCATCGTATGGCAGAGGCGTTCCATATCTGCAAAACCCATGGATGCGGATGCACCTTTGAGCGTATGGATCGACCGGAAGATCTCGTCAATGGCGTTCTGGTCGGTACCTTTTTCCAGTACCAGAAGGTTATTGACCAGATTTTCGTGGTTTTCACGGGATTCGGCAACAAACAGTGACCGGTACTGCTCAAACTCAGACATGTGAATCCTCCGCTATCTGCATCACGATCCTTTCCACCTCATCCGGGATCTTTGCAAGCGGGAGTACTTTATCTACTGCATTTTTCTGGATGGCAGAGCGCGCCATGCCATAGACAAGGCAGTCTTTCTGATCGCAGATAATACATGTTCCACCGGCCTGCTTGATGGCTGACGCCCCGGCCCCGGCATCATTTCCCATCCCGCTTAATATAACTGCCACGGTATTTTTACCAAATACCTGCGCAGCGGACTCAAAAGTCTTGTCCACAGCAGGCCGCACCCCATGAACCATCGGTGCGTTTGAATGTATGATTCTTCCCGTCCGTTTCCCGTCAGGGGTCATCGCCGCACTGATCATGGTATGGACACCGGCCTTTGAAACGAGCACTGTACCTGTTTTGAGCATATCCCCGTTCTCGGTCTCTTTCACCGGCATGTGGCCAATATGGTTAAAACGGGCTGCAAGTGGTGCGGTAAAACCGATCGGCATATGCTGGGTGATGACAAAACCTGCCGGCAGATCTCCTGGCAGTTTTGAGAGGAGTACATCGAGCATCGGCGGCCCACCGGCGGATGACCCGATCAGAACGACCTGTTCAGCACTCTTACCTTTGGACTGATCTCTAGAGACCTCTTCGCGGGATGGGGGGGTCAGCGGTGCGGTGGTAAGATGGTGTATTGTTGCAATGAGTTCATCCGCGACGAGCCTGAGCTGCGGGATGTCCTTTGGCTTGAGCATGAAGTCATCAGCACCCAACCGGATTGCATCGGTTGTCATCTCTGCACCTTTCGAAGTGAGCGAGCTCAGTATGAGGGTTTTCGGGTGCCATGCCGCGTTTTTAAGTTCACGCAATACATCAAGGCCGTTCATCTTAGGCATTTCGATATCCAGCGTGACAAGATCGGGCTTGAGGATGCTGATCTTCTCCATCGCCTCAACACCGTTTGATGCAGTTCCCACTATCTCAAGTGTTGGGTCCTTTTGCAGCATGTCCCGGATGACCGTCCGCATAAAGACGGAGTCATCGACGATGAGAACCTTTGCCATGGTGAGCCTAGGACGCGAGCACGTTTTTGACTTCTTCGAGAACCTTTGGTGCCTGGAACGGCTTAACGATGTACCCTTTGGCGCCGCTTTTTATGGCCAGCTTGACCATCTGTTCCTGCCCGACAGCGGTACACATGATCACCCGGGCTGCGGGATCGAGCTGCTTGATTGCTTTCAGGGCCTCAATCCCGTTTACCTTAGGCATGACCACATCCATTGTGACAAGATCGGGTTTCAGTTCCTTGTACTTGGCTACCGCCTCTTCACCATTTGCAGCCTCTCCTGCAATAGCATGGCCTCCGGAGAAGAGAATATTTTTTAGGAGGGTTCTCATGAAGAGAGTATCATCCACGATCAGAATATTTCCCATGGAATATCAGACAGAATATTGGTATATCATGCTATAAATCAGTAGTGGAAAAAACAACGATAATTTTAGTTTGTTTGGGTTTTTGTGGCGTCAGAAATGTAGCGCACTCCTTTTGTTGTCAGCTGAATTTCACGCCGTATCGTGATCACTTCCGCAATCCCGAGTTTTATGATCCGGTCGTAGGTTTCGTCAAGTTGCTTGTGCGTGATATTGAGCATATTTTCAATGGCGTGTGAATCCATCCCGGAGTACACGAGCATTGCCACCTGCTGGTCAACGGCGTCCAGTTCGTTGCCCTTCATATCCATTCCCTTTGTGGTGTCTTTAAGGAAATTTACGAGAACCTGAAGCGTTGACAGGGGACAGAGAACCAGACTCGACACAACTTCCCCTGACTCGACATGATCTATCCGGACAACATCGGTCTGCTTTCCCTGCACGTCCCGTTTTGTCAGTTCAATTGCCGCCACATCCGAAAGGGGTACACAGATCTGTTTTGCTGCGCTTACAAACCAGATGCCGGTCTTTACCACAATAATACTGCCTTTCTCCCATTGCGCATTCTTAGCAAGGACTCCTCCCCGGATCGCCGGTGACATAAAATATGCCATGAGCCGGTAGGCATTGCAGTTGGTAAGGATAAGCCGTTTTAATACGAGGAGGACTTTTTCGACGCTGGCGATCCGTATAACGGTATCCGGGGTCCCTTTGGAGGTGATGATAAGAATGTTCTTTCTTTCCTCCAGATCAAAGATGGATTTAAAAAGGACTTCCTTTTCGACCGGTGCGGGAAACGAGAGCCGGTCTTCGCCGACCCCGGCTTTAATGACAATCCATTTGCCGGCATGTTCAATTTTTAAGGGGACTTCTTTCATGGGATACTCACATGGGGTTATGCTACCTGTAATAATTTCTTCAGATACCGGAATTTGGTGCTGCACATGTTTATTTTACTCCCTGCGATGACGGGATTTTTTTCTTTGCACCTTTGCTTGCAGTTTTGAGCTGCTCCGACATCTCTGAAAGTTCCTTTTCTATATCTGTCGCTGGCGCCTTAAAATCTTTTAATTCACGGAGCAGGCTGACATCTTTCTCAATTTTCACATGTTTTATGTCAGTGGCAAGTGAACTGAGCATATCCTCATCAGAGCCGGTAGCGGTGCCCGCTGCAAATGCAGATATCTCTGAATGATTGTCTTCGAGTTTGACTGTAAGAAGAGACCCCTCGCTGGACCACTTGCCTGTCACTGAAGATATATCTGAAGGATTGTCGTCAGCACTATTTTTCGATCCCCCGGTACCTGTTGTGGGGGTGGACGGATTAAGACCACCTGATCCCGGAGCTGAATCATCAGACGGGAGTACGGAGACCCGGGGTGCCGGTTCCAGCATCCCGCTGTCATCGCCCAGATCGATATCGTCCAGATTTATATTGTCCATGTCCTCCAGTGTTCCATCGACTGCCTCCACACCGTCAAGACCATTAAGTTCTTCGGATCCATTGTCTGCATTCGCTTTGAGAATTGCCTCGGCATCGGTGGCAGTCTCATCCGGCAGGGCGGGCATTTCCAGGTCAGGCATGGAAAAGCCGGCATCCGCATCCGGAAATGCCGAAGTATTTTGTGGTTCCGCTCCCGGTTCATCAAGCCCGTCCAGCAGGCCGGTTCCGAGTTCCTCATCAGAGAGTGACAGGAACGGGTCACTCTCATCTCCGTTCTCTGCCGGCAGTGCTCCACCGGCACCACTCCGGTTTGATCCGGATTCTGCCGGTACTGCTGCGGCGCTCTCTAGTGCAGATCCCCTGCGGACTTTTTCTGTTATCGTACGTTCCAGCAGTTTGTTGATCTCTTCAGGTTTTTTGGCGGGTTTTTTGCGCTCTGTGAGGATCTTCCCAAAAGAGGTGACCGATGATGCCAGTAACGATAGATGGTACCGGATCCCATTGGTTTTCTCTGCCGGTTTTGCCGGGACGTTCTTCACGTCTTTTTTCTTCCCTGCATCTTTTTTAGGGGCTATCTTCTTATCGGAGAGGCTTATGGAGTCAGGCCGTTTGAGGGTGGATTGATGTCGTATTCTTTTTAAGGTCAGCTTTGAGAGGGCGTTTTTGATCTCTGCGACCGTGATTGAGCCGATAAGTACCAGCAGAAGAAAGCCCACCGCCATGATCAGGGGAAGCATGTAGATAAGCGGAATATCTACAAAGATCAGGACGGAACCGGTTCCGACGATAACTGCAAAAAGAACCAGCCTGCGGGTAGTTTCCTTCATTTCACACACCAGTCCCGGATGCCCCATTGCCCATATTCGTCAATGCTTGTGCACTGAAGAAGAGACCAACCACCATCGGCGCCAACAGAAGAACAAGTCCGGTCAATGTGCAGAATATTGCCGCGTAGAAATAATACATGTATCGATCCCCTCCTCCCACGATTCGTGCTGCGATAATGTTGGCTACGGTAAAGATGGTAAGCGTGATGGTGACGTAGGTCTGCATCGCTTCTGCCGGGAAGTTGGTAAAGAGGTTCATCCCGCCACCAAACACACCTCCCATCGAGATCCCGGTGCTCTGAGCACCCGATGTTGCCGACACATTCTGCATCTGGGACATCATGCTCGCCACGGATCCGGTGAGCACCAGCAGGATCTGGTACAGCGCAACAAAAATACCGGCCATGGCGATATGCATTGGAACCAGAAGTACAATGAAGCCTTTTGCCAGCATATCCTTCTTCTCCCGGAGCAGGGTTTGTTCGAGCATCGACGAGCCCACGACAGTACCGATGGGTTCCGGGGGTCCCCCGAGCGCCACGGTGTCCCGGAAAATATTGAGGTACTTATAGATGAGGTTGCTCCCGGACTCCCCTATAAACTTGTCCCAGCACTGTTTTTCATCGAGTCCCAGGTTGAGTTTTGAATAAACGGAATTTACCAGGGGTCCGAGAGCGGTGAGAGATTTCCGGTCGATACTTCCCAGCGCATAAATAGCAGTTGTACCTTGTCCTCCCATCACTGCGCCGAAACTTCGGATAAATACGGAAAAATCATTGTCCCGCAGGGTAATGTTGTGGTCATCGATAAAACCAATGATACCGAGCGGGGCCATCAGGATACCCACGAGAATAAAGATCAGGCTTGCCGAGACCCCGAGAAGCACAAGGATGACGATGATGGCAAGCGTGAGCGGGACGATGATCCTTTCCATGGCGTGAATCGTCTCCTGCTCCTTTGACACGCGTTCGGTGAGCCCGTGGCTTTTGGGGTCGTCGGGGACTGACGTGTACATAAGGGTGATACCAAACACACAGATGGCAAGGATGATCGCATACGACATGTCAAATGTCGTCTGGAGATCCCCCGGGGAATAGATCACGACCGATATCATGATGATGATTGCGATGACGGTCCCCGAGAGGAGCATGGCGACATATGCATCCCCCCATTTCTGCAGCATGGACATACCCTGCTCCAGCTGGCTCCGGTAGACACTCCTGACCGTTGAGAGTTCATTGCTCAGGAAATCATCATCCGGGACACCGGACTCGATCGAGTTCGCGTACCGGTTCAGCATGCTCCTGAGGATATCGTTCTGCGTCCGCTCGGCAACGATGGAGAGGCTTTCGGCATAACTGTAGTTCCATTTTTTTACAAACGTATCCACTTTTCCGATGTATTTTGCAGAGATATACTCGTGACGATTTGCCGCAAAAGAGAAAATTTCGGGCCGGGTCGCATCGGCAATCGCAAGCGATGCCATATAGGTGGTCATGAAAAGAAGATCCGCCCCCATCTTCTTCTTTTCCTGGACGCCGGCGAGTTTTTCTTTGAGTCCCGCGATTTGAGTGGCAAAAGGCAGCGATCTGGCCGGTGGCCCTTTCTGCGTTCCTGAAGGGGGAGCAATTGCTTCAGCCATGTTATGATCCTATGGTAAGAAGCCCCTGTTTCTTGATCTTGGTGATCATATGGAAGAGATCCCAGAATTTCACATAACCGGCCTTATGCAGACGCTCGAGGATCTTTGCGCGTTTCTCCACTTCAAGGTAAATCTCCGCTTTCCTGCTGTCGGGGATCCCCAGCATGGTCGCAATCTTGTTCTCAAGGAGGAATGAACTGCCTTTCCCGGACCAGACAAAGGTATCGGTGACCGGTTCCCAGGTAAACATCTGGACAAACGTGAAGCCCCCGGTCTCTGCATTGT
>Ga0187874_10002273_pt1 | contig 14968 bp, 15 predicted proteins | sample June2016WEW_16_1_3_FD_132993 | JGI IMG/M metagenome (GOLD analysis project Ga0187874, IMG submission 132993) | Peatland microbial communities from SPRUCE experiment site at the Marcell Experimental Forest, Minnesota, USA - June2016WEW_16_150 | ecosystem: Environmental > Terrestrial > Soil >... | reverse complement strand
ACGAAGTGCCTTCTCCGCAAGATGGCGCCCGGGTGTTGGTTGATCGGCTTTGGCCCCGGGGATTGACGAAGGAAGCCGCTGCTCTCGATAGCTGGCTCAGAGATGTGGCGCCCTCTAACGAACTGCGCAAGTGGATTCACTCGCACCCGCCGCAGTGGAGCAAGTTTCGCGAGAAATATCTGAAAGAACTTGCATCCGAGACGGCAAACCAGGCACTGCAACAGCTCTACGAAATTGCGAAGCGGAATCGCCGTTTGACGCTGCTTTATGCCGCGAAAGACGAAGAGCACAACAACGCTGCAGTTCTGAAGCAGTTGCTCGACGGCGACCGAAAACCGCCCACCGGGACCGGCCCCATTCGCGCGGCGTCGGCAAGGCGCGCCCGGGCATCACGACCCAGGTAGCCAATCGCAATTTGCGTCGCCACGCTCCCTACCGTTAGTCTTTACTTTAGGCAACTCAAGTTGTTCCGGCTTCATTGGAAGACCGCATACCTCGCCGGCTAGCAAAACCCCATCGCGCAAAGAGAATTTCGGCTCTTTGTGCGAGATCTTCGGGTTGTCACTAACGTGCTGTTTTGGCGCAAAGGCGCTTGACGCGAAAAGAACGATTGAAGAAGTTTGCTTTTGGGTTCATATTGGTGCGAAGCAGAATTGCCGTATTGGTTTCACCGCCGGGCCACGGAGTGAACGTTGTCTCCTGACTTAGAGCATATCCGCTGCGAAGTGGAGAGGCTGACGCTTGGCTGGTCTGAGCCCGACTGGCAGCGCGCTCTGCCCGGCAAGTGGACGTCCGCCCAGATTCTGGAACATCTCCGCTTGACCTTCACCGGTACCAGCAAGGGCATTCTCAGCGTGATGGAAATCGGAAGACCACTGGGAGGCAGGCCGACGTTGCCGGATCGACTACGAACGTTTTGGGTGGCAAAGCTGGGTCTGATGCCATCAGGACGTAGCGCTCCGAAGCAAACCATTCCACAAGACGGGTTCGAGGGCAATTCCTTGCGGCGATTCTACGATGCACTCGTCGCCGTGGATGCCACCCTCGCCGATGCTGAGCGGAGGTTCGGCGGCAGCGTCAAACTGCTCGATCATCCTGTCCTTGGCCCGCTCAGCGCCAAAGAATGGCGCCAGTTTCACCGCACCCATGCCAAGCATCACTTGAAACAACTGGCAAAGCAAACGCGGCAAGGCAGTCCCCGTCCACGGGACAGGGAGTTTTCGCATTAGATCCTGCGCAAGTACCAACTCCAGACAGCTTGACCAAGGAATATGGCGGCCACGGAACAGACGCCGAGAAACACACCAAAAGGAATTTGGCGACTGAGGAACGGTTCCTCGCCCTCTAACCGGGTCTCACGCTTCGCTCTTGACATAACTATTTCTCGCACTAACAGAATGCATACATAAACGACCGCTAACAGCGGAGAGCAGAAGATAACGAACAGGATGAGCTTCACCCCGAGGAACGCCCCTGACATGCCCATCAGCGTGATATCGCCAAATCCCAGACCATGTTTCTTGCGGGCGAGATAGTACAGGGCCCACGCCAGATAAAAGAAGCCCGCACCAACCAGGCCGCCGAGCGCCGAATCAAGCAGCGAAAGCCAATGGACGCTCTGGATCGGCTTATCAAGCATTCGCAGCAGGAGGGCTGTAGCCGAATAGTCGGTGGGGACGATCCCCGAGAAGACCAGGCCGAGGGCCACGCCTGGATAAGTAAATTCCCGCGGCAGCAGACCAGTCTCCGCGTCCATGAAGATGAGGCCGATAAGCAAGAACCCGAAGACGCAGAACTTCAGCGTCAGCAACGTCCAACCAAACGACAAATAACAATATGTGAACAGCAGAGCAGTTAAGAGCTCGACTGCCGGATAGCGCGCCGAGATGCGTGCCGTGCAATGGCGACATCGGCCGCGCAGCACGATCCAACTGACGAGAGGAACGTTATCGTACCAGCGGATGGGACTGCTACAGGCCCCACAGTGGGATGGCGGTTGGATAATCGACTGGTCGCGCGGAATGCGGCTGATGCAAACGTTCAAAAAGCTGCCGAATGCCAATCCGGCGACAAACAATGCGGCCTCAAGCACTCGATCCAAAGCGTTCAGGCGAAGTCCTTGTCTAACGGTGGAAACACGGCGGCACAGGACGCAGCGATTGCAGCGCGCGGAGCAGCGAAAGCAAGGGCGCGGACCGCACGCAAAGGAAACCGATTAAGCTGGCGGCTCGGTCAGCCGATTATTGATCGCGAATAAGGCAAGTTCCAGGCGGCTGGCCACGCCCACCTTGTCGAAGATGTTCGTCAGGTGATGCTTCACCGTGTCCTCACTGAGCGAGAACCTGCGCGCAATTTCCTTGTTGCTCAGGCCAGCAACAATAGTGGTAAGTATGTCCATTTCGCGCTTGGTCAGACCGTAGTTGCGCGGGGCCTTTTCGCCTGAGGGATTCGTGCGCATGAATTCCACGATGTCTCCCACAGCTTCGCGGCCAATCCAATACTGCCCCAGCATGACGGTGCGGATGGCTTTCATCAGCAACTGGGTTGCGGCTTCTTTCATGACCACGCCGCGCGCGCCTAATTGGAGTGCCTGGACAATCTCGAGTCGCTCCACGGCCGCGGTAAGCACGATGATCTTGGTTTGCAGATTGTCGCTATCGGCTGCCAAATCGCGCAGCGCATCCATGCCGGGAACGCGCGGCATCGCCAGATCGAGGAGAAGTATGTCGGGCTTGAGTGCCCGCGTCTGGCTGGCCGCCTCGGCGCCGTCGGCCGCCTCGCCCACTACCTCCAATTCGGGTTCGGCTTCGAGCAAACGGCGAAGCCCATCCCGGAAAATCGTGTGGTCGTCGGCCATTACAATGCGCACTGACGGCTCCTTCTTATCCATATGATTCATGTCCTCTCTGCGGAATTGTAATCTCCAGCCTAGAACCGTGCCCGGGAGTCGATTCGATCACCATGTCGCCTCCGACCGCGCGTATCCGTTCCTTGATTATCGCGGGGCCGCGACGCAGACTGTCTAATTCCGTCATGGTAAAGCGTCCCGTAAAAGGGAAACCGTTCCCGTCATCGTTAATCACTAACTTCCAAAAGCCATCCTGCGCGCTAAAGCGAACCAGCGCCGAGCGGGCCCCGCTGTGCTTCCGGATATTTACCAGGCCCTCTTGTACGACCCGCACCAATTCGCGGCAGGTGGCATCGGGCATAGTGACCTCCTGCAGCTCCGATATAAAGCGCACAGCGATACCTGTGTCTCTGGAAAAACGTTCCACGAGTTCGGCCATAAAGTCAAGGAATTGATGACGCCCAATTTCAATTGGGCGCATGGTCTGCATCAGCTCGCGCAAGTTCAACACTTCATTGCGAAGCAATTCCTGAATGCGTCCCAGTTCCACCGACACCTGGCAATCAGCGTTACGCCGGCGAAGTACGTCCACTTGCATCTCGATACTGATGAGCGACTGTATTGTAGTGTCGTGCAGCTCCCGCGCTACCCGGGCGCGCTCTGTCGCTCCTGCCCGCGAGCGAAACCCGCGGAAGAGATACACAGAATACAGGGCCGGAGCCACCTGACGCATAACATTCTGAGCAAATCGCAGCTCGTGTTCGCGTTGCCGTCCCAGGTGGGCATCGAGAAAGATGAGACGGCCACACCAGTCGCGGCCAATCTCGTGGCTGACGGCCAGGAGCGAATTCGCCTCAGGCACAGGCATTTCCAGACCCTCGGTCTGGCCGATTTTCAGTCGTCGGCCATCCTCATCAAGAGCAGTAATGGAACAAGCTCCGTTGGCAGCAGTGCGGCGCATAAAAAACGTGTGCGGATAATCCGGCATCATCTCGAAAATCTTGTCTGCGGGAGCGATTTCGCGGACGTGAATCGTGGAATTTGCCAAGGCTGGAATCTCCCACCTAAAAGTTCGTCCGCTGCTGCCCTGGGCCGCAACCTCGTAAACCGCCCTTCCCTGGAAGACTCGTCCTAACTCTGAAAGGACGTTCTGCAGGACAGTAGCAAAGCGGCTGCCGACGCGAGTCAGGGACAGGAGGTGGTTCGCAAAAGCGATCTCAGCACGCAATTGCTTTTCCGTCTCGGCCAGAAATCCTAGCAACCAACCTGCCATCACCAGGAAGGCGCAACGCATAAGCACCCGTGAGGGCTCTACCGGCGCAAAGAGCAGATCCCGAAGCGTCAAGGGCCCGTACGCCACCATGATGGCTTGGAAGAGTAGTAGCGTTGCGCTGATAAGCGCCGTGGCCATTGTTTCCACAAAACCCCAGCGAAATGCCGCCGCGATCATGGCGAAAAGAAAAAGCAGGAAAAAAGTTGTGTTGGGCATCTCGGCAAACAAGCAAATCAGCGCCGGCCAGCCCACATCGTTCACTTGCGCAGAAACAACAAAGCTTCGGCTGGGTTCGCCGCCCATTTGCAGCCGAACAAGAAGCACCAGGCTGGCGAACACATAGCCGAGCAACAAGATCAGTCCCACCCGGTAGTGGGCGGAGCTGCTGCCTCCGACGTGAAGGAGCCAAGCCGCCAGGGACGTTAGTGCTACCAGAAGACGCGAAACGGCCAACACATGCTCCATGCGGACGTCCCCATACTCATGCTCCAGCCCGACGAGCCGGAGTCGAGTCAGAAACCTGGGAGCAAACGAAGCGCGCACGAAGAATTTTCCTCGACTGCATCTCTGAACGTGCCCTGATTATGACACGAAAGCGCTATATGGCAACCATTGTTTCCAACAAATTAGCCCTGAGCCTGTCGGAAGGTGGTAGCCCTTAGGGTCGTAAGAGGTCACGCCCGGCTGTGAGCCCCCTCACTGCGGTGCCGGTTGTTACCAGCTAAGTTTGAGCTTGAGTTAAGAAGAGTTTGGGCGCAATATGGCGCCACAAACGCCATTTCACGAAAAGAGCGACGTTCCTTTGATGCAGAGGTCGTGCTCTGATGAACTCAGCAAGTGCCGCAGCGTTTTCCCGGATACCGTGGCGGCGGGGCGCTGGTTTCCGCCTGCGAATGTGCATCGTTCGTGGGGCAGGACCATGCTTTCGCCAGAAGGAGTGCCGACAATGAGCTACAAGCTGTGGTCGAGGATCCTGTTTAGTATTGTCATACTGCCATTGGCACTGTCCTATGGCTCGGCTCAGAGGACGAAAGATACCGGGCCCAAGTACGATGTTGGTAATGAAGTCAAGCTCAAAGGTGTCATTGAGGACATTCGTGAGATTCCGGGGAACTTCGAAGGAACTCTTCTGGTGGTGAAGACCGATACTGGCACGGTACTGGTACGTGTGGCGCCTGCTTCGTTCTTGAAGGAAATCGATGCTTCCTTCGCTAAAGGTGATCAGGTAAAAGTGGTTGGGGCAAAGGCGCCAAATGCTACTGAAGAAGAGATCCTGGCGCGCGAGATTACCGTGGGCACCAACACCGTCACCTTGCGGGACGACCGAGGCATTCCGGTATGGGCCGGGTGGAATCCCGCGAAGACATCGGGCAAGTAGCATTCGACAACTGCGAGCACCACGCTTCAGCAACGCCGGTGAGCAGAACAAATAAAGGAGGTCCCCGTGGATAGTCAGTGGTCTACAGAAGTTGCAGCATGGGCAGAGGGCAACGGATCCTACGTACAGAGCTTCCACTTCACCTTTCCCGCGGAATCGGCGATCGTCCAGATCGGTCTATCGTCACGGGCCGACAACGACACAGGCGCGGTCACTCCCTTTGCCTTCGCATATTTCACCGAATATTCGACGGCCGATGGCGTAAGCCATGATGTGGCCACGGACGGCGATCAGCCAACATATTTTGTATCGAGCTTCGTAGCCAACAACATGACCGAATTCAGTGGCTATCTTGGGGTAAGACGCTGCCTGGCTGTTGCGTTCATAAACGTTTTCGTCTGGCCCAGCGTGGCGTAGATCAAATATCAGCTCGGAGGTTTCAAAATGGCAAAACCTTTGGTGCAAACAGCAGGGCGTTCGCGAGAAGTCGCTGATGTCAAAGTTGTCGCGCTGTATGAGCCCGACACCGGAAACGTGGTTCACATGCACACCGTGGTGGCGTTCAAAGGCGGCCGCATTCTGAGCGAAAAAGAAGCCATCGAGGAAGCGTACAAGCAGGCCGGACGCCTCAGCCAGGACTTGAGCACGCTCAAGACCAAGGTGTCGTCAAACTATGCGCATGCCCTGCGGCCCCATCGCATCGACCCCAAGTCAGGGGATTTTATATCTCTGGCCCTTCACAAAATCGGCGAGCCGCGTCAAACCAGGTAGGCGTCCTCAGGTAACAATCGTGAAGGCGGGCACAGTCGGCTGGCGAGTCTTACCAAAGTAGCGTCGCTGTACCACGTGCGCCTTATTTCTCGACCCGCAGGAACTCGCCGGTTGATGCGTTAACCGCGATTCGCAATTTCGCTTCCTCCTGGCTGCTGCCGTAAATCACATGCCAGACCAACTGGCTCTTCGACGCATCCCAATCCAAAACGAAGAAGACAGGCTGTTTCGGATCTCTTGCGGTGAGCTTCTGGCCGCCGTTCTTCTGGGCAACTTCATAAGCCTTGTCACTATCGGTCGTGAGGAAGCCCAGATTGAAAACCTGGTCGGAGGTGTTGGTCGAACTCCAAGTGTCTTCGGCCGAAAAGCTGACGCCTGGTTCCGGCGCATTCGGGCCGACCAGTCCTGACCAAACAAACATCTTCAGCATCTTCTTTGCAGGCGAGGCGAAGGAAGCCCGCCACACGCCGGCTTTACCCTCAGCCACTGGAGCATCAGGAGTGAACTGCGACTGCAAACGGAAAGGGGTAGCGTCGCCCGCCCATTCCCGCGCGGCCAGATACATCTTCTGAAAGGCTACGCGCCCGGTTTCATATTCGGATTGTTTGGGAGCAGGTTTGGATCTCGGTTGCGACTCCGCAGGTTTGGTCGATGAGCAGGCGGCCAGCAACAGAACCGCAGTACATGTGAGGATGAGCTTTCTCATGAGTTCCTTGGCCACGGGCCGCGAGCTACGAGCCGCGAGCTAGTGGCGGCCAGTTCACAGCAGCGTTTAAAACGGGCCACTCGTTCACCCGACTAAAGCAGATGTCGATTCTGAGCAGCTAGTTGCTAGTAGTGTCGCAAGCATCGGCGCGCGGCTCATAGGCGACTACGACCGCCAGAAGGATCAAATACCTTCGGACGGTCACGCCTGCTTCTTCCTCGGGGCCCCTTACGAGCCCCGTTGTTGGGCTCGTTGGGGTGACTACGCGCTGACCGATTCAGGCGTTTTGGACTCGACTCCTGTGCCGGTTCCCGCGGCCGGGGGTTGAGCGGCAGCCGCGCTCTGCTGGTGGCGCGTATCCTTCACCGCACGATTCCGCTGCGCCCGCAGCTTCATGAACGACTTCGCCTCCGTGTAAAGGCGCTTGCGGTCCGTGGAATTGAACGCGGCCCGCTTCACGATGCGGAAGATCGCCTTCGGACGGAAATAGTACTCGTCGTAGAAACGATGCACCATCTCCATAATGTAGTCGCGCGAAATGCCGGGGTATTCGATCATCGCCACCTGATGACCCATAGCATCGACCATCTGCGTACCTTCATTCAGAATGAAGCCATTCGATTTGGCGAAGTCGTAGAGCTCGGTCCCGGGATAAGCGTGGGCCAGAGAGACCTGAATGGTTTCGACGTCCAATTCCTTGGCGAAGTCGATGGTTCTGCGAATGGTCTCTTTCGTCTCGCCGGGCAGGCCGAGGATAAAGTCACCGTGGACCACCAGCCCAAGCTTCTTGCAATCGCGCGTGAACTCGCGGGCGCGCTCGACGGTCGCACCCTTCTTAACGTTTTTCAGGATCTGCTGGTCCCCTGACTCATAGCCGACGATCAGCAATCGGCAACCGGCTTCCTTCATTGCTTTCAGAGTTTGGTAGTCGGTGGTGACGCGCGAGGTGCACGACCACGTCAGGCCCAAGGGCTTCAGCTTCTCGCACAGCTCGATGGTGCGCGCCTTCTGGATGTTGAAGGTGTCGTCGTCGAAGAAAAATTCCTTTACCCACGGCCAGTACTCCTTGGCCTTCGCCATCTCGCTGGCAACCGCGTCCGAAGACCGCTTGCGCCACGGATGACCGCTGAGGGTCTGCGGCCACAGGCAGAACGTGCATTGTGCCGGGCAGCCTCGCGTGGTGTACAGCGCGACGAACGGGTACAGCAGGAACGGAACGTTGTAGCGGCGTGGATCCAGATCACGCTTGTAGACGTCCACGACATCCGGCAACGCATCGAGATCGGCAACCGCCGGACGGTCGGGATTATGGACGACCTGCCCTTTTTCGTCACGATAAGAAATACCGAGAATTTCGCTCAGCGGCTTGCCATTGGCGAATTCAACAGCTGCATAATCGAATTCCCGACGCACGATAAAGTCAATTGCCGGCCCTTCTTTCAGCGAAGCTTCCGGCAACGTGGTGACATGGGGTCCGACAAAGGCAATCTTCAGCTTCGGGTTGGCCGCCTTCATGGCGGCAGCCAGCTTAATGTCCCCTTGAAATCCAGGAGTGCTGGTGAATAGCACCAGAAACTCATACTCCTTGCCGATCTCGATGGTCTGCTGGGCGTCCACCTTATGCGGCGAAGCATCGAGCAGGCGCGATCCTTCCAGCATTCCTGCCGGATAGGCGAGCCATACCGGATACCAGTAGGACTCGATTTCACGTGTGGCCGGCCAGCGCGAACTGGCGCCGCCGTCGTAGTTCTCAAACGAGGGAGGGTTCAGGAATAGCGTTTTCAAAGGCATAGTCTACTCACTATCGTACCATCTGTTGGAGGCGCGCGGAACTACTTGAGACCGTTTAAGTTAGATGCCCTTCTTGGTGCCGCCGAATGGTTGATTACGGGGTTTTAACCGCCCAATTCTCCAGTTCGCCGGTAAGCCGGAGGAGTTGCAACTGGGCGCGGCTCAGCTCGAACTCGGCATCCAGGTAGGCGGCGTGCCTATCATCGCTATTGAGTTCGGCATTCTGCTCGTCGCGGGTGTTGGCTTCGCCGGTCTGAACCCGGCCCTTCACTGCTTCCAAGTCGCCTTGCGAGACCTCCCACTCCAGCCTGGCGACATCGCGTGCCGCCGAAAGCTGACGCAGCGAACGCCGCAGTTTCAGCGTGTCTTCCCTGACCTGATCCTTGGCCATCTCCGCTTGCTTCTTGGCCGTCATGGCATCGGCCTCAGCTTCCTGGGCCCGGGCTTTTTGCACGGAATTGAAGATGGGAATCCTGAGATTCAGGCCGCCGCTGAAGTTGTTGGCGTTGTAGTGCTGGTAGTAGTAATCGTAGTTGTTGTATTTGGCGAGGTAGGCGTATTGCGAAGCCAGGTCGATGGTAGGCATGAACACGGCTTTGTGCTCACCCTGAGCTCGCGCTTCTGCGGCGGCAGCTTTCTGCTCTGCCAACTTTACCGGCAAGCTGTTGGCAACGGCGCGCGACGGCAGGTCGTCATCCTGCGAGATCAATGGGATCTCAGGAATCGATCCCGGCTCCGTGGTAATGGAATCCGCGGGCACTCCCAGCAGATGCGCCAAATGTTCGCGCAGCGAGTCCGCCTGTCCTTGGGCTTCGGCGATCCGCAATCGCATACGGGCTGTCAGCAACTGGCTCCTGGTGACCTCGAGCTTGCTATCCACACCCTCCTTTAGCCGCTGCTCGCTGACGAACTGAGCCCTCTCTGCAGCGGTCTGCGCCTCCATCAGCGCCTTGGTTTTCGCGGTGAGCTGATCCAACTGCGCATAGGTCAGCGCGGTGTCGAGAATCACCGCGTCGCGCTTGTCTTGCGTATCCAGCGAGGTCGCCTTCCAATCGATTTTGGCCGCCTTGATGTACTGCTGCAGCGAAAGATTGAACAGCGACTGTACCGAGTTGAAATTCACAACCGATGGTGCTGAGCCTTCCAGGGTAAGCGGGAATCCATAGGAATAGCCGAGGCCGGAGCCAATAGTGATTTGTGGAATATAGTTGGCGCGGGCTTCCTTGTAGACCTCTTGGGCACGCCACTGGTTAATGGCGGCAATACCCATCACCCCGCTGTGCTGCAAGGCCAATTGGATCGCATTGCGGAAAGAAACTGGGGCCGCTGGAGGATCGGCGGCGAGGGCAATTCCAGCCGAGGACAGCAAAGCGCAGGCCAGGGCCGCGACCCTCGCGTAGCTGGTAAGCGGATTTGTTTCCGTCTTGGAACGCCGGGGTTTTGGGTGCATCCCATGCTCTACACTAGCAACGCGAAGGCCATGCCGTCACTGGACGCGACTAAGAGCTTTGCTGGCGGGAACGAAGCCGGAAGCCATCGCGATTGAGGCTTCGTACTCGGTCGCCGCCGCTCCGTTATTTCCCATCTTCTCGTTCAATTGACCGATCATGTAGTGGGCCCGGAACGCCGGCGCCGACTCAACCAATCCGCCGGACGACAAGTATTGCTGCAGATATTGCCGCGCTGCCGAGAGGTTACGACTACCCTGGTACAGTTCCTTGGCTGCATCGAAATAGGACTCGGCCGGCTTGCCAGGCTGCGCCATTGCCGATTGCACCGCATTCTGCATGTCGTCGAGACGTCCTCGCTGGCGGTAAAAGGCAGCTAGCTGCAGCCACATGTCGGCGGGATTCTTCGCACCCAGAAGTGCGGCGCGAAATTGCGCCTCAGCTTCACCGTATTGCTTTTCTTTCAATGCGACTCGCGCCAGGATCAGATGCGACTTGGCCGGATCGTACTTCTGCATCTGCGTAGCCTGATCGCGGGCCTTATCCAGTCCGCCACCCATGATCGCCGGAGCCTCGGTGTAATACTGCGCCAAATCGAGGCGCGCCGCCACATTGGCAAGATCGAGTTGTACAGCGCGCTCGAATTCGTTCTTCGCCTTGCGAGCCAGTCCCGCCGCGATCAAGGGATTGGCATCTGCCGCTTTTCGTCCATACTCCCGCCCTAGCCAGAGATGGTAAGTTGCATTGTTGGGATCGAGGCTGGCGGCGCGCTCCCCGTATCTCACGGCCTCGTCCCACTGTTCCATGGCGAAATAGGCGCGCGAGAGCTGATTGAGCGACTCGGCATCGGCGCGGCTACTAAGAATGCTGACCGCGTCGTTCATGCGGCCCAACGACAGCAACTGGGTCGCCGCCGGATCGGCGCTACTCGCCGTCACAAAAATAAACAACAAGCCAACAATGAGGAACGACTTCAAATAAAACAATTTCATGGATTAGCCGGCCTTACTGCCATGCCGCCTTTCAAGGATTGCATACTAAGGGCTCCCAATGCGAGCACCGCATTATCGGAGAGGCCGCTGGTCACCGCAACCCGCGTGAGATTCGAGACGGAAGTAGTTACATCCCTGCGCTTCAGTTCACCGTCCACTACCTGGAAGACGTACTGCCCGCCAGCATCCTGATGGATCGCCTCGCGCGGGATGGTGATGGCATTCTGCTGGCGCTCCGTAACCACGGCCACACTTACGTTCGTGTTGGGCAAAAGCTTGAGGTCGGTGTTAGCAATGACACACGTCACCTCCCCAACCATTCGCGTGCCGTGCTGAACTACCGTCGTGGGGAGGGTTTCCAGGGTACCTTGCCAAACTCGACCAGGAAGCGCGTCCCACGTCACCTCCACCGTCTGGCCTTCCCGTAGCCTCCCGATCTCAGGCTCGTCGACGAAGGCGCGCACACGAACGTTGTGCAAGTCTGCCACTTGTACCAACAAGTCGCCAGTAGTGACGAAGCCGCCCTCGCGCACCGGCAGCGAGTAGACCATGCCTTTGCGCGGCGCCGCGATGTTGGAGTTCTTTAGCACGTCCTGCGCCGCCTGCAACGAGGCGCGCGCTTCGGCCTGCTGCGCTTCCACGTGTCCTATCTCCTGCTGCGAATAGCGGCCCTTCAGCTTCTGCTGCAGCAGATCCACTTCGGACTTGGCAACCCGAAGCCGGGTTTGCGCAGCATCTACTTCCGCCTGAGAAGCGGCTCCAGTCTTCAAGAGTCTTTGCATCGCATCCAGGTTACGCTTAGCGGTGTCGCGATCGGCCTGCGCCTTCACCAAGGCGTTCTTAGTGGTCAGGATCTCTTCTCGCGTGCCACCACCTTGCACGGCGCTCAGGTCCGCCTCCGCGCCTTTCAACTGCGCTTCGGCGCGCGCCGCCTGCAACCGGGCATCAGCATCGTCCAATTGCAAAAGCATTTCGCCCGGCTTCACCCATGTTCCCTGTTGCACGTGTATCTTCTTCACCGTCGTCGGCATGGGGGCATACGCCTGAAAATTACCTAGAGCTTCGATTTTGCCATTGGTGGCGATGCTGGCGGTGATGGTTTCACGTTCAGCGCGGCCGACCCGAATCGCCACTGGAGAACGATGAAACGAAAGGAAGGCGGCCAGCACCACCACTGCAATAATCAAGCCAATGATGACAAGCCAGGTTCGTTTTCCGTTTGCATTACCGTGGCCGTTTTCAGATGCGGCTGCCATTTTTGTCCGGAACTATAAGTATAATGCAGGACACAACTTCCGGTTCATTACACTAGTGTCATGTCGCAGGGGCTGCCGGGATTTGACTCCCTCTGGCGGCGACCTCCGACTACTGAATATCCGATGTCACGGTGTGCAAGAAGACGCAAAGCCGCGTGGGCGACTCAACCCTTGCAGCAGCTTGTTCACCCGAATAGCAAGCACATTCCGGACGATCCGCGGGACGTGAAATGTCACTAGGGCAAATCAAGCGAGTCATTGCCGGCGTCGTGCGGAATCTCAACACAAACCACATAGTGTCGTTTGCCGCCGCCCTATCTTACTACTTTGTAATGGCCTTTTTTCCCGCACTGATCACGTTGGCGGCCATTGTGGCGTATCTTCCGATTCCGGACCTGTTCGATACCATCATCAACACCATGGCACGGTTCGCTCCACCCGAAAGCATGGGCCTCATTCGCCAGATCGCAGCCGATGTCATTACGCCCAGTCGCGGCGCTTTGCTCTCTCTTGGCCTTATCGGCACGCTATGGACCTGCTCCAGCGGGTTCGCCGAGATTATCGAAGCCCTCAACGTCGCCTATGACGTTCCGGAAACCCGGCCGTTCTGGAAGACGCGTTTGCTGGCGGTTGAACTCATATTTGTCACCGGGACCCTGGTGACGCTGGCTTTCGTGTTCCTCGTCGCGAGTCCACGCTTCGGGGAATTTCTCGCCGGCCACGTTGGCCTCGCATACACGTTCGCGCTGTTGTGGCCGATATTGCGATACGTACTGGCAGTGGGTTTTCTCGTCATCGCGATTGTGGGACTTTATCTGCTAGCTCCAAACGTGAAGCAGCGCTTCACTTCCTGCCTGCCCGGCGCAATCCTGGCGGTGATTGGCTGGATACTGCTGTCAGATGCCCTGAGTCTGTACTTCCACAGATTCGCCCATCTGAACAAAACCTATGGCGTGCTCGGAGGCGGCGTTGCGCTGCTGACCTGGTTGTACTGGTCCGGATTTCTCGTCTTGCTGGGGGCGGAGCTGAACTCGGAGATCATTCAGCAGTGTGGGGATGGAACGCTACAGCTCAAGCATCCGCCGCCATCGAGAGTAAATCCGACCCTGTCCACCACCGCCGACGCTGCGCAGCCTGTGAACGATAAGTAGACAGATCGCCCTTCGGCGTAGATATCTGATCGCTCACCCACGCCTTTGCTGCGGCGTCCTCGCCCGTGGTCCAGCGAGCCAGTCGCTCCCCGCTGCCGCTACAATAAAAGCATGGCAAAAAGCGCGCGCTACACTCCGGAGCATGCCAGCTCCGGTCTGGATGTCAAGTTTCCGGAAATCGAGACCTGGCCTAATCAGTTTCCTAACTACGAAATCCTGATCGACGTCCCCGAATTCACTTCCGTCTGCCCCAAGACTCGTCTGCCCGACTTTGGTATCTTGTGGATTCGCTATATGCCCAACAAGGATTGCCTTGAGCTGAAGTCGCTGAAAGAATATCTGACCTGCTATCGCAACATCGGGATATTCCAGGAGAACGTCATCAACCGCGTGCTGGAAGACGTGGTGCGGGCCGTTCGGCCGAAGTGGGCTGAAGTGAAGGGCGAATTCCGGCCGCGCGGCGGCATCGGAACGGTCGTGATCGCGCGTTATCCCAGACCAAAAAAATAAGACCGGGTTACGATGCCTGAGCCTCAATCAAGCTTTCGATGGCGCGCCGCTGTAATCTATTCCTGGTCCTTCGGCCGGCTTCCAAAGTATTTGCGCACCCCGATGGCATTGTACTGGCCCCAAGGGCCGTTCGGTCCGAGATATGCGGGTCCCAGATACTGATCGCGCGCGCCAAAACGCACGATCTTCGGATGCGCCGTGAAACGGACTTCAAAGCGCTTGGGCAGGTCAATGCCTCCACCGTATGCGAACTCCATACCAATTGGGTCCCACGACCAGGTGTAGAGCGTCTGCGGAACGTTCTTGCCGAACAGGAAGTCCGGATCGAAAAACAACATTACCCTCCGGAATACCGTCCGCCCGATGGGCCGTAACTCCACCGTTCCCGATAGCATATAGCGGGCAAACGCATTGCACTTGGCGTTGACGCCGCCATACTGGCCGGCGTTCTCCGCGCACAGGTTGGGATCAGGTTCGTTGTGCGGAGGAGCGAGATCGAACTGTCCCCAACCCCAGTACCAGCCCTTGGGAAAGAACAGCCGTTGCTCCGGCGGCGATGAGGGCGCGGATGGCGGAGTCGTGGTCTGCGTGGTCTCGGTCGCCTGTGTAGTCCCCGAGGTCTGCGTGGTCGCTGAGCTCTGCGCCACCGCGGCGCACGAAAACGTGAATACAAGAAGAAACGGCAACAGGCACTTCATGTAGCCTCCGCAAAGTTTTATTGCTGGAATGTAGCTCAGAAAGGGTAGACAAGTCCGGCGGCAGAAGCAACACATCCTTTCCGCGACGTGACCGTGCCGCGGAGCTTAACGGGCTCGCCGGCTTGTCCTTCCTGTCTCGAGATATT
>Ga0187874_10002270_pt1 | contig 14978 bp, 12 predicted proteins | sample June2016WEW_16_1_3_FD_132993 | JGI IMG/M metagenome (GOLD analysis project Ga0187874, IMG submission 132993) | Peatland microbial communities from SPRUCE experiment site at the Marcell Experimental Forest, Minnesota, USA - June2016WEW_16_150 | ecosystem: Environmental > Terrestrial > Soil >... | reverse complement strand
CTCTTCGAAGGGGGCTATTCCAGCCCGTTCCCCGAATCCGGCTATGCATGTGTGCAGGTATGCGACGCCTTCTTCCATGGCGGCTAAGGTGTTAGCTGTCGCCAAGCCGAAATCGTTGTGACAGTGAATTGACAACGGGACTTTGTTTCGTATCGAATCAGGTAACCCATCGCGAACATGAGCCATTAGGTAACGCATTGAAAGCGGTCTGATGAATCCGACGCTATCAGCTATTCCCAGGCTTTTTGCTCCAGCTTTAGCCGCAACCCCAAAAACCTCCAATATATCTTCGAGCACTGTTCGGGTGCCGTCCACAAGCACGAAGTCCACGGCTGCTCCACGTGTCTTCGCGTAGTCTATGCCTTCAGAAAGTCTCTGCAGAGCCTGGGCCTTAGTTAGTTTAAGTTTGTACTGCAGGTTTAAGCCGTTAACGGGTGTTTCAATTGTTATTTCTTTGATTCCACACTCTAAGCAGGCGTTGATGCTGTTTTTAGTCGGTTCAGCTGAAGCGGTAAGCTTAACGCTACTAAAACTTTCATTTACGATGCGTTTGACATTGCGTTTTTCATCTTCAGACAAAGCAGGAAATCCAACGTTGATTTTAGCTACTCCTGCCTCATCCATCAGTTTTGCAAGCCTAACCTGCTCTGAGTAAGTTAAATAAACCGTTGGCGCCTTAATGCCTTCTCGAAAAGTTTCATCCCAAATAAAGGCGCGGTCAGGAAGTTTGGGGGGCAAATTCTTTCTTAGGCGGTTGTAATTTGCGATTAGCCCTTGGGCTTCCAGCTTCTTAAATATGGTCTTCCTCATCCAGACACAATCCAACAATATGAACGTTAAACCGTATGTTTAATCTGCGAATTCCTATATAAAAACTACATTAACAACCCTTCGACGCCCTTTTCTCGTTTTGACCTAAACAGTTCTCTATTTATTTTTGTAAACGTTTTCCAAGGTGTTTTTTCACTGATAGTTTTCTGAAAAAAGATTGTTTTGCAAAAGTTTTAAGTGTACAAAGGGTAATGTATAACCGCCAAGGGGTAACAGGAATGAGTAGCCTTCAAAACACAATCATGAAAATTAAGAATTTAGAAGCTGAGAAAAAAAGTCTTCTTTCTGAAATTGACGAACTAAATAAAATGGCTGATGCAAAAGCTTCCGACTTGGAGGCTGAGGTGGCTTCTCTGCGGGAAGAGGCTAAAACGCTTAAGACTCTGATAGGACAAGGGTGACAAAGTCAGCAGCCAAGCGTAAGCCAGCTCAAGTTGATTAGAATTTCAGCGGCTTGTAACGCTCGTTACGGTCACTGAGATTCAACCGCTGGTGGCGTTCTTTGCAGAAGTGTGTTTACTGCATTCGATAACCCATTGCAGGCCGCTTGCCGTGGTTCAACGGAGGTGTCAGTTTCAAGTTTTTCAAGCGCCTTGTGCAGACTCTCAATTTTATCTGTAATTTCCTGCTTCTTTTTCTCGTAGCTGTCATGCAGTTTCTCTTGGTCAGCTGTAAAACTTGAAAGTGTCACTTCCAACTCCGCTTTTTTGGATTTTAGCTCCTGCCTTGTCTTGGCGAGATTTTCCGCCGCCTTTCTTCGAGCATTAAACTTATAGAAGCTGATTTTGATTTCTTCCTGGCTTGCCACGTCATCTTCCAAGTCACGGATTTCGGTGCTTAAACGCTGAACGTCCGCATTTCGTTTGAAGCTTAGCTGCCTCGTTTTCTCAGCATATTCTTTGTCGGTTTCCACTAGAAGATGATTGTTATCAACTAGCTCCTTTGCTTCCCCAGTGAGGCTTGATTCTTGAACCCTTTTCTCGGCGAGCGCAGCTTCTACGTCCAAGAAAATCTGCGCACGCTCCTTAACAAACTGCTCGTCAGCTTTTATGTTAGGACTTGATTCGAATTCTAAGACGACTTGCCGGAGGTTCACGAGCCAAGGATCAAAGTATTGGCTGAAGGGTGAAAGGGCAAAAATCTGATTTCCAAGCCTACTTAAGCTGCCCAGCGTTTTTTCAACAGCATCTTTGGCTGAAACTTGCGTTTCTTCTTCCAGATATTTGCCGCCGCTACGCTGTTTTTTCTCTTTCGATTTCTTCTCATGCGCAGATTTAGAGAACTGATGGGTGTTCCGACGTGAACCCGTTTGAGATCTGTAAGTCATAAACACACCAAAGTACAAGAAATATTTAAACAATAACTGTCCTTCAAAAAAAGTCCCGCTTCGCCAACATACAAAGTTTCGGTTACCCCTTTGTTCCTCACTCTAAGTTTAGTCAGGGAATTTATTGGGTTGTGGGGTTTGGAGATAACTTGAGGGGGAGAAGGGAGAGCGTGCGAAAAATATAATTCTCCAAACCTTTCCACCCAACCCATTGTTTCGGTTTTGTTTTTGGCCCTCCGTGACTATAAGGCTTTGAAAGCCTCGAACCACCTGTTGTATGCAGTTAACATGTCCAGTGAAACGCTTGGTTTGCGCTCTTCGAGGATTTGACGGAAGTCACTCATCGTTAAAGCTCTCGGAGTTGCTGCTTTGTCCATTGCTTTGCCTGACTCGAAGAATTCTCCGATTAGTGACAACTGTGCTGACTGGCAAACGTCACGTATGTCGCTTCCTGAGAAGCCTTCAGAAAGCCGCGCCAACTCGTCGAGGTCTACGTCGGAAGCTGTTTGCAGGTTGCTTGAGTAGACTCTAAACATGTTTAGCCGTGTGGAATGGTCCGCCAGCGGTACAAGAATTCTCTTCTGGAACCGCCTGATAAACGCCCAATCAAGATCCCATGGCTTGTTCGTTGCACCTATAACGTAAACATGCAGGTTCTTACCTTTGTCAACTATGCCGTCCATTTCTTTTAGGAACTGGTTGCGGACGCGAATTTCTCCGCCGACCTCGTTTGTGTGAGCTCCCATTAACGAGTCTAATTCGTCAACGAACACTATTGCTGGTTTGCCGTCGGTTGCGGATTTACGCGCGGAACCAAAAAGTTTAGCGACGTTCTGTTCCGCTTCCCCAAGCCACTTGGACATAATTGATGCTGCATCAATGGAGTAGAAGTTAGCATCGATCTCTGTTGCAACCGCCGCCGCCAAGAGCGTTTTTCCGCAGCCTGGTGGACCAAAAAGCAGTATGCCTCGAGGCCAGCCTAAGGGGAACAGGTCAGGTCTTTGAACTGGGTAAACGATGGCTTCTTTGACTGCTTTTTTAGCAACGTCTAAACCTACCACTTCATCCCAGTTAACCTTGGGTTTCTCAGTAAGAACGAGTTCTTCGTTATTCGTCTTGGAGACGCTGCTGCCCTCCATCGTTGCTGCTCCGCCTCCCCCGTCATTGTTGCTTGCTTCGTTCATTTCAGCTGAGGAAACGGCTCCTTGCAACGCTTTGATTCTTTCCTGATAGGCGATTGCTCGCTGAACATATACTTTGTTTAAACCGTATTCAGGATAAAGCTGGACAAGTTGCAGGAGGGCTTCGATTGCTTTTTGGTAAAGTGTTATGGCTCTACCTCTTTGCCCCTGCTTATCTAAACGCACAGCATCCAAGGCGTATGCTGTTGCTGCTTTCTCAAGTTCGTTTGAAGCGCTCATTTATTCTCTCTCCTTTCGCCTATTCTGGCGATTTTAACTCGATTTTTATTTTGCCCTTTGTTCCTAAACTTTCTAGGGCACGTTCAATTTCTTCGTTTGAAGTTTGAAGTTCATTTGAACATCGACTGAGATCGATTTCCCCGTTAGTTTTGCGGACGTACTCCATCAGGATATCTTCTAGTGCCGAGTTCTGAACCTTGAGCGAGAACTCCTTTATTTCCTGCTTTTTGTAGGAAAACAGAGCCTTCGTCGGGTCAAACCCGGTTTCCTCAGTGGTTTTGTGCCCGATCAATTGGGAAGAAGTTGCGGTAAGTGCAACCAACTCCTTGATTGGTGTTTTTTCCTTAACTGCTGGGGCTCCAATAGGGGGTTCGGGAAGTGTTTCAGCAATTTTCTGCTGCATGAACGATGTAACTTCTTTAAGTATTTCTTCGCCGCCCTCCGTCTTTTTTCCGACAGGAATCAGATTTTCGTCAGTCGTGATTTTCGCAGCATGCAATGTATCCTGGATTGCCGTGTTAACGCTATCTAGTTCCGAACTGACGTCAGGGAGAACCTGGAACAGTTCTTGGGAAACGCCTTGCAGCAAACGCAGGGCGGGCTTCAGGTCAGTAACGATGTCGCCAAGTTCCCTAATAGTCTCAAGCCGCATGATTACTCGGTCAATAGCTAACTGGACGTTGTAGAGAAATTTTACAAGTTTTCTGACTTCAGCCAGTTCAGTCGCGCATATGGCTGCTTTTTCGCGGTTATTCTTTTTCAAGGCGCCCATGCACGATTCAAAAAGTATCCGGTCTCTTTCTTTAAGGCGGAAGCCTGCCTGTTCAAGTTTGCCTTGTTGAACCTTAAGGGTGGTGATTGATTTAGTGGCGACTTCGCGGACTGGCGGGGGGGTTGGGTTGCTTAGTACTTTGATGCCTTGTCCCTCCCCCAGGCGTCTCCACTTTGTTTTGGCGTTTAAATGCCTGCTTTTCCTACTTCTTTAACGTAGACAACTACTGGAGGCTCAGGCAGTTTCTGAGCTGCAACATTCACCTGTTCAGCATATGTTTTTGATCTCTGAAGGGAATCCTGGGTGTCGCCTAGGAGCACGCTTGAAACTTTGCTTTTCGTTAACTCATAGTCGGTTTTCTCTGAAGTTGCACGTCTAAGAGCATCTTGAAGCGCCACAAACGCAGACTTGTAGGTTTCCTCATCTACTTTGCCGATTTCATGCTCGATTTCCAGGTTAGCGATGGCGTAGCTTAGAGATGTTATTTCTTCTTTGCAACGCTCGATTTCAACCGTGGCGTCGTCGACGATTTCCTGAGCATCTTTCCTAAGCGAAGACAGTACGTTAGTGAAGCTGTTGTGCAGGTCCTGATAGATGTCGGGGCTGATTTTTTTCTTGTCAAGAAGGTCTTTTAAGGCTTGGTCTTTGCGCCAAATTAACGGTATGTGGTCACATAAAATGCCTGATTGGGACTTGATTTTTGTTATGAACATAATTTCAGCGCCATTAAAGCGTAAGCTTTCCATGGGCTGTTTTGTAAATTGACCATCACCAAATTCGACGTAAACTGCATCAAATTTTCCGCTTGGAGTTAATGCGAATGAAGCAATTTTACCGATGACTCGGCCATATTCGTTTTTAACGGGTTTACCAATATAAAGAAAAAGATTGGAGTTAGACATTGTGCTTTATCCTCCTATTTTAGAATCCCTGTGTTGATTTCTCTGTTTGTGGGGCTGCTGGCATTCCAGGCGGCAGATCTGGGAATTTGTCCTTGATCTTCTGCTCTGCGACTGTGGCGGCTTCTGTGAGAATCTTTGCTGCATCCTCGTTTACTGTGTCAAAGTTCAGTGTCATTCCGCTGCCTTGGCCTGCTTCGATCATTATTCCGCTCAGCATGTTACCGATTTCGCCCAGTTCATTTTCTGCTTCTGGGAACACGCTTACTAAGCCTGCTCTGACGGAACGTAGAACTCCTACGGCTGGACCTAAGGTTGAAACTACATCGCCGAGTTCTGATACTGTTCGTAAACGTAACGTGATTTGTTCTAGCGCAAGTTTAGCGTTCATGATTAACTTTGACATTTTGCGGACTTCAGCTAGCTCGTTAGCGAAGACGTTTGCGCGTGCGCTGTCATGCTTCGCGTAGGCGTCAACGATTCTGGCGAAAATTGCTTTGTCTCTTTGGCTGAACCTGTCTGTTGCTTGGTCAAGCTTCTGAACTTGAAGGTCGATGCGTCTGACTGCGAAGTCAAGTCGTGGCTTCAATGGCCCTGGCGGCTTCACTGCGTCTTTAATGCGGTTTTGGAAGGGTGTGTCGTCCCGCTTGCTGTCCCACTTTTTTGCGAAATTTTCTGACAATTTGATTACCTCTGAACACAAGGACATGCGGAGTGTAATCTTAACCATTGTTAATATGTTGAGAATATGCGCGTATATATGTACATATATACATCACGAAAAAAAGTCCATTAGGCTTGCGATATAAGAGTTAAAGACGATGTAAGCGCTAATCTGTTTATACAGAAATATGTAAGTTAGACTAAAAAGCTCGGCGAGGTAATGCTAAAACAAAAAGGTGAATCAAATGAATAGCAGACTAAAAATATTCGGATTAATAGCTCTTTTAGGCTTCGTAGCAGGCATCATAGCCCAACTTACCGCGACCTTTTTCATTCCATGGCTCATCACAATTTTGCCGTCTTTAGAAGGTGCAACAACCTACTTGATCTCAGGCTTTGCGGGCGCATGCCTAACAGTTGTGCTAGTTGGCGCATGGGCATACATGACTGGGAAGAAAGACCCCTACCAATAAGAGCTTAATCCCTCTTTCTTTATTACCAAATTTTTAAAAAAGTATGGAAGATTATTTAGTTTCTGCCGCGTTGCTTTTTCTGATTTTCCCGTAAGCGATCAGCGGCGCGCCCAAGAAAATAAGAGCTACTGCCCAAAGGTTAGGGTTGTGAAGTGGACCTATCACTTCGTACCACACGCTGGGATGCGCTGGGTAGGCGCCTGTAAGGTAATAGTAGAACAGGTTGAAGATGAAGTAGCCGCTGAGCGCAACCATGAAGACACCGACCCATGCCAGGTTTGGCAATGTCAACTGTTTTTTGATTGCTGGAAGCGTCGTTACTAAAGCTGCAATGGCAAGGGCGAGCAGACCGAAAACGGTGAGGAAAAAGCTTAGGAAATTGGCTGGCTGCAACACGAAGCTTAGTCCCCATTGTTCATAAACCCGTGTGTATGGAACAGCTTCGCCTGCCCACAGCATGGTGTAGTTGAACCAGAAAACGGCGAAGAGGTAGCCGACCCCAGCTAAACAAGTCCACTTCAGGATTTCATGGCTAGGCGCCTCCTTCTTGACCACTGCTCGCAGTTTGAGAAGCAGCGGCGGAACGATTAGAACCATGGCGAGACAAGGGATCAATGTGCAATAGATTAGCAGGATTCCAGGTGTATGACCAAAATAGAAGAGAAGCTGGCTTGTTGAGTTGTAAGCTGCGGCGGTGATTATTGAGGGAATCAACGCGAGAAAGAAAACGGCTTCAAGCAGTAGCGCCATGCATGCGCTTTGCCGCATGGTTAGCAATGTGTTGTCTTTTTTTCTCCAGAATAGGAAAGCGGCGTAAACAGCGAATGCTCCCGCTATGGCGCGGCTCAAGATTGCGATCGAGCCAGAAACTCCTTCGCTGCTGTAGAAGAGGAATAGCCACCACCAGGGATTATGCGTTAACGAAGTGTAAATGTAAGTGTGCGTAAGCATGCCTAAGCTATCGCGCATTCCGCTTACTGCAAAGTAGACATTATAGGCGAAATACGTGGAAGCGACAGTCAAGACCCAAAAGCGAAGCGAACCTGCGTATTCTTCAAGACGTTGGCCCATCTAATCACCGTCAGAGTGTTGGGGCTTTTAGCTATTTAGTTCTATTTACGGAACAAAACGTTCCAAAGCTGGAACGCGCACCTTTTGCCGTAGTCTTTATTTATAACTGCCCAAGTATCAATGGGAGTTCAGTTAAACTTTTTATGGTCACGTCTGGAACGACGTTCTCAATTTGATTTTCTTCGCGTCTCTTAACGTAAACTGTTTTCATTCCGACTGTTTTGGGGCCTGCGATGTCTGCATCGAGGGTGTCGCCGACGAAAACCGTTTCAGCCGCCGAAACACCCAAGGCACTTAGAGTTAAGTTGAAGATTTCTGGGCTCGGCTTGCGCTTGTTAACCGCTCCTGACACCACAACCGCGTCAAAAAGATTGCCCAGCCCATGTATTTTGAGCAGTCTATCAACGCATTCAGGAATGACATAGTTAGAAACGATGCCCAGCTTGTACCTGCCGTAGAGGCTGCGCAGCAGGGGTTCAGCGTCACTGTCCAAGTAAACGTGATTCATAAATTCCTCACAGAAAACTGAGCTGGCCGACACGACAAGGAAGCTGGAGGAATCAAAGTTGTAACCCAGCATTTTTAGCGCCAACGCGATTCGAACGTTGAAGTGCGGCTCCTCAAGGTTTCGATCAGCCTTCGAATAAAGTTCCTCACGGGCTTTACTAAATACTTCTTGAAACCTTTGCAAATGCACGTTCACACCGTTTTCGACCAGGAATGTGTACATATGTAGCATGGATGGACTGTAGAAATCATGGTTCTTCCTGATCATCATCAAGGTATCGAACATATCAAACAAAATAGCTCTAACCGTCATCGAATTTTCCTAAAAATAAAGTTTAGACAGGGTTAAAATTCTTATCGCAACCCAAAACCATTTTTCAATTGGCTCCTCTCTCACTCGGACTCTTCACTTTAGCCAAGGAAATAGGCTGCCTCAAACATGTAAAATTCTAAACCCGTTACTTATCCCAGTATTCCCTAGTGCGCAGATACTGAACCTTTGCCTTCAACAAATCCATGTAGAACCCGTCTTCCTGCGAATGCATCTTGCCTAAAATCCGCGAAGCCGTTTCCGGACCGACACCTTTCACCTGCAAAGCCCGCACAGCATCTTTGCCGTAACTCAAAATCAAATCCGCCTTACGCCGCGCCTGGCTGAGCTCCTTGAGTTCCTCGGGAGTCAATTCTTTGCCTTCTTTTCTTCGGGCCAAAGCATCCCATAATTGGTTAGCATCCTGTGAACGGTAAAGCGGCGCCAAAAGTCCTGAACCGCACTTGGGGCACTCGGGCTGCAGAGGAAGATCCTTGATTTTTTTCTGCGCTGTCCACTGGGCACATTTCATACACATCAGCGTTATGGTGCGTGCGTCAATCGCCATTTTCATTTTATCAATGTTGTTTACTATGACTCGTTCTGGAGCCATCAGCTCAGTGACATCGGCGTATTTGGATAAGAAGTGATAGGCGAGCGGCGTCGGCTTTTCGTAGCTGATGTAGGTTGTAAGCTTGATTTTCCCGTGTGCAACGTCACCCAAAATTTGTTTGGTTCGTGGCAAATCGATTTTTTCCATCATTGCTTCGCGAATGGTTTCGCGGTAAACAGGCGTATTGTTAAACTGGGCTCTGAGTTCGCTTTGCCGTTGGTAACTCATGGTTTTTCCACGGGGCAAAACGCCGAATCTTTCAGCTACAGCCTTCATCTTGTACCCGAACGGGAACTTGGCTCCCAAATATTTCTCAAATGCAAATTCAACTGCTTGGTCACTGAGTCCGAACAGGGTTTGAGGAAGCTCAGCGACTTCTTGTTTGTTGAGTTTCCGCGCCAGTTCAATTAGGATTCTGTAGCCGTCGGTCCACCAGCCCGTTATGATTTCTCGCTCGGACAATACGCTATCGAAGACTCCGCCCAGAGTCTTATTAACAAGATCGCCGAAGCAGGCGTGGACAATCAGGTATTTGTCGTAAACCTCCAAAACAACATGTTTCTCAGTTGGCAAAGGCGCATTCTGCCGGATTTGCTCGTCAACTTCCGAAATTGCGTTAAGCATACTTTCTCTGTCGGAGCCTAATTCTTTAGCTAAAACCTCAGCCGCAACGCTAACTTCTCCCGTTTCCTTGAGTACCTGGGCAATTCTTTCCCTGTTATGTCCAGTTTGCTGGGCAAGCTCGAATGGCACAGGCAAGATTTCCCCGTCCCAGCCTGGAACAGAAGCGAATGGGTCTTCGGACGGCAAGACATGCACGGTTCCAGTTTCCTCTTCGATCTGCACTATGCGCCACACCTTGCCTTTCATGATAAAGTTTAGCCCTAATCGTGCGTGTAGAGCCATGAATTCGTCGCCTAAGGTGCCTATCTTTCGGTCGGAGAGGCTGTTTATAACTGGGTACCTTCGCTCGTCTGAAATCATTGAGAGGTTGCTGTAGTAGTATTCGCGGGTTCTGCGTGTTTTAGTCAAAACTTGGTCGACTTCGTCGAATCTTAAATGGTTTAGGCTGTCTAAAAAGTGTATCAGGTCCAGTAACTCGATTTTCGGGAGGTTTCGGTACAGGTAAGACCCGTGTAGCAAACGCTCCAACTCATCGACCTTAACCATTTGCAGATCCATCAGCATCCCAGCGATTTGGTGCGACAGAACGTCCAGCGCGTTCTCATGCATCAAGACAGGTTCAATCATGTTACTCTTGGCGTTTTTTATGGATGCCAAAGCTTCAAGGGTGTCATCTGGGTAAACAGTGATTATTGTGCCTTCAGAGGCTCTGTCCAAACTATGTCCGCTTCTGCCGACTCGTTGAATGAGGCTGTTTACCTGCCGCGGTGACATATATTGGATGACCAGATCTACGTTGCCGATGTCTATGCCTAACTCCAAAGTGCTCGTGCAGATAATGGCTTTCAGCTGCCCATTCTTAAAAGCATCCTCAATGCCGATTCTTTCCTCTTTACTGATTGACCCATGATGAACCGCCACGTCATCCCTGTTCAGCTGCTGAAGTTTATGTCCCAAAACCTCCGCGACCGTGCGGCTATTAACGAAAACAAGGGTTGACTTATGCGAATCAATAAGCTCCAAAATTCGCCTAATTCTTGCAGCTGCTTCAGGCGACGTTTCCAGTTTTCCAGCCATCTCAAAATCTATTTCTTTTGGCGAGGGATTTTCAACGTTGTAGCGGTAGCTTTTCTCAGGCAACGCTTCGATGATGCATATTTTTCGTCGGGTACCAGCAATGAACTTGGCGATTTCCTGTGGGTTCCCAACGGTTGCTGACAAGCCGATTCTCTGGAACTCCTTGCCCGTAACCAACTGCAGCCGCTCAAGTGCCAAAGAAAGCTGGGCTCCCCGTTTGCTTGAAGCCAAATCATGGACCTCATCCACGATGACGAACTCTACATTCCGTAGGTGCTGACGCATCTGGGTTCCAGGAAGCACGGCCTGCAAGGTTTCAGGCGTGGTAACAAGCAGAGTTGGCGGTTTTTTAGCCTGCATTCGACGCGTCTTCTGCTCTGTGTCTCCATGGCGAACTTCCACTGTTAAGTCAAGCTTCTGCGCCCAAAGGGTCAGGCGTTTTAGCATGTCTCGGTTTAACGCGCGAAGAGGCGTAATGTAGAGCGCCCTTATGCCTTTCTGACCTTTGCTTTGCTCCTCAATTAGCTTGGAGAAAACGGGTAGAAGAATCGCTTCAGTTTTTCCGCTGCCAGTCGGCGCAACCAAAAGCACGTTTTCGCTGTTAAGCACTGCTGGGAAGGCCAGAGTCTGCGGCAAGGTAGGCTCGGTGAAACCGAGCTCAGCTAACGCTTTTTGAACTGGCGCAGCAAGCAAATTGAAAACGAAAGGTTGAGTCTGCATTTTACTATGGCATACTGATTGAAGCGTGCTTTAACCTTTTACCCTTAAAACTACGGCTTCTGCCTGAAAAAACCCAAGTTTTACGGTCAAAGTGTGCAGTCAGTCTTGGGAGGTTCAGGGTGTGAAATGGATTTGACAAACAGCTTCATTGGGTTTTGCCAGAAAGTTAATATTTGCTAAAAGCCCATGCAAAAAGATAAGGAAAGTTGAACTTACAGTTAACAGAACCCTGACAAGTTAGCGGTAGGTGGACAAGGTGAACTTAAAACTGTACGCAGTCAAAAAAGGCAACCAGAAGATAGAACGCAATGTCCAACTGGTCGTCGTGGATCTAGACAGGGGCAAGCGTTACCCGCTGAACTTCGTCTGCATCCTGCCCAGATACCTCCGCCTGCTTGAAAAAAGATCCAGCAACTTCGCCAAAATCTTTGGCGAAAAGAGCATAGGCGTCGCGAAGAACCTTTTAGTTGAAGCAAAACATGTTGAAGAAGACCAGGATATACAGAAAGCTATCAGCAAACGAATAAAAGACATCGAACACAAAAACACCCAAGCAGTCCGCTAGGTTCAAGCCACTCCAAAAAAGAGACAAACGCAATTTCTATTTAACAAGTTTTTAGCGAAGATAGTTTTAGATTTAAATTCTGGGCAAGCGAATGCTATGCTAATAGCTTGGAGGGAGGGAGCGTGTGGCTTTAGACTGGGGAATAGCCCTTGCTGCTGTTGCTATGGTCAGTTGGGGAGTAGCAGACTTCTTAGCTAAGAAGGCCATAGACCAAATCGGCTACAGAACCAGCATAGTCATAAACCAAGCTGTCGCGTTTGTTCCAATCCTGTTCATCGCAGCTTTTTTCTTCAGAATGCCCAGTTTTTCGCCCCTGCTGGTAGGCGAAATCTTTTTGGCGGGCGTAACAGGAGTCATCGGCTATATATTCTTGTACAGAGGCTTCGGAAGAGGCAACGTGTCAATTGTCGCCCCGATTACCGCCAGCTGGTCAGTCATAACCGTCCTGCTGGCAGGCATTCTTTTCGCAGAAGTTTTAACCCCACTACAAATCGGGGGCGTCGTCGCGGTTTTCATCGGAGTGTTTTTCGCTTCAACAAACTTTGCAGAACTAAGAAGAAGCATCAAAGTGGGCGGTTGGTCAGCGGGCGCTACCGATGCCGTGGTGGCAATGATCGCGTGGGGAATCAGCTACGCGTTGCTTAAGCCAATCACGTCGGCAGTCGGACCCGTCTTGGCGCTTTTTCTACTTAAAATCCTCGCTGTAGCGGCCCTTTTCTCATGGACGGGCGTGACCAAAACCAAGGTTTCGGTGCCAGCCAAAATGATTTTCCTTTTCTTAGCCGTGGCGGGGCTACTGGATTTTTCAGCGTACTTAGCTTTTAACTTCAGTTTAAACACTCAGTATGTTTCGGTGGTTTCGGCGATAGTGGCGACGGCCCCAGCCATAACCATAGCGCTCGCCTATGTTTTTTTGAAGGAAAGAATTGTTCGTAACCAGAAACTTGGGATAACCGCCATACTAGTCGGGCTGGTTCTCATTTCCCTGGCTTAAGAAACCACAATCAGTGACTCTTTCTAGTTTTGCTGCCTCTGTTTGTCGAATGAACAAGAAGTGAAATTAGGTAGTTATTTTCGACAATACCGAAGGCGCCGTTTCTGGCTGAAGACTCATCGAATTTTTTGACTCCATCAGGCTTCAAACCCGGAGACTTAATTGCAAAGGGTACTGGGTCTCTTGCGTGGGTGCCAGTGCTGACTGGTGTGAAATGGTCGGGCGATATAGAAATCGCGTAGGGTTCATCTAACCCTTCTAGAATTCTGCCCAGCAGCCTCTTGTCCAAATCCTCAATCGTCTTCACTTTCAACGCATAGTCTTTAGCGTGTCCTGCCTCGTCCGGCGCTTCAACATGGACAAAAACCAAATCCACAGTCTGCAAAGCTTTAAGCGCTGCCTCAGCTTTGCCCTCATAGTCGGTGTCGTATAAGCCCGTTGCTCCGGGAACCTTGATTATTGCCATGCCGGCATAAGTGCCTATACCCTTAACCAAGTCAACCGCGGATATGACTGCCCCTGTTAAGCCGAATTTTTCCTTCAAAGTAGGCATAGACGGTTTTTTGCCGCCGCCCCAAGGCCAAATCAGGTTTCCAGGCCTTTTACCTGCTTTCTCACGAGCAACATTGACAGGATGACCTCGCAGGATATCTCTTGAACCCACAATCAAGTCTCTAAGCAAAAGAGCATCTTTCTCAGCTCCAGCCTCTTTGGCTTTCGGCATAACCGCCGTGACCTTCATCCCGATGGCATCATGCGGTGGAGTGCACGCGACAAGCTCAGGATGAGGGTAATTTCGCATTATCAAGAAGTGCCTGTAGCTCATCCCTGAGTAGAACTCGATTTTACCTCGCTTCCCAAAGGCTTCTTCAACGGCATCCATCAGCTCGGAAGCTTCCTCTGATGTTATGTGCCCTGCTGAGTAGTCAAGGATGGCGCCGTCTGCCTCAGTTATCAGGTTGCACCGGTAAGCTGCATCCTTTCGTCCAAGCTTTATGCCGCGGATGGGGGCTTCAAGGGGTCCTCTGCCTGTACAGTAAATCCTTGGATCGTAGCCCATAAGTGAACATATTGCTGTGTCTGAGCCCGGGACACACTCAGCTGGAACAGTTTTTAGCAGGCCGCTTTGGCCGTTGGCTGCAATCGAATCCATGTTGGGTTTGTGGGCCGCTTGAAGAGGCGTCTTGCCTCCAAGCTCCGGAACCGGATAATCAGCCATTCCATCGCCAACAACTAGGATATACTTCACTTAATCAACTCCAACCTCTGTGCCGTTAAACCTGCATTTGCCTTCTTGGCTTTTTAAAGTTAATGCGCGCATATATTTAAGCGCAAAATGACCTGAACAAGTAAAAGAGTGAAACAAAAGGATGGCTATGGCTGGAAGCTACGGCATGACGACTGCGCCGACCAAGTTCACGGTTGTTACTGGTTGAGAAACTTCGCCGTTATATTCTGCGCTCGCTTGCACGGGCACCTCTGAGATTTTCATCACAGTACCTTGTCCGTATATTACTTGACCGAAAACGGTGTATAACGCGTCAAAATGCGTTCCATCCTGATATACCAAATTGTTGTTGTTTGCCACGTTGATAAAGAATTGGCTGCTCGCTGAGTTTGGTTGACCCGTGTTTGCCATGGCGATTGTCATGTTGTAATTGTGGTTGTCGTTGCCTATCTCATCTTTAATGGTTGGAACGGTGGTTTTGCCTTGTCCGCCTTGAATCATAGCCAGCTGGCCTGGGGTGGAAGGAGCGATTACTCTTTGGAAGATGGTGTTGTTGTAGTATCCTTCGTTGACAAGTTTTACGAAGTTGGTTGTTGTGATGGGTTTGTCGTTTCTCATCTGGATAACTATATCGCCCTTTGACGTAATGAAGAGTACCTTGGTGCCGCTGGCGCTGTATTCGCCTGCAGGTGAAGTGAGTGGAGTGACGGATGGGAATGGACTGCTTGAAGAAGCTGGAGGAGCAGAAGTTGTTGGAGCCGGCGAAGGAGTAGCCTGCTGGTTAGACCCTACTTGACTCGGGCCGAGGTGAGTAACAACTACGTAGCCAACAAATGCGATGACAATTACAGCTAACACCGCGCCTACTGTCAGCTTACGGTTT
>Ga0187874_10002266_pt1 | contig 15005 bp, 6 predicted proteins | sample June2016WEW_16_1_3_FD_132993 | JGI IMG/M metagenome (GOLD analysis project Ga0187874, IMG submission 132993) | Peatland microbial communities from SPRUCE experiment site at the Marcell Experimental Forest, Minnesota, USA - June2016WEW_16_150 | ecosystem: Environmental > Terrestrial > Soil >... | reverse complement strand
GTGTCGGCGCCTATGGCGCGCAGGAGCTGCCGCTCTTCCTCGTCGGCTTGTTGCTCGGCGAGGCGCGGAGCGTCACTGAAACGCTGCAGCAGCCTGAAAATCAGCCCCTGTCGCCACCCCGTCGTGTCTCGGTAAAGTGATTCCAGTACACCCACCTGGCGGAGCCGGAAGGTACGCTGCTTGACCTCCTCGCGTACGAGTTCAAGGTAAGAAAGAGTCTTTCTCACTTCCACCCCTCGATCCGCAGACCTGGACAGGTCGACGTCAAGCACGCCGTGCTGGGAGGGGTCGAAGGTGAAACGGGCCATCTCCTCCTGGCGGCGGTGTTGCCAGTCGTCGATCCCCTGCAAGGCGCGCCGCCTCATGCCCGCTTGCGCGCGCTCCAGCCTTTCGCGCCGCCAGTAGAGCTTGGCGAGGTCTTCGACTTGCTTTTCCCAGAGCGCGGCGCCGGGGCCGAAGGCGGTCATGAGTTCCTGCTTCAAGTTTTCAAATTCTTCCGGGTCTTCGCCCAGCGCCAGCATGACCTCGTGGTGGTTTTCGGGCGCGGCGTATTGGCCGTGCTTCAAGGCATTCAATTTCGAGTTCTGCTTTCCGGCTGGGGTGCGCGGTCCGGTGGAGAGCCGGGCATTCGTGCGCTTGGCGGCGAGCAGCTCGGGGGTAAGTTCGGGTGATTTGCGTAAAGACATGGTTCCTCCTGAGGCGGGTTGTTGGGTCATCGAGGAAAGGACTTCCTCGCGGATTGAAGTTCTCACATAGATAGGCTAGCACAGAGGCAGGGCACCGTCAAGAGACAAAGTGTCCACACGTCAGTTGACTGTCCTAGCCCAGCACGAATCGGATTGAATCATTGGTTCATTGATTGATTGAGTCATTGAAGAGCGGCCGAAGAGCGATGGTGAATTCTGATTGTGATTGGCGAATTCCGCATGGTGGATTGCCTCGTTTTCTGGCTTGCGTAAAGCCGCCTCTACATCGGATTGACCCACTAGGGAGGTCTGGTGAGCGGTGACGGTTGCGCGGCACGGGCGTCGAGGGTCGCGGTAGGCAGTCAGCAGTAAGCAGAAGGCGGAAGGCGGAAAGCAGATGCTCTTCATTCTCTCCGCTGAATCCTGAATCCCGAATCCTGTTTGCTCCCCCTACGACACTGAATTCGTTCGGGAGTGTCTCGAAATCATTGACAGGTTCCGGTGGTTGCGAGATAAATAGAAAGCATGGTGACTGAATGGCCCGTCTTGAAGAACTAACACGCGGCGCTTCAGTTAAGGGTATCCTGCCCGACCGCCTCGTCACGGTCGTTGATGTCGCGTGGCATGGCTCGTCAGTTGTTGAGCTTACCTATAAAGATGCCGGTGGTCGTCTCGGCAGTGAGCTCCTGTATCGCCATCGGGAGCCTACGCTCGAAATCGTTTCAGTCGGTCGCCCGTGGAGCTTTGACGGAGACGGAGCTCTGCTGAGGCTCGTTTCCGAGGCCCAGCGCATTCGTCTGGCGTATCTCTTTGATCCCCTCCTAGCGATCCACACTTCGCTCGTCGAGCCCCTGCCGCACCAAATCACCGGTGTGTACGGGGAGATGCTCACTCGCCAGCCCTTGCGTTTCCTTCTTGCAGACGACCCTGGCGCGGGCAAGACAATCATGGCCGGCCTTCTCATCAAAGAACTCCTGACCCGTGGCGACTTGCACCGCTGCCTCATTGTGTGTCCGGGAATGCTTGCCGAACAATGGCAAGACGAGCTTCATTTCAAGTTTCATCTGCCTTTCGACATCTTGACCAATGACAAGCTCGAATCGGCCCGGACGGGCAACTGGTTTTTGGAGAATTCCCTCGTCATCTGCCGCCTCGACAAACTGAGCCGTGACGAAGATGTCCAAGCAAAGCTCGAACAAACCGACTGGGACCTGATCGTCGTAGACGAAGCCCACAAGATGTCCGCTTCGTTCTTTTCGGGGGAAGTTAAAACGACAAAGCGTTACAGGCTTGGGCAACAGCTTTCTCGATTGACCCGCCACTTCTTGCTTATGACCGCGACCCCCCACAACGGCAAGGAAGAGGACTTTCAATTGTTCATGGCCCTTCTCGACGGCGACCGGTTCGAAGGGCGCTTCCGCGACGGGGTTCACGTGGTGGACGCTTCAGACCTGATGCGCCGCTTGGTCAAAGAGCAGCTTCTCAAGTTTGACGGCACACCGCTGTTCCCTGAACGATTGGCCTACACGGTTTCCTACCGATTGTCAGACCTTGAGGCGCGTCTCTACAAAGAAGTGACCGACTATGTCCGCGAGGAATTCAACCGCGCCGATGCCTTGGAAAACGAAGGTCGAAAGGGGACTGTAGGCTTTGCGCTTACCATCCTGCAACGCAGGCTGGCCTCGTCGCCGGAGGCAATCTATCAGTCGCTCAGGAGACGCCGCGAGCGACTTGAAAAGCGACTTCGAGAGGAACAACTCATGAAGCGCGGTGGCGAGGCCTCGGTTCCAGCCGCGCAGGAATTGCCGTCCTACACCGAGGAAGACCTCGATGAGCTCGAGGATGCCCCCAGCACCGAGGTCGAGCAGGCCGAGGAACAAGTCATTGACCAAGCGACGGCGGCGCGCACCATCGCTGAACTCGAAGCTGAGATCGCCATTCTGAACGGGTTGGAAGAGCTGGCCCTCAAGGTCAAACAAAGCAAGATCGACAAGAAGTGGGATGAGCTTTCGAAGCTCTTGCAGAACCAAGCTGAGATGTTCGATGCGCACGGACACCGCCGGAAGCTCGTTATCTTCACCGAACACCGGGACACACTTAACTACTTGACGGACCGTATCCGAACCCTCTTGGGCCGGCCAGAGGCGGTCGTAACAATCCATGGCGGCATGGGGCGAGAAGAGCGGCGCAACGCGCAGGAGGCGTTTACGCAGGACAAGAACGTCGAGATTCTCGTGGCGACCGACGCTGCGGGCGAGGGTATCAATCTGCAACGCGCCCATCTCATGGTCAACTACGACATTCCATGGAATCCCAACCGCCTCGAGCAGCGGTTTGGACGGATTCATCGCATCGGCCAGACAGAGGTGTGTCACCTTTGGAACCTCGTGGCGGATGAAACTCGCGAGGGCGACGTTTTCAAGCGCCTCTTTGAAAAGATCGAAGAGCAGCGCCGCGCACTGGGCGGTGGCGTGTTCGATATCCTTGGCAAGCTGTTTCGCGACCAGAGATTGCGCGATCTCCTGGTGGAGGCGATCCGTTATGGAGACCGGCCCGACGTTCGGGCGCGGCTGTTCCAGACGGTTGACAACCTTGCGGACCGAGAGCGATGCCGCCAATTGCTGGAAGAGCGAGCGCTCGCTCGTGATTCGATGGACGCAGCCAAAGTGCGCCAAATCCGTGAAGATATGGAACGCTCGGAGGCGCGACGCCTCCAGCCGCACTTTATCGCCAGTTTCTTTCTCGAGGCTTTTCGCCTTCTTGGCGGGTCGGTCCACGAGCGCGAACCGAAACGGTATGAAGTCACACACGTGCCTGCGGTCATCAGAAACCGCGACCGGCTAATAGGCACCGGTCAGGCGGTTCTCTTGAATTACGAGCGCATTACCTTCGAGAAGGACCTGATCAGCATTCAGGGCAAGCCTTTGGCAGAGTTCGTTTGTCCAGGACACCCGCTTCTTGACGCGACCATAGACCTCATCATTGAGCGGTATCGAGACCTCCTCAGGCGAGGCGCTATCCTGATCGACCCGAACGATTCGACCGAAGAAGTTCGGGTACTCTTCTACCTGGAGCATTCCATTCAGGACGCGCAGACCGACCGTGCAGGTAACAGACGCGTCGTCTCAAGGCGCATGCAGTTCGTCGAGGTCGACCGCATCGGCAACGTCACAAACGCCGGCTACGCGCCGTACCTCGACTACAGGCCGGTCGCCGACGATGAACGGCCACGTCTAAGCGCGGCGCTCGAAGAGGAATGGATCAAAGGGGATCTCGAAAGCAAGATCGTGGAATTTGCAGTAACCGAACTTGTACCACGGCACTTGAACGAAGTGCAGACCCGGAAACAGGAACTTGTAGCCAAGACTTTGGCGGCCGTGAAAGACCGGCTGACAAAGGAAATCAACTACTGGGACCATCGGGCCGAGGAACTTAAAGTTCAGGAACTCGCCGGGCGCGTGAACGCTCGCATCAATTCGGGCAAAGCCCGCCAGAGGGCGGATGAACTCCAGGCCCGCCTCCAGAGGCGCATGGAAGAATTGGAGAAGGAGCGGCAGCTCTCGCCGCTTCCCCCGGTCGTGATTGGCGGTGCGCTGGTTGTCCCCATCGGCCTACTGGACCGCGTGGAAGGTGGCCGTCAGTCTCAGCCTTCGCAGTTTGCCCGCGATACTGAACGTGTCGCCGAACTGGCGTTGCATGCGGTGTTGGCTTCCGAACTAAGGCTCGGCTTTGTACCCCGCGACGTGAGCGACGAAAAGTGTGGCTACGATGTCGAGTCCCGTATTCCAGGAACGGGAAAGCTTCGATTTATTGAAGTCAAGGGCCGAGCAAAGGGTGCGGAGACTGTGACGGTTACGAAAAACGAGATTCTTACCGCCCTCAACAAGCCGCAGGATTTTATTCTTGCGGTGGTGGAAGTAGATGGAGAGCAGGTCACTCCTCGGTACGTTCGCAGTCCATTTCAGCGCGAGCCGGACTTTGGCGTGACCAGCGTGAACTACGATCTCGATGATTTGCTCATGCGTGCGGAGGAGCCGGCATGAGCGGCGAGTTGGAAAAACTCCGTGCCTGGATGGAATCCGAAGAGAACGAGCACCTTGAATTCAAAGAGGCCAAGGCCAGTTTTGAGTTCGAGGAACTGGTCAAGTACTGCGCCGCGTTGGCAAACGAGGGTGGCGGCTGCCTGATTCTGGGAGTCACGGACAAGAAACCCCGAAGGGTCGTTGGAAGCCAGGCATTCTCGAATCTCGAGAGGACGAAGGCCGGGTTGTTAGAGCGCCTGCACATAAGGATTGAAGCTGAAGCATCGGATCTCCCTGAGGGGCGCGTAGTCGTTTTCGGCGCTCCCCCGCGTCCCCTTGGATACCCCATCCCATATAAGGGCGCCTATTGGATGCGGGCCGGCGGTAGCCTCGCTCCGATGACTCCAGATTTGCTCAAGAAGATTTTCAGCGAGACTGGGCCTGACTTTTCTGCCGAGGCTTGCGCAAACGCCTCGCTTGCCGACCTTGAACCCAGTGCGATTGAACGCCTAAGAACGCTGTGGCGTCGCAAGTCAGGGAATGAATTGCTGGACCGCGTCACGGCTGAGCAAGTTCTATCGGACTCGGAATTGGCCGTTGACGGCGGGGTCACGTATGCGGCCTTGATTCTTCTTGGAACTCAGCAGAGCCTGGGGAGATATTTGGCTCCGGCCGAAGTCATCTTTGAATACCGATCAAGCGAGGCCTCGGTTGCTTACCAGCAAAGGCTGGAGTTCAGAAAGGGCTTCTTGTTGTTCTTGGATGAGCTATGGGAGGCTGTCAATCGCCGGAACGATGTTCAGCACTTCCAGGACGGCCTCTTCGTCTGGGATATTCCGACCTTTAATGAAGCCGCAATCCGCGAAGCCATTCTGAACGCGGTCGCCCACCGGGACTATCGCCTGGGGGGTTCGGTTTTTGTTCGGCAGTACCCTCGCAAGTTGGAGATTGTCAGCCCGGGAGGCTTTCCTCCCGGAATTACACCGGAGAATATCCTCTACCGTCAGGCGCCCCGCAATCGACGCATTGCGGAAGTCTTTGCCAAGTGTGGGCTCGTCGAGCGCTCAGGACAGGGCGTCGACCGGATGTTTGAGGCGTGCATCAAGGAAGGAAAGCCTCACCCGGACTTTTCCCGGAGCGATGATTACCAGGTCGCGGTGAACCTCCAGGGGGAGATTCAGGACCCGCAGTTCTTGCGATTCCTGGAAAAAGTTGGCAAGGAACGGCTCGCCGCATTCACGACGCAGGACCTGCTGGTTCTGGATCTTGTCCACAGGGAGCAATCGGTCCCTCAGGACCTGAAGGAACGGCTCCACAGGCTCGCGGAGTTAGGGATCGTGGAAACGGTCGGGAGGGGAAAAGGAACGAGGTATATCCTGTCCAGGCAGTTTTACGGATTCCTCGGGAAGAAGGGAGTGTACACGCGGAAGCGCGGACTTGACCGGGAGACGCATAAGGCGCTCTTGTTAAGGCATATTCGGGATAACACGAAGGATGGCAGTCGGCTTCGAGACCTCCTTCAGGTCTTGCCTGCTCTATCTCAGAGCCAGATCCAGAAATTGCTGACGGAACTGAGGAAGGAAGGGCTGGTTCACAGCACGGGCCGGACAAAGGCCAGCCTTTGGTACCCAGGCCCTTCGCCTGACCGGATTGCGCCGGGCGTGTGATTATACCAGGCAAACGGCACAACTCTGGCGCAATTGTCCAAGTTAACTACTGTTTTTACAAGGGCTTAGGTTTTGCGTTTAGGATTTTCTTGGCGCAATTCCGGCGCAATTCTGGCGTAATCGCCTTAGCTAACCATACGTTTCCGAAGGAGTTATGGATTGATCCGGTTTGCGTTTAGTATTTTATCTAACGCAATTCCAACGCAATCGGCCCAGCCTCGCGCCCGACACGCAGGGTGAAGATGGGTAAAGAAGATTCATGACGAACCAGCGCGAGAAGCTGATTGAAGCGGCGTCGCCATTGGAGGCCATCAGTAATGAAGCGGCGCGACTGGTGTGGATGCGGCATGGGCACGCTACCGGCCGGTGCCCCTGCCCGAGAAAGCGTACGTGATGCTGTGGACTCTTGAAGTTCGACGCTCTGAATTCCTGGACGCTCTGCGGCGTATTGTTCCCAAGTCGAGCAAGGAAACCTTGTACGCCCGAGTGGTCTTCACCTTTTCTGATGGTCACCTGAGCGTGGAATCGATAGGCGGCAAGGTGCATGTCCCGGCTACCGGCACATGGCCGGGCTCATGCGCCGTGCCCGCCGAATTGTTGAAGCGCCTCACGCGGGCGCTGCCGGAGGAGGACCCGCTCCAATTAAAGGCCACTGACAATCAGTTCACCGTCTCTCGCCTCATTCTGCCTTGCGAATGCCGCGCGACTTCCGAGGCCGCGCCGCAGCTTTACGGAGAACTGATACCGGCGAATCTTACCCTTCACGAAATGTTGAAGTTATGTGACCAGCACCCGGCTGAGGCGATTGAAGCTGCGGGCCTTGCACCCGCGGTCGCAGCAGCCCAACAGAAGGTCGATAGTATTCTCAGGCGGGCGGCAACCGTGCTCCAGCCGTACGGCGTTACCGAGGAAGAGCTAATGGCACTTGTCGAGAAACATGCGGCGGATACGGGCTGTGCGTTTCAGGACGCGGACAAGAGTGTTATTAAGCGTGTTGCTGAAGCGTGGTCGCTGCTCGCCCCTCTGGGCATAGAGGCGGGTGAGATTAAGACACTAGTCGATGCGTCGATCAGGAACGCTTGGAAACGGTGAATGTCAATCTTTTGCCCGATGCAAGGGGTGAGACCTGACTGCCGACCCTCTGCGCTTATGGAAAACGCAGTTACGCAACAACCGAGAGGTTAAAGGTGGCCGACGCTCAGCAAAAGGTTACGTGGGAAGACTTGGCCGGGGCGGCCGAGTCGATGTTCGACATCTGGTTGGCGGGTTCGGAAGTGGAGTGGGCCAAGGCGGCATGGGGGGTTCTTGAGAGGAAGGGGCTCTCTGCGTACTCCGGTGACATCGAGCGCACCAGGGTGTTGGTTCGTTTCCTGGCTCTGGCCGTGATGTACCGAGAGTTCTGCCACGCCTCAGGTCTCGAAGAAGGCAATGAACCGCTGTACGGAGACTGGGCGGAAACGCTGGAGATTAGCCCGCTCCGTCTCGGCCAACTGGTTGGTTCCGAGTTCGAGGTCTCCGAGACGTCCGAGTATGACCTGCGCGAGCACGCCTTGAGCAATCTCGTAAACCATGTCCGGGGAGAAGTCTTTAACGCGCTCGTTGAGGGCTTCGGGTCGATTTCATATCTCTTTGCTTCGCTGTGGGTCACGCCCAGGGCCGGTATTGACCCCGCGGACCTTGACGACGAGACGCTCAATGAAGCGCTCAATGACGAGCTTACGGGCGAGAAACTGGAGGGGTTTGCTTGGGTGGAGCAGGGAATGCCCAGCGTATCGTGGTAGGTCCGCCGCACCAGACACGCTCCTGAACCGAGCAGAAGGTGGGTCATAGAAAGTAAATGCCGGACTATAAGAAGAAGCTCATTGAGGTGGCGCTGCCGCTGGAGGCGATCAATATCGCATCGGCGCGGGAGAAATCCATTCGGCATGGGCACCCAAGCACGCTGCACCTGTGGTGGGCGCGGCGGCCGCTTGCGGCGGCGCGTGCGGTGATCTTCGCGCAGATGGTCGATGACCCGTCAGCGCATCCGGACATATTCAAGACCGAAAAGGCGCAGGAGAAAGAGCGCCAGCGCCTCTTCTATATTATCGAGGACCTCGTGCTGTGGGAGAACACTACGAACGATGTGGTACTGGAGCGAGCGCGGGCAGAAATCTGGCAGAGTTGGCGCGCGGCGTGTGCCGAAAACGCGGGCCATCCACGGGCCAAGGAGCTATTTGATCGGCACAAGCTCCCTCCCTTCCATGATCCCTTCGCTGGTGGCGGCGCACTTCCCCTGGAGGCGCAGCGGCTGGGGCTCGAAGCCTATGCAAGCGATCTGAACCCGGTAGCGGTGCTCATCAACAAGGCGATGATCGAGATCCCGCCCAAGTTCGCCGGCAAACCGCCTGTAAATCCCGAGTCACGCCAGGACAAGGAACTCTTCAATAAGCCTTGGCGTGGTGCGCAAGGACTGGCAGAGGACGTACGCTACTACGGCCAGTGGATGCGCGACGAAGCCGAGAAGCGCATCGGCCACCTCTACCCTAATATCGAGATCACTCCGGAGATGGCGAAGGAGCGCCCTGATCTGAAGAAATACGTAGGGAAGAAGCTCGTGGTTATCGCCTGGCTTTGGGCGCGCACGGTAAAGAGCCCGAACCCCGCCTTCGCGCAAGTGGACGTCCCGCTCGTTGCATCTTTCCTCCTGGGTACGAAGCCAGGTAAGGAGGCGTATGTAAAGCCGGTCATTGAGGATCGTGGCTACCGTTTTGCCGTGAAAATGGGTAAGCCTCACGATGAGGAGGCGAGAAACGGAACCAAGTTGTCGCGGGCCAACTTCATATGCGTGATGTCCGGGACGCCGATTGGGGGTGACTACATCAAAGACGAGGGCAAAGCTGGACGAATGGGTGCGCGACTAATGGCCATCGTCGTCGAGGGCGAGCGTGGGCGTATCTACCTGTCGCCTACGCAAGAGTTGGAAGAAGCAGCACGGCAGGCTAAACCACCATGGAAGCCGGATGTAGTCATCTCGGGTAGCACACAGTACCTTGGCGTGAAGCCGTACGGCATGGAACAATTCGCACAGCTTTTTACGGACCGCCAGCTCGTGGCGTTGACCACGCTATCCGACTTGGTGCAAGAGGCGCGAAAGCAAGTGAGGGACGATGCGCTTGCCGCGTGCCTAGCGGCAGGTGGCAGTGGTCCCAAGGCAAATGACGCCGCTCTCTCTGCTTACGCGGATGCAGTCGTTACTTACCTTGGTTTAGCAGTCGGGAGAGTTGCTGACTACTGCTCCACAATCTGCACTTGGGCAAGCAACCCACAGATGGAGATTGTAAGAGGGACGTTCGCACGCCAGGCTCTGCAGATGACGTGGGACTTTGCCGAAGCAAACATATTTGGCCCATCCACTGGCAGCATTGAGATTCTTCTTGGATGGATTGTGAAGGCGATCGAGCGCCTCCCCTCTGAAGGCGTATCACGAGCTTTCCAGCACGATGCCACCAAGCCCCTCGCGGATCTTCGTACCGCTGGAGCTGTTATTTCAACGGACCCGCCATATTTCGACAACGTCCCGTATGCCGATCTCTCAGACTTCTTCTATGTTTGGCTCCGTCGCTCACTGAGGCCGGTCTTTCCAGATCTGTTCGCCACAGTGGCTGTACCGAAAGCTGAGGAGCTAGTGGCGTTCGCGTACCGACACAAGGACAAGGAATCCGCAAGTGCCTTCTTCATGGATGGCATGACGAAGGCGATGCACCAGCTGGCTTCAAATACTCACCCGGCGTTTCCCGTTACGATTTATTACGCCTTTAAGCAGGCAGAAACGGAAAGCGAAAACACTGCTTCAACAGGTTGGGAGACTTTCCTTGATGCGGTGATTCAAGCTGGTCTTGCTATTCGAGGTACATGGCCAATCCGGACAGAGCGCGCAGGACGCAGTCGCGATATTGAAAGCAATGCTCTTGCTTCCAGCATCGTTCTCGTCTGTCGCCCTCGTGCGGCGTCGGCACCTATGGCCACACGGCGTGAATTCCTAACTACACTTAAAGCTGAGCTGCCGCTTGCGTTAACGCACCTTCAGCGCGGCAACATCGCGCCGGTGGACTTGGCGCAGGCTGCTATCGGTCCCGGCATGGCAGTTTATACGAGGTATGCCAGGGTTATTGATGCGGACGGCAAGCCGCTCTCGGTGCGCGAAGCACTGGCACTCATCAACCAGACCCTCGACGAGGCGCTAGCGCAGCAGGAGGGCGACTTCGACGCCGATAGCCGCTGGGCGCTGGCATGGTTCGAGCACGCGGGATTCGACCCCGGCGAGTATGGCGTGGCTGAACAGCTCTCTAAGTCCAAGAACACCAGCGTCGATGGTATGGCCGAGGCGGGGATTGTTTCCTCCGGCCGTGGACATGTGCGGCTCTTGAAGCCAGATGAGCTGCCCGCCGGCTGGGATCCAACAGTCGACCCCCGTCTGACGGCATGGGAGATGGTGCACCACCTGATTCGCGCATTGGAAGCCGGGGGCGAGAATGCAGCGGCTGAGCTCGTTGCCAAGCTCGGCAGCAAGGCCGAGATCGCCCGCGAACTCTGCTACCGCCTTTACACGCTTTGCGAGCGGAAGAAGCGCACGCAGGAGGCGCTTTCGTATAACGGCCTCGTGCAAAGCTGGCCTGAGATTACCCGACTGGCGCGAGAGGGTGAAAAGCCAAAGGTCCCGACAACGGCCGCGCTGTTCGACGAAGTAGAAAAGGAGTAAGCCATGGCGATCACAAACCACGAGCGTGTCGGCAAGGCGATGGACCTGCTAAAGGACGGTCTGCAACCGTTCGTCGAGCGGGAAATGAAAGCGCAGCACGCGCAACTGTGGCTTGACCAGGTTCGCACTTCAGTTGCCGAGACGCAGACGCACTTGTTCTCTGGAAAGGGAGAATTGCAGTGGGACTCCGCTTCGCTGCTCTCCGTAATGTGGAACCAGTGGAATGTGGTCTTCCGCAAGACGCTCGGCCAGGCGGAACGCACTTTGGTCAGTGAGCTTAGAGACGTTCGCAACCGCTGGGCTCATCAGAACCCATTCTCCAGCGACGACGCCTACCGCGCGCTTGATTCGGCAGGGCGGCTTCTCAGCGCCGTCTCGGCGCCGCAGGTGGACGAAATCGAGAAGATGAAGATGGAGCTTCTGCGTCTGCGATTCGACGAGCAGGTGAGGGCGGAAAAACGCAAGAGCGCGGGCACAGCCATCGAGAGCGCAGCGGCCTCTAACCTCAAGCCCTGGCGTGAAGTGGTGACACCGCACAAAGATGTGGCCAGCGGTCGTTACCAACAGGCAGAGTTTGCCGCCGATCTTTGGCAGGTGTACCTCGGTGAGGGGACGGACGAATACAAGAAGCCAGTGGAGTTCTTCCGCCGGACTTACCTCACGGAGAGCCTCAAACGTCTACTGGTAGGAGCGGTCCAGCGAATTTCCGGCCGAGGCGGCGACCCGGTCGTACAGCTCCAGACCAACTTCGGCGGGGGCAAAACTCACTCGATGCTGGCGCTTTACCATCTTTTTTCGGGGACGGCCCCGAGCGACCTTATGGGCATAGACTCTGTACTGCAGGAAACAGACACCAAGAAGCTGCCGACTGCCAAGCGTGTGGTATTGGTGGGAAACAGAATCTCACCCGGCAATCCCGTGAAGAAGCCCGATGGCACAATGGTGCGCACCCTTTGGGGAGAGATCGCATGGCAGCTCGGCGGAAAGAAGGCTTTCGAGCGCCTCCGTGCCGATGATGAGAAGGCCACGAGCCCCGGTGACGTTCTGCGCGAACTCTTCAATGAGTACGGCCCATGTTTGATCCTGATCGACGAGTGGGTGGCCTATGCGCGCCAGCTCCACGACCAGAGCGACCTGCCCGCAGGCGGCTTCGAGACGCAATTCACCTTCGCCCAAGCCCTCACCGAATCAGCCAAGTTGGCCAAAGGCTGCTTGCTCGTTATCAGCTTGCCAGCGTCGGACACAACGGGTTCACCGCACACCCAGGCCGATGATGTGGAGGTTGGGGGGCAGCGCGGGCGTGAGGCCTTAGACAGGCTCCGCAACGTAGTAGGGCGCGTAGAGTCCTCGTGGCGGCCAGCGAGCGCCGAAGAGGGGTTCGAGATCGTACGACGGCGGCTATTCGAACCGCTCGCCGATCCAAACCAGTTCAAAGACCGCGACGTGGTGGCGCGCGCTTTCGCGGACTTCTACCGGGCGCAACATGCGGAGTTCCCGCCCGAGTGTCACGATGCCGATTACGAAAAGCGGATTAAGGCAGCCTATCCGATTCACCCGGAGATTTTTGATCGGCTGTACACCGATTGGTCCACGCTTGTGAAGTTCCAGCGCACACGCGGCGTTTTGCGACTAATGGCCGCAGTGATTCACAGCCTATGGGAAAAGGGCGACAAGAATCCGCTGATTCTGCCGGCCAACATCCCGATCGACGATCAGCGTGTGCAGTTCGAGCTCACCCGCTATCTCTCCGATAACTGGGTGCCGATTCTCGAAAAGGACGTCGACGGCCCTAGCTCCCTACCACTTCGACTGGACGGCGAGGTGCCTAATCTCGGCAAGTTCGCCGCCTGCCGACGCGTAGCTCGAACCATCTATTTGGGCTCTGCGCCCACATCCACGGCCGCCCACCGGGGAATCGAGGACCGGCGCGTGAAGCTGGGGTGTGTGATGCCGGGCGAGTCGCCCGCTGTATTTGGCGATGCCCTGCGAAGACTCGCAGCGGCGGCAACCTATCTCTATCAAGACGGGCCGCGCTACTGGTATTCTACGCAACCCACTGTTACCAAGCTCGCCGAGGACCGCGCTGAGCAACTCAAACGGGACCCCGACAAGGTGGTGCAGGAGCTGGACAAGCGGCTGCGAACCGATCTGCGCAAAATGGGTGACTTCAAACGCATTCATCCGATGCCGGGCTCCAGTGCCGATGTGCCGGACGATCTTGACGTGCGACTCATTGCTCTGGGTGTTGACCACGCCTACACTAAGGAGCCTGATAACGCCGCGGAGACAGCGGCGAAAGCGATTTTTGAGACCCGTGGGAACACCCCGCGCTTGTACCGAAACACGGTGGTTTTTCTTGCAGCCGATAAGACGCGGTTGCAAGACTTGGACGAGGCTGTCCGGAAGTTCCTCGCATGGCAGTCCATCCTTGATGAAAAGGAAAAGCTCGACCTCTCGCCACACCAAGTGAAGCAAGCTGAGACGCAGAGGACGGCCGCTGACGGCATCGTTACCGCGAGACTTCCCGAAACATATCAGTGGTTGCTAGTGCCGACGCAGGCGAACCCGCAAACACCCATGACGTGGCAGACCATCCGCCTCACTGGACAAGACGCGCTCGCGGAACGCGCCAGTAAGAAGCTTAGAAACGAAGAATTGCTTGTGGTCAACTTTGCCGCCTCGCGCCTGCGCATGGAGTTGGACCGCGTGCCTCTATGGCGCGGGAACCACGTCGCAGTCCGCCAGCTTGTCGAGGATTTCGGCCGCTACCTCTACTTGCCGCGCCTCCAGACCACTGAGGTTCTGTTAAATGCTATTTGCGCCGGACTGGCGCTGCTGACGTGGGAGCAGGATGCCTTCGCCTATGCAGACGGCTATGACGAATCGGCAGCTCGCTATCGCGGCCTTCGCTATAGCACACAGGTTGGCCTCACTAGGGATGACGCTGGCCTGCTTGTGAAGCCTGAAGCAGCCCGGCGGCAGATTGACCGAGAGGTTGCCCCGCCTGCCTCCCCTGCCGGCGTCACTTCCGGAGGAACGCCCATCAAACCCGGCGAGCCACCGGTAAGCACCACCCATCCGCCCGTCTCAGTCCAGCCACCCAAACCCAAGCGCTACCACGGCACTGTGGCACTTGATCCGGCCCGCGTCGGGCGGGACGCCGGCAGAATCGCAGATGAGGTCATTACGCATCTCGTGGGGCTCGTCGGCTCATCCGTTCGCGTCATGCTGGAAATCGAGGCGGAGATCCCCGCAGGCGTGCCCGACAGCGTCCTCCGAACGGTCACGGAGAACTGCCGGACGCTTCGCTTCAAAGACCACGGTTTCGAAGAGAAATAGACGTACCGCCCTGAGCTCAATCAACCCCCCTAATTGGCGGGTGGCGCAGACATCGGGACCGTCGCGATGTGTGCGGTTGTGGAGGGCGCGGCCGGTGCGAATGCAGTTCGCCCCCGCGCGGGGGCGTGGATTGAAACTGCCCGTGCGCCAAATCCCGCGCCGAACGAGCCCGAACGCGCGCTTGACAGCCAGCCAGGGCGGTGGTAGTTTCTTTGCTCGTAATTGTTCTTTGAAAAATTTGGTTCCCGTGGTGCCCCGGCTGATCCGGGGAAAAAGGGAAGGCCGTGAAAATCGGCTGCGGTCCCGCCACTGTGATCGGCGAGCCAGATCCTCGCAGTCCGTCAGGCGACGGACAGCCACTTTTCTGCCAGGGCGGAAAGGGAAGGCCGAGGAGGAGGCGATGACCCGAGAGCCAGGAAACCTGCCCGGGAACTACGACTCAGCCTAACTCTTCGACGGAAAGAGTCCTGAGGAAGACTCGAGAGCCTTCCGATTCCGGAACGAGGAATTGGGAGGCTTTATTTTTTTGGCCTTCTTTCCGGACTTCTTC
>Ga0187874_10002264_pt1 | contig 15019 bp, 14 predicted proteins | sample June2016WEW_16_1_3_FD_132993 | JGI IMG/M metagenome (GOLD analysis project Ga0187874, IMG submission 132993) | Peatland microbial communities from SPRUCE experiment site at the Marcell Experimental Forest, Minnesota, USA - June2016WEW_16_150 | ecosystem: Environmental > Terrestrial > Soil >... | reverse complement strand
GGGTGATCTGGAGACCCGACTGGGTCATGGCTTCCTGGGTGGCGGCAAAGGCAAAGTGAATGAAGCGCCCCATCTTGCGCGCTTCTTTCTTATCCACGAAGTTGATCGGGTCAAAGTTCTTGAATTCAGCGGCAAAGGTGGTGGTGAAGCCAGTGGTGTCGAAGGCCTGAATTGGGCCCATCCCGCTGGCGCCGGCCATCAACTGCTGCCAAACCTCGGGTGCGGTGTTGCCCAGGCCGCATACCAGCCCCAGGCCGGTGATAACGACTCGGCGGGTCACTGGCTACTTGCCGCCTTTCGCATTCTTCTCGATGTACTCGATCGCGTCCTTGACGGTCTTGATCTTTTCTGCGGCCTCGTCGGGAATCTCCATGTCGAAGGCCTCTTCGAACTGCATCACCAGCTCGACGACGTCCAGCGAATCCGCGCCCAGGTCTTCCTGGAAGCTGGCGCCGGGGGTGACTTCGGCCTCGTCCACCTGCAACTGCTCGACAATGATTTGTTTGACTTTCTCTTCAACGGCCATGCACGTTTCTCCTCGTGTATTTCAGAACTTGGGAATCTCCGGGGCTTGCCCACACAGGCTCCGCCTGCCCAGCCTACCGGGTTACGGCAGAGGAGCACAACCACGTCGCCCGAAATACTGCGCATGGCCCCGAAATTCAAGTCTACCGGGCCGATGGGGGTGTGTAAAGGCGAGGAAAAGCAAGGGACTAGGGAATAGGGTATAGGGAATAGAAAACTTGCCGATTTTTGAGGGGAAAACCACAGCCGGAAGGCGTACATTAGGCGAAGAGGGTTTTACCGTGAGTAACTCCGCTGTTGTCTTTGCGCTGGTTGCCGTTGCTGTCTTCATATTGGGGCTTTGGATGGGATTCCGGCATGGCCGTTCGAGCGTCCATACCACGCTTGGACTTGATGCTTTCAAGGGAGTTGCCGCCGATGCTCTTCGCGCCAATACGGAGTCGTTTTTAGACCTTGCAAAGGAGCGACTTGGCGGGCAAACACGTGAAGCGGAAATGGCCCTTGCCGCAAAAGAAGCCGCGATCAAGAATCTGCTGGACCCGCTTGGAGCCGCGCTCAAAAGCCTCGACGAGCAAGCCCGCGCCATGGAGGTGCAGCGCTCGGGAGCCTACTCCAAGGTGGAAACACTCGTGGAGAATATGCAGAAGTCGATTCCCGCTTCGCTCGACGCGCTGAAGAATGAGACCGCCCAGCTGGTCACAGCGTTGCGGGCTCCGAAGACGCGCGGCAACTGGGGCGAACTGCAACTGAAGCGTTGCGTGGAGTACGCCGGAATGGTGCAGTACTGCTCCTTTTCCGAGCAGGTGACGGCGCGCGATGAAGACGACAAGATGCTGCGCCCGGACATGACCATTCAACTGCCCAATGGCCGCGAGATTGTCGTCGATGCCAAGACTCCTCTGGATGCTTTTCTGGATGCCAGCGGCGCAGCGGACGCAGCCACGCAAACGCTTCGCTTTGCGGCTCATGCAGCGCGAGTAAAAGCTCATCTGAAAGAGCTGTCAGGTAAGGCCTATTGGAGGCAATTCGAGCGGGCTCCCGATTTTGTCGTCTGCTTTCTGCCCAGTGAAGCATTGTTCAGCGCGGCGCTGGAGGCCGACCCATCGCTGATCGAGTTCAGCGCGCAGAACCATGTGGTGATGGCGACTCCGACGACCTTGATAGCCCTGCTGCGGGCCGTCGAGTTCGGATGGCAGCAAACGGAGATTACCAAGAACGCAAAAGCTATCCACGAGATGGGCCGGAGAATCTACGAAAAGCTGGTGGTCGCGCAGGGGCACGTTACCAAGCTCGGCAATGCCCTTGCCAGCAGCGTCGATTACTACAACAAGTTTCTTGGCACCATCGAAGGCAAAGGCGGCGTCTTCTCCTACGGCAGGCAGTTGGGCGAACTGGCCCACTCCGACGGCGAGTTAGCCGAGATCGTAAGGTTGCAACCCGATGTACGCGAGATGGAGTCGCTGGAATGGTCCAAGCCCGGTCTTGCGCTGGCGGCTGAGGCAGAGGAGAGCGGAGAGGTTGATCAGGGGATTGGTTAAAGGGGTACTTGGTTACGTTTCCTCTGAAAAATACTTTGTCAGTGCGTGGCACAGCGGCGTACACTGCTCTTCAACACCCATCAGAAGAGAAATTGGATAGCCAATGAGTACAAGCTGGAAATCCATTGCCGGTTCCTTGATTCTGGGAGCGGTAATTGCCTTCGCCCTTGGCGGGTGGTTCATCTACAATGCAATGCGGTACGCTGCCCTCGCGCCAAACGAGAGCACAGCGACAGCGTTCGTTCGCCTGCATACACGACCAAACAGGAACGAAACATACGAGCATTTAAGATGCGAGTACGGCTTCGATGTTGGCGAAAGATTCTATCAAGGGCAGGGGATTTGTCCACTTAAGAGCGCCGATGATTCGGTGAAAGGGAAACTCCTGGATCTTGCCAAGGTTCTAGACGGTACAACTGTAACTGTGTATTACGATCCAGCCGATCCCTCGACGAATAGCCTGGCAGAATTCAGCGTGACGAGCAAGCGCGACTATCTCTATGCAAAGCTGTCGATTGGCGTGGGAGTAATGCTGGTCATATTCCTTGTTTTGGGAGCGTTGCTTGTTGCAAATATGAGCGGCGGAAGTCGTGGGATAGTGGTAGATGCTGAAGGAACAGTGATTTATCCGGACGAGATGAATTCAGGGCAGCAAGAGAACACGAATGACACTTATCAGGCCGGTTCAGGGGATGAACAATCGGATCATTCAGCGAATTATTGATCGGGCACTATTGATTTGAATCAGGAAAATGGCGCCCCATCCTTTTCGCGTTTGTTGCGGGAAGGGTGGGATACCAGCCTACGGATTTCACCCCTCCGCAAACGCCACCCGCATCCGCTTCCACGTTGCTTCCAGGTTCTCCGGCAGGATGCGGGTTTCAGCAATCGTAGTCATGAAGTTGGTGTCACCAGACCAGCGGGGCAGGGCGTGGAGGTGGAGGTGTCCGGCGACGCCCGCGCCGGCGGCTCGGCCCAGGTTCAATCCAAAATTGAAACCCTGCGGGTGGTAGAGCTTTTCCAGCGCCTGCTCGGCGCGCTGCGCCAGGTCAATCAATTCATGGGCGGTCGCGGCAGGCAGGTCGGCCAGCCGGTCCAGATGCACATAGGGCATTACCATCATGTGGCCGGAGGTGTAGGGGAAGGCGTTCAGGCAGACAAAGCAGTACTCGCCTCGATAAACCAATCCGCCCGCAGCCTCAGCCTTCTCCACACTCATGCCCTGAGCAATTGCGTAATCAATGCTCGCCATCAGGTTGCAGAAGACGCAACGGTGATCGCCGGGCCAGTCTGCCAGGCTTGGAGGAACGCCGGGGCGGGCTGCGCTGTCCGCCGTGGTGATATAGGCATAGCGCCAGGGAGTCCAGAGAAGGTCCATAGGTTAGGTCTCGTCTGCATCAGTATAGTTGTTTGTTGCGCAGGAGCGCTGACAGCCGCAAACCCAAAACTACAAGCGAGGCCTGCGCGTGTCATGTCGCGCTGCCAATCTGTTTCATTGACGGGGTTATACGGCGGTTGCTACACTGGTGGGCGTAGCTTCCTGCGCGGATTCCAGCAGCGAGTTGCGGCCGCTCTTCAACAGCCGCCGCCTGCCGGGTGTTTCCCAAGGAGACCAGTCATTTCCATCGCCAGCCTGACGGGGGGAAGGACTGTTCCTTGTAAAGGCACTGCGGACACAGGCGCGTGGTTGCGTGCAGAGATGGCATCCGGCAACCCTCATAACAATCGTGTTAGAGGGACCATCCCCCAGCGGCGGGCACGTTTGCGTCGCGGGAGTAAGGAATCGCGGAGCTGGCAGTAATGGCAAACGTCGTCAATCCCGAACCCGAGAGCACAACCCTGAACACTGAATTGGAAAGCCAAACCCTCGAACCTGCGGCGGAGCAAGAGCAGCCGTCGCCCGAATCCACGTCCAACCTCGAAATCCCCCAAGCAGTTGAAAGTTCAGCGCTGGACGCCGATGCCCCAACCGAGCCTGTAGCCCCTTTAGCCGTAGCAACGCCCGTGGCGGAAGCCGCGCCCGCAGCCGAAGTTACAGTGGAAGTTCCCGCACCACCTGGGCCCGCTACTAAGCCCGAACCGGCTGCTGCAGCGGAAGTTCTCGCGCCACCTAAGCCCGCTGCCCAGGCCGAACCGGCCACTGCAGCGGAAGTTCCCGCGCCCCCCAGGCCCGCTGCCCAGCCCCAACCGGCCACTGCAGCGCCGGAGCCCGCGAAGGCTGCCGCGCACGCAGAGCATGGCCTCGAGTCCATGGATGACTTTTCTGCCGCCCTGGAGGCCTTTGAACGCGAGCAGGCCGCGGAAGCTGCTGCTGTTGAAGCCTTTGGCGACAAGGTTGTCTCCGGCACAGTCATCAAGCAGACGGACAAACATCTGGTCATTGATGTGGGTCTGAAGTCCGAGGGGCTGGTACCGCTCGAACAGGTTCTGGACCACACCGGAGCCGTCAAGTTCCAGCCCGGCGATCCGATCGATGTAGTGATTGAGCGCGAGGAACCGGAGGGCGGCTACCTGGCAAATTACGAGCGGGCGCAGCGCTTGCGCGTCTGGGACAAGATCGAGAAGGCAGCTGCTGACAAGACCCCGATTATGGGCACGGTGGTGAGCCGCGTCAAGGGCGGCGTGACCGTGGATATCGGACTAAAGGCGTTTTTGCCTGGTTCGCAACTGGAGATTCGCCCCGTCCGCAACCTGGATGGCTATTTGGGCCAGCAGATTGAGGTCCGGGTTATCAAGCTGAACAAGAAGCGCGGCAACGTGGTGGTCAGCCGCAAGGAAATTCTGGAAGAAGAGCAGAACGCAAAGCGCTCCGCAACGCTGGAGAAGTTGAGCGAGAGCGCGGTGATGACTGGCACGGTGAAGAACCTGACCGATTACGGCGCGTTCGTTGACCTGGGCGGGATTGACGGCCTGCTGCACATCACCGACATGAGCTGGGGCCGCCTCACGCATCCCCGCGACCTGGTAAATGTGGGCGACGAAATTCAGGTCAAGGTGCTCAAGTTCGACAAGGATAAGCAGCGGGTTTCGCTGGGCTTCAAGCAGTTGACGCCCGACCCGTGGCTGGACGCTACCGAGCGCTATCCGGTGGGCGCGCGTGTTCATGGGCGCGTGCTTTCGGTCACAGACTATGGCGCGTTTGTCGAGCTGGAGCAGGGCATCGAGGGGCTGGTTCACCTCTCCGAGATGACCTGGTCCAAGCGCCTGAAGCATCCTTCGAAGCTGGTCAAGCCGGCCGACGAGGTCGATACCGTAGTGCTCAGCGTGAATCCGGCGGATCGACGCATCTCGCTGGGCATGAAACAGTTGATGGAAAACCCCTGGGAGAACCTGACTGAGAAGTATCCAGCAGGAACTCAGGTCGAGGGCCGGGTGCGCAATCTGACCGACTTCGGCGCCTTTATTGAAATCGAAGACGGCATCGATGGACTGGTGCACGTTAGCAACCTGAGCTGGACCAAACGCGTCAAGCACCCCTCTGAAATCGTGAAGAAGGGCGAAAAGGTAAAGGCTGTCGTTCTCGGCGTTGAGCCGCAGAATCGCCGCCTGAGCCTGGGCATCAAGCAGTTGCAGCCCGACGTCTGGGAGAGCTTCTTTGCCACCCACCGTGTGGGCGACATGGTTCATGGCAAGGTGCTCAGGACGGCGCAATTCGGCGCGTTTGTCGAGATCGCGGAGGGCGTGGAGGGTTTATGCCACATCTCCGAGGCCGGCGAAGACGCAGCTGCCAAGCTGGAAACCGGTCTGGAGCACGAATTCAAAATCATCAAGATCAACGTTGAGGAGAAGAAAGTAGGCTTGAGCCTGCGCGCCTCTTCGGGCCATGACGCTAGCCGTTCACAGGTGGAGAGTCACAAGAAGGAGAGCCACAAGGCTCCCGTCTCCAGCTCCACCACCACCCTTGGCGACCTCATCAACCTGCGGAAGAGCGAGAAGAGCGAAAAGAGCGAGCAATAAGGCGCTTTTTCCAAGCAAGACAGCAACGGCCACCCGCAGAGGGTGGCCGTTGTGCGTCTGGGGCATGAGGCCGATACGACCAGCTCAACAGCCGGAAAAACTCGGCATAGAAAGCGAAAATGGTGTAAATTTGCGACAATTTCAATGATATGAGAGGGCAATGAACGATGATAGTGAGCAAATCTTACGGAGTTCCTCTAAGCTGAAGTCATGGCGTCCACCTTTCATGTGGAGCATTTCGGTTGTAGAGCGGCGCGCGCGGACGGCGAGGCGGTGAGCGGCCGGTTGCGCGCTGCGGAGTTTTGCGACGCAAGCTCTGAGGCGGCCGATGTGGTGGTGGTGAATACGTGCAGCGTGACGGCGGAGGCTGACCGTGCGGCGCGGGCCTTTATTCGCAGGACGCACCGGCTGAACCCGATGGCGCGGATTGTTGTGACCGGCTGCTATGCGCAGCGTGCGCCGGAGGAGTTGGCGGGTCTGAATGGAGTGGCCGCCGTGGTGGGCAATAGCCATAAAGCGCTGGCTCCGGAGATTATTTTGGGGCTGTTGGGGTGCGAGGCATTACACGAAGGCAACGGATTGATACAGCTACAAGCTGCAACAAACCTCGAGCGAACGATGAGCGAGCAGTTGACCCCACCGCAGGTGGCGCAGGTAGTCTGGGCGGATGACAGGTTTGCCCACTCGTTTCTTGAAGAGGCACAGATAGTGCCCGGAGCGAAGACCCGGCCCAACCTCAAAATCCAGGATGGCTGCGGGAACCGTTGCAGTTTCTGCGTCATTCCCCAGACGCGCGGCCCTTCCAAAAGTCTGCTCGCTGCTAGCGTTCTCCGCCAGGTGGAGGGATTTGTGGCCGCTGGCGGGAATGAGCTGGTGCTCTCGGGGATCAATCTAGGGCGATGGGGAAGGGATTTATCAGACTCCGAGGGAGCAGGCAGGCCGACTCTGGCGGGGCTGGTGCAGGAGATCTTCGCGCGGACGTCGCTCAAACGGCTGCGGCTCAGCTCGATTGAGCCGATGGATTGGGACGCGGAGCTGGTCGGGCTGATGGCGGAGTTTGGTGGCAAACGGCTGGCTCGTCATGCGCACCTGCCCTTGCAGTCGGGGTCGGACGCGGTGCTGCGGCGGATGCAACGGCGGTATCGGCCGTGGCATTACGTGGAAAAGGTGGAAACGCTGAGGCAGGCCTGCGGGACGGAGCTCACCCTGGGCGCGGACGTGATGGTGGGTTTTCCAGGCGAAACAGACGCAGAGTTCGAGGAGACCATGGCTCTGGTGCGGGAGCTGCCCTTTGGCTACCTGCACCTGTTTCCCTTTTCGCCGCGCCCGGCCACAATCGGCTGGGAGCTACACGCCGAGCGACCGGTTTCGGCAGAGGCGGTCGCGGAGCGGATGGCTGTCCTACGTGTGCTAGCGGCGGAAAAGAGCAAAATGCACCGCAGGCGCTTTGTGGGGCGAGAGCTGGAGGCTATCACGCTGCACTCGCCGGGCGATTTGGAGGCGCGTGGCCGGAGCGCGGCGCTGACGGAGAACTTTTTACCCGTGGAGCTGGAGGGCCGTCTGGAAGCCAACCGGCTGGTGCGGGTGCGGGTAACCGGGCTGAACGCCGAGGGAACGCTGGAGGCCGAGGTCGGCGAAAAACTCTCCTAAACCCTTTGTTCAGATACGCCGAGCCAATGCTATACTCAGTTTGCATTCATCTACCCGCGGCATGTCCGGCAGAGGCCGGAGGCGGGCCGGAAAGACTTTTGGAGGAGTACCATCGCACTCGATAAACGTTCTGCAAAGGCCTTCATTCGCATCAACGAGAAGATACGCGCACGTGAAATCCGCGTAATCGACGAAAACGGAGAGCAACTGGGGATTATGGCGCCCTTTGAGGCGCTGAAGCTAGCCCGTGAACGTGGTCTCGACCTGGTGGAGGTTTCGGCCAACGCGGTTCCGCCGGTCTGCCGCATCCAGGACTACGGCCGCTACCTCTACGAGAAGGAAAAGAGCGAACGTGCCGCCAAGAAGAAGCAGAAGGTGATTACGGTCAAAGAGGTCAAATTCTCCGTGACCGTGGACGAGCACGACTACCAGACCAAGAAGAACAAGGTGTTGCAATTCTTTACTGATGGCGACAAGGTGAAGGCCAGCCTGCGCTTCCGGGGACGGCAGATGGCTCACCGCGAGCTGGGCTACAACATCATCAACCGGCTGATCCAGGACGTGGGCGATGCATGTGTTGTGGAGTTCATGCCACGCATGGAAGGCACTATTTTGCACGCGGTTCTGGCGCCGGCCAGGAAGCAGGAAGCCACCAAACCCAAGCCTGCCGCTCCGCCTGCCCCGGCAGCCGCGCCCAAGGCAAAGGCGAAGTAGGCCTCTTTCGCTATAGGCGCCGGATTTACGATATACTGGTTGAGGTCGCAATAGTGCAGGGAAATCCCTGTTTTTTGCGATTGTTTTCAGATGAACCCACCCTTCCGAAACGAGAAAAAAGAATGCCCAAGTTGAAGACCCATTCGGGCGCGGCCAAGCGCTTCAGAAAGACCAGCACCGGCAAAATCAAGCGGGGCCAGACGAAGACGCGGCACATCCTTACTTCGAAGTCGCCGAAGGTGAAACGCAAGCTGGGCCGGACCCTGCTGGTTTCCGATGGCGACTACAAGAAGGTAGCGCGCATGATTCCTTACGCCTGACCATTGCATGGAGCAGCCTTTTGGATGAGGGCTGTGACACTACTCAAGGGCTGATGTTTCGGCCCCCGCTTGCTGTGAGATGCGTCCGCAGCGGCGAGAAATCAGGCTTGATTAAAGCGAGTGAAGAGGTTACAGCCTGCCCCGCAAAAGGGCTTAGGCCTCCTGCCTCCAGCCGCACAACCGAACGCAAAATGGAGAAAACAATATGCCCCGCGTAAAACGCAGTACCAAGCGGACAGACCGCCGCAAGAAGATTCTCAAAAGAGCGAGTGGATACTTCCTTACCAAGTCCAAGCTTTACCAGGCAGCCCAGGAGGCCGTGGAGCGCGGCCTGAAGTTTGCCTATACCGGCCGCAAGCAGAAGAAGCGCCAGTTCCGCTCGCTGTGGATTGTGCGCATCGCGGCGGCGGCCAAGCTGAACAAGTTCAGCTACTCGCAGCTCATCAACGGGCTGAAGAAGGCTGGAGTAGAGCTGGACCGCAAGATTCTGGCCGAGATCGCCGTCAAGGACCCAAAGGGCTTCACCGAGCTGGTGGAGCAGGCCAAAGTGGCTCTGGCGGCGGAGAAGGAAAGCAAGTAAGAGCAAGTCAGCGTGCGCTACGCGCACATTAGCAGGTTAGCGAAACGGCTCCGCGTTGCGGGGCCGTTTCTGTTAGCGGAGTTAGCGAGTCGACGGAAAAGCCACTCAGCGGATGCGATTTTGGGGCAAAGCACCCGGAAAATCCGGCAAAAAACCGGATTTTTCCGGCGATTTTCGGAGGCCAAATCTCACCATGTGGGAAATTCTTGGGTGTAAAATTTTCCACAGGCGTTGATTCCATAGAGGTTAGAAATAATCTGCAAGTTTTCAAGGGAAATTTATACCCCCCAGGGGTATAGGGGGGGTGGGGGTACCCCCTCAGGGGGCTGTTTTGGGCGGCGCGGAGTGGCCGCGGTTTGTCATGTAGGCGACCTGGGCGGCGTAGAGGAGCTTGGTGCTCATAAAAGGCGAGATTATTTGGACGATCATGGCGTGAGTGACACAGGCGATGAAATCGCGGATGTTTTCCTGCCCGGCGAGCGGCGGCATGGCGTCGCGGTAGGCGCGGTCGGCCGCAATTTCAGCGTCACCCTTGCTTTTGCCTTTGGCGCGCTCTGCCTTATTGGCGCGCGCCCAAGCGTCCAGGCAGCGGGCGACGGCGGGGTTTGCGGAGGCGGCTATGGGCTCGTTCGCCCCGCTCGGAGCGGGGATGGTTTGAATGGCTTCTGTCATGCTGGTTCACCTGATTTGATTGTGCGCTAAAAGATCGAAATTATATGCAAATGGGTGTGGGCGTGGTGCGATTTCGTATGTTACGATCCGATCGATCCATTCTGAGTCGCAAATAAAAGCGACCCCGCAATAGAGAGGTGATTATGAAAAAGATATCGGACGCTAAATTTAGAGAAATGGCGGATACACTTGGCGATTGGATAGCAAAAGATGCAATTATTCACATCCCTCTCAACGCGGCCGTCGAGCGGAATGAGTCGGGAGCCTGGGTGAATTGTAAAGTGCTGGTCCCGTGGCCTGAAGAGCCACCGTCCGACTAATAGAGCAACCGATATTCCCCGCGCTCTTCAAAGGCGAGCACGCCTAAGTCGCGCAGAATTTGCAGTTGCTGGCGAATCTTGTCTTTGATATGGCGGTTTTCTGGATAAGTTCGCGCGAATTCATTTTCCAGCGCATACAAATCCTGCAAGTTGAAACATTGTTTTCGCAGACTGCGCACCATGCGCAGGGTAAGAAACGTCCACCCGCGCTGCTCGGCAGATTTACCGGCAAGCGGCAGGAAGCGCTGGAAGCGTTTTCGGACTTCGGCAACGGGTTGGACAACACCATCGTCTACAACGGCAATCTCACCGTCGCTGGCAATGTGGTCAAGTCGAATATTGCAACCGACCCAACCGGCGCGTCTTGCCGTCGGGGCAAGCGGCGGACGCTTCTCAACCACTTCAGGAACGAGAAAGCTGGAATGAAAAGCGGTCAAAGAACGAATCTGCCATTCTTCCGTGTGCTCCAGAAGGCAGAGGGTAGGAGCTTCACCGGAGGTTACGAGCTGCATCATCGATTTGAAGGCTCCATCCGGAAGCGAGCGAAGTGGCCGCCGCTCAAAAGCTTTTAATTCGTAGCGATGAGTGCATTTTGGACAAACAAAGTCGGTAGCCTTCGTATTGGCCGGTGTTTTCCTCACTTCATCGGCGTCACATGCGAGGCAGTAGACATTCTTCAGAAACCATCCTTCTGAAATCACGCGGGCCTGCTGAGAGGAGCTTTTGTAGTTTGCGGCGAGGCTTACATCGCAGGTCAGGTTCACAGCGTCGTGCTCCGGAAAACGGAAACAAAGTGATATCATAAGTATCCCACCCTAGCCGCAAAAACAAGTACGCGGCGAGGGTGGGACACCCGGAAATCCCTCAGGGGCTAAAGCCCGGTTCATTTTATTGACCTTTACGGCACGACTGAAGTCGTGCCCTAATACAAAGCAGGCCCATGCCTAAAGGCCTCTGCATATTGGCTCTCATTCAGGGGGCTGAAGCCCCCTGCTCCCTCCACCAGGCCGATTGAGGTTTGTGATTCCCAGGTCCCAAAAGCGGGACCTGGGGCACCCAGAGTTCATGGAGATGAGGATACCGCAAGTTGCATGGGCGGTGATTTATCCTGCTGAATAAGCCTATGAATGAAGAGATTCCGAATTTGACGGCATTTGATGAGGCTGCGCTGGACGAGGCGTTTGCCCGTTTGGAGCGGCAGGCGAGGGCGGCTGCGGCGGCGCTGGACAGCGAGGCGGCGGTGGAGGCCTTTCGCCTGGAGTGGCTGGGGCGCAAGCAGGGGCGTCTGAATGAGGTCTCAGGGCGGTGGTTGAAAGCTGCTCCGGCGGAGGCGAAGAAGCTGCTGGGAGTGCGCTTCAATGCGCTGAAGGCGGTGGTGGAGGGGTTGCTGGACGCGGCACAGGGCGCGGGGCAATGCGGGAGTTGGGGCGGCGCGGCGCTGAAGGCCGAGGCCATCGACATCACGCTCCCCGGGACGCGGAGGCTGACGGGGGCGGAGCATCCGATTACGCGCACGATGAACGAGATTGTGGGAGTGTTTGCGGCGCTGGGCTACTCGGTGGGCGTGGGGCCGGAGGTGGAGACCGACTACTACAACTTTGAAAGCATGAATTTTCCGCCGGACCATCCGGCGCGGGATACACAAGATACTTTGGTGGTGGCGGGGCAGGAGCGCCGACAGCAGAGAGACCGGCTGCTGATGCGCACGCATACGTCGCCGGTACAGATGCGGACGATGGAGCAGCAGCCGCCGCCGGTGCGGATTGTGATTCCCGGCAAGGTGCACAGGAACGACGCGGCGGACGCGACGCACTCGCCGATTTTTCACCAGGTGGAGGGGTTGTGCGTGGACACGAATATCACCTTCAGCGATTTGAAGGGGACGCTGGACCACGCGATGAAGGCGCTGTTTGGCTCGGCGGTGAAGACGCGGTTTTATCCGTCGTTCTTTCCGTTTACGGAGCCGAGCGCGGATGTGCAGATAAGCTGCATCTTCTGCGGCGGGAAAGGATGCAGGAAGTGCAAGGATTCGGGGTGGATTGAGCTGCTGGGCTGCGGGATGGTGGACCCGGCGGTGTTTGCGTTTGCGGCGGAGAAGCAGCCGGGATATGACGCGAAGAAGATTTCCGGATTTGCGTTTGGGATGGGCGTTGAACGCATCGCCATGATGAAATATGGGATCAGCGAGATTGGGTCGCTGTTTGCGGGGGATATGCGGTTTTTGGGGCAGTTTGCGTAGGAGCGAGTCAGCGAGTCAGCAAGTCAGCGAGTCAGCGAGTCAGCGAGTCAGCGAGTCAACGTGGAATGCATTGATGAACAATCAGAATAAACCATCAGGAATTTCAAGAACTCGGCATTATCGCGACCTGCTTGTTTGGCAGAAGGCAATGGGCTTGACGAAGGCGATTTATCGCGAAACAGAGGCGCTTCCGAATAAGGAAATGTTTGGCCTTCAGTCTCAGATGCGCAGAGCCGCAGTTTCTGTTCCCAGCAATTTGGCCGAGGGGCATGGAAGGCTTAACGATGGGCATTTTCGCCAATTTTTGGCCACATCTCGCGGATCGCTCTTTGAATTGCAGACTCAGCTGGAACTCGCCAGTGATTTGAAATTACTAGATGAGGCAAGAGTCAAGACATTGATGGAGCAATGTGAAGAAGTTGCTCGAATGATCAACGGGTTGCTGGCAAAGCTGGAATGATGGAATGCTCACGTGCTGACTTGCTGACTCGCTCAAAAAGGAATCACATGAAAATACTTACCAAATGGTTACGGGCTTACCTGCCGGGATTGCCGGTGGATGATGCGCGGCTGGCCGAAGACCTGACGCTACGCGGTATTGCCGTTGAGGGGATTTACGACCTTGGCGCGGGGAATGGCTCGATCTACGAGATGGACATCACCACCAACCGCGTGGATGCAATGAACCATTACGGGATAGCGCGGGAGGCGGCGGCGATTTATGGATTGAAGCTGGCGGGGCTGGATGTTGAATTGCCGAAGGCGAAGAAGGCGGAGGCGGCTTATCCGGTCAGGATTGAGGCGGAGGATGCATGCGGGCGGTTCACGGCGCGGGTGCTGCGAGACGTGACGATGGGCGAGTCGCGGGACTGGCTTGCGGGCGCGGAGGTTTTATCTTACTTTTCGTTGCTGGAGCAGAAATGCATCTCCAACGCCGTGGATGCGACGAACTTTGCGTGGATTGCGATGGGGCAACCGACGCACGTCTTCGACCTGGACAAGCTTGAGGGCGGCATAGTGGTGCGGCGGGGGCGGAAGGGCGAGCGGCTGAAGACGCTGGACGGCGTGGAGCGCGTGCTGGATGCCGAGGACCTGGTGGTGGCCGACCACAAGAAGGCTGTGGCGCTGGCCGGGGTGATGGGCGGCTGGGAGACGATGATTACGCCGGAGACGAAGAATGTGCTGGTGGAGGCGGCGTGGTTTGAGCCGATGGCGGTGCGGCGGACGGCGCGGCGGCACGGGCTGCACACGGATGCGAGTCACAGATTTGAGCGCGGAGCGGACTTCGAGGCGGCGCCGGTGGCGTCGGCGCTGGTGAGCAGGATTTTATTGGCGAATGGAGGCTGGCTGGAGGGCGAGCTGGTGGACGTGCGCGTGGCGGCAATGGAGACGCGGACGGCCAGGCGCAAGCCGGTGGAGCTGGCACTAAGCGAGGTGTGGCGGATTCTGGGAGCGACGGAGGATGAAAAGGGAATTACCGCGGCGACGGTGGAGGGCGTGCTCAAGGCGCTGGGGTGTGGAGTAGCAAGTCAGCGAGTCAGCGAGTCAGCGAGTCAGCCACCTGCGGTGGGGCGGACTGTCGGCAATGAAGCGTGGATGGTGACGCTGCCGAGCTGGCGGCTGGATCTGGAGCGGGAGATTGACCTGATTGAAGAGGTGGCGCGGGTCTACGGGTACAACCGCTTTGCGAATACGCTGCCGGCGTTTGGCGAAGGAGTGCGCGCGCTGCCGTGGGCGGAGAAGGAAGCGCAGGTGCGGCGGACGATGCTGGGGGCGGGGTTCCATGAGGCGATTGGAAGCACCTTTTGTTCGCCGGGTGAGGCCGCGCTGACGGAGCCGCAGCCGGGGATTTCGGTTCCGCTGGGCAATCCGCTCAGCGAGGAGGCGGGCGTGCTGAGGCCGTCGCTGGCGCCGGGGATGCTGGCGATGATTGCCGGCAACCTGAACCGAGACGTGAGCGATGTGCGATTGTTCGAGGTGGGCACGGTCTTCAGCGGGAGCACAGAGAAGGTCGACGAGCGGCCATCGCTGGCCTTCGGCGCGGTGGGCAGTTTGCCGGAACAGGGGGCGCTGCACGCGACGAGAACGATTGAGTTTCACGATGTGAAGGGCGTGGTGGAGCAGGTGCTGGAGCGGTTCCAGACGCGGGCTGTGAACTTTGACCGCTTCGAGGCTGATGCGGGGCTGACGCCGGAGTGGCTGCACCCGTATCGAGCGGCGCGCGTGGTTGTGGACGGAGTGACGGCGGGCTGGTTTGGGCAATTACATCCGCGCGTGGCCGCCGAGCGCAAGCTGAAGGAGCCGGTGCTGGTGGGCGAGATTTATCTGGACCGGCTGTACAAGCTGGCGTTGCGGGAGCCGGCGGCGAGGGAAATCTCGCGCTTCCAGCCGGTGCGCCGGGATTTTTCGCTGGTTTTGGACGAGAGCATTACGTGGGAAAAGATCAACCAGGCGGTGGCCGAACTGCGGATTCCGGAGCTGGTGGAGTGGCGGGCGCGCGAGGT